>Ga0315286_10002674_pt1 | contig 16682 bp, 14 predicted proteins | sample YL17G10_0_MG_FD_205038 | JGI IMG/M metagenome (GOLD analysis project Ga0315286, IMG submission 205038) | Sediment microbial communities from Yellowstone Lake, YNP, Wyoming, USA - YL17G10_0 | ecosystem: Environmental > Aquatic > Freshwater > Lake > Sediment | place: USA: Wyoming | collected...
TCCCGGTTCACTTGCCGCCTTTGATGTTCCCGGGCAAGGCGCAATCGCGTTTTTTTCATGGAAAAAACCTCACGGTCCATACATCATACTTATAAGTATATATTTTATACGCATGAGTACATTTTATATTTTAAAAGAGGACGGGGGGCCTGTCAAGCAAAAAAACGCGCGCAGATTAAAGCCGGAACCCTAACGATTTAAAGGGGAAACGCGGATTGTTCAAAATGAACAGTGAATACGCCGGGCGGACCGACTGCCGATTGAAGACAGGGGGATTGAAAGAGCGCGTCGGCGTCCCGGGTCCGATGAGATGCGACGAAATCCCGTCCGCGGCGGGATTATCTCTCTCTTGAGACGATGTCGTCCTGGCTTTCGATGCCATCCTTCCCCAGTGATTTGAGGATGAAGCTATCGCCGCCTTTGTGATAGATAAATTCTCGTCCCCAGGCATCTTTCAAAGCACTCCCGTCCTGAAGGTAGCGATTGGCAATCAACTCCTCGAGCTTTTCCGGAAGAGTTCCTTTATCGAACTCATAGGTCTCGATCGCGGTCATGATCGACCACAATTGAAATTGAGTGGATTGGCGCATCGTCTTTTTCCGTACTTCCATCAGATTCGGTATCGCAACCGCCGCCAGGATTCCGATGCAGCAGACAATGATCAAAATCACCACGGCGACGAGCGAAAGGGATTTCTTGACGCTCCCGCTTCTGAGGCTCACCCCCGGCATCCCGGAAAGAAGAGATATTATGCGCGGGTAATCGTTTTTCGGACTGATGCCGATCCAAGAAGGAGCGCTATCGACGGGAATCCTGATGGCGATCCGCCGCTTGGCGTCATCCGTGACGACCTCGAGGGAATTGGCCAGGTCGAGCTCGATATCCGCTCTCCGGTTCCGGCTGAAAATATAATACCAAATGAGATATCCGGGACCGGCCGCGAATCCCAAGGCCTGAGCAACCAAGATGACGGCGACGAAGGTGATGATCGTCGCGATAACGGCCAGCCGGCCCGCGCCGGGTTTTTGGTATCGTCCTTTAAGTTTGAGCATGCCGTGTTCCGCGACGAGAGTGACTGGGGAAACTAAAATAGCGCGATTCCCCGCCCCCGCGCTGAACTGGCCCGCCGCCACATCGATGCTCTGCGTCGCGATGTTTTGTCCGGAGGTGATGTCCATGATACTCTCCTTCCTCTTTCCGCTTTTATTTCATGATTTTCAAATTATAATGCCCTGTCGGTTTCCATGGCAATGCTTCGTATTCTCGGTTTTTTTGAGGGGCTTTGCCGGGCGTGGAAATCGGACGGCAAAAGAATTAAAATGAAGTTGTCGAGAATCCATGAAGAGATCATGTCCGATATTCGCCGTCCTTTTGCTCCTCGCGCTCTGGCCTTCCTCCCCTACCTCGCCGCCGGCCTCGTCATCGGCCCGCTCCTGGAAAGTGCGCCTGCTCCTCGAGGCGCGCGGCGAATACCGGGCCGAGGAGCGTGGCCTCCGCGTCGATGGGAGCTTTCAAATGGCGTTCGACTGGTCCGGCACGCTTGAGCAGAGCGATGAAGATTTTCTCCTGGTTCATGACGCCTGCGAGCTCAAGAAATGGGAGATCGAGGAGCGGACCCAGGCCTCGGAATCGATCAGCATCCTGAATACCAACGATATCCCTGACAAACCCGACCTCAAGGTGGACTATATTTTGCGGGAAAAGGACTTCCTTACGGTCAGTTTTTCGGCCAAGGGATTCGAAGTCCCGAAAAACGCCTCGGCCGAAAGCTTTTATCTCGTCTTGCCGGCTTCCGCGGAGAATTCGCAGCGGCCGGGAGGAATCAACTACAACCTCTTCGTGAAAACCGGTTCAAATAGAGTCGCCCTGGAAGAAAACAGAATTTTCACGGGTCCCGCGGAAAGCGATTTCGGGTGGACATGGAAATTCCAGAACTGGCTCCAGAAGCAGGACCAGGTGGTTTTCCAGGCGAGCAGCCACGAGGTCAAGGTCAAAATCATCATCACCCCGAATTGAAGCGCCTGCCCCAATTTAGGGGACACAATACCCATTTCCTAATTATTTCGCAATTCTCCTCGCGCCCGGAAAAGAGGACTAGTTCGATATTTATTATCCGAGAATCAAATTTCGGAAATGGGTATTGTGTCTCCGAAATTCAAAATCAAGCGCGGGGATGATACTTGTCGTACACCCGCCTCAGGCGTTCGCGGCCGACGTGGGTGTAAATCTGGGTCGTCGTGATCTGGCTGTGTCCCAGCATGACCTGGACGGAACGCAGATCGGCCCCCCCCTCCAGCAAATGAGTCGCGAATGAATGGCGGAGGACGTGGGGGCTGATCTTGGCGGAGAGGCGGGCGCTACGGCCGTAACGGCCCATCATCTTCCAGAATCCCTGCCTCGTGAACGGACCTCCGCGCCGGGTCAGAAAAAGAGCTTCGCCGGGCGCGCGAACGAGTTTCGACCGCGCCTCGTCCAAATATTTCTGAACGGCCTCGACGGCCGCCTTGCCGAGGGGGACGATCCTCTCTTTCCCCCCCTTGCCGCGGCAGAGAACAAAAAAATCTTTGAGATGGACGTCGTCTTTATTCAGCCCGACGAGTTCGGAGACCCGCAGCCCGGCCGCATACATGACCTCGAGCATAGCCCTGTCCCTGATGCCCAGGACACCGGCCGCGTCCGGCTGGCGAAGAAGAGCCTGGACTTCCTTGACGGTCAAGTATTTGGGCAAGTAAAACCAGGCTTTGGGCGAGGTCAGATGGACGGTCGGATCTTTCTTCATCCGCCCGTCGATCATCAAATATTTATGAAAGGACTTCAGGGTCGAGATCAGCCGAGCGAGGGACCGGGCGGATAGTCCGCTCTCGCTCTGCAGGTGAATGAACTGAACGATGTCGGCTTCCCGGGCCTTATCCCAGGAGATTTTTTTCCTGTTCAAAAAAGCGAAGTATTTGGCGATGTCGCGACCGTAGGATTGGACCGTGTTTTCGGAGAGCGTCCGGTCGAACTTGAGGAAGACCTGGAAATGAGAAAAAATGTCCTCGAATGGGGGCTCGAGAGCCGTCATGTCAGGAAAGGATTGTTCTCCCGTTCCTGCCCGACCGTCGTGTGCGGGCCGTGACCGGGATAGACGACGGTCTTATCCGGCAGGATCATGATCTTCTCCCGGATCGATTGTTCGAGCTGTTTTTGCGAGCCTCCGGGAAGATCGGTCCTTCCGACTCCTTCGTAAAAGAGGGTGTCGCCGGAGAGAAGAAAATCGTCGCCAAGGAGACTGATGCTGCCGGGAGAATGCCCGGGCGTATGCAGAACGCGGAGGATGTCGTTGCCGATCTTGATTTCCTCCCCATCGTTCAAAAAACGGTCGGCGGGGGGCGAATCCTTAGCGCCCAGGAAGAGGCTGAGTTCGAGCTGCTGGGATTTGCCCAGCATCGGATTATCCGCGGCATGAATGCAGAGCGGCGCGCGGAATTTATCTTTCATATCCCGGTTGGCGCCGACGTGATCGATATGCCCGTGGGTGTTGATGATGAGGATAGGTTTGAGCTCTCCGTCAAAGATCTCGGGAAAGATCCGCTCCGCGTCGGCGCCCGGATCGACGATCGCGCACTCGCATGTTTCTCCGCAGTAAACGAGATAACAGTTGGTCTCCAATGCCCCGACGACGATCGTTTGGACTTTCATCTCTCTTCCCTGTGTCCTATCATAAAACCATCCTCGGCGAGAGTCAACTCGGAGGAGAAGAATTGGTGAGAGAAGAATTGATGATAAGAATTGGTGACGCTCATCCTTATCCCCATTTTCGCTTTGGAAAAAACCAGCGAAATTCGCTCCCTGGAATAAGCGTCAACGAATGACTTGAATGGAAAGTCATGACGAGCATAACCATAAGTCTTTGCAAGCCGCCGGCGCGGCAATCCCTCATACAGGAGCGATCGCCACGCTTCGCCCGCGGCTTCGGCTCGCGATCACGGATTATTGCTCATCCCGATGTGCCTGAAAGTTGTGTGTTACAGATTTTTATTGGTATAATCTTCCCAATGATTCCCCTCCTTTGGCAGCTTCAGATCGCCCGGAAATCCCTCAAGAAAAAAGAAAAAATCGATATGATCCGGAAGGATATTTCCGTCGCCCCGAACGACGTCCTTCTCGACCTCGGCTGCGCCCAGGGGATTTTAAGCTATTTCCTCCGGCAGAAAGGCGGATTCTGGATCAGCGCCGACCTCGACTTCGCGAATGTGAAGTCCAGCCGGGCGCTTCTCGAAAACAACCTCGTCCAGATGGGCGAGACTTCGCTTCCGTTCAAGGATGGGGCCTTCGACCAGGTTGTCTGCCTCGACTATCTGGAGCACGTGGAAGACGACGACCTGACTCTCGCCGAAATCCGGCGCGTCCTGAAAGAGGGCGGCCGTCTCGTCCTCGTCACGCCCCACGCCGGCCGCTTTTTCCTCCTCCAGAAAATCCGGCCGTTCGTCGGCCTGAAACTCGAGTTCTACGGGCACAAAAGAGCGGGCTACAGCCGGCGCGACCTGGACGAGAAATGCGCCAAGTCCGGACTCCGCCTCGTCAAGCATAAAACCACCTCCAAATTCTTCACCGAGCTTTTCGAGCTTATCCTCAACGCGGGCTACGTGAATTTTTTCTCCCAAAAGCCCGAAGCCCCGCTGCGCGACGGACACATCCGGCCGTCCACATCCGCCGAATTCGCCTCTCACAGAAAAGTCTTTGGATTCTATAAAATGATTTATCCCGTCGTCTGGCTCGTATCGCGCCTGGACAAGCTTTTATTCTTTACCCGCGGCAACGTTATCATCGTCTGGGCTGAAAAAATATCGGAACCCACTCCGTCCGCATAAGCATTCCATGTCGCGGGCAGGCGATGAAGATGCAGATATTTTTAAAGAGGCCGAAATGACGGCGGATAAAGAAGGCATCGCGGCCGCGGCGCCCGAAGCGCGCGAAATCCTGACTCCGCGCGAAGAACGGTTTGAGCGTTCTCGAAAAACCATCGGCCTCGCCCTCGGACCCGCCCTGGCCGTTTTTCTCTATCTCCTTCCCCTCCCGTCCCTGAGCCGGCCGGCCCATATGCTGGCCGCGATCCTGGGATGGGTCGTCGCCTGGTGGGTCGCGGAGCCCATTCCTCTCGCCATGACCGCCGTCCTGGGCGCCACCCTCTCCGTCGTTCTCGGCGTGACGAACGTCAAAGGCGCGTTCGCCGCGTTCGCCGACCCGATGATCTTCCTCTTCATGGGCAGCTTCATGCTGGCCATGGCCATGACCGTCCATCGTCTCGACAAGCGCTTCGCCTACAACATCCTTGCGATCCCGTGGGTCGGACGGCGGACCGGCCGGATCTTGTTCGCCTTCGGGTTCATCTGCGCCTTCATCTCGATGTGGATCAGCAACACGGCCACCACGGCGATGATGTATCCCATCGGGCTCGGGATCGTCGGGGCGATGGCCGAGATCGGCGCCCGTAAATCCGGAAAACCGGCCGACATCATGAAATCGCGCTTCGCCACGGGCATGATGCTGATGGCCGCCTATGCCTCTTCGGCCGGAGGCATCGGCACCCCGGTCGGAACGCCGCCGAACCTTATCGGTCTGGCGATGATTGAGAAATTCGTCAAGGTGAAAATCCCTTTCTTCCAATGGATGCTCTTCGCCGTTCCGATGCTTGCCCTCATGTATGTCATTCTCTATTTTATCCTGTACGCGCTCCACAAACCTGAGGCGAGCCGGATCGAAGGAAGCGCCGATTTCATCAGGCGCGAACTCGAAAAGCTGGGCCCTTGGACGCGCGGCCAGAAAAACGCCCTGGTCGCATTCGGGACGGCAGTCGCCCTCTGGATCACGCCCGGATTCCTCTCTTTGGTTTTGGGAACGCAGTCCAAGGAAACTCAATTCTACAACACCCGCTTTCCGGAGGCCGTCGCCGCCATCGTCGCGGCTCTTCTTCTCTTCATCCTGCCGGTGAACTGGAAAAAACGGGAATTCACCTTGTCCTGGAAAGACGCGGTGAAAATCGATTGGGGGACGCTCCTTCTCTTCGGCGGCGGCATCACCCTCGGCGAACAGATGTTCCAGACCGGGCTGGCCGATGCCGTCGGAAAAAGCCTGGTCCGCTTGAGCGGGGCGAGCTCGATGTGGGGGATTACCTTTGCCGCGATTTTCGTCGCGATCATCGTCAGCGAAACGACGTCGAACACCGCCTCGGCCAACATGGTCGTGCCGGTGATCATTTCGCTGTCGATGGCGGCGGGCGTCAATCCCATCCCGCCGGCCATCGGCGCGACGCTCGGCGCAAGCTGGGGCTTCATGCTGCCCGTCTCGACGCCGCCCAACGCCATTGTCTATGGCTCGGGCTTTGTCCCGATCACGAAGATGCTCCGGGCCGGCGTGATATTCGATATTCTCGGCGGGTTGACCTTGTGGCTCGGCCTCCGGATCCTCCTGCCCCTGGTCGGCCTGGCGTAATCCGGCCTTCTCAATTCGGTGACAGACATCACATTACCTTATTTCCCATCGGCCGAATGATTTTCGCAACTAATGTCAACGCGAGAATATTGTTTCATTGTCATCGCGAACGAAGCGTGGCGATCTCTCTAACTGTTAGAATATAAAGATCTTAGAGATTGCCACGTCGCTGACCGCCACGCTCCGCTCGCGGCTTCGGCTCCCCGTAATGACACAGGAAATAATGCGTTCACACTAGATGAGAGTATCGTGTGGCAGTTCATCTATTTCAAAAAGGAAATAAGGTTGATGTCCCCAGATTTACCCAGATTTGCCTAGATTTGGCTTGACAAAGTCGATTTCATCGTTCATACTTAGTATGATAAATTCATACCCACGCTGAGGCTACATTGAGTAAAGCCGTTAAGTTTACGATTAGCATGACAGTCTCTGCGTTTAAAGAGATCGAAGCTTTACGCCGAAGAACCGGCAAATCAAGAAGCCAAATCGTCCGCGAAGCCGTCCAAGCCCTGAAAGCGGAATCGAGCCGCAGGGCCGCGGTTAAGGAAGAGCGGGCGGCCTATCGGATGCCTGAGCCGAAGGCGATAATCGATCCGGAAGAACGGCGGAAAAGGGCGATTGCCGCGGCCGGTCGCTTCCGGTCCGATCTGACCGATCTTGCAGCGAACCACGATCGTTATCTTGAGGACGCCTATGCAACCGCATCTCCGGCGAAAGACGCTGCCGAACGGGATTGACCGCGGATGATAGTCTTTATCGACACGAGCGCGTTCCTGGCCGTCCTGGACGCCGGCGACGCCAATCACGCGGCGGCCAAAGCGCTCTGGGAAAAGATGATCACCGCTGGCGATGTTCTGCTCTGTCATAACTATATCCTCGTCGAAACATCGGCGCTCGCATCACGGCGGCTGGGAATCGAAGCCGTCCGCGCTTTCGAATCGGATATCGTACCCATCCTCCGGATCGAATGGGTCACCCGGAACATTCATAACGCGGCCGTCGGGGCCCTCTTGGTCGCTGCCCGCCGCACCTTGAGCCTTGTCGATTGCGTCAGTTTCGAGGTCATGCGGCGATCGGAAATACAGACGGTGTTCGCCTTCGACCGCCATTTCCGGGAATACGGGTATGAAACGATTTAATTTGCATTTAGCGTTAATTCGAGATCTGCCCCCTGTTTTTTCCGCGGGTTCCGGATGAGTGAATTACGGTAATGCGTTATCTGTCACCGAATTAAAATTAAAGGTCAAGGGTCGTGTCTTCGCGGTAATCGACCGAGACCCGGGAGCCGCGGCGGGGGCGGAGGAGATCGAGGACCTTGAGAAACGTCCGGTTGCGCCGCTTCCACGTTTTATTGAGGACGCGGGCGTAATGGGCCAGGCCAAAATCCAGCCACCGGCCGGCGAAGAATTTCCTGACCTGCTGAGGAAAAGAATAAAACCGGGAATGGCTCTTGATCTGGGCCCACTGGAGGTCGGCCAGGGTGAATCGCGCCGGCTGGAACACGGCGTGATGGGCGTCGTAGAGCGACCAGTCCTTGAACGCGATCCGGTTTTCCGCGGCCGCCCGTTCATAAAATTCGGAACCGGGCAGCGGCGTGAGAATCAGGAACTGGGTCGACATCAAGCGGGCCTTCTTCGCCCAGGCCACCGTCGCCCGCACGGTTTCGGCATCATCCTGGTCGAACCCGAAGACGAACATGCCGTGGATGTGAATGCCGGCCGCGTGAAAGACGCGAACCGCCCGCTCGAGCTCCTCGACGCTCTGCGCCTTGTGCATCTCAAGAAGGCTCCGGGGATTCACCGACTCGAACCCGACATAAACCGTATGGCATCCGGCCTTCTTCATGAGCCGGACGAGGGCCGGGTCTCTGGCCAGGTCGGCCCGGACCTGCGTCGACCAGCGAAACTTGAACCGCTCGCGGATCATGGCTTCGCAGAGGTCGCGGGCCCGCCGGCGGTCGGCGGCGAAATTATCGTCATAAAAAAAGATAATGCTGCGGCGGCTGTCATAACGGCGCAATTCCGCGATGATGTTTTCGGTCGAGCGGTGCCGGTAGGCGCGGCCGAACATTCCCGTCACCGAGCAGAAAGAGCAGGCAAAAGGACATCCCCGTGAAGTCTGAACCGGAATCGTTTTCGACCGGAGTCCCGGTTTCCGGTCGGGCCGGAGCAGCGATAAATCGGGAAAGGGAAGCGCGTCCAGGTCGAGGATCGGATCGGCCGGAGGATTGTGTCGGTTCTCTCCGTCCCGCCGATAGGACAGCCCGGGAATGCCGTCCCATTCTCCGCCCCGTTTCCATGCCTCCAGAAAAACGGGGAGCGTCGCCTCAGCTTCGCCGCGCAGGATGAAATCGGCGTGGCGAAGGCCCTCGTCGGGAAGGAAGGTAACATGCGGCCCGCCGAGAAGAACCGGCATGCCGCGCTCCCGGAGCCGTTCGGCGAGGGCATAAGCGCGCGGGGCCGTGGCGGTGATGGTCGAAATCCCGACGATGTCCGCGGCGAGAAGAACGTCGAAGTCAATCTTCCGGATTTCCTCGACAAACAACTCCACCTCCCAGCCCTTTTCCTTCATCAGCGTCCCCAGGAGAATGCCGCCCAGGCGGGGAAGCGGGAAGTGAGAGAAAATATGGAGGTTCGAAGCGCGCGGTTCGACCAGGGCGATTTTAGGCATGAGCTGGGCCCTTCGCCGGAGCCGCCCGTTTTTCATTCTTCGCCCTGAGACCAGCGATTTCTTTCTTTTTTTTCTTCAGGAGGTCCTCCCACCGAGCGACCCCGGACTTGAGAAGGTTCATTTTCGCCGAAAGCCCTTCGACCGCTCCGAGCATGGTTTCGACTTTCCGGGCCGCTTCCTCGCGGGTCGCGGCGTTGAGGTCCTTCTGGAGGGCCAGAAAATCGCGGAAATATCCGGAAACGGCCTTGATCTCTTCAAGTGAATAGCCGAAGAGCTGAAGGTCGCGGATGAGCTGGCAGAGATAAACATAGATGTCGCCATAGAGGCGAAATCCTCCCCCGCTCCGCATATCGGGTTCGATGATCCCGATGTCCTCCCAGTGTTTGATCGTCCTGGGGCTGAGGCCGGTTCGCTCGGCCAGCTGTCCGATGGTGAGAAATTTCCCGCCGGATTTGTTTTTCTTGAATTTTTCCGCGGTCTTTGGCAGTCCGACCTTTTTCAATATTTTCTGGATGTCTTCGAGCCCATAGCCCAAGTCGCGCAGCTTCTGGATATGGAGGGCCCGATCGACATCGGCGGCCGTATAGAACGCGCCGTTTTCATCGCTGAACCCGGCGGGCTTGAGGAGCTTGGCTTTTGTCCATGCGGCGATATCGGACTCCTTGGCCCGGACCTTGGCGGTCAGTTCCTCGAGGGCGAAAAGAGGTTGATCCATTTTTATACCTCAACGTAAGAGTACGAAAATATTATCCTATACATGTACGTATACTTATATTTATATTAGAGTCGTTTGTCAAGCCCCGCCTATAGGCAACGGAGATCCGGGGCCGGGGCCCCGGTCATGAAGGACGGGCAGACCAAATCTTGTGTCCCCCCGGGCATTCAGGGTAGAATGGTTAGCCTGGAACTATGGACATCCCTCATCATGCGCGCACCGTAAAAGAGAAGTCCGGGTTTCGTTCGAGCCCCGACAATCCTTCCGACCTCAACTCCAAGGAGTCGCATCATGGCCCTCGTCCTTGACGGTAAATCCCTGACCGTGGAATCGCTCGTCCGGATCGCCCGGGACGGCGAAAAAGTCGAACTCCATCCCGACGCGCTCGAAAAAATCAAAGTCTGCCGGGCGATGATCGAAGAAAAAATCAAGGCCCATGAGATTATGTATGGGATCAATACCGGAATCGGCGAATTCTCCGAGGTCGTCCTCAATGATGATCAAGTCAAGGACTTTCAACGCTTCCTCATTTATAACCACGCGGCCGGAATCGGCGACCCGGCTCCTATCGAACATGTCCGGGGCGCCATGGCCAGCCGGATCAACGTCCACGCCAAAGGCCGCTCCGGCTGCCGCCCCGAAATCACCCTGACGTTCATCGACATGCTCAACAAGGTCGTCACGCCGGTCGTCTGCACCAAGGGCTCGGTCGGCGCCTGCGGCGACCTCGCGCCCATGTCCCAAATCGCGCTGCTCCTGATGGGCGAGGGCGAAGCTTTCTTTAAAGGCGAGCGCCTCCCCGGCCGCGTCGCGATGGAGCGCGCCGGAATCCCCATCCCGGGCCTCCAGGCGCGCGACGGGTTGGCCGCGATCAACGGCTCGAACCTCCTCACCGCCATCAGCGCCCTCCAACTCTACGATATCAACCGCTGGCTGAAGCAGGCCGAGATCGCCTGCGCCATGTCCCTTGAAGCGCTCCTCGCCAACCTCAAACCCTATGACGTCCGGTTGCACAGGGAACGCGGTTTTGCGGGAGCGATCCGCTCCGCCCAGGCCATCATGAAATGCATCCAGGAAAGCGACTTAGCCACCGGCAAAATCAAGACCAAGGTCCAGGACGCCTATTCGATGCGCTCGACTCCCCAGGTCATCGGCGCCGCCCACGACGCCGTCGCCTATGCCCGAAAGCAGGTCGAAATCGAACTCAACGGCGTGGCCGACAATCCGATTTTCCTCTCCGAGCACAAGCTGACCCTCACCGGCGCCAATTTCCAAGGTTCGCCGATTTCTTTGCCCATGGATATGGCCGGAACGGCGGTGACCATGGTCTGCGTTCTAAGCGAACGCCGCCTCAACCGCCTGACCAATCCCGCGCTGAGCGTCGGCCTTCCGGCGTTTCTCACTAAGGGCGCAGGAATGTTTTCGGGCATGATGCTCAGTCAGTACACAGCCGACACGCTCATCGTCGAACAAAAAATCCTTTCCGCTCCGGCCTCGATTCAATCCATCCCCGCCGCCGCCGACCAGGAGGACTTCGTTTCGATGGGGATGAACACCGCCCTCAAGAACGTCCAGATCGTGGACAACGCTTATGGAGTTGTCGGCATTGAATTCATGGCCGCCGCCCAAGCGCTCGACTTCCGCGAGTTCACGCCGGGTAAAGGCGTCGAGGCCGCCCGTCGCGTCATCCGCAGGCACGTCGCTCATCTCGACGAAGATCGGCCGCTCTATTCCGACCACAACGCCATGAAAGCGCTCGTAAAATCGGGCGAAATCCTGGACGAAGTCGAAAAGGCGGTCGGAAGTTTGGGATAATTCGCCGCCGATAGGATCGATCGGCACGCGGTTCAATTCTGGAGTGGAGATAAATATGTCGCGTCGAATGCTTCACGGCTTTCTCTGCTTTCTCGGAATCACGATCATCCTGTCCGCCCAGGTCAAGGACCAGTGGCTCAAGATGGAGCGGAAAGGAACGGGCTACGGATACGAGCACATCACGGTCTCCAGGCTGCCGGATGGAAATCTCCGCTACGATTATGACCAGCACATCAAAACCGACGTCGCCGGAATCAATCCCCAGGACATCACCCAAAAGGGTTTTTACATCGTGACCGCGAATCTCGAGTCTCTTTCACTCGAGATGACGACAAAATTTCAACTCAAAGAGACTCACCTCACGGGCATAAAAGAGGACGGAGCGCTCGCCATTGAAACCCGGGATGCGGACGGGCAAATCACGAAAAAAAAGATCCCGTTTGCCGATGCCTCCTTCGATGTCCTCCTGCCCGAGCTCATCGTCAGAAACGTCGAGAAAAAAAGCTTCCGCCTCAAGCTCTTGAATCCCATTGAAGGAAAAATCGACAACATCGCCGTTACGATTTTGCGCGCCGAGGGAGAAGAGATCGAAGCTGAGATCGCCGGCCTGGTGAAATCCATCTACCGTCTCGACCGAACGGGACGGATCAAGGAGATCCGGAATATCGAGCTCAACAGCCGCGCTTATCCAACGGACGCCGCCGACGCCCAAAATATCACCTATCTCAATACCGCCGACGGCTACACCCTGACGGTCAAGAGCGAAAAGGCGTTCCCTAATGTCTTCAGGGTCCGGCGCGCCAGGATCGAAGTCCAATGGCAAAAGATTCCGATGGCCGAATTCCGATGGGAGGACAACCGCCAAAAGATCGCGGAGAGAAAAGAGTCCGGTGGATTGTCCGAAGTCATCGTCGCCATCGAAAAGCCGTCCGCCCCTCCCCGTCCGGTCGCGGCTCCGGTCAGCGATCCCCGCTTTACCGAATATCTCGGCGAAGACGAATTCATCCAGCCGCGCGACCCGGCCATCCGCGAAAGGGCGGCGGCCATTGTCGGTGGGGAAAAAGACGCGGCCGAAATCGTCCGGAAAATCCTTTCCTGGGTGAACGCTAATGTCGCCTCCGACTATATCGCCGAGACGCTGACCGGACCGGAGGTCCTCCGGAAGCGGCGGGGCAAATGCTCGGAATACGCCATCCTGACCGCGTCTCTCGCCCGGGCGGCCGGCGTCCCGACCCGCATCGCCCTCGGCGAACTCTACTCTAACGGGACCTGGGTGGGGCACATGTGGGACGAAGTTTGGCTCGGGGAATGGACGGCAATAGACGCCGCGGCCGGAATCTTCGTGACGGGCCCGTCGCATCTGAAATTCATCGACAGCCCGACGGTCATGGGGACCCAGCCGCTACGCTGGAAACTGACCGATAACCTCCGCATCGAGATCCTGGATTTCGAGGAAGAAGCCGAAGCCGCCCCGAGGGACATGACGACCGGAATCACGGGACGAACATATTCCAACAAGACCTTCGCCTGCCGGATTTCATCTCCCGACGACACCTGGACGCTCCGCGAAGATTCCCGGGGCGGCGTCCTGACATTGATTATGAATTCCCGGGAGAAGGGCGTTCAATTCGCCCTGGTTTTCTTTGCCGTCCCGCCCGTGACATCGCCAAAAACCGTGCTCCAGGGACGAATCAACGCCCTCAGCAAGATGGTCCAGGAGTTCGCTCTGATCGATGAATCCGAGGCGGACATCGCCGGCCGCCGGGCGCCGCTTTCCGTCTTCTCCCAAAAGGTTCGCGACGGAAGCATCCTCGTCAACCTGAACGCGGTGTTGATCGAGGGAACGAACGCCTATCTCTTCGCCTTCCTCGCCCCCAAAGACCGCTTCGAATCCCTGCGCCCCGAGCTAAAAAAAATCCTGGACAGCTTCGAAATCGTCAAGTAAGCCGATTGATAATCCTGCACCGAAATCTGATATAATTTTTCCATGGACGCGTATCTCGCCGCTGAGGCCCTCCAGGCGTTCGGTGTCTTGAACGCCGTTTCTCCGGGGAAGGACGTCTTCGGATTCCTTCTCGGACACAAGCGGGGCCGCCGTTATTTCGTGGAAAAAATCTTCCCGGCTCCGTCCGGATTCCAGCCGACGCTCCAAAATCTTGTCCGCCTCGACCGGCTCTTCGCGGACAAGATCATAGGATTTTTCGCCTCCGGATCCCGGCGGCGGGATATCGAAAAACAGCTCAAGCAGCCGTATGCCGCCGGCCGGCTCTATCTGGATGTCCGCTTCCGTAAAGAGCCTCGGTCCCCAGGATTCAAATCCTACGCAATCGACTTCGAAGGGCGATTCCGGTTCGAGCCCCTGGCCCTGACCCTGGAGCGATAAGACATGACGAATCCCTTTTTGACGGAAGACCAGAAAAAATATCTCCTCGGCCTGGCCCGGGAGACATTGACCGCCAAGCTCACCACGGGCGCAGCGGTCAAGCCCGACACCAATGATCCCGTTCTCCTGGCCAAGCGCGGGGCGTTCGTCACGCTGAAAGTCGGGGGCAACCTCCGCGGCTGCGTCGGTTATCCTCTCCCGGTCAAGCCGCTCGCCGAGACGGTCGTCGAGATGGCCGTCGCCGCGGCTACTCGGGACTGGCGCTTCAATCCTCTTGACGAAAGGGAACTCGACGACCTTGAGATCGAAATTTCGGTGCTGACTCTTCCCCGCCCCATCGAGGATGTCAAGGAAATAGTCGTCGGCAGACACGGAATCATCGTCTCCAAGGGCCACAACAAGGGCCTGCTTCTGCCGCAGGTCCCTCTCGAACACCATTGGGACTTGGATACATATCTCCGCCACGGCTGCCTGAAAGCCGGCCTTGCCGAGAATGAGTGGAAACGCGGGGCAAAAATAGAAGTTTTCGAGGCCCAGGTGTTTTCCGAGCAGGGAAAGGCGAAATCATGAAGGACCGCAAATCCTTCTGGATCATCGCCGGCATCCTGTTTTTCCTCGGATCGGGAGCCGACCTGAAGCCCCAGGCCGATCCCTCGGCCAAGCTCTCCGCGGAGCTGAGATCCGCCCTCGGCCAAATCCGGAATCCGGCGGAAAGGCTCCGCGTCTGGGTTTATTTTCGAGACAAAGGCTTTCGGGGCGAAGCACAGCTCCAAAAATCCCTGGCTGAAACCCGGCAAGCCCTCAGGGCCCGAAGTCAGTGGCGCCGATCGAAGGCCCGGCCTGAAACGAATCTTGTCGATTTCGAGGACATAGAACTGTACGCACCCTACACGGATCAGGTCCGGCCTCTGGTGTTCAGAATCCGGGCCGTGTCCCGCTGGCTGAACGCTCTCAGCGTTGAAGCCGCGCCGGACCAAGTCAGCGCTTTATCGGCGCTCGATTGCGTGACGAGCCTCGACCTCGTCCATAGTTTCAAACGAAGCGATGCAACCGCCGCTGCTTCTACCGGACCACCTTCCGCCAGCCAGTCCGGCGCGTCATCCGACCCCATTTATGGAGGATCCTTCGACCAGCTTCAGCAGATCAATGTCATCCCTCTCCATCAACAAGGACTGAGCGGACGCGGCGTCCTCGTCTGCCTCCTCGACGTCGGATTCCACACGAGCCATGAAGTCTTCCGCATGGCGAACCTCGTCGCCCAATGGGATTTCGTCTTCGGCGACGGCAATGTCGAACGGAATCCCGCCGACCGGAACGACTATTCGGACAGCCACGGCACGGCGACCTGGTCTCTTCTCGGCGGGTTCCGGTTCGGCCAGCTCGTCGGGGCGGCTTTCGGCGCGGATTTCATCCTCGGCAAGACCGAGGACGATCGCTCCGAAACGCCTATCGAAGAGGATTACTGGGCCGCCGGAATCGAGTGGGCGGAATCGCTCGGAGCCGAGGTCGTGTCCTCATCGCTTGGGTATACGGATTGGTATCAATTCCGCGATATGGACGGAAGGACCGCGGTCACGACCAAAGCCGCTAACCGGGCGACAAGCCTGGGAGTCGTGGTGGTCAACGCCGCCGGGAACGAGCGGCGCAATGCCTGGGGACATATCATCGCTCCGGCCGACGGATACGAGGTCATCGCCGTCGGAGCCGTGGACGCATCAAACCGGATCGCTTCGTTCAGCTCGCCCGGGCCGACCTTCGACGGCCGGATCAAGCCCGAAGTCTGCGCCCTGGGCGTCGGCAACTGGATAGCCGACACGGAGGACGACGGAACTGAGATCTATGCCCGGGGTTCGGGAACGTCGTTCGCCACTCCCCTCGTCGGCGGAGTCGCAGCTCTTCTCCTGGAGGCTCATCCGGGGTGGACGCCGCGACTGATCCGCGACGCCCTGATGACCACGGCCAACAACGCCTCCTCCCCCAATAACGATTACGGATGGGGAGTGGTCAATTCGGCGGCAGCGGCGAGTCGTCCCGGCCCCGCGCTCATCTGGAAACGTAAAATCCGCTAGGCCGCTATTTAATTTTTTTCTTCGCCCCGGCGAGCTCCTCGGTGGCTTCTTTCTTGTATCCGGGATCCTTGGGCGTTGAGGCCGGAAGGTCGAGACATTTCTGGAATTCGTCCGAGGCAGGCTGGTATTTCTTGAGGGCCAGATACGTCCGTCCGAGCTCCAGGTGATGGTTGATGTAGTCGGGCCTGAGCTCGGTCGCTTTCTTCAGATATTTTTCGGATTCCTCGAAGGTCCCTTTCGGCAGACCGCCGTAGATACCGGCCATTAGCCTGGCGAAACCTCCGATCTCGTCCATGCGGCGGTGCCAGCGACCCAGGGCATGGAAAGCGCCGTCGTTGGTCGCGTCGAGCTCGATCGCCTTATCGATCTCGTTCTTGATCTCTTTGGCCATCTGGACCTGCTGCTTTTTTCCGAGCATGAGAGCGTGCTTGCCCATGGCCGCCGACAGATAGAAATGACCCCAGGTGTCGTTGGCGTTGAGAGCGACCGCCTTGCGGCCATAAGCTTCGGCGTCCTGGTAGTATTTCTTCTGTTTATCACCGTTTTCCTTGACCGT
>Ga0315286_10002675_pt1 | contig 16678 bp, 11 predicted proteins | sample YL17G10_0_MG_FD_205038 | JGI IMG/M metagenome (GOLD analysis project Ga0315286, IMG submission 205038) | Sediment microbial communities from Yellowstone Lake, YNP, Wyoming, USA - YL17G10_0 | ecosystem: Environmental > Aquatic > Freshwater > Lake > Sediment | place: USA: Wyoming | collected...
CGTATCCCCGGTAGTAGATCGGATAGTGAATCTCGGTGACGCCAAGCCTCTCCGTCAGCCTCTGAAGCTCGCACTCGCCATCGTTCGGGCAGTATCGGCAGCCGGTGCTCACGCCGGACTTTCGGATACCGTACATGCTCTCCTTGCACCCTTCCTTCTCGCTGCACACGAGGCAGCTCGAGGGGTGCTCGCTCAGGATGAGCTCCAGGATCTCCGCCCTCATCTCGCGAAGCGTGGTGGTCTGCGTGAGAACCTTCATGCCTTCCTGAACGATCGTGCTGCAGGCCAGGGGATAGCCGCGCATCCCCTCGATCTCCACCATGCAGAGGCGGCAGCCCCCGAAAGGCGAGAGATCCTTGTGGGCGCACAGCGAGGGGACGTAGATATCGTTCAATTCCGCGGCCCTGAGGACGGATACGCCTTCCGGGCAGGCGACGCCGCGGTGGTCGATCTCGATCTGGATCGCTCGTGCGTCCTTGGTGCGGATGGGTTGCGGGCTCACGCTATGCTCCCGACTCAATGATGATGGCGTCGCCGGCGACGGCATCGAACCGGCAAATCTCATAGCACGACCGGCACTTGATGCACTTGCTCATGTCGAGGTTGTGCGGCTCGGACCTCGGCCCCGTGATGGCGCCGGTGGGACAGGCCCGCACGCAGCGCTGACAACCCGTGCACTTGTCCTTGATGATCCGATAGACGACGAGATCACGGCACACCGCAGCCGGGCAGCGCTTGTCGACGATGTGGGTCAGGAACTCGCCGCGGAAGTATTTGAGGGCCGTCAGCACGGGGTTGGGGGCCGTCTGGCCGAGGCCGCAGAGGGATCCGCCCTGGATGGCGCGGGCCAGCCGCTCGAGCCTGGCCAGGTCCGAGACCTCGCCCTTTCCCGTCGAGATCTTCTTCAGGATCGCCACGAGGTGCCGCGTCCCGACCCGGCACGGCACACACTTGCCACACGACTCGGCCTGAGTGAAGTTCAGGAAGTACATGGCTGTGTCGACGATGCAAGTGTTGCTGTCGAGGACGATGAGCCCGCCCGATCCCATGATCGAGCCGGCCGCGGCCAGGGCTTCGTAGTCGAGAGGCGAATCGAGGAACTCCTCGCCCAGGCAGCCTCCTGAGGGACCGCCGGTCTGGACGGCCTTGAAGGCTTTGACCGGACCGCCGCCCACGTCGTAAATGACCGTGCGCAGGGTCGTCCCCAGGGGCACCTCGATGAGCCCCATGCGCCGCACTTTCCCGACCAGACTGAACGTCTTCGTCCCCTTCGACGTCTGGGTGCCGTACCCCGAGAACCAGTCGGCGCCGTTCCGAACGATGTTGGGAAGGACGCCGAGCGTTTCCACGTTGTTGATGATCGTGGGCCTACCCCCGAGGCCCTCGACGGCCGGGAACGGAGGCCGGGTCCGGGGCATGCCTCTTCTGCCTTCGATGCTCGCGATGAGGGCTGTTTCCTCGCCGCAGACGAAGGCGCCCGCCCCTTCCTTGATCTTGATGTCGAAGGCGAAATCGCTTCCCAGGATCCGGTCGCCCAGAAGCCCCAGCTCGCGCATCTGGGCGATGGCGGATCGGAGCCGCTCGATGGCCAGGGGGTACTCGGCGCGAATGTAGATGTGGCCATCGCTGGCGCCGATGGTGTAGGCAGCAATGAGCATGCCCTCGAGCACGGCATGAGGATCGCCCTCGATGAGCGAGCGGTTCATGAACGCCCCGGGGTCTCCCTCATCTGCGTTGCAGATCAGACACCGCTTGTCGCTCTTCGTCTCGCGGCAGACAAGCCACTTGCGCCAGGTGGGAAAACCGGCGCCGCCCCGGCCCCGGAGCCCGGAATCCTTGACGACCTCGAGGACGTCTTTCCAGGACAGGGAAAGACATTTCTCGAAGGCCTTGTACCCGTCCCGGGCGAGATAGTGATCGATGTTGTCCGGATCGATGATTCCGCAGTTGCGAAGCACGACGCGCACCTGGCGGGCCAGCATGGGGTGCTCGAAGAATTTCGGTGTGCCGTTGAATCCGTCCTGGCCGAAATGCCCCACCAGGCGGGGCTTGAACACCTCTCCCCTGTCGAGAAAGGAATCCAGCAGCTCCGTGACCAGATCCGGTGTGACGTTCGAATAGCTGATCCGGGGATGGCCGGGCATCTGAACGTCCACCAGCGGCTCGAGGTAGCACGGGCCGATGCATCCCACCTTGAGGATGTCCGCGCGGCACTTCTTCCTCGCCAGGTGGCCCTCGATGGCCTCGATGACCTCCACGGCTCCCGCTGCCAGGCCACAGGAACCCGCCCCCACGTAGAGCAAGGGACGAGCGTTGTTCTGAAGCTCATCCCACATCCTGACCGCGCGGCTCCTTCGAACCTCAAGCGTCTTCACGTTTCTCTCGCTCGTCCAGGATCTGTTGGAGTTTGAGGACCGACGTCTGGCCGTAGGTTCTGTTGCTGATGGTCACAACCGGCGCCAGCGCACAGCAGCCGAGGCACGCCACCCGGTCGAGCTGGTATTTCCCGTCGGTCGTGGTTTCGCCCGGTTGAACATCGAGGCGGCGTGTGAGCACATCCAGGATCTGTTCCCCTCCCCTCACATGGCAGGCCGTGCCGAGACACACCTTGATGGGATGCTCTCCCGGTCTGGTGAAGCGGAATTGGGCGAAGAAGGTGGCCACCCCGTAGATCTCGTTCTCGGTGATCCTGAGCCAGCGGGAGATGCGGCGTACGGAGTCCTGGGAGAGGTATCCGTAGGCGGCCTGGACTCTCTGCAGGACGGGGATCAGATCCGCCGGCTCCCCTTTGAATTCTCTGACGACCGAGGAGAATGGATGGCTTGGCATCTGGAGAGTCCCCTTGTCGTGGGACCAGGAGTAGAGCAACCGATGGAGGTGATGCCCTGCCGGAGCCGTCCTGGCTCCTGTCAGAACCCGAGCTCTGTGAGTCCCCTGGCGAAACCCCAGGTGTCGAGTCCGGAGGTGAAGAGCCCGATCCCCGCTTTCGTGGCGAGCTCCACCACGTCGTCTGCCGGCTTCCTGTTCTTGACGATCACAACCATGGCCACATTCACGAGGTTGGCCGCCGCGATGAGACTCTTGTGTGTCTGGAGGGTGATGAGGATGCTGTTGGGCCTTGCCGCGGTGAGGATGTCCGAGACCATGTCGGAGATGTAGACGCCCTCGACCTCCCGGTCCCTGAATTCATTGATCGCTTTGAGGCCCGTCTTTTCCGCAAGTTCGGAGACCTTCATGCCTTCCCTCCTGTTCAGCCCCTCGCGCGGCTCCTGCGTTCCTGCGCGGTCTCTGAGTACAGATCCGTCAAGCCAATATCAGCGATGACGATCCCCCGGCACCTGTCGATGCTGTCGCACAACCGGCAGGGGACGACGACGACCTTCCTGTCCGAGGCCTCGATGTCCTGATTGAAGTACTCGTTGAGGGCCGTGATCCCCTCGCGGCTCACACATTCCCTCTCGGCATGGCTGCTGTCTGCGCACAGCGCCACATAGACCCAGGATCCCGCGCCCTGCTGCCGCACGAGTTTGCCAACCTCGCAGCCGGAATCCTCGCAGGTGGACAGCATCAACCCATTCATGTCGCCGAGATCCACCGTCCTTCCGCAATCGCTGCACTCCAGGTCGAACTTCACGGCCTGGAAGCTTCCCATGTAGATCCAGATATGTTCCCCGTCTTGGTATTCGTCGACGGGTGGAATGTGCTCGGTGGAGAAGAAGGAAGAGCGAGCACCGCAAGCGGGACATCCCTCCACGACGAGATACCCGTCCCGGATGTTGGTCATGAACCACCTGTGCGTGCCTTCGCCCATTGCCCCTCCATTCAAGGGGAAACGCGTTCGCTCTGGATCACCACCCGCGGACCGACACGGACCCAACTCCGGGCAACCGACGCCGCGGGCCCGTCCTGACAACTTCGCAAGGTCCCGCTGTCTCGGGAGGGTCTACTTTACGCCTTCAATCCGCCGTGTGGAAGCCCCGAACCGCGCGGGGCGCAGCCGCTTTCCGATCAGGCATGGCCAGCCTGGCCCCGCGAATCCTCGAGACTACTGCCCAGAGACTACTGTCTATTGGAAGCCGATTTCGAGGGCGGCCACGCCGGGAGAAGAGCGCCTCGGGCCCTCTTCAAGCAGCATCGGAACACAACCGCGAAGCGACCTCTCCGGGACCGCGACGGGCAATCCCTCCCGGCCTCCCGCCCGCAACCCGATCCGGCGCGCCCGACGGGAAGGAGTGCGGAAGGCCAGGGCGCTCGCCCGCGCCAGGCCCCGAGCGCCGCCGGCCGGCTCACGCCCGCCGGCGGCGCGGCCCCGCGGTCACATCCGGTCCACCTCGCCGCAGGAGGCTTTCACCGAGGCGACCGACTTCTGGAACAGCGCCTTCTCGGCGTCGGTCAGGTCCACCTCGATGATCTTCTCGATTCCGCCGGCGCCGAGCAGACACGGCACGCCAACGAAAAGGCCCTTGACGCCGTACTCGCCGTCCAGCAGCACGGCAGCCGGGAGGATCTTCTTCCGGTCGTGCGCGATCGCCTCGGCCATCTCCAACGCGGCCCAGGCCGGCGAAGCAAAGGCGGATCCGACCCCCAGGAGCTTGATGACCTCGGCTCCGGCCCCGCGGACCCGTTTCTCGATCGCGTCGAGAGCCTCGCTCGAGAGGAACTTCTCGACCGGGATCCCGGCCACGCGGCAGCAGGAGCGCACGGGCACCATGTCGTCGCCGTGACCGCCCAGCACGAGCGCCTCGACGTTATCCACGCTGATGCCTGCGGCCTGTGCCACGAAGTACCGGTAGCGGGAGGAGTCGAGCACCCCCGCCATCCCCATGATCTTCGCTCTCGGCGGGGAGAGCTTCCGGTAGAGCCGGTAGACGATGGCGTCGAGCGGGTTGGCGATGGAGATGATCGTGGCGGCCGGGCAGAACCGGCCGATGCCCTCGGCCACGGCATCGGTGATCCGGAGATTTGTCGCCAGGAGCTCCTCGCGGGAGGGGACCGTGCCGTCTGGCCGCGGCTTGCGCGGAACCCCCGCCGTGTTGATCACCATCTCGGAACCCGCCAGAACGTCATACGTCTGTCCGGCGTCCAGCCTGACGTCCCTCCGCAGGATGGGTGTCCCCTCCGCGACATCGAGGGCCTTGCCCTTGGCCAGATCGGGCGGCGCGATGTCCACGAGACCCACGGAGCGCGCGAGTCCCCTGCGGACGATCTCCTGCACCAGAACACCGCCGATGTTGCCGCCACCGACTACGCCTATCTTCGCCAGCATACACACCCTCCTCGCGCCGCGGTCCTCGCGGCACCGAAGTCCACATCCAGTCCGCCTCCCGCGATTCGCGCGGCTTCAGGCCTCGCCGCGCTCGTCGCGGAACAAGGGGGCGGGCGAGGAGCCCGCCCTCCCTCACGCTTGCCGGTCCTCCTATACCTTCACGCTCTCTCTTGCCGTCTTCTCGATCCAGTCCGTGGTCACCGACTTCGGCCGCACGATCGGCGATCCCATCGCCCGGTTGATGACGATCTGTGACAGAACGCCCATCGCGCGCGAGACGGCGAACAGGACCGTGTAGTAGTCGAACTCCGTCATGCCGTAGTGGTACAGGAGGGCGCCGCTGCCGGCATCCACGTTGGGCCACGGGTCCTTGATCTTCTGGACCTGCTTCAGCACGTCCGGAACGATCTCGAAGACCCGGTCGACGATCTGGAACACCGGATCGTCCGGCATGTACTTCTTTCCGAAGGCCCGGAACGCATCGAACCGCGGGTCGGTGATCCGCAGGACGGCGTGGCCGTAGCCGGGGACCACACGCCCCGAGTTCAAGGTTTCCCAGGCGAAGTCCTTGAGCTGCTCGTGGGTCGGCACGCCGGCGAACTTCTCGCGCACCATGAGTACCCACTTCAGGCACTCCTGGTTGGCGAGCCCGTGGAGAGGTCCGGCGAGCCCGTTGAGTCCGGCCGATAGGGCGTAGTAGGCGTCCGAGAGAGCGCTTCCGACCGTGTGGGTCGTGAACGCGGAGACGTTGCCGCCCTCGTGGTCCGAGTGGAGCACGAGGTACAGCCGCATCAGCTCTGCGAACTCGCCCTTCGGATCGGGGAGGCCGAGCATCGCCACGTAGTTGCCGCCCCAGTCGAGCTTGTTGTTGTTCGGGATCCGCGGACCCTTCTTGTAGCGCAGGCGGTAGACACCCGCCGCCACCTCCGGCAGCCGGGCGACCATCGTCAGGGTGTCCTCGAGGGCCGCTTCCCAGTAGACTTCCTTCTTCATCCCCTCGTCGTACCGCTTGCGGAAGACGCTCTCCCGCTCCATGACGAGGATCGCCGTGTCGAACATGCACATCGGGTGCGAGTCGGCCGGCATGGCTTCCAGGACGCTCCAGACGTACTGCGGAACTCCCGCCCGCGCGTTGAGGTCCGCCTGCAGGTCCTTGAGGGCCGGCGCGTCCGGCAGCTCTCCGGTGAGGAGCAGGTACAGGATCTCCTCCGGGATTCTCCCGGCAAGCTGCTGGACCGGGATCCCCCGAATGATGAGCCCCTTGTCCGGCGGGACGTCCGACGTGTCGCAGACCATCCCCTTGACGCCACGCATGCCGCCGTAGCACTGCTCGACGGTCACCTCGGAGATGACCTTCGGGCCGTACTCCTTGGCCAGATTCTTGATCCTGTCACGCCATGCCGGGATCTTCTCCACAAGCTTCTCCTGAATTCGCGTCATTTGTGCCTCCACTGGCCCATGGGGCCAGGACGAGCGCCACGACTGAACGCCGGCGAACAGCTTCCCGCGCAGGAAGCGGGCGAGGAAGCCGAGATGGGGTGGGAACCGCCCACCCTGTTGACCCTCACGGCGCCCGGGGCGTGCCCCCAGACCCGACAGTCGCCGATGAGTTCGGGAAGGATCATCGCTGGAATAGCGCCCACCGATCCTCGAGGTCGGCGGACTGCATGGTGTCGAGAACGTAGTTGCAGTAATCGTGGCCGGTCGCTCCCGTGGGACGTCCGGTCATCTCGAGCTTCCGCTCGTGCTGCCCGCAGATTTCGAGGGCCAGCTCCAGGTGCCGCGCCTGCTCGGGATACCCGATGTGCCGCACGAGGAACGCCGTGGCCCGCACCATGCTGCACGGGTCCGCGTACATCGCCCGGCCTTCCTGAACCATGCGAGGGGCGGATCCGTGGATCGCCTCGAACATGGCATACCGTTTCCCGATGTTGGCCGAGCCCGCCGTTCCGACGCCGCCCTGGAACTCGGCGGCCTCGTCGGTGAGGATGTCCCCGTACAGGTTCGGCAGCACCACGACTCGGAACTGGCTGCGGCGCTTCGGGTCGACGAGCTTGGCCGTCATGATGTCGATGTACCAGTCGTCGACCTCGATGCGAGGGTATTCCTTGGCCACGCGGTAGCCGATCTCCAGGAACTTGCCGTCGGTCGTCTTGACGACGTTGGCCTTGGTCACCAGCGTCAGCCTCGGGATGCCGTTCTTGTGCGCGTACTCGAAAGCCAGCCGAATGAGGCGTTCCGATCCCTGCGTCGTCGCGACCGTGAAGTCGAACGCCAGGTCGTCGTCGACGTGGATGCCCTTCGAGCCGAGCACATAGGCCCCTTCCGTGTTTTCGCGGAAGAAGATCCAGTCAATCCCCTCCTTCGGCACCTGGACCGGCCGCACGTTCGCGAACAGGTCCAGGTGGCGGCGCATGGCCACGTTCGCGCTTTCGACGTTGGGCCAGGGGTCGCCTTTCCTCGGGGTGGTGGTCGGGCCCTTCAGCAGCACGTGACACTTCTCGATGTCCGCGAGCACGGCGTCGGGGATCGCCTTGCCCTCGGCCGCCCGCCGTTCGATCGTCAGGCCCTCGATGTCCCGGATCTCGACCTTGCCCGCGGCGGTCTGGTCCCTGAGCAGGAATTCCAGCACCCGGCGGGACTCGGCGGCGATGATGGGACCGATCCCGTCGCCCCCGAGGACCCCGATAACGACCGGCCGCAGGGAAGCGTAGTCGATCCAGTCGCGGGCCGCCTTCATCCGCTCCACGCGCTCGAGCTGCTCAGCGACCAGTTTTCCGAAATGCTGCTTGGCCTTCTCGACCGCTTCCTCTTTCATGGAACCTCCACCTTCTTCGTGTTCCTGCTCGCGGCTCCTCCCGCGCGGCGGCGCCGCGGGCACGGCCGTTCGCCTCGAATCCACCGTCCTCAGCCGGACAGCGAATCCCTTACGTGGTTCAGCATTCCTCCGGCCACCACGATCTCCCGCTGCCGTTCGGTGACGGACGCCTCGAGGGAGTAGACCTCCCGGCGGCTGCGATTCTCCAGGACCACCGGATCGCCCGCCCGCAGCCGGGCTTTCAGGTCGGGCAGGACGACCTCATCTCCCTGGGTGATGCGGTCGTAATCGGTCTCGTTTCGGAACGTCAGTGGAACGATGCCGAAATTGATGAGGTTGGCGGTGTGAATCCGCTCCAGGCTCTTGGCCACGACCACCTTCACGCCCAGGTACATCGGACAGAGAGCGGCGTGCTCCCGGCTCGACCCCTGGCCGTAGCTCAGACCGCCGACGACGATGTTGGCCCGGCCCTTCTCCTTGTTGGCCAGGCACCTCGCGGGAAATGTGCCGTCGATGTTCTCGAACACGAATTGGGCATACTTGGGCACGTTCGAGCGGTACTTCAGGCGGCTCCCGGCCGGCATGATGTGATCGGTCGTGATCTTGTCGCCCACCTTCAGGGTCACCTCGCCGACCAGGGAGTCGGGAAGTGCCGCATTCCGCGGGGGGTCGCCGATGTTCGGTCCTCGGACGATCACCACTTCCTCGCCCTCGGGCGCGGGGGGGAGAATCATGCAGTCGTCCACCAGGTACTCATCCGGCATGTCAACCGGCGGGTACTCGATCCCGAGATCTCGGGGGTCGGTGATCTCTCCGGTCAGCGCTGCGGCCACGACCGTCTCCGGGGATGCCAGGTAGACCATGGCATCCTTGGTGCCCGAGCGCCCCTCGAAGTTGCGGTTCGTGCTCCTGAGGCTGACGCCGCCGGTGGGCGGCGACTGGCCGGCGCCGATGCAGAAGCCGCACGTCGTCTCGAGCAGGCGGGCGCCGGAGGCGACCACATCCGCGAGGGCTCCATCGCGAGCCATCATGAGGAGAACCTGGCGCGAGCCGGGAGCCACACCGAAGCTCACGTCGGGGTGGACTCGCCGGCCCGCGAGGATGCGGGCGACCCGGAGGTTGTCGGCGTAGCTGGAGTTCGTGCAGCTGCCGACGAGGGCCTGCTGAACCTTGAGGCCGGCCATCTCCCGGACCGGACGGACATTGTCGGGGCTGTGAGGGCAGGCGAGCATCGGTTCGATGTCGCCGAGGTCGATCTCGATCACCCTGGCGTACGCGGCATCCGGATCCGCCTTGATCTCCCTCCAGACTTCCTCCCGCCGCTGCGCTCTGAGGAACTGCCGCGTCCGCTCGTCGCTCGGAAAGACGGAACTGGTCACGCCCAGCTCGGCGCCCATGTTCGTCACGGTGGCCCTCTCGGGCACGCTGAGCGTCTCCACCCCGGGCCCGCCGTACTCGATCACGACCCCCACGTTCCCCTTCGTCGTCAGGATCGACAGCAGCTTCAGGATGAGGTCCTTCGCCGTTACCCAGGGGCGAAGCCCGCCGCGCAAGTTCACCCGGTACACGCGGGGGCAGGTCAGGAAGAACGGTCCTCCGCCCATCGCCACCGCCACGTCCAGCCCGCCCGCTCCTATCGCCAGCGCGCCGGCCCCGCCCGTGTTCGGCGTGTGACTGTCCGAGCCGAGCAGGGTCTTGCCGGGCACGGCGAATCGTTCCAGGTGGACCTGGTGGCAGATGCCGTTGCCCGCCCTCGAGTAGAGGATTCCGTGCTTGCGGGCGACGGACTGGAGGTACCGGTGGTCGTCCGCGTTCTCGAACCCGTCCTGGAGCGTGTTGTGGTCGACATAGCTTGCGGAAAGCTCGGTGCGGATCCGCGGGATGCCCATCGCCTCGAACTGGAGATAGGCCATCGTCCCGGTCGCATCCTGCGTCAGCGTCTGGTCTATGCGCACGGCGATCTCCTGCCCCGGAACCAGGCTGCCGGCGAGGAGGTGGTCAGTGAGTATCTTCTCGACGACGTTCAGGCCCATGGAGTCGCTCCTTAGTCCCGACCGGGAGATTCTTGGGGGAGGCGCCAACAGGATCTCCGCTCGTCAGCAGAGATCGCACCGACATAGCCGCGGAGAACGCGAAGGAAATGCCTCAGCATGTGGTCCAGCCGTAGTCGCTCCGGAAGTCGATGGGAGAACCCTCCTCCGGTGGCCCGGGAACGTGGGGACGGGGCATCCGCAACGCGCAGGCTACATCTGTGACGAGCCACATTCCAGTAGCTCGGTATGACCCGGTTGGGGGTGCGCTCCCGGACCGGCATTGTCGGCTGCCGGCCTCCCCTGGCGACGTGCCCGCATCTCTGCGAACGGGGGGGGGGTGGACACACCCGGGGGGCGTGAGGCGCAAGTGGGATGGACAGACGGAGCGGCGCGCGCTCCGACCTCGAGAATCCCCGGGCGACGCCTCGGGCGCGCCCGGCAGGCCACCGGGTCAGTCGCCCCGCGTCACATGCGGAGCAGACCCGCAGCCGCTCGCCGGCCCCAGGCTCCACTCCGCCAGCCGCCGCGCGCGGCGTGACTGGCGGCTGGCGGCGGATGGCTATGCGGTCTGTCTCCGGATGGAGAGCACGCCAAAGCCCAGGAGCGCGATGCTCATCGCGGCCATCAGCCAGCCCGTCACCGCAGGCACAGGCGGCAGAGTGCCCGTGAGGGCGACGAAATCGCCGCCGTGCGTGAGTTGCGCCACGACCTGTCCGCCGCCGATCTGTGCCGGGACCGGCTGCAACCCGCCGGAGGGAAGCAGTTCGAAGAAGCCGACGACCGCCGCGGGTAGGGGATAGGTGAGCCGGAGCGTCGCGGGCACGAGAAACTGCAGGGTCGGGTCCGGGCCGTAGGCGCGCAGGCCGACCACGTACGTCGCGGACCCGGTGCCGCCCGGAAGCGACGTGCCGAGCGGATCCGCCGTGAGGAACACCGGCGTGCGGGCCAGCAACGCCCCCGGTGGAACGTGCAGGTCGATGGAGTTGTGGTCGACGCTCGGCTGGTAGTGAATCTGCCCTCCGGCGGAACTCATGATCGTGATGGGCGCATAGTAGCAGGCCGCGAAGGTGTCGATGTTGTTGACCGCGCCGCCGCAGCCGCCGGCGGTCGTCTTCTCATAGGCGATCCGCAGTGGGATCGATGGGTCGTTGACGCAGTTCTTCATCGCCTGGAGCTGATCCTTCTGGGGCATGCTGGCCGCCCAGGCGCCGATGTCGCCGGTCCCGTCGTTCTTGACGAACCCTGCATTCCTGGCGCACTCGGCCAGCCTGGCCTTCGCGGTCGCCTTCTGGGCGTCGGTCCCGCCGGCTTGTACGACGGCATTCTTGTAGATCATTCCGGGGTTGCCCGTCGCGCCGCCGACCCCGGGAATCCCTCCCGTGGAGCCGGTCACCGACGTGCCCGGGCCCCCGTCATCCCAGTCCCTGGTCGTGTAGCAGCCGTTGACATTGATCGTGATGCCGGCACCTGGCCGCGGCGGGAGTGGGTATACAGGCGCGCCGGTGCCGGTTCCCGTGCCGCCGGTGCCCTGCTGCTTGAAGCCGGCGTAGTGATTGCCGTTGTCGAGGACAATCTCGCCTCCGTCGACCACCCCGTGCTTGTCGATGATCCCCTGGCCGCCGGTCGCCACCGCGTTCCACGCGTCGGTGAGCGTTGCCCCGGCGTCCAGGTTGTATGCGCGCATCTTCCCGCCGGCGGTCTGGTATCCGATGATCTGCTGGTTGCCGTTGCGGATGACCGTGCCGACGTTCTGACCCTGGGAATTCTGCAGATTGTTGCCGTTCACCGTGGGCGGAGAGCCGTCGGCATTGAGCAGGCCCATCTGAGAAAAGACGACGCCGTTGGCGTTGTTGTTGAACGGATCGCCGGCATGGCCGGAGGGCAGGCCGTTGGCGGCGGTCGCCCCGCCATTGAAGGCGTAGACGGTGGCCGCGGTCCCGGCCGCCCAGACGGTTGGGCAAGCGGCAGCGGCGAAGCCGGCGAGGGCGGCGGCGAGCAATACACTTCGGGCGTTGCGGTTCATGACGAGCCTCCTGAGGGGTCTTCTGCGTCGGGAATTCCGCCACTCCTCTATTCGATCAGCGCCACACTCACGGCGCAGGTCACTCCCGCTCAACCGGAGTCCATTGTGAATGACGAATGCTGCCTTGTCTGTGATGGCGGGGGGCATTTCGCGTGACGGAGATCACGCGGCCGGGACCCGGGTCCGGGGCCGGCAGGGGGCAGTGCTGATCGGCGAGGGTCAGCCGCGGTCGGCCGAGGCCGGTGCCCGGGTGCGCCAGAACTTGGGGCCAGGCACGGTGTTGGTCATCCCCATCCGGCGATGGCGGGAGCGGATCCCTAGTCGGCCAGCCCCTCGAGGATGGAAGGATCGAGGATGCGGATCTTCCCGTCTGCGAGCTTGACGGCACCCCGCTCGGCGAACTGGCTGAGTGAGCGCGAGAGCGTCTCACGCGTGGTGCCGACCAGCAGCGCCATCTCTTCCCGGCCCATCGAGACCTCGTGCGTGGCACGTGCGCCGGGAGTGACGCCGTGGTCGTCCACCAGCGCAAGCAGAAGGCGCGCGGTTCTCGCCCGCACGCTCAGGTGTGCGCGGGCGACGAGCTGTTCCTCCGCCAGCAGGTAGTCCTTCGAGAGCTGCCCCAGTAGCCGCATCGCGAGTTCGGGGCAGCCCCGCACCGCGTCCAGGAACGCGTCGCGAGGGACCGCACACAAAATCGAAGGCTCGAGTGTTTCGGCTGAAACCTGATAGGGCATCGCACTCAGGACTTCCCGAACGCCCAGTAACTGGCCGGGCCCGCGCAGACCGACCACGACTCGACCTCCGCTACCGGACGACCGGGTCAGCTTCACTTGCCCCGAATGGACGGAGAGCACGGCGAGGGCCGGGGTATCGTGGTGGATCACCACCTGGCCAGCCTCGTATTGGCGGGCGAGTCTCTCGCGGCCCAGCCTGGCGTCCTGGACGGGGGACAGGCAGGAGAAGATCTTCTTCGCGGGGCAGCGGTCACTCCGACAATCATGCCGCGGGCAGTGGAACCGGATCGCCATGGCAGCCTCTCGTAATCGCCCGGTCAACCACAGGCAGCTTCGCCTGGCGCGAGCGTGCAGAAGCTGGCCAACCGCCTGGGAGACGAAGGAATCACCTTTCCTCATGTATGAGCGTAGCACCCGGCCCCGGTGTCCAGGAAGCCGCTGCTCGATGACTGGCACGTGCCGGCGCGCCGAGCCACGGCCGGCGTGCTGGCCGGCGCGAATCGCGAGCTGCGGCCTGCCAACGTGGCTGACTGCACGCACCGGTCGCAGTCGCCGCTCGGGCTGTGGAGCGCCCGTGTTCCCGCGCCCGCCATTGACAGAGAACCCGTCGCCCCGGAAGGTACCCGCTTGTCAGGCTCCTGGCCCCGCATGCGGCGGGTCGCCGCGGTGGCCGTTGTTCCCGCGCAGCAGGAGGAATCCATGATCCGCCGTGTCCTTGCCTCGGCTCCGGCCGCGGCATCGCTCGCGTTGCTGTGCGCCGTGACGGCGCTCCCGGCGCCGGTGCTCCCACACTCGAGCGCGATCGCAGCCGCGGCACCTGCCGTGTCCGCGACGCCGGCGTCCGCGCGGTCGAGCGCCGCGGCTGGTGCGCCTGCGCCCGTGCGGTCGAGCGCCGCGACTGCCGCGCCGGCGTCCGTGCTCTCGAGCGCCGCGGCTGCCGCGCCGGCGCTCACTGATTCGCTGCGCCTCGATCCCGCGGTGCGCACCGGCAGGCTGTCCAACGGCCCCGTCTACTTCATCAGGCAGAACCACAAGCCCGAGGCGCGCGTCGCCCTGCGCCTGGTGGTGGCTGCGGGCTCGAACGAGGAGGCCGACGACCAGCAGGGGTTCGCGCACTTCTGCGAGCACATGAGCTTCAACGGAACGGCGCACTTCAAGCCCGAGGAGATGGTCGCCTACCTGCAGTCGATCGGGATGCGCTTCGGCGCCGACGCCAACGCCTACACCTCGTTCGACGAGACGGTCTACATGCTCGAGGTGCCGACCGACCGCGACACGCTGCTCGACCGCGGGCTGGTCGCGCTCTCCGACTTCGCGGGCCGCGCCACGCTGAGCGACGTGGAGATCGAGAAGGAGCGCGGCGTGGTGCTCGAGGAGTGGCGTCTGGGCCGCGGCGCGGGCGAGCGCATCCAGCGCAAGCAGATCCCGGCGCTGTATCACGGCTCGCTCTATGCCGAGCGGCTGCCGATCGGCAGGCCCGAGATCATCCAGAAGGGCCCGGCCGCGCGGCTCCGTGACTTCTACCACGACTTCTACAGGCCCGATTACATGGCAGTGGTCGCCGTGGGCGACATCGAGCCCGCGCGCATGGACAGCCTGATCCGCGTGCACTTCGCGGACCTCCCGGCGCCCAGGGGCCTGCCCGTGCAGAACATCATCGAGATCCCGCTCCACCAGGAGACGCTGGTCGCGATCGCCTCCGACAAGGAGGCGACCGGCTCATCCGTCGCGATCGTCTACAAGCACCCGCGCGAGCCGGTCGGCACGGTCGGCGACTACCGCCGCGGGCTGATCGAGGGACTCTTCGCCTCGATGCTGAACGAGCGCTTCGGCGAGATCGCCCACCGCGCCGACCCGCCGTTCCTCAGCGCCGGGGCGGGCGGGGGATCGCTCGGCCGCACTCTCGACACGTGGAGACTGGGCGCGAGCGTGGCCGACGGCGGCATCGAGAAGGGCCTCGCGGCGCTGCTGGAGGAGGAAGCACGCGTGCGCCAGCACGGCTTCCTCGCCGGCGAGCTGGAGCGCGCCAGGGAGCGCATGCTCAAGTGGAACGAGAGCGCATACGCCGAGCGCGACAAGATGGAGAGCGACGTGTTCGCGTCGAGCTACGTCCAGGTGATCCTCACCGGGGAGCCCGCGCCCGGGATCGAGGCCGCGCACGCGCTCACCAACGCGCTCATCGGCGGCATCACGCTCGACGAGGTGAGCGCGCTCGCGCCGCGCCTCTTCCACGACCACAGCCGCGTGGTGCTCGTGACCACGCCCGAGAAGCCCGGTGTGGCCACGCCGACCGAGGCCGCCGTGCGCGCCGTTCTGGCGAAGTCCGCGCGGGCGAAGGTGGCCGCGTGGGAGGACAAGAGCGCGGGCAAGACGCTGATGGCCAGGCTGCCGGAGCCGGGCACGGTCCGGTCGCGGCGGGTCATCGACGCGATCGGCGTCACCGTGCTCGCGCTCTCGAATGGCGTCGAGGTGTGGCTCAAGCCGACCGACTTCAAGGCCGACGAGATCAGCTTCTCGGGCTACGCCCCGGGCGGGTTCTCGGTCGCCGACTCCGCCGGCTTCACCACCGCGATGCTCGCGGAGGCGATCGTGAACGACGCCGGCCTCGGCGGGTTCACGAGCGTCGAGCTGCAGAAGCTCCTCGCCGGGCGGATCGCGTTCGCCAGTCCGTTCGCCAACCCGTACACGCACGGCGTGCTCGGCATGGCGCGCCCGGCCGACCTCGAGACCGCGCTCCAACTCGCGCACCTCGCGATGACCCGGCCGACCGTGGACCGCGACGCCTTCGGCACCTTCAAGCAGCGCACGCACGCGCGGCTCGCCGACCGCGCCAACAGCCCCGAGCAGGTGTTCTCGGACACGGTGACCGCCGTGAACACCGGCGGCTTCTACATGAGCCGCCCGCTCACCGACGCGGCGCTGGACGCCGTGGCCCTCGGCGCCGCGCTCGACGTGCACCGTAAACGGTTCGCCAACGCCGCGGACTTCACGTTCTTCATGGTCGGCGCGTTTCAGCCCGACTCGGTGGCGCCGCTGCTCGCGCGCTACCTCGGCTCGCTGCCATCCACGGGCAGGCGCACCGCCACCTACGCCGCGCGCGGCCCGCGCTATCCGGAGAGCGTGAGGACCGTGCAGGTGCGCAGGGGCATCGAGCCCAAGAGCAGCACGCGCATCACCTTCTTCGTGAATGGCGGGCTCGAGGAGTTGGACCTGCACCGCGCCCGCGCGTGCGCGTCCATCCTGACCGATCGCCTGCGCCAGTCGCTGCGCGAGATGCTCGGCGGCACCTACAGCGCCTCGGCCTCGTTCACCTCCATCCAGCCGCTGCCGGGCTACCAGACCATGACCATCGCCTTCGGCTGCGATCCGCAGAAGGTGGACACCATGGTCGCCACGACCCTCGCCGAGATTCGGAAGCTGCGCGACGAGGGACCGTCGCTTGCCGACGTGCAGAAGGACCAGGAGATCGAGCGCCGCGAGCTGGAGGTCGCACTCAAGGAGAACAGCTTCTGGATCGGCAGCCTGCAGACCGTTCACCTGCTGGGCTGGGACCCGCTGCGGATCCTCAAGCGCCGCGAGCGCATCGACCTGCTGACGCCGGAGAACCTGCGCGCGACATTCGTGAAGTACTTCCCCCTCGACCGCCACACCGTGATCACGCTGCTGCCTGAGACAGGCGCGGGCGGGGGAGGGAAGTAGGCGGACCCCGGTTTCCTCCTGCTCCTCAATCGGGCACCCGGGGAGTGGCTCAAGGCGACCGTCGAGGTGAAGGAGGACCTCGAGGCGCCGCGAGGCGGGGGGGGC
>Ga0315286_10002676_pt1 | contig 16673 bp, 13 predicted proteins | sample YL17G10_0_MG_FD_205038 | JGI IMG/M metagenome (GOLD analysis project Ga0315286, IMG submission 205038) | Sediment microbial communities from Yellowstone Lake, YNP, Wyoming, USA - YL17G10_0 | ecosystem: Environmental > Aquatic > Freshwater > Lake > Sediment | place: USA: Wyoming | collected...
AGGAATCGGTCCTGGACATGATGCCTCTGCATAGCTTATTATCGGGCTAGAATCCGATGAATCCGCAGCAGGCGTGTCACAGACTGTCCCGATCAAATTGCCGCAGCATGTCCGAATTCGTCAAAAGGAACAATTACTCTGTCAAGCATTCTCTACCCTAACTCACATGACTGACAAGGATGAGCCCGGGAAGGATAAGACGAAGCAGAAGGAAGAGCGCATAGGCGTGTACGTCTGCCACTGTGGCACGAATATCGCCGGAACCGTCGACTGCAAGTCGGTCTCAGAGTACGCTCAGGGCTTGGAGGGAGTGGTCGTCAGCAGGGACAATACATACACCTGTTCTGAACCTGGTCAGAACCAGATCGTTGAGGACATCAAGAAGTACAATCTGACCAAGGTCGTCGTCGCCTCCTGTTCTCCGAAGATGCACGAGAAGACCTTCAGGAAGGCCATTGAGGACGCGGGCCTGAATCCGTATTCTCTGGAGATGATAAACCTCAGAGAACAGTGCTCCTGGGTGCACAAGGACAAGAACGAGGGCACGAAGAAGGCGAAGGACCTGGTCAAGGGCGGCATCCTCAGGGCTGCCAGGCTCGAGGCTCTCTACCCACAGGAGATGACGATGTCGAAGGATGTCCTCGTCATAGGGGGAGGGATCGCCGGAATATCAGCCGCCCTACAGCTGGCGAACTCCGGATACAAGGTAAATATTGTCGAGAGGCAGCCAAGCATAGGCGGCAGGATGGCCCAGCTGAGCAAGACATTCCCTACGCTCGACTGCGCGCCATGTATCTTGAGCCCGCGCATGGTCGACATCGCCGCCAACCCGAATATCGCGCTTTACACAGGGACTGAGGTTGTCGATCTCAAGGGCACGCCTGGGAACTACAGGGTCAAGATCAGAATCGGCCCGAGAGGGGTGGATCCGAAGAAGTGCATCGGTTGTGCGAAGTGCGAGAAGGTCTGTCCTGTGAAGACGCTCAACGAGTTCGAGGAGTGTCTGTACGAACGCAAGGCGATCTACAAACCATTCCCTCAGGCGGTCCCGGCATCATATGTCGTAGATTTCGAGACGTGCAAGAAGTGCGGTGCATGCCTCAAGGTCTGCTCCGCGCACGCGATCGACATGGAAGAGAAGGAGCGCTTTCAGGAGTTCGATGTGGGCGCTGTCATAATGGCCACTGGCTTCGACATGTTCGATGTGAAGAAGCTAGGAGAGTACGACACGTCGCTCCCCGATGTTATCACTGCCACGCAGATGGAGCGCCTCATGATCAACGAGTGTGGCGCCGGCATGGTCCTCAAGCGCAAGGCTGACGGGAACAGGGTGAAGAAGGTCGCCTATGTGCTGTGCGCTGGCTCGAGGACCCGTAAGGTCGGAGTCCCCTACTGCAGCAAGATATGCTGCAACTACGCGATCAAGCAGTCTGTGATCCTCAGGAAGACCTTCCCTTACATGCAGGTTTACGTTTACTACATTGATATACGCGCAGCTGGTCGAGGATTCGAGGAATTCTACGTCCGCTCCCAGGAAGAGTACGGTGTCAAGTTCATCCACGGCAAGGTCTCAGACATACAGAATGGAACGAATGGCATACTCGTGCGGGCGGAGGACGTGACCCTCGGCGAGATCATCGAGAACGAGTTCGATATGGTTGTCCTTTGCACCGCGATGCTTCCGTCAAAAGGGACTGCAGATCTCGCAAAGCTCCTGAAGGTCCCACTGGGAGAAGATGGTTTCATCTCGGAGAAGCATCCGAAGCTAGATCCGGTCTCAACACACAGGTCCGGGATATTCGCAGCAGGAGTGACTCTCGGGCCGAAGGACGTGAGAGACACCGTCCTTGATGGCCGGAGCACGGCAGCCCAGACCATCGAATTCCTCGGAACGGGCAGAATGTTGATTGACCCAGTGAAGGCCATAGTGGTAGACGGAATGAGATGCACCAAGTGGAAAGCTTGCGAGGCGATATGCCCCGTGAGGGCTATCAGCGTGGATGAGGTTCCGAAAGTCGACACCATCGCATGCATAGGCTGTGGAGCATGCGTTTCAGAATGTCCCGAGAAGGTCTTCGAACTCGCAAACTACACGGACTCTCAGGTCGATGCTGAGATCAAAGGTCTTCTCGACGAAACCTCGGCCGACCTGAGGATCATTGGCTTCTTCGGTGATGTACTGGCCTATGTCGCGGCTGACACGGCGGGAACTGCTAGACTCGAGTATCCGTCTTCAATCAGGATAATGCGTGTCCCCTCTGCGGCGAGGATCGGGAGGAGGGAGATCCTTGAGGCCTTTGCGCACGGAGCTGACGGCGTGTTACTCTCGGACGAGGAAGGCGGCGAAATCGCACACATCGTCGAAGCGAGGCTGAAAGTCCTTGCTCCAGAGCTGGACGTGCTGGGGCTCGGCAAGGATAGGGTGACATTCGTCCCCATGCTCCTGCCGGTCTACAAGGTCCTTCCCAAGTACGTCGACACCTTCGACAAGAAGGTCAAGCAGCTAGGGAAGGTCTCAAAGGAAACTCGTAAGAAGGCGCTCGAAGCCTCCAAGAAGAAGGTCGGCCCCGTCTTCGGGCCGAAGGGTTCTCTCGGAGAAGGCCGATCCTCACACGCGGGTCACTGACGCGCGCGCTCGGGCATTTCTTTTGCAGCATGCCTTTGTAAAGATATTTATATCGAAAGGGCCAATTAGAATCGGTACCTTGCGCCTGGCATCACAAGGGATTCAAGATGGAAAAACGCGTACTCGTGAAGATAAGCAAGGACAAGACTGAACTGACTCTACGCGAAGTTCTGGAGAAGATCAAGGAGCTGCAGGAGAAGAATCCCGACATGGATGTTTTCTTCGATGGGGACCAGTACGCTATCTGCGGCCGCGCGCGAAAGGCCCCCGAATAGGGATAATTCTTAGTCAACCTACGCTGATGGCGCTTCGAAGATATCATGCCAGGACGAGTGACGATTGGGTTGTTCAACTCCTACGACCCTGTGAAGTTCCATGAATCACACCGACGGGCACTGGCGAGAGCTGGGCCGTTGGCACTCGCTTTCGACTGCAACCTGGCTACATTCGGCTTTCCGTATGACAAGGATCTCGCAACGCCAGTCGAGATAGCGAAATGGGTGGCGATCACAACGAGCATCGGCGAGAGTGGCAGCTACCTAATCGAGCTCGCTGAGAAAGGCCGGTTCTCGTTCTTCGACTTCCCAAAGAAGGGTTTCCCGCCGCAGTTGGGCGAAGTGGTGATAACCACAAGGAAACCTCTCCCAGCGAAAAGAGTGTCCGCGCCGGACGTCAGAACACTCGTCGGATCTGGAAAATCAGTGCTTCTCCTGTTCGGACTTGGTCCCCGCGGCCTTCCCAAGGAGATGTTCGATATCAGCCATATGCACCTGGACATAACCGGGCGAGGCCTTTCACTTGAGACATGCACTGCTCTCGGAGCGGTTGTCGCGTCTCTGCTCAGCAAGTGATCATCGAGCGCTGGACGTCCGGGATCAATACTTCGAATATCTCAGGCCAAGTTCGGGAACGGTTATGCTGTTGGATCTCGCAGCGTGGCCGACAATCTTCGCCCCCTTGCCAGCTGCCCTGACCACTGCCGAAGCTTCTTCCTCGGGCACCACCAGGCTGAACCCCATGCCCATGTTGAAGACCTGGTACATCTCCTCATCGGTGACGTTGCCCAGTTCCTGCATCACTTTGAAGATAGGGTTTTGCTTCATTGGGTTCTCGATTTCGAAGCCGACGCCCTTCTTCAGCCTGATGAGGTTTCTCAGACCCCCGCCAGTGATGTTTGCCATCCCTCGAACATCGAATTTCTGAACAAGCTTCAGAATCTGTCTTACGTACACGGTCGTGGGCTCGAGCAGCTCCAGACCGACGGATCTGCCGAGGCCTTTGACCTTCTCTCGGTAGCCAATCCCTCTCTGCTCGAAGATCTTCCTGGCGAGCGATAGTCCATTGGAGTGGATGCCTGAGCTTGGGAGGCCGATGAGCGCATCTCCAGGCGAAATATCATCGCCCGTTATGATCTCCTTCTTCTTCACCATACCGAGGCAAGTGCCCGCCAGGTCGAACCCCTTGACGAGCTCAGGGAGCACTGCGATCTCCCCGCCAACGATGGTCATGTTGGACAACGCCGCACCCGCCTCGAGGCCCTTGCCAACTTCAGAAGTCACCCTCTCGTTAGGTTCGTCGATGGCGATGTAGTCCACGAACGCGATCGGCTCAGAGCCCACGCAGATTGTGTCGTTCACGTTCATCGCGATGCAGTCGATGCCGACGGTATCCCACTTCTCCATCGCTTCGGCCACGAGGAGCTTCGTCCCGACGCCATCAGTGCACAGGGTAAGCGCGTAATCGCCAAAGTCGATCAGTCCTGTGAAATGACCCGGCAGGTCAATGGGCTTGCCGAAGCCCTTTCGCCTGTATTTCAGGTGCTCCACAAGGGCAGCGATGCTGCGGGACTTCCTGTCTATGTCGACTCCAGCTTTCGCGTAGGTCAACCTTCTCGGCATGATCATCACTGCGATTGGGCGATTGCATCTTCTGCCTAAACCTTTTGCCTCCCGCTCGTAGCAAACAATATCTTGGGGCAGGGGATTCTCAGTTGATGTGAACAAGCAGTGGCGGGTCCAGAGGCGCCGGGACAAATACTACAAAAAGGCCAAGCAGGAGCACTACCGGAGCCGAGCAGTCTACAAGTTGAAGCAGATCGACTTCAAGTTCGACCTCATAACGCCAGGCAACACGGTAGTCGACCTGGGCGCATCCCCCGGGGGCTGGTCGCAGGTTGCGGCTGAACTGGTCGGGCCCGAGGGTAAGGTCATCGCGATGGATATCGAAAGGATGAACCCAATCGAACGCGTCACATTCATCCGAGGCGACATAAGGAAGGATTCTGTCGTAGCGCGTCTTCTGGAAGTCGTCCCCGACGGTGCGAATGTGGTGATATCGGACATGTCACCCGACATAAGCGGCAACTATCCGTACGATCACGCGCGCTCGATCGAGCTTTGCGAGCACGCCTTGAATTTCGCAACGAAGGTTCTCAAAGAAGGAGGCAACTTGGTTGTGAAGATGTTCTACGGCGACATGAGCAAGGGCTATGTGGACCAGGTCAAAAATCACTTCGACGAGGTGCACGTACAACATCCAAAAGCTTCCAGGTCGACGAGTTCGGAACTCTACGTCGTCGGGCTTGATTTCCTCGGAAGACGCGACTAGTCCCAGAACCTCTTCGTCCTGGCATACATTATCTCGGCCGCCAAGATATCCCTCAGAAACTCGTCCTCCTCGATCTGGTACCTTGCCAGTATCCTCGCAGCTGTGTCGGGGCCGACTCCTCTGCTCACGAGTGCCAGGACGGCCTTCTTCCCGTGCGCCATGACGAGGTTCGCGTTCTTGTAAATCCTTTTGAGCTCCTTCCGCTGCTCTTCGTTCGAGGCGCCCTTCTTGAGGACGTCGATCTGCGATTTGGCATACGGCTGTATTGCCGCCATCAACACCCCCCCGCACTTGGCGCACTTGATCTTCTGCGGGAGGTGCGCAACTGGGGCCCTCCTCTGCGTCCGGCAGTTCATACAGACCATTACGACATCCTCTTTCAGCAGTCGCTCCTTGAGGGCGTTGAGCACCGCTCGGTCCGCTCTCTGAGGCTGCATCAACTCTTTCCTTGTGCCGATCGCTTCCTTGCCGATGTGCGACAGAGGGCCAGTCTTCAGCTCGATACTTCCTTCCTGCATCCGTTTGAGGACATGGCTCGCGGTATCGATGTCCATGTTCTCCCAGAGCGTCTTCGCCAGCGCTTCTTCGAATATAGGGCTGTGCTCGAAGACATCTACAAGCTTCGATAGGTTGAGCATCTTGTAGTCCGCGCCCTTGCTGATTGCCCCGAACTTCTTCGCCACATGGACGAACTGCCATCTCAGGTAGGATGAGTTGCGTATGAGAAGCCTCATGAGCTGGCCTAGAGACGAGGTATCGGTCTCCTTGAGGACCTTCACGACATCGGCTGCCTTGACATTGCGAGGAGTCTCCAGTACGATGGAGTAGACGTCGGTCTGCACCCCGAAGCTCTCTCCGAACCTCGCGGTCAAAAGCCCCGCGACGAGCTTCGCGATGGTCTCATTGACCTTGGATCCGAAACAGCAGTTGATGACGATGACACCGTCTCCCTGCTCGATCGTCACCAGTTTGTCGGTGGGCAGAGGGTGGTCCCCCTGTGTCTTGATCCAGTGTGTGAGTTCATTCTTGGCGTTCTCGTCTCCAGGATACAGTTCAAGAGCCAGGAGCCTCCGCATCGCGCCGACCTCTTGGGCGACTTCGTACGGGACTGGTATCTCCTCTCCTACCCACGAGGGCGTGGCCGCGAGTTCCTGTATCTGCTCGACCATTACCTCGTCCTCGCCGACCTCCACAACGCGCCAGGTCCGGCCTCTGGTCACGAAGGTCGAATATGGCTCTGCGTAGGTTGCGACGAAGCTCTCGTCGAGAGTGCCGATTATGCTTCTCGAGGAGACGTCCCGGATCCTGTAGGTCTTCTCGTCCGGGATCATCGAGATGTTGTCATAGAAATGCTTCATTCCAGTGGTCTTCTTCCTGAATCCGGTCTCGTCGTTCCATAGGATGTGCAATTCGGCCAGCAACCTGAGCACGTCCTCGAAATCCGCTCTGATCAGGTTCCGGAAAGGATACGCTCGTTTGATCGTCGCATACGCCCATTCCTTGTCCACTCGTCCCTCCGTGAGTGTCATCGCCACGAGCTGGTTGGCGAGGACGCTGAGTGGATTCTCGCGGATGTTGAACTTCTCGAGCTCCTCGATCATGGCCCTTCTGGCAATCACGAGACTCTCCGCTATCTCGCCAGGTGCGGTCGTGATGATCTTCCCGTACGATACTTCGCCGATCCTATGGCCGGACCTGCCCACCCTTTGTATCAGTCTCGTCACTTGCCTCGGCGAGTTGAATTGGATCGCGAAATCGGCGGAGCCCACATCAATCCCCAGCTCCAGCGATGAAGTGCATATCAACGCCTTGAGCTTCTCAGCTTTGAAATCGTCCTCCATCTGGATTCGGATCTCCTTGGAGAGTGATCCGTGATGTACACCCACCTTGAACGCTTCATCCCAGTGATGGTATCTCACGCCCAGGGCTTCTGCGGAGTCCCTGGTGTTGACGAAGAAGAGTGTGGACCTGTGCTCCTCTACCAGCTCTCTGCACCTCTTCATGCAGGCGATGTGTTTCAGATCAGTCTGCAGCCTGGTGGCCAGATCTCGATCCGATTCGGTCTGCGCCGGGCTCTCTACCGATATCCTCATGTCCTTGACCGCGGACACAGTAAGCATGGATACCGTGCGCCCGACCCCAGCAAGGAAGTTCGATACTTCCGCAATCGATCCGACCGTCGCGGACAGACCTATCCTCTGAAACTCGCCAGCGATTCGAGCGAGCCTCTCCAACGCGACTGAGAGCTGCGCGCCCCTCTCATCCTCAGCGAGCTCGTGGATCTCATCCACGATCACGAACTTCACGTGCGTCAGATGTTGTCGCAGGTTCCTTCCTGTGAACATTATCTGAAGCGTTTCCGGGGTTGTTATCAGGATGTCCGGTGGGCTCTTGGATTGGGCAGTCCTCTCCGATTGAGGGGTGTCGCCATGTCTCACCGCCACCTTGAGATCGACGGCCTTTCCAAACTCGTTCAGTCTCCTCAGAAGGTCTCGGTTCAGCGCTCTGAGCGGGGTGACATAGACGCACCTCACCCCTCCTCTGTTCGAGCTGGCAAGCTTGTGTAGAACGGGGAGCATCGCAGCTTCCGTTTTTCCGATCCCGGTTGGGGCGACGAGCAGCACGTTCTCCCCGGAGAGTATTGCCGGAATCGCTTTTGTCTGCGGTTCCGTGGGCTCGGTGATGCCCCTCTTGGCGAGTTCCGCACGAAGCCGGCTGTCCAGCAACTCGAACTGGTTCATTACGGTTTCGCAGAGCCTGGCCGGCGTATAAAACCTTTCTAATGGGGCATGAACTAGCACGGACGCACAATTGCTTTTATCCTCCCGAGCGCTTTGGCTCACTGATAGGATGGCCAAGATCAAAGCGGTCAAGGCAAGGGAGATACTCGACTCGAGAGGGAACCCGACGGTCGAGGTCGATGTCGTGCTGAACACCGGCAAGATCGGGCGCGCATCCGTCCCTTCTGGCGCATCGACCGGTCTCAGGGAATGCGTCGAGTTGAGAGACGGGGACAAGCGCAGGTTCTTCGGAAAAGGGGTCCAGAAGGCCGTTTCGAACGTGAACAGGATCATAGCGCCCAAGGTTGTCGGCATGGACCCAGAGAGTCAGCGTGCAATCGATAGTGTGATGATCAAGCTTGATGGGACAGACAACAAATCCAAGCTTGGCGCGAACGCCATCCTCGGCACTTCTCTTGCTGTCGCTCACGCCGCCGCACTGGATGCGAATCTACCATTGTACCGCTATCTTGGAGGGGTCAAGGCACAAGTGCTTCCGGTCCCGATGATGAACATCCTCAATGGCGGCGCCCATGCAGACAACAACCTCGATTTTCAGGAGTTCATGGTGGTGCCAGTCGGGAAGGACTTCAGAGAGTCGCTCAGGCGTGGCACCGAGGTCTTCCATGCGCTGAAAGCCAATCTGAAGAAGGAAGGCCTCAGCACAGCCGTCGGTGACGAAGGCGGATTCGCACCTAGACTCGGTTCTCACGAGCATGCACTCGAACTCATGGTGAAGTCCGCGGAGGACGCCGGCCTGAAGCCAGGAAAAGACGTTTTCTTTGCGATGGACCCCGCTGCGAGCGAGTTCTATGACGACGGGAAGTACATATTCAAGAAGAGCACAATGGAATCTCTGAGCGCAGACGAGATGATTGATCTCTACGTCGACCTGTGCAGGCGGTTCCCGATAGTGTCCATCGAGGACGCCATGTCCGAAGAGGACTTGGCCGGATGGAAAGGCGTCACGGTTAGACTGGGCAAGAAGATCCAGCTTGTTGGCGATGACTTGTTCGTCACGAACAAGAAGATGCTCGCGAAGGGCGTGAAGCAAGGTCTGGCGAACGCGGTTCTCATCAAGGTGAACCAGATCGGAACGCTGACTGAGACTATGGAGACGGTGAAGCTCGCGGCGAAATCGCACTACAGATGCGTTCTCTCGCACCGATCGGGCGAGACTGAGGATACTTCCATCAGCGACATCAGCGTCGCGACGAACGCGGGGCAGATCAAGACAGGTGCACCTTCGAGGGGCGAGCGGACCGCGAAGTACAACCGACTGCTTCGCATAGAGGAGGAACTGGGCAGTAGGGCCAGATTCCCCGGGAAGAGAGCCTTCGAGCGGCCCTGATCCGCATAGTCTTCATTGAGACGACTCTCGCAGAAGGCGTTCTGAAGCAGGATTTGGTCCGCCTCTCCGAGCCCAAGCGCGTCGGGACCGTAGAGTTCGCTCAAGAGATAGTCGCCCAATTAGTATGAATTCACTTCTGCCATCCGGACCCTGAGCCTCTCCCTGTTCCTCCGGTCTATCCGCTTCTCCGTCAGATAGCTGAGCACCGAGGCTAGGATGGTGGTTCCGAGAATGACTATCAGAACGATGTTGACGATCATCTGCTCGTACTCAGGCAACCAGACGCTGGTCCCAACCAAGAGCGTCGCAGGCATTGTTGCCAAGACTGCGGCGGCCAACCCTCGCGGCATCATTGCGAAAAGCGCGTCCGCATCCTCCCTCTCCAGGTCCCCGATCTTCCATGCGATGAGGGACGTCATCCGCCTAACGATCACGATGGCAGCGATTATGCCGAGCCCAACAGCGAGGTGGATCGGCTTGAACGTGTCGAACTCGAATATCAGGCCGAGGTAGACGTAGAAGAAAGTCCTGACGAAGAACGATATCTCGGAGTGGAATTCATGGATATGCTCATCGGAGGAGAGTTTCAGCGTGACGGACGTTAGCCATCTCTTGACGTACCGTCTGTTCCCTATGGCGAGTCCGAACATCAGCGCGGCCACTGCCGAGGAGCTGCTTATCGGAGACAGTTCCACCGCGCCCGCAACTACGAACAGCGCTCCGACAGTGATCATGTAGGACAACGGTTGGTTCTGCAGCTTCTGGAGGACGAATAGCCATGCGATGCCTGCAACGAATCCAACCACTCCTCCGATCACGAACTTGATCGCCAGCTCTCTCAGGATTCCGAGGACGCTGAAATCACCGATGACAATCACGGACATGAGTGAAATCGCAATGACGATGACGAGCACGTCCGTCACGACGCTCTCCATTATTAGCATCGATTTCGTCTGCTGACCTATCCTCATCTTGTTCGCGATCGGGATCACAACAGCCTCGCTCGTCCCGCCGACGATGGCACCAATCACCAGCGCCAGCAGGAAGTCCACGTCCAGGAATATGTTCAGGAGGACTGCCACCAAGAAGATCTCCGAGACCAGGGTCAGGACCGTGATGAAAGTGGACAGCCTCATCGATTGGACGACTGAGCGCACGTCGAGGCAAAGGCCCCCGTCGAAGAGGATGAGAACCAGCGCGGCTGACAGGAGGAAATCCCTGTACTGCAGGATGTTGGCCAGCGTTTGATGGGTGAGGAAATTCAGCATGCCCCCCAGTGCGTATGGTCCCAGTATCATCCCGAGAGCAACCAATATGAGCACGTCAGGAATCCGGAACCTCGTGAAGATGAGATTGCCGAAGAATCCGATGAATATGATCGCTCCTATCGCAAGAAAGGCTTTGATGGTCCCCGGATCCATCGGTATCAACCTGTGAAGAGCTGAGGACCGTATTTTATGATATTGGGCCAGCCATCCGGTCAGCAATCAATCCTCGACTGAAACCTTCTGATAAGCGGATTTAATATGGTCTCGGAGGATTCAGTGGTCGGATGACGATAGAGGGAATTGCGGCTGACCCAGCCGAGGCATTGCTGGGCGATTACGATGTAGTTATTCTAGGCGCGGGTCCCGCGGGCCTATCCGCAGGCATATATGCTAGCAGGGCAGGGCTGGATTGCGTCATACTCGAGAAGGGGATTCCCGGAGGACAGGTTCTGACGAGTCCGACGATCGAGAACTATCCAGGCTTCCCCGAGATAGCCGGCATGAAGCTGATGGAGAACATGGCGGAACACGCCAAGATGTATGTCGATATCCGAGAAGGCGAGGAGGTTCTCAGAGTCAGAGGTGGAGACAAGTTCGAGGTCATCACGACCTCCGGAAGGTACACCTCCAGGGCGCTTATCCTGGCAACCGGGTCCTATCATCGAAAGCTCGACGTTGCTGGCGAGGAGGGAATGACAGGCAAAGGAGTCAGCTACTGTGCCACTTGCGACGGGTTCTTCTACAAGGGCAAGGAGGTCATAGTCGTCGGCGGAGGGAACACCGCTCTGACAGACGCCCTCCATCTCTGGTCGCTCGGGTGCAAAGTCACGATAGTCCACCGCCGCAACCAGCTCAGGGCGGACAAGCACCTTCAGGACAGCGTCGTCCAGCACAAGATACCGATTCTGTGGGACACAGTGGTTGAAGAGATCATCGAAGGGAACGAAGTGACTGCGGTCCGGCTCAGGGACCTGAAGACCGGCAAGGTGCACACAAAGCCAGTCAGTGGAGTGTTCGTTGCCGTGGGCGAAGTTCCCAGCAGCCAACTCGCGGCGGAGCTGGGACTTGACATGGATCCAGGTGGATTCGTCACAGTGGACCGCTCGTTCAGGACCAACGTCGCCTTCGTATATGCCGCCGGGGACGTGTCAGGCGGCATCCGGCAGATAGTGGCCGCAGTCCATGGCGGTGCAGCGGCTGCGTTGTCCTGTTTCGAGGACCTGATGAACCCTTACTACCGAAGATGAAGTCTTTTCTCACTTCGGTGTGTGCTCATCCAGGAACCTGGCCGACCTCGTGTAGAGGTCGATTAGGTTCTTCCTCTTCCTCGGCCAATGCCCTTCGTCAGGATACTCGTGATACTCGTACTCCTTGCCCATCTCCTTCAGTCTCTTGGCGACGGCCCTCGATTCAGTAGGCGGACAACGCACATCCTTCGCAGAAGCGGTCATTAGGATGGGGGCTTGGAGGTTCTGGAGGAAGTTGATCGGCGAGCGGTCGTGGAAGAAGGCTGGCTCCTTCTTTGGATCTCCCATCTTGCTCTCATCATAGGCTTTCAGGTAGCCTCGCTCCGTCTCATGTTCGGTCGCCCAGTCGAAGAAGCCAACGATGGATACTCCCGCTGCCCACATCTCCGGGTACTTGGTCAGAGCGAGCATGCATGTGAAGCCGCTGTAGCTCGCGCCCCAGTATCCCAGGCGATCCTTGTCTGCATACCCTTGGTCAAGGAGATACTTGCCTGCCCACACGGTATCCTTGTAGTCTCCCCCTCCGAGGTCCTTGTCGTGGAGATGTAGGAACCTGCGGCCGTATCCGATCGACCCTCTGTAGTTCGGCTTCATGACAGTGAAGCCCTTGTCGACCAGCAAGGTCGTCAGTTGGTCCCAGATGTCAGTATCCATCATCTCCGGGCCCCCGTGCGGAAGCACGATGGCAGCTTTGCGGGACCTATCCTTCGGCACGAGTAGTTGGGCCGCAATCCTCTGTCCGTCGAAGGACTTGTACTTGATGAGCCGAGGACGCACCAGAGCGTCGAGCTTCAATTGCTTCTTCATGAACTTCGTGAGCCTCTTCGACACGAGATTCCTCGCTACGAAGACCTCTTCTGGACGAGAATGGGATCCGTTCACGAACACGACGCCGCTTCCGTCCGGCAGCCAGTGAAGCGCTCTCGATGTGCCATCCAGAGGCGAGACACTTCTAGTCCTCCCCTTGGATTTGACCTTCACGACAATGTTGGGGTCATTTGCCTCAAGATAGGCGATCTGCGTCCCATCATGCGACCATTTAGGCTGTTGCTTATCGTTCTTCGACTTCACCAGCCATCGCGCTTTCTTGCTCGACAGGTCCAGCTGTCCTATGTCCGCCCAGTCGTTCTCGTTCGATAGGAACAGGAAGCCCTTTCCGTCCGGAGACCACGGCGCGTGACCTCCGGAATCGCCCGCCAAACTGTACTCGACGTTCCTCTTCTGAAGCAGCTTCTTCGTGCCTGGCTTGTGCAGACCGACAATGGAGATGTAGTCCTCGTCTCCCACTCCTGTGAGATAGACTATCTTTGTTCCATCCGGAGACCACGCGAATTGCCTCACAGGCAGAGGCTCGTCGGTCAGCCTCTTCATCTTGCCTCCATTCGAGCTGATGACGTACAGGCTGTCCAGGTCTCTGACGCGGTTAGAAAGGAAAGCTATCGATCCCCCGTCCGGCGAGAATTGCGGGTCGTAGTTGTCCTCGACGCCGTCCGTGACCTTCTTCGATGCTCGGCCATCTGCCCCGACCACGACTATGTCGTGGTTCTCGTTCCCTTCGAAGTCCATGTGATACGCGATTCGTTTTCCGTCCGGAGAGAACGTCGGGCTCATCAAAGACTGCTGGCCGCTCTTGAACTTCTTCAGGCCCCCATTTGTCAGGCTAAGGATCGCAAGCTCCCAATTGAGGCCGTTGTTGACAGAACATACGGCTTTTCGCCCATCCGGATGGATGTCCAGGTCCTGGATGTCAGTAGCTGAGAACAGTGCTGCAATGTCTGGGTCTTTCATGCATTCCCCTCTGTCACCCGATATCGTCGAACGATTTCATTCTTTTGACCGATTGGTTCTGGAACAATTCAGGTGACGAAGACATCTAGAAGAAAGGATCTTGTCGCTCGACTGCAACGAGTGGTCAAAGAATCATGGTATGCCCTTCATCGTGAAGGACGAGATGCGGGTCAAGGGAGTCGTCTTCTACCCGGACTCGGATCCTACTTCCCTCATGTCAGCGCGCCCAGGAATGGGCTCAATACTAGTCTCCTTTGCCCATTGTGGAGTGAGTCAGGAAGGGCCCACCCAGCACCGAACAGCTGGTAAATGCCATCGTCTTAATATACAAGTCACTCATATTGCAGGTTTACCATTCGGCTCCGCAAGGGGTAGAGTGAGATTTGGAAGGAGGTAGTCCTCATTAACGACAGACCACGCAGAGATGACCGCGGATTCGGCTCCCGACCAAGGGAGATGAACACCGTGAAATGTTCTGACTGCGGAGCTGAGGCACAGGTCCCGTTCAAGCCGACTGAAGGGAGACCCGTGTACTGCAAGGATTGTTATCAGAAGCACAGGCCGCCGCGCCGGTTCTAAGTGCTTTTGCTAGGTACTTTTGGTATCAGTTCTGACGCGCAAATCCTTTCGATTTCGTATCGTTTTTTCATTTTCTCGTCTGCTTAGTGTACATGATCAGGACTGCGATGATAGCCAAGGCGGCTACGGCACCACCGCTCGCGATGAACAGAATCAGCCCATGGTCATCTGAGTCCGACTCAGGATGCGTCACCATCATCGAATGATTCAGGTAAACAGGATGATCATCGACGTTCGTGTATTCCGCTGTGTACTTCGCATTTCGGTCAACTGTGATGTTGACAGCATTAGTTGTGCCGGTCTCGTTAATGATTGTGCCGCCATAGTACACTCCGTTCTCGTCTGCGCTCGTGGTAGTGAAAGACACCACGAACTGCAAGGAGCCGTTCGCTTTCCATTCAATGTGGATAACGTCACCGACATCAACAAGCACCGATTCGAATACAAAATATCCAGGCGAAAAGATCACTTCATCGGCTTCGGTCGGAACCGGCAAGGCAAATACTGACAACAACGAGATCGAGAATATGACGACAAGCCTCCTGGATGCCATTGGCCGGACCGTCCTTCTCCAGTCCCTCGACAAGTTGTCCACTTCCACAACAAGGAAACGAGCCGTTTCTACTTAAATCCTGTTCAAGTCTTGGACATAAACTGAAGTGGGCCCGATCGGATTTGAACCGATGACCAACTGGTTATGAGCCAATCGCTCCGCCGGACTAAGCTACGGGCCCGTGTAATCCATCATAAAGACAAGTCGTCTTATTAGTGTTTCTGTGCGGAAGCTGCTCAGTACTTGTATGTCCTGGCCTTGCCCTCTTCGAGCTCGACGCCGAGCCCAAGGGCGATCCTGTTCGAGAAGTTGAAGTAGCTAGCAATCAGATTCGCACGCAGGATCTCCTCGTCTGTCAAGCCCGCGTCCTTCAAGTCTTTGATGTCATTCTTCGTGATGTCCTTCGGATCCAGTGTGAGCTTCGCCGCGTAGGCGAGAAGTGCTTTGGCGCGCGCGCTCTCGTGCTTCGTCGTGAACTCCTTCAGAAGGTTGTACAGGGCCTTCGGATCCTTCTCGACGGTCTCGAGCGCCTCCGAATGGTGGATCGCGCCATATGCGGACCGATTCGCGGCCGAGACTACTACGGCAACCATCTCGCGCTCCTCTCTCGAGAGCGGGCCTGGGCCGATCATCAGATGAACGTAGAGATTCAGGTGGTCCTCGAGGACCTCGGGTTCGAGACCCTGGGCGAGGAAGATGTTGGCTAGGTGCCTTCGCTCCTTCAGTATCTTGTCATAGACCTTCTTCGTCTTGCCAGAAGCGCTATCCTGGTTCACTGTCCTGATCCAAGCCATCTCTGGTCACCTTTTGGGAACCAACCTATGCTGGTCTTCGGCCGGATACTAGTCCAGGGTGTCTAATAAACATTGTCGTCCGAGCCGAGAGTCGTCACTTGAGCTTCTTAATCAAGTCCAAGGCATCGTTTATGTCGGGTTGGGTGCCAGGCTCGTATTCCCTCTTGTACGCCACCTTGCCCTTCTTGTCGACGATGAATATGGTCCTCTTCGCGAAGCCCTTGTCTTCGTAAAGCGCTCCGTAAAGTGGAACAACCTGTTTCCTGAAATCTCCGAGTATCGGGAACTTCACCCCAAGCTCCTTCGCGAAGGCCTTCTCAGACCAGGTGCTGTCCACGCTCGATGCGAGGATCTGCGTGTCGAGCTTGAGAATAACGTCCTCTTTCTCTTTCAGCTCGCCCAGTTCGTTCGTGCAGACAGGGCTGAACGCGAATGGGAAGAACGCCAGCAAGACGTTCTTCTTGCCTCTGTACTGGCTGAGCCTGATCTTCTTTCCATTCTGGTCCTCAAGTTCGAAATCGGGTGCTAAGTCGCCCACTCTGATATTAGACAAATGAACGCCTCCTTGGTCGCTTTCCCTTTTCAATCGAGGTCACGGTATTTGTTTGTGTTCCCTAACGCACTGAGCTCTCCGCGTCCCGGTTCGCCTGACCTTGAGGGCGAGGCCGGCATCAGGGCGCCTCATCTACGGGGATTCGAAGTCTAAGCCCGGCTGTGCGGCCGCGGCGGTGAAATGATGGCGCCGTCGAACGGTTTCGAACCGTTGACCTTCCGCTTAACAGGCGGACGCTCTACCAGGCTGAGCTACGACGGCATGTGTGGCTTCCCAGGCGCAGTTAAAGTGACCATTTAGATAAGCCTTTTGCAACGGTGGTGCCAGACTTCCGGACAAAACGATTGGGGCGGGAGCTCGAGTTTATTCTATCGACTCCCGCAGTTCATTGACCGTATTGCTCATAGTCTCAAGGATATCCTTGAGGTGGTCCAGGAAATCTTGAATCTTCTCGGTGGTTACAGCTCCATCTGGAGAAGGATCGATCAGTCCCTCCTGCTCGAGTATCCTCAAGGAATACCTGACCT
>Ga0315286_10002677_pt1 | contig 16669 bp, 11 predicted proteins | sample YL17G10_0_MG_FD_205038 | JGI IMG/M metagenome (GOLD analysis project Ga0315286, IMG submission 205038) | Sediment microbial communities from Yellowstone Lake, YNP, Wyoming, USA - YL17G10_0 | ecosystem: Environmental > Aquatic > Freshwater > Lake > Sediment | place: USA: Wyoming | collected...
ATCTCTTCGAAACGGTCTTTCACCGGCTGTTCTGGTTCCTTCATGTTCCCTGTCGTTTCTCCAACCTAAGAAGCACTCCAACCGCGCCAAAACGGCGGCTAATCAAGGGGTGACACGTTTGCGTGAAGGCCGGCCACCATCCATAGTCAGAGCCTGTTCCAAAGGCAGGTACCGTATCAGAAATGGTGCAGAAAGTCAACCCTCATTGTGCCTGCAATCACCGGGAAAACGGGCCGGCCTCGCCACGGAAACCTGACCGCGATCCCGCCGCCACCCGCAAGACAAAAAAAACGTTTGTCGGGCCCGTTTTGCCTGTGCCCAAATGTAGCGTATACTTTGGGTGAAAGGAGTCGTGAAGAACAAGGTGAAGGACGCACGGACTTGATAACCTGCTCATAATACTCCTTCCTTCTTTCCAGGGGGGGCGGCAGACCGAGCGTATGCTGGGGGGGTCGCTGTCTCCCTCTATTTTTGCGCCGACCTGAACAGGCGGCCAGAAGTTCCCATCGTGCCGCCCCACCAAGAAGTGCCTCATCTTTCTCCGCACGGGCGATGGTGCTTCCGCGCATAGAAACGCACAAGGCCACGGCAGAGAATCCGCGGCCCTGTGCCAATCCAAGGTAAGGGGGCTTTATTCTAATGTTGGGTGCGGCGGCGGATGACGCTGCACAGTCCGCCGAGGCCGAGCAGAAGGACCGTCGCCGGCTCCGGCACGGCCACTAAGTAATTTTGGGCACCGCAATTCGTGAATACCCGCAGGTCCGCCTTCGGGCCGCAGCCGCCAAGGCTCTGGAGCCACTGATTCGCGGTCGCGGAATCCACGTTCAAAGCGATGAAGCCGCCGATGCCCGAGGTGCCGTCCGCCGTGACATCCCACCGGCCGGTCGAGCCGGGCACGTCCTCGTAGACGATCTCCCAGACCGCCGCCGCGAACGTCGCCGCCTGGCGGTTGTACTCGCTGCCGGCCCCGCCGCGGGTCCACGCCGGATCGTAGTGCTGGGCCCAGAGCTCCCGCAGGTAGTTGGCCTTCGCGGTCCCCAGGGTCTCGCCGGTATAGCTGTTGACCATATCATCAGGCATGCCCACGGAGTACCGGGTGGTCTGCGTCGGCGCCGCCTCATTGAGCTCCACACAGAGGCCCGAGACCGGGCCGTTGCGCCACGTGCTCCCGGCGCCGGTGTCACCGGTCTTGTTCAGGGTGTACACGCCCGCCGCCACGTCCGTTCCGTACTGGTCCCCGCCCCAAACGGTCGCCGCGTCGTAGGCCCCGAAGCCGTCGTGCACGATATCCACCGTGTTGCCCAGGGTCGATCCAACTCCCAGCACCAATTGGGTCACGGCCCAAGCCAGAAGTCTCGATGTGATTCGCATTCTCATGTCGCCCCCCAACAAGCCACATCGTCGGGGCCGCCCGCAATGGCGATAGACCCCCTGCCAACGATGAAGCTACGTCACAAAGCCACCAAACCTTGCATGAGTGCCGAAAGGAGAGAACTTCGAGCACCCCCCACTTGGAATCAACCCCCCATAGGCGATTCACAAAGGTAAGTCTATCCGATTGGCGACAGAAAGTCAAGAAAATTGCCCGCCCCCGCCCCCTCGGGTCCGCCCCAGCCCCGCAACGCCCCCTGCCCGTCTATCCGGCCCATCCTTATCGGATGCACCCCACGATTCTCTCTGAGCCGCCGCAAGGAATTTTCCGAGAGGAAATCTCGCCGCAAGAGAAAAGCCAGGTCCGAGAACCATGGACAACGCTCACCAAGCTTGCCCCATTCGACCGGGCTCAAGGCAGCGCACACACAAACAAGTCCAGGTTGCGTTCGCAGGGGCTTCGTAGGGTGGGTTCTCAACCCACGCGCCGACTCTTCCCGGCGACGCTGTCCCCAGACCCCCGCTCGTCACCCAACATCGTGCGGGCCCTGCGACCCCCAACTCCCGCCTTTCGGACGCGGATTCCCACGGCTTCGGCGACAGCCGGCAGAGTGTGCTCCGCACACCGCCTTGCCCGGCCGTGAATTGCCCCCGTTGAAGCTTAATTTAGGGCAGACCCCCGAAGTCCACCGTCATCTGGTTGATCTCAGGACATGACGTATTGTCTGAAAACGCGGCTCTGGCTCTGGGCTGCCTGCTCAGTCAGATTGGCTATTACAGGAACTGGCACTTCGGACAGTACAGGCCATAGGTTCAATTCGACCTGTACGGTGGGGCTGTTGACAATTCTCCCAATTGTTTCGATATCAGGTGGACAAGCAGTGATAATCACCATGCCTGGGCCATCGATGATGACTTCTGTCCTTGCACATGTAATCATAGGGGAGGGCCCGTGCTCAATAGGTGTGAAGCAAACAGAACGAAACTTGAATGGCGTTTCTGAGTAGGGATACCGCAATGCCGCCTCACATTTGTGGTATGGAATCACAACCCTCTCGCTGCCACGTGGAACGACATACACGTCGAACCTGAGCTGGTGTAAGCCTTCGTAGTGACCGGGCGCCTTCACAGATAGGCACAATTGCGCTTTCAGGACTTCAACGGTGGGATTCTTGCTTGCGGCTGTCAGAATTGTGATAAGCTCCCGGCGCTTGGCTGATCTTGTCCCGTTGCCATCCCGCCACGGAACCTCCACTTCGATGGGACCGCCGCCGGGCACTTTTACCACGAAGGGCCGTCTCTCTGTCTCGAACAGGAGCGCTACCACCGTCTTGCCGTCATACGGAACATTGAGGTGGATCATGTCGGGTGGTAGCTCGCTGAAAAGAGATTGGATCTTTGGCCACCAGTTCGCCAGTTCGCGATAGTCGGCACCTGCAATCTGCCTATTCCTCTCGTCGATACCGATCAGCCATAGGATGGGTTCGCCGTGAGCCGCGTTTGCGTGCCCTGCGATCTGCCGCGCGGTCTTGTATGCGTCGTCCGGCCACTGCGATTTCAACTCTACCCTCACGTCTTCGATGGGCTGGCCTGCTTGTACTCGGTCAATTATCAAATGTGCCCAGCTTTCTATTTCGCTCGGCTTCATGGCTTCGCCTCCTCTGTTCTACTCATGATCCCTGCTCTTGCACCGGAACCCACATCCTCTGGGGCAATTGAAGGTGTCAAGGGCATTCTTCAAAGTCATCTCTCGGCCTCCAAAGCCGTCACGCACAACTCCCGGAATCATACGCCCAAGCAAGTACCAATGCAAATATTAATCCGGCCAGCAGAAGTGACAAGCGACAAGAGACAGGTGATAGGCGACAGGCAAGAGTCTGGCCGTGAATCGCCCCTCGTCAAAGCTTAGTTTAAGGGCAGGCCCCGAAGTCCCGCTATTGTCGCTGCAGTCTGTTGCCAACCAGTATCTTGGTTTCGCCTTCCGCTGTATCGGGATTCGTACACCGAACCACCGGGAAGCCCGTGTCCGTAAACGCCCCTAATAGAATGTTCGCCAATTCAGGAGTGCGGTTTCTGTCCCGCACAAGAATACATAACTCTCGCGGAGCCCCCTGCCAGCCCCCCAAAGACATGACCGGGCCTTCTACATCCCAAGACAATTCCTGCAGGATAGCAATGATTTCCTTGGCGAACGAATGAGCTTCGGGATCCGATGCGACACACCAAACACTAGTCTTCGCCTTGGGCGCAGCTCGGAGGCGAGTAAGCAGTTGCTCTTTCTGTTGTTCCGTGATGTGTCGCCATCCGGTTCGTTCTTGGAGTTCCTGTAGGGCGCGTTGTGCTGTAGTTGCTTCATTCTGTAGTCTGGCGATCTTGCCGTGGGCGTCAGTCACGGCATTGTCCGCCTCTGCCGACCTGCGTTCCTGCCTCCGCCCGAGTTCACCTCTGACGAAGATCAGCCCAACTGCTGCGATAAGTCCAACGGTCGTTCCAATCACTGTTGTCCACTGTAGCCATACATTCAGGGCTTTGACAAAGGAGTCTGACAGTGAACCCATATATCACCTTCTGCTATGTGACATTTGCTTTTCTCGGCTGGTCGTTCGCAACGTTCGCATTCGGTTATACCATCGCCATACAGGGGCACACCTACGCATTTCACATTCCATCCCTTTGGTCCGAGTTGCCTGCGGCGTGGGACCATTTCGGCGACGTCGACGAAATGATCCTCGCTGCGCTGGCCACTGTTGAAACAGGCCACGCGTGCTTTCCGAAGGACCTGCCCGAAATCCATAATGGCCTCCTATTCCAGCCATTTTACGGGCAAACCAGCGGAAAGGCAAATGGGAAACCGGGTCAGTAATCGGTTGTCGGTTCGCAGTTGTCAGTAGAAGGGTCCAAGGGTTCCGGCCCTCCGGGCCGGGGTTTTTCGCTTTGGGGCCACCAGCGTGAGGGCGTGCTGTGCGTGCCTGCGATCTCGGCGCACGTGCCCCTTTGGCACGCTGGAGGCCATAGTGCGGTAAACTCCCCCAGCACGGCCACTTTGGCCGTGTCTCCACTGGGCAGGATCGCTAATTGCTTATTGGCAAAAGGGTTATAGAGGGTTTTTGCTCAGGGCTGGCTGTGCAAAACAAAGCCAATTTTCACACCTGAGCCACCTGTCGTTTTGGAGTTCCGCCGATTGCCGCGTTCTGGGCGGCTCACTGCTTCACTGGCATCTTGGGCAATTCCGGCGGCGGCAGGTTGGTTCCCAACTCGCGGCTTCGCCGCAGGGCTTCGGCGGCGAGGTCAGCTCGCCCCAGCTTCTGATAGGCTCGTGCCATGAAGAAGTACGCCAGACCCGCGTCCCTGTGTCCGAGGGCGATCGCTTTGTTGAACATGGCCGCGGCCCGCTCCGAGTCACCCTCATCGAGCAGGACGATGCCCAAGCAGAAGGCGGCGCCGGAGTGGGCCGGAGCGAGCCTCAGAACGGCCTCGTAGTCCTCGATCGCGCGTTTGCGGTTCCCCAGGATCCCGTGCGAGTCGGCCCTCTGGCACAGGGCGTCGATATTCCGCGGGTCCTGCTCGAGGGCGGCGTCAAAGTCCTTGATCGCGCCGGCGAAGTCCTTCATGCTCCGTTTCAACATGCCCCGGTTCGTGAGATAGCCGCCGTCGGGCTTCAGCCGGATCGCGTCGTCAAAATCACGCAGGGCGGCCGGCCCGTCGCCGAGGGATGAATGGCACACGGCCCGGCTGTTGAAGGCCTCGGCGGCCCAGGGGTTGAGCTGCAGGGCCGCATCGAAATCGCCGACCGCCGCCTTGTAGTTGCGTGCCTGAAACTCGGCCAATCCGCGATTATGGTAGGCGACCCAGATACCCTTGTATTTGGCGATTACGTCGTTCCACAGCGTCAGACTGTCCCGCCACACCTCAATCCGCTGAAACGTCAGGCCGCCAAGAACCGCGAGGACCAGCCCCACGCCGACAAGCGTCACTCGCTTCCAGAGAAGACCCCGAAGCGAAATGCTCCGGCCGAGGGTCGCCACGAGAAAGAACAGCCCGAGGCAGGGGAGGTACGCGTAGCGGTCGCAGACCATCAGCTCGCTGATGGGCACAACCTGGATCACCAATACCAGCGAGGCTAAAATGAACAGTCCGGCGAAGGCCAGAAGCCGCCTGTTCCGGCCGCCATACCAGATGCCGACGGCCAAGCCGATCAGCAGTAGAGGAGCCATGTAGTACACCGGGGGCAGCCACCCGTCCGCCGGGTACGGAAACGGATAGAACGCCGAAAGGTCCGTGGGAAAGATCAGCTTGCCCGGGTACCACAGGCACGAATAGCATACGACGCAAACCCTCTGCACCGGGGAATACCGCAGCGCAAAGTCCTGGATGTGGCTCACGCCGCCGCGAGCGCACACGGCGATATAGCCGAAGACGGCGGACTGCACCAGGAATGGCACTTTCTCGCAAAGGGTCCGCAGGCTGATCTTCCTTCGCAGATACAGATCGATGACCACAAGCGCCAGCGGAAGAGTCGCCGCCGTGGTCTTCGCGAGAATCGCCAGCGTGGAAAGCACCAGGACCGCGGCGAACCAACGCACTTTGCCGGACTTGGCGTAGGCGACATACGCGATCATGGCCCCCAGGTAGAACAGGCAAGAGAGCAGGATGCTCCGTGCGGAGACCCACGCGACGGCCTCGACCTGCAATGGGTGAGCCGCAAACAGCGCCGCCACCGCGAGGGCGACTGGCCGGCTCTGCGACAGCGACCGGACCCACGCGTACACCAGCAGGATATTTGCCAGGTGCAGCAGGACGTTGACCGCATGGTAAGCCTGGGCATCGAGCCCGAAGAGGCGGTACTCCACGGCGAAGGACAGGGACGTGAGCGGCTGATAGAGAGAGACGTAGTAGCTGGAGAACATCTTCTTGACACCCTGCGGCGACAAGTCGCGGATGTCCCGGTTGGCCGTGACCTGCCGGTCGTCGTCCCAGTTGGTGAACTCGTTGTTCAGGGCCGGCACATACAGAAGGGCCGTGGCGGCCAGCACGATCCCCACGCCGAGCCATCCGCGCCAGCGCCCGGCGCCGCCGCTCGCCGGCTCCGATGTTGCACGTCGCCCGGCTCCGCGCTCCGTCGGTTTCCTTCTTCTTGCCATGCTTTTGCCTTGCCCCACAGCGGCCTCACGCGCCGCCCGCCCCGGGCTGCGGATAGCCGTCACCTGCCGACCCGGCCCTGCACGCAGCCCGCGAATACAGTCCTGTCCGGCCATCCTAACGGAAAGACGCCTTCTCCTCACGCGATTTCAAGCCTCTGCTCCACCTTGTGTCCTGGTATCAAGGCAAGCGCTGGACGCTGAAGGCTGACTGCTTGGGCGGCAAGGATTTCCGCTTTCCCTGGCGGAACTGTGCCTTGACGACCATCCCTGGACAAGCGTAGAATCTCTTCATGGCGAAAAAGCTGAAAAAGTGAGCGTCATAAGGAGGAATTTATGTCAACCCGTCGTGAGTTTGTCGGCAAGGTGCTGGCCGGCGCTGCTTCGCTGGCCGTGGCAGAGACTTTTGCCCCCCGCCGTGTGCTGGGGGCCAACGATCGCATTCGCGTGGGCCTGATCGGCGCGGGAGGCCGGGGCCAGGAGATCTTCAAGGCGGCCTTGCGCTGCCCGAACACGGAAGCGGCCGCCGTGGCGGATGTCTATACCCGGCGTCTGGACGAGGTGAAGGGCTTTGCGCCCCAGATCAAGACCTACCAGGACTTCCGCAAATTGCTGGATGACAAGGGCGTCGATGCCGTGCTGATCGCGACGCCCCAGCACCAGCACGTCCTGAACTTCGTCCCTGCCATCCAAGCGGGCAAGGATATCTACCAGGAGAAGACGATGGCGTTCAACCCGGACCACGCCAAGCGGATGCGGCGTGCGTTCCAGGGATCGGGCCGGGTGGTCCAGATCGGCATTCAGTCGACGAGCAGCGACGCCGTCGCCCGCGCTCGCGAGTTCCTGAGCCCTGAGAAGATGGGGACAATCACCGCGATCCACACGCATCATTATCGCAACGCCCCCTACGGCGGCTGGAAGCGGGCGATCCCCGCCGATTGCGACCCGCAGCACGTCGACTGGCCCGGCTTCCAGGGCGAGGCCAAGCCGCGGCCCTTCGAGGCCAACCGGGTCATCAACTGGCGGTTCTACTGGGACTACGCGGGCGGCAACGTCTACGAGAACATGGTCCACCAGGTGGGCTTCTGGTACAAGCTGATGGGCCTCAAGATCCCGGCCAGCGTCACGATGACCGGCGCCAACTACCTGTCCCCGGAAATGGAACTGCCCGACACGATGGACGTCTCCATGAGCCAGCCGGAGAACCTGCTGTTCACCTGGAACTCCATGTTCGGCAACCGCTACTTCGGCGAAGGCGACGACCTGGTCCTTGGCAACAAAGGCACGATCCTCCGCGACGACCGCGACCAAATCCGCTACGAACCCCAGGACAAGCCCAGGCAGTCGAAATCCGTGGAGCCGGCGGATCCTCCTGCAAAGAAGAGCGCGGACATCGTAGCCGGAGGCGACGCGACGGTGGCACACATGCAGAATTTTTTCGATTGCATGCGCAGTCGAAAGGAGCCGAACTGTCCCTTCGAGATCGGCTTCCGCTCCGCCATCGCCTGCTACATGGCCAATACGTCCTACCGCGAAAAGCGAACCGTCCGCTGGGACGAAAAAACCGAAGAGGTCGTCTGACTGCAACCCACAAACTCAGCCCGGGGCTCGCGCCCTGGGCTGAGACGCCACGGTTGAGACTAATGCAGGAGTTGGCCTTGCCTGCCCCTTGTGAAGTGTTTTCCCCTCGTTCAAACCCCTACAGGCTTGCAAAACATTGAGCATCGCGGCAATATACTGTCGTTTCGCCTCCGCGGCACCGCGAAATGGAGGAGTGTCGGGCAGACGAAACATGGATAAGGAGACAGGATCATGATCACGCAGTTGAGCCTCGGGAACTTCAAGTCCTGGAAAAGGATCGATGGAATGAGGTTCGCGCCGATTACGGGTCTGTTCGGCACAAATAGCTCCGGCAAGACCAGCATTCTGCAATTGCTGCTCATGATCAAGCAGACCGTTGAATCCACAGACCGTCTGCAAGTGCTGGATTTCGGAAATGACAAGAGTCCAGCGAATCTCGGGAGTCTCCGCGACGTGGTCTTCTCGCATGTGTCCCCGGGCACGCTGGATTGGTCGATTCGATGGAGACTGGCGGAGCCATTGAAGATTCAAAAACCGGAGGACAGGAGTTCCAATCTCTTCGCGGGCGATGAGATCGGCTTCCAGGTGGAAATCAATGAAAACGAGAAGAAACGCCTGTTCGTCAAGCGAATCGCCTACTCATTCGCCGGTCACAAGTTTGCCATGGCCCGGAAGTCCGATGACAAGAATACCTATGAGTTGTCTGTGGATCCATCGAACGACTTCGCTTTCCAAAAGGCCGTAGGGCGCCCCAAGGATCTTCCATCTCCGGTCAAGTGCTACGGGTTCCCCAATGAGGTGAACGCGCGTTTTCAGAACGCCAGTTTTCTGTCGGACCTCCAACTTGAGTTCGAACGACTCTTCACAGGAACAAAATACCTTGGGCCGCTTCGGGAGCACCCGAAAAGGCAGTATCCGTGGTCAGGAGTTGAACCCGCAGACATGGGGCAACGCGGTGAACGCGTCGTTGAGGCAATCCTGGCAGCCCGCGAGAGCGGCCTTCGACTGCGGAGACCAGGGAGAAGGCCGAGAGAGACCCTGGAACAGCGAGTTGCGGCATGGCTAAAGGAATTGAAACTAATCGATTCCTTCCGCGTAGAACCGATTGCCAAAGAGGGAGGCAACATCTATCGCGTGCAGGTTCGTCGTAGTCTGAACTCTCCCGAGGTCCTGATCACTGACGTCGGCTTTGGCGTCTCGCAGATCTTGCCAGCCATTGTGCTGTGTTACTACGCACCGGAAGGCTCAATCATCATCCTCGAGCAGCCGGAGATCCACTTACACCCCGCTGTCCAGGCGGGACTCGCCGATGTGTTCATTGATGCAGCCACAACCCGAAATGTTCAAATCATCTTCGAGAGCCATAGCGAACACCTTCTCAAACGCCTACAGCGCCGCATTGCAGAGCAGAAGATCACCCCCGAGACGACTGCTCTGTATTTCTGTGAGACCGAAAACGGTGGCTCCAAACTCACCACCCTTGACGTTGACCTCTTTGGTGACATCCACAACTGGCCGAAGGATTTCTTCGGCGACCAGTTCGGGGAGATGGCAGCCATGACCAGGGCCGCGGTGGCCAGGAGAAAGGCACCGCAGGGATGAGGGCGTTTGTCGTTGACGTCAACGTAGCCATGGTAGCGAATGGCCGGTCGCCACAGGCCAACGACGATTGCCTGTTGGCATGTATCGATGCCTTGGAGACCGTATACTATGCCGGCATGATTGTGCTCGACGATGGCATGAGGATACTCTCGGAGTACATGGGCCACTTGAGCATGGCCGGGCAGCCGGGGCCGGGGGACTTCTTCATGAAGTGGGTGTGGGAGAACCAAGCGGTACCCTCTCGTTGCGAAAGGGCTCCTCTCGCGTGTAGAAGCGACGATTCAGACGATTTCGAGGCGTTTCCGGATGACCCGGCTCTGCGAGGCTTCGACCGATCGGATCGCAAGTACGTTGCAGCAGCCCTTGCCAGCAGAAACCGGCCCGAGATACTGAACGCCGTGGACACCGACTGGTGGCATCATAGAACGGTTCTGGCGAGGAATGGAATCCGTCTTCAGTTCATTTGTCCTCAGCACATGCGGTGACAAGGTTCCTGCGAGGAAAGAGGTTTCTCCTTATGCGCCTTCGGCAGTTGCCCCATCCCCCAAGACCAACTATGAAAACAGCTATTCGGAGTCTCTTCATGTCCCTGCCTCAGCCGTCGTGGTTCGCCATAGCATGGATGGGCCTGTGGCTCTTCTCGCCTAATGCCCCAGGTAAGGATTGGCCGCAATGGGGCGGATCCAACGGCAAGAACATGGTGTCCGAAGAAAAGGGCTTGCCTGACTCGTTTGTGCCGGGGGAGAAAGATTCGCAGACGGGTCGGGTCAGGATGGAGACGGCCAAGAACGTGAAGTGGGCCGCCAAGCTCTGCCAGGCGATTTACTCCACGCCGGCGGTGGCCGGGGGAAAGGTTTTCATCGGCGGACAGCAGCCGGGGCTGGGCTTGCTCATGTGCCTGGACGAGAAGACGGGAAAGCTCCTCTGGCAGTGGCAAGGGCCGGCCCGAAAGGTGCCCGCCTACATCGACGGATTCCTCATCGGCATCAGTCCTAATCCGGAAGCGCTGGGCGTCTGTTCCACTCCCATCGTGGAGGGGGACCGCGTCTACTTCGTGACGCACAGTTTCAAGGTGATGTGCCTGGATGTCAACGGCCAGCCCAGCGGACCGGAAACCGGCCGGGCGCGGGTGGTCTGGGAATACGATCTCTGGGACCAACTGGGCGTGTTTCCCTGTGACGCCGCCAATGGTTCCCCGGCCATCAATGGCGATTTGCTCTACGTGCAGACCTCGAACGGGGTGGATCGGAACATGGGGGCCGCCAAGGAACAGAAACGCAAGATTCCCGCTCCGAAGGCGCCCAACCTGGTTGTTTTGGAGAAGAAGACCGGACGGCTCGTGGCCACGGATGATCTGGCCATCGCCGAGCGCATCCTGCACGGCCAATGGTCGGCGGTGTCGCTGGGCGAAGTCGCCGGGCGAAAGCTGGTCTTCTTCGGTGCCGGCGACGGCCGCTGCTACGCGTTTGAGGCCCTTGCGTCCGCTCCGGCCAAACCGGTCAAACTGAAAACGGTGTGGTCGTATGACTGCATTCCCCCGGAATACCGGTCGTATGGAGGCCTGGATGCGGTGTCGCACTACTGCCGGGGTGACAGAAGGACTCAGGACACGTTGAACAAGAATGACGGGGCCTTCGTGGGCGAGAGCGAGATCATCGGCACGCCGGTCTTCCATCGCAATCGCATCTATGTGGCCATCGGCCGCGATCTGGAGCATGGCCGGGGACGGGGCGCATTGCATTGCATCGACGCAGCCAAGATGGGGGACATCACCCAGGCAGGCCGGGTGTGGACCTACCAAGGCCTGGACCGGACCCTCTCGACGGTTTCCCTCGCGGACGGCCTGCTCTACCTCTGCGACGTCGCCGGGCGTCTGCACTGCGTCGATGCGGAAACGGGACAGTGCCACTGGGTCCACGAGAGCAACTCCGCCGTTTGGGGATCGACGCTGGTGGCCGATGGGAAGGTTTATATGCCCACGCCAAAGGGCCTGACCGTGCTGGCGGCGGGCAAGGAGAAAAAAGTTCTCAGCCAGATCAACGTTGGGGCGACGATCTATGCCACGCCGGTCGTGGCCAACGGCACGCTCTACATCGCTTCCCGCGCCGGTTGGCTGTGGGCGGTCAGCCAAGACTCGCCGGTAAAATAGCATCGGATGCTCGATTCCCGGACCTGATAGTGAATGAAGCGGTCAATAGGATCATGCTCTCACCTTCCCCGTGCGCCTCGACGCCACAGGGTCACACCTATCTCGCTTGGCCACTACATCGTATGGCGAAAAGCGAACGGTCCGCTGGGACGAGAAAACCGAAGAGGTCGTCTGACCGCAGATCAGTACGTGCCTACTGATCCTCACGTACTCACAATATGCTTCTCCAAGCCTGGGGCGGGACGACTACCTCAACCGACCCCTTGGGGGTCGCGCCTTCCCTTTTTTGCCCGTACTTCATCCACCCATTTCCGTATCAAGTCATGTGCAGGAAAACTGAACGTATAAATCGTACGATCGGACATCAATTCGGCAAAAGTATCGTTTGGCAGAATTACTTCCTTCCAAATCGTCTCCCAGGATTTCCACTGCTTCTCACCTATAAGATGTTCTTGATAAGAAAAAAATGTCCATTCGAAGATATTGGCAAACATCACCCCATAGACGCGTTTCCTTATTTCGTCGTCCGTCCAATCTTTGCGACTGTCGAATAGGGCTCGTTCTACCTCTGGATTCTCCAGACGATGCGTCCGCAGGTCATTCATCGCGCCGATGATCTTGGCATAATTATCGATCTTGATCGTATCGCACGTTCTCTTCCATTGCCATATCGAGAAGCCCAACGCCGCCAAGATAGCTACGGTCTGCAAAGTATCCAATACAGCAGTCATATCTCCCGCTCCTTTCCTGTGATGTCAAAACCCGCTACCCCGGAGGTTGAAACAAGGGACAGTCACGTACCACGTTATCCTTGTCCTGCCTGGTCCTCTCTCGGCTTTCGGACTGCGGCGGACATCCCACTCGTTTCGGCCTCACCACATCCGTCCGCCCCACAAAGGGACCCAACTCATTCGTCGCAGCGTCATCAGCGGTGTTTCTCTGGGGAGCATTATGGCAGACAGGGGCGAAGGGGGCAAGAACAAAGTAAAAGTGAAAAGTGAAAAGTAGGGCAGTTCCCAGTTGTCAGTGGTCAGTAGCCAGTTCTCAGTGGTCAGTTTCCGCCCCGGCTCAAGGTCCGGGGTGACAAGGTGGTCGGTCCGTCCTCGGTCTTCCGTCCGCCGTTCTTTGCTTGCCTCCTGCGTCCCCCGCCTGCGCGGTGGCAGGCCCGTTGTTTTGTACGTCCATCCTTCCGGTGTGATACGGCATCAGGTATAATGCATGGGATGCAAAGGACGCTGCTGGCCGGCCGATAGGTATGGAGTTTGACCATATCTCAGACTAATGCTGGACCCACGAGGGCAGTCATGCAAGTACTGACAAGTCAGAGCAAGAAGGTCCGCGCTGAGGGTTTCACCCTGATCGAGCTGCTTGTCGTCATCGCCATCATTGGGCTATTGACGGCGATCTTGACCTCGGCACTCAACCAGGCGAGGAAGCAAGCCCGAGCGACGGTTTGCATGGCGGCTCTGAAGCAGTGGGGTCTGTGTTATCAACTGTATGCCGCCGATCACAGCTCCAGGCTGCCGTACTTTCTGGGAGGCACGGTCCACACGACGTATATGGAAACGTTAAGGCCGTACTACGCCAACCTCAACAAGATGCGGACGTGTCCTGCCGCCACCAAGGTCTCGACCGGCAACGCGACCGGTCTTCAAGCGCAAAGCTATTTCGGGTATACGCGGTCCGCTTGGCAAATCGATGTCCGGCAGGCCGCGTGGATGATCGATACCGACTGGGGCATTGGCAGCTTCGGCGAGAACTCCTGGATTCGCGATGTGCTCGAAGCCGGCGGCGGTCGGGTGGCTTCGTATGTCGGGAAGACCTGGGTGACAATGACCACCAGGAACATCAGAGAAGTCCCGTTCCTTGCGGATGCCCGGTGGAACAACGCCTGGCCGGACAATACCCATCCGGTGCCTACGAGTGTCGCGACCGAAGAGCAAATGTACAACATCGGCAATTGGTCGCAGATCACCTGCTACGTCATGAGACGGCACAAGAACGGCGTCAATGTGTCGTTGGGTGATGGCAGCACCAGGCACGTTCGAGCCGAGGAGTTATGGACCCTCCGATGGAATCGAGAGTCCCGACCCAAAGATGTCCTCGGCGCGCTCACCTGGATGACGGACTGGTAGGGAAAAACCAGAGACGGCCACTATTTCCTCCCTACCCTATCTATTGTTCCCGCTTGGCCCTGGGGCTACGCGGGTTCGCTCGGCGACGTAGCGATAGGAGTACATCCAGCCGTTGGCGACGTACCAGAGGTTCTTGCGGTTGGCAACGTGAGACAGGTGCTCCATGAGGGTCGAGCCTTGCCGGCCGTCGATGCCGGGACGCGGATCGTAGAGCACGCTGTTCTTGAAGCGGTCCGGGTGCCAGAGAGCGTAGAAGACGCCGCCTTCTTCCACCACCTGGTCGAACGCCTGGTTCAGATCGGCCACGTCCGCGGCGCTGTATCGCCCCTTCGGCTCGCGCTGCTCCATGATCCGGTCGTAGCCTTTCGTGTTCAGGCCGCCCACGCCGTAGAAGCGACGCTGGTCGTTCCACGGGACCCAGGCGATGCTGGTCGGGTTGTCCAGCCAGTTGAACCCGCGGACGAAAAGGAACTCGCCCGTGTCAAGGCGCAGAATCTCGTCATCGACGTAGCCGGTGGTCAGAATGTGCTCGAAGATACGCCCGCCATAGGGGACCTTGTTCAGGTGCTTGAGGATGTCCGCGCGGCAGCCGAAGATCTCGGCCCGGTAGCCGCGAACCGAATACTGGTTGGCATCCTTGGGGTGCGTCTGGCCATGGACGGCCGGTTCCCAACTGTTATCCTGGCGGTCGAGCTCCTCCTGCATCCGTTGCCATGCGGATTCGCCGCCGGCGGAACGGCTGTTGATGGCAATCGACACCGGCAGGTGGAAGCTGCGGCACACGTGCAGGGCGGCCTGGTAGTTGTCGGACGCGTCGTCGGTCACGCCCTTCCAGGGGGCGCCCGGATTGGCCCAGGGGTTGCAGCCCCAGTTGTCATTGGACAGGGTATAGGCCCCCTGGCGGTTGTCGTAGTACTTGGCGACCGAAGCGAACTTCACCGAAGCAACGTTCTCGAACTGCAGCTCGATCGTGGGGGCGCGTTGGAAGCCGACGGAGACGTACGCCTTGCCGGCCTGCCGGTCGAACCGTGCGCACTCGATGCCGTTGAAGAAGTCCGTGGCGGTCCTCGCCTCCAGGGGCGACCAGGGATCGGCGCCATGGTCCCGCCGGCTGACGCGGGCCTCCGGCGTGACTCCACTGACCTCGAAGATATAGGTCACCGGGTACTGAAAGCCCCATTTCTCCCAGGCGGTGCGGTCGATGGAGACCACGAAGCCGGCGATTGGCGCCGCCCGTGCGACGCCCACGGCGACACCGACACACAATGTCACCAGCATCATGCAGACAATCTTGTTCAGCCTCATCGATTCCTCCTTGGGTATTCTGGGGGCTCCCAGAGCACGTTGGTCTCAGGGCGCATGGCATTAGTGTAGGGCCCTACCGGTGGAAATGCAAATGCGAGTCTTGGGCAGGGTTCAGGGGCCGGATTTCGGCCGACCGCCCTTCCCTGACGCCCAATCCATTCGTCCCTTCGATTGCCCTCGGGGTCTGTTCCCTTTGGACTTGCGATTGTCACTCCGTCTGCTTTGAGGCGGGCCGTTCGGGCAGCGCGGCCTTCCAGCCGGCCTTCAGCAGTTGGGCCATGTCCTGCCGCGTTTTCGCATAGGCCGGGTCATCCGCCAGATTGACCGTTTCCCACGGGTCTTTCTCCAGGTCGAAGAGCGCGGCGGGAACCGGCCCCTTCTTGAACTCCAGGTAGCTGAACTTGCGGTTTCGCACGACCTGGCTGTTCTCGTTCTCCACCATGAACACCGCTTTTTTCCAAGGCTGGCTCGGATTGGCCAGCAGTGGTACGAAGCTGAGCCCTTCCAGATTGGCGGGCACATCGAGGCCCACAAGCTCGCCGACGGTCGGCATGAAGTCCACGAACTCCACGAACTCGCGGCAGACCTGGCCGTTGGCCGGCGCGCCCGGCACGCGCACCCACAGCGGAGCGCGCCGCGTGGTCTCGAGCATCGAATACTTGGACCAGAACCCATGATCGCCCAGATGAAAGCCGTGGTCGCCCATGATGAAGACGATGGTGTTCTCGGCGAGGCCCTGCTTCTCCAATCCGTCGAGGATCATGCCGATATTGCTGTCCACGAAACTCACGCAGGCATAGTAGGCGGCAATGGCCTCCTTGACCTGCTGCGGCGTCGGCTGCTGTTTGGTGAAGATGTCCGGGTTACCGACGGTCAAGCGCCGGGGATAGAGAGTGCTTTGAACGTTGGGCGGCGCGGGCGGGTCGGGGATCTTCGCCGGGTCGTACATGTCGATGTACTTCTTCGGCGCGATGAGCGGCGTGTGCGGACGCGATTGATGGACCGAAAGGAAGAACTGCTTCTTCGTTTGCGCGAACTCCTTCAGCAACGCACAGGCGATTTGCGCGTTGCGATAGTCACCCTCTTCTTCCGGCGCCAGGCCCGAATCGCCGTAACGGTCGGAATTCCGGGAGCGCCATTCGCGGTATTCCTTGCTCGTTTGGTCCTTGGGAGCGGGATCTCTCTGCGCGCGTTTGACCGGTGGGAACTTGAGGATGGGACCGGGTCCTTCCCATCCCGGCGGCTTACCGTAACTCTCAATTCGGTCGAAGGCGAGCAGTTGCTTCTCGGCATATTCGACCGTGTGGAAGAACTTGCCGATGACGGCGGTGTGAAAGCCCTTTTTCTTGAGCAACTCCGGCAGGGTGACTGTGCCGGGCGGCAGGGTC
>Ga0315286_10002678_pt1 | contig 16665 bp, 13 predicted proteins | sample YL17G10_0_MG_FD_205038 | JGI IMG/M metagenome (GOLD analysis project Ga0315286, IMG submission 205038) | Sediment microbial communities from Yellowstone Lake, YNP, Wyoming, USA - YL17G10_0 | ecosystem: Environmental > Aquatic > Freshwater > Lake > Sediment | place: USA: Wyoming | collected...
GTCAGCCGTTTTCCTGGCCTCCGGCGGATTGGTGGTGACACTGGCCTCGGTGCGCTTGGAAGGGATGCTCTTTTTCGAGGCCTACCGGGTGGATCTCTTTTCGCAGGTCTTCAAGGTCCTGGTGGCCACCGGATTTTTCCTGGTGGTTTGCCTCTGCAGCGAGCTCAACGGCATCGACGAACGGCACCATTCCGAGTTCTTTCTCTTCCTCACCACTTGCACGTTGGCCATGATGATGCTGGTCAGCAGTGTCGAACTGCTCACGATTTACATCGCGCTCGAGCTCTCCAGCTATTCGCTTTACGTCCTGGTCCCTCTGCGCAAGGGGGAGGGCGTCGATGTGGAGGCGGGCATCAAGTACTTCATGGTGGGCGCGTCGGCCTCGGCCGTGATGCTCTTCGGCCTTTCCTATCTCTTCGGAGTGGCCCACACCACCTACGTGGCGGAACTGATCCGGGTGCTGCCCGGGCTCATCACGAGCCCGGCCGCCATCCTTGGGCTGATCCTCACCCTGTGCGGATTCTTCTTCAAACTGGCGGTCTTTCCCTTCCATTACTGGGCGCCGGACGTCTACCAGGGGGCGGCCAATCAGGTGACCGCGTACATCGCCACGGCTTCCAAGGCGGCGGCTGTCGCCATCATCATGCGAATGGCATCACTGGGCGGCGACAGCACCTATCTCGTGCATGCGTTGGTGGCGCTCTCCATATGCTCCATGACCCTTGGGAACCTGGCGGCCATCGTTCAGAAGGATTTGAAACGTCTGCTCGCCTATTCGAGTATTTCCCACGCCGGTTACGTGTTGATCGGTATTCTCAGCATGAGCCCAGCCGGCTACGCCAGCGCAATTTTCTACGCGTTCGCCTACCTGGTGATGAATCTGTCCTGCTTCCTGGTGGTGGTCAAGGTGGCCGCAGACGGCAGCGATTTGCAGATCGCCCAGCTGGCAGGCCTGCACCGGCGTTCGCCCATGCTGGCCATGGTGCTGATGCTTTCGGCCTTCGGCTTGGCGGGTATTCCTCCCACCGTCGGGTTCACCGGAAAGTTCCTGGTGTTTGCGGCGGCGGTGGAGAAGGGCTATTTGTGGCTGGTGATCGTGGCCATGATCAACGCTACGATCTCGCTTTATTACTACATCATGCTGGTTAAAGCCGCGTACATCGCCGAACCGGAGGGGAACCCGGCCCAGCTTAAAATCTCTGCCGCTACACGGGTGCTTGCCGGTGTTCTGATGACGATCATGGTGGCGGCCGGTATCTTTCCGCACCGGATCTTGGAGGTGGCCAGGGCCGCCGCCCGGTCCTTGATGTAACCGAGGTAAGGTTGTGGGTATCTTCAAACGCAAACCGGACAACCGATCGTCGCGACTGCCGAAAGACATAGGCCCCCGCCGCCTTTTCTTCTGCGGGACGGGCGAATCGGGACCCTTTGTCGACGTTTGTACCGGAAACAGCGTCGGCCGGTGCCGTTGCGGCTGCGAAGAGGTGCGTCAGGCCCTCGAGGAGGAGGTCCGCTCGCGCGAGCTGAACGTGCGGGTGGCCGCCATGAAGGTGGGCTGCAACGGGACCTGCCCCTATGGGCCCCTCGTGGGTTTTCCCGGAGGGGGTTTTTACTACCATCGACTCACCCCCGAAAGGGCACGCGAGGCGGTCTTCGAAACCATCGAAAAAGGCCACATCCTGTTTGATCTGCTGCATCTGGATCCCCTGCAATCCACCTCGGGACGGCTCCTCTATGAGCATGCGTCAGGGTTCATCGCCGTCATGGACGAAGGCAATTGCATGGTCCAGGTGGCCAAATACTTCCTCGACTTCGACAAGGGAGTTTCCTGCGGTAAGTGCACTCCCTGCCGCGCCGGCTTCGTTTACCTGCGGCAGCTCGTCGACGCCATCACCCGTGGCGAGGGGCGTCCGGAGGACATTCAGACCATGCTCTCCATCATGGATGCCATGCGTCAGGCCGCCTTCTGCGAATACGCGGGCCGCGGCTCAGGCCCCCTGGCGGCCATCCTGAAGCACTTTCGTGCCGAGTTCGAGCTGCACATTGATCAGAAGGTCTGCCCCTCCGGGGAGTGTACCAGCCTGAGAAGAGCAGGGCCAAGCGGTTGACTGCCGATCGGACGTGAGGGGGTTGCAGAAAGGGCCTGTCGTATGTCGCTAAAATTTATTTTCGGCCTCGACGATTCCGAGCGCACCTGCCAGGCGCTCCGAAACCTGGGATCCTTGCTTGAACCGGCCGACGTTCACGTTCACCTTTTTTATGCCGCACCGGAGAGTTCTCTCTTCTACCCGGGTGAGCTCTCCACTCTCAGTGGTGAACCCGACCCGTGGAAGAAATCCCAAGAGGGACGGGCGCGAGGGATCCTGGAGCGGGCTGCGGATCTCCTGTTGAACCTGGGTTTCAAGCGCTCTCGCATAGAACAGGAGCTGAGGTTGAAGAGCGTCAACGCCGCCCAGGACATCCTTGCTGCGGGCGAACGGCAGGAGCCGAGCGCCATCGTGCTTGCCCGGAAGGGCCGCTCCGCCGTCAAGCGCTTTTTCCTGGGGAGTACGACCGCTATGGTCTGCCAGTACTCCGAGAAACTGCCGGTCTGGGTGGTGGGGAGCCAATCACTTGAGCCGCCCCATTTACTGGTAGCCCTCGACGAGTCCCCATACGCCGCGCGCATTATCTCACACGTGGGAGAGCATTTCGGGAAGCTTCCAGGGACCCGAGTCACGCTGTTCCACGTCATGCCCGCCAAGCCGCCGGGGTACTGGGACGACGGCCACATCCTCGATGAGACCGAGCGTTCCGAGCGTCAGAGGATGGTGGCGAAGTGGCGCGCCGCATACGAGGAGGAAACTGGGGATCTTCTTCTGAAGGCCAAATCCCTACTGACCGGCGCGGGAGTGCCCGAGAGAAACATCTCTATCAAGAGTCAGACTCTGGTCGAGGGTATTGCCCGTGACATTCTGGCCGAGGCAGGGCGGGGTGACTACAACATCCTGGCATTTGGCCGGCGAGGCGGTTCGGCCATCAAAGAGTTCACCTTGGGAAGCCGGGCCGCCAAGATGCTCAACAACCCTTTCGATTGCACCCTCATCCTGGTGAGTTGAGGGAGTTGAGGAACACGCTGCAACGGTTGGGTCTGGCCACCTCGGCCCATAAAGGAACCGAACGCCGGGCTTCGCCGGAGGCCCATGAAAACATGACCCTGCGGTGCGCGACCGGCGGCACCGGTGGTCGCAACAAGAAGGGAAGATGCAATGAGCATCCATACCCCCCTGCGGGGCGACAAGGCCAAGGATCCCTACGCTCTCTATGCATCCTCCGTTGGCCCGCGGATCCTGGAGCATGCAAACAAGATCTTTGAGGACTTTCCGGCTTCGAAGTACGCCCTGTATTTCGTCGTCTTTATGATCGAAGTGGCGGCTGTTTTCTATATTGGCATCAAACTAGTGCAGTAAAATGAGTGTAGTCCTATGACGAACATCAACCCGATCATCACTATCAACGGCCAAGAGTTTTCCTTTGAGGCCGGCGAGACCATCCTCGATGTGGCCCGCCGCAACGCCATCGACATTCCCACCCTCTGCCATCTCAAAGGGGCTCCACCCACGGGGGCCTGCCGGATGTGCGTGGTGGAAGTGGAGGGATCGCCGAATCTCGCGGCGGCCTGCAACACGCCGGCGGCCCCCAAACTGGTCGTACGAACAGAGACGCCTAAAGTGGTGGACACCCGCAAGACCCTCATCCGCTTGCTGATGGCCTCCGGGAACCACAATTGCGACGTATGCCGGCCGGCCGAATACCCGGCGGTAGGACCTCAGGCCGGGGGAGTTTCTGGGCGTGATTGCGAGGACATTTGCCCGGTGTGGGGTGAATGCCGGCTGCAGGAGCTGGCGATACGCTATGGGGTTCTGGAACAGCGATTCAAAACACCTCAGCCGCGTTACCCGCTGGAAGACGTGAATCCCTTCATCGTGCGGGATTTTGGGCGCTGCATCATGTGCGGCCGCTGCGTTCAGGCCTGCAATGATGTGCAGGTGAACTACGCGATCTGCTTCGACTACCAGGCGGAGGCAAGGAAGATTGTCACGGCGGGCGATAAGCCGCTCAAGGACTCGGCCTGCGTCTTTTGCGGCGAGTGTGTTCAGGCTTGCCCGACCGGGGCATTGGTGGAGAAGGATGTCCGCTACAAGGTGCGCCCTTGGGAGGTCCAAAAGGTGCGGACCACCTGCACCTATTGCGGGGTCGGCTGCCAGATGTATTTGCACACCAAGGAAAACCGCGTCGTCAAGGTCACCGGGGTCGAAGACGCAGCGCCCAACCAGGGAAGCCTTTGCGTGAAGGGCCGGTTCGGTTTCGATTTCATCAATTCTCCTGAACGCTTGAAAACCCCTTTGATCAAAGAAGGCGGAAGATTCCGGGAAGCGACGTGGGATGAGGCGTTGGCGCTCGTCGCCCGACGGCTCAGCGACATCAAGGCCTTCCATGGCCCGGACAGCATCGGGGTTCTGACCTCGGCCCGGATCACCAATGAAGAAAACTACCTCGCCCAGAAGTTCGCCCGCGCGGTGCTGAAGACCAACAACATCGACCACTGCGCGCGTCTCTGACACAGTTCCACTGTGGCCGGTCTGGCCGCGGCCTTCGGAAGCGGGGCGATGACCAACCCCATCGCGGACATCGAAAATGCCGATGTCATCCTGCTCACCGGTTCCAACACAACGGAGAACCATCCCGTTCTGTCCAGCTATGTGAAGCGGGCGGTCACCCGCAAGGGAGCGAAGCTCATCGTCGTCGACCCGCGTCGGATCAAGATCGTTGAATTTGCCCACAACTGGCTGCGTCCCAACCTCGGTACGGACGTGGCCTGGATCAACGGCCTGATGCAGGTGATCATCGCTGAGAAGCGTTATGCCGAGGACTATGTCAGCCGACGGACAACGGGCTTCGATGAGCTCAAAAAGACGGTGGAAAAGTACACGCCTGACAAGGTTGAGCGGATCACGGGGATTCCCGCGCAGGACCTCATCGCGGCCGCACGTCTATACTCCGGAGCGCAACGGGGCAGCATTCTCTACTGCATGGGCATCACCCAGCACACCACCGGCACCGACAACGTCAAGTCCCTGGCGAATCTGGCCATGCTCTGCGGCAACGTGGGCATTTCCGGCGGCGGCGTGAACCCGTTGCGGGGTCAGAACAACGTCCAGGGGGCCTGCGACATGGGAGGGCTTCCGGATGTTTACTCCGGATATCAGCGGGTGGCGGACCCTGACGCGCGCCGGCGAATGTGCGCTGCCTGGGGAGTCGACGATTTGCCGGATCGGCCGGGGCTGAAGGTGACGCAAATGGTCCCGGCCGCCCACGATGGCACTCTCAAGGCCATGTATATCATCGGCGAAAACCCTCTCGTCTCCGACCCGGACCTCAACCATTCCCAAAAAAGCCTGTCGAAGCTCGAATTCCTGGTGGTCCAGGACATCTTCCTCACCGAGACCGCCCAGCTCGCAGACGTGGTTCTGCCCGCCGCCTGTTTCGCTGAGAAGGAGGGCACATTTTCGAACACCGAGCGCCGGGTCCTGCGGGTACGCAAAGCCGTGGAACCCCCCGGGCAGGCCCGTCAGGACTGGGAGATCATCTGCGACCTTGCCGCCCGGATGGGCTACCCGAGGTATTACGGAAACAGCGAGGCTATCATGGATGAGGTCCGCTGGGTCACCCCCTCCTATGCCGGCATCACTTACGCACGCATCAGCCGCGAAGGCCTCCACTGGCCATGCCCCAACGCGGAACACCCCGGCACACCGGTCCTGCATCGGGAGCAGTTCGCCATTGGCCGAGGCGTGTTTCACGCGATCGACTATGTGCCTCCGGCGGAAACGACCGACCGCGACTATCCGCTTTATCTCACCACCGGGCGGCTGCTTTACCAGTACCACACCGGCACCATGACCATGAAGACGGCCGGGTTAAACGAGATCGCTCCAGAATGCTTTGTTGAGATTTCCCTTGCGGATGCGGAGACGTACGGGGTGCCGGACGGTGCCGTTGTGAACATCGCCTCCCGCCGCGGGAGCATCCAGGCCCGGGTCAAGGTATCGCCCAAGGCGGTCGCGGGAACAGTGTTTATCCCGTTCCACTATGCCCGTGCCGCCGCAAACCGTCTGACCCATGCCGCTCTCGACCCGGTTGCAGGCATCCCCGAGTTTAAAGTCTGCGCCGTCAAACTCTCCCAAGCCGCTTGAATGCCTGGTGGATAGAATGATCTGGAGATAACCTACAATGGAATCAAAACAAGTTGAAAAGAAGTGTAAAAATATGCCTGATCGTCTGAACGAAACCATCGGGGTGCTGACCCGGCGGGAGGTCGAGGCACGGCTGGTGGCGCCCCTGGTGGAGGCCCTGGCAACGGAGTTCGGCCGGGACAAGGTCCTGCGCGTCATCCGAAACGCCGTCGTCGAGATCGCCCGCCGGCAGGGCCACGATCTGGGCCTGGCGATGGGCGGAAACTCGCTCCGGCATTTTCGCGACTCCCTGGTGCACTGGACCCGGGACGATGCCCTGAGCATCGAGCTGATCGAGGAGAGCGGGCAGGCGTTCGCGTTCAACGTGACGCGCTGCCGCTACGCCGAGATGTACCGTGACGTAGGCATACCCTTGCTGGGGCCGATCCTTTCCTGCTCAAGGGATTTCGCGCTGATCGAAGGCTTCAACCCGCGGATTCGATTGACCCGCACGCAGACGCTCATGGAGGGTGCCTCTTTTTGCGATTTCCGCTACCGGCTTGAGGCTGGGTAGGACAACCCGAATCAGGCGCTGTCCAGCTTGAAATACCCGCCGCGCAGACAGCCCTTGCAGCAATCCCCCGCGCGCGGATCGAAGGCCTCCCCGCACCCCGGGCAAATGGCGATGCTATCCTTTTTTGGCCGCCTGAGAAAATCAGTTACGATGACGGACCGGCAGGAAAGCACCGCGCGGCGGGCTTCCAGGATTCTCCCCAGGAGGATTTCCAGCGGAAGCGCGTCTTTGGGAACACGCTTCAGGAACCAGTCGTGGATGGCGGGGTGCGCGGCCGTCTTCCCGGCATCCAGCCAGACCCTATAGCCGCGGCGGGTGGCGCGGTCGTAAAGCGTCAGGGCGAAGCGGTCCCAGTCGAGCACCTTCATCCAGCCGTTGCCCAGCGTGCAGGGCGTGAACAACTGCACCGCGTCCGGCAGACAGCGCAGCGTTTCCACGATGGCGTCGGCCTCGACTCTCGGGCCGATGACCTCCTGGGCCCAGTCCACCATGAAGGCCCCGATCACCACCCCCGGCGCCGGGAACCCGTGAAAGCGTTCGATCTCCTCCAGCACCCTGCCGGCGGGCCGGCCGCACAGCTTCAAATCAGAGGCAAGCGCATGCATCGTCGGATAGGCTCACGGCAATTTATGTGAAGTGTAGCGTTTGAGGATGATGAACAATAATAGCGCCGAGACCGCCAGGCCCAAGAAAACGACAAAACCCTGAGAGTAGCCGGCTTCGCCATTCAGGCGCACGAAGAGCCCCATGATCGGCGGCAGGACAAAGCCGCCGAAGGCGCCGAGTCCGCCGACGATCCCGGCGGCGCCGCCCACGGCCTTCGGGGTGAATTTGGGCACCAGCTTGAACACCGCCGCGTTGGCGACCCCCATGCCCAGCGCCAGCAGCATCTGCCCCGAGAAAGCGGCGGCGATCGACCGTCCCCCGAAGATGAGCACCAGGGAGCCGGCCGCCACCACTACGAAAGAAAACCGGGCCACCAGCAGGCCACCCAGTTTGTCCGAGGCGATGCCGCCGGCAACCCGCAGAAGGCTCGCCGAAAGGGAGAAGGCGGCCGCGAACAATCCGGCCTGCACGAGGCTCACCTTAAAGCCGTCGGCCCAGAAGGTGGGCAGCCACACCGTGAGGGCGATGAAGCCACCGAAGGTGATGAAGTAGAAATAGGTCAGCACCCAGGTGCGCCAATCGGCGCCGGCCTTGCGGATGGAGTCCATGGCCTTGCCTGTCGGCACCAGTTCCTCGCCGCAGGCCAATAGCAGCGCATCGGGGTCGATGTCCATGCCCATTTCCTTGTATTGGAAATAAGGCGCGTCCTTCATGCGCGCGAAGACCAGGAAGGTCATCGCCAGCAGCGCGACCAGCCACAGCATGTAAGACCAGGTGAACCCGAGGCTCACCACCAGGAAGGGCAGCAGCAAGGCGAACATTCCTGGCGCCAGGTTCCCCAGCCCGCCGTAGACCGCGAGGGCCGTGCCCTGTTTGCGCTGAGGGTACCAGTAGGAGACCGCCGGGACGCCGACCGAGAACACGGCGATGCCGCAGCCGCACAGAATGCCGAAGATCAGAAAAAACGGGTAGTCGGAAGCCCGGGGTGTTGGCGACAGGCTGAACATGAACGTGATGCCGGCGACGCCGGCGGCGGCCAGGAGCAGCAGAATCAGGATGGGTTTCTTGCCGCCCATGCGGTCGACCATGGCCCCGAACGGGATGCGCAGGAGCGAGCCGGTCAGGGCGGGAGAGGCCGCCAGGATGCCCATCAGGAAGGGGTCCACGTCCATGGCCTGCTTGAGCTTCGGGACGATGGGCCCGAAGGCGGAAACACCGGCGAAACCGGCGAAGAACGCCAGCGTCGTCCACGCCAGCGCCGCGCGGGGATTTGAGATCGCGTAACAGACATTCTCGTCTTCAGCCATGCGGTGTCTCCTCAACTGACTTCCAAGGAAGCCGCTCCCACATATAAAAAAGCTTCCTAAAAATTTTCACCCTTTCGAACGCCGCGCCACGCGGGATCACGGCCTGAGGCGCCGTTTTTCAGCACCCTTGTCATGCCACCACCTGCCGCCGAAATACGAGCGGCCGCCGGAAAAGGTAAAAGATCGGTGCGCTCCAGATGTGGACCAGCCGACTGAAGGGCGAGAACGCCAAAAGCAACAGGGCGGCCAGGATGTGAATCTTGTACCCCCAGGGAACCGCGGCCATGAGGCGGGGGTCGGGCTGCAGCGTGACGATGCCGCGAATCCACGGGGCGATGGTGTCCAGCACGTAAAAGTGGCCGAAAAAGACATTGAACGTTCCCAGGCCCGACACGACCACGAGGCTGACGATCACGACCCAGTCCGCCGCTGTGGTCATCCGGCGGACCCGCCGGTTCGTGAGTCTGCGCCACAGCAGGAGCAGGGCCCCGATCCAGGTCATGAGCCCCACCCCCATCCCGGAGAAATAGGCGAGCGCGGTGTGGGCTTCGCCGTTGATCCCGACCAGGTCGAACAGGCGCTGGGGAATGAGGAGTCCGCCGGCGTGCCCCGCCAGCGTGCCGAGAATCCCGAGATGGAAGAGATAGGAACCCCACATCAGGTTTTTCTTTTCGATGAACTCGCTGGAGTGGGCGTTCCAGGCGAAACGGTCGGTGACGTAGCGGTAGGCGTGGCCGACCGCAAAGAAGGCCAGACACAGGTACGGAAAAGCCACAAACGCGAAGATCTCGGTGACGCGCATGGGTCAGCCTCCCCGGTGTTTGTGCAGAAAGCGTTCTGCCGGTTGTCGTGGGTCATGGGTTTCGGCGGGATCCGTCGCCGCCGGCCGATTCGCCCGGCCCTCTTCCGGCTGTGGAAACACGTCACACAGCAGTTCGAGCGGCACGGCATAGCCCGAGTTATCTTTCCGAAGGGCAGCGGCAATGGCGGGCAGGGCCGTGAGGCAGCGCCCGAGCAGGGCGTCGGTTTCGGAATCCGGGGCCTGCGCGAGAAACTCGAGCACGAGCGGCAGGTAGTCGGGCAGTTCGTTGAAGGCCATTTCATAGCCCGCCTGGAGGTACAGGCCGTGCAGCCCGGCCAGGGCCCGGCCGCGGTCTTCGCCGTCCCCCATGAGGTGATAGGTGAGGTTCAGGCTCGCGGCCGGATTCAGGTCGAAGACCGCCGTGTAGTGCTCCTGGAGCGCCAGCGCAGGCTGCTCCTCGATATAGGCGGCAAACCGCGCCAGTTTGTCTTTCGCCTGCGAGTCCGGCAGCCCCTGGATGGCTTCCCGGGCCTCGGGCAGGGATCCCACCAGGGCCGCATCCGGGTAGCTCAGACAGAGGGACAGCAGTTTGAGCAGGGTTCTCTTTCCTGGTATCATTTCTTTCAATCCGGCTATGGTTGCTCAAGGTTTTGAGAGTAATCCTGGCGCATTTCCCTTGGACCCTCGGCCCCTTGACCCGTTTGACCCTTCACTGGGGATACCCGCAGCTGCCCTGCTCGGTATAGAGGTTCGCGCCTTCGGGCCGGCTGGCGCTGGGGATCACGAACCGTTCGCTGTGGTAGGCTAGGGCCAGCAGCCGGTACATGGCGTCGGCTGCGGCCGGCCCCAGTCCAACGGCGTCCAGCACGGACTTGTCCGCCGCCTGACCGACGCGGATCGAACGCATGTAGCCTCTCAAGGCCGCCAACCGTTTCAATGCCAGGCGCACCGGTTCCTCGTCGCCTGCGGTGAGGAGGTTGGCGAGATAGGTGACCGGGATCCGCAGGGCGTCGATGCCCGCCTCGGCGCCGGCCGCGTCCACAACGGGGTTCGCCGGGCTCAGGGGCGGCACGTACCAGACCATGGGCAGGGTGCGGAATTCCGGGTGCAGCGGCAGTGCCAGGCGCCACTCTTTGATCAGCCGGTAGACCGGCGAACGCCGGGCGGCCGTGAGATAGTTTTCCGAAATCCCCTGGCGCTCGGCCTCGACCGCGATTTTGGGGTCGTTGGGGTCGAGCATGATGTCGAGGTGTTTCGGATATACGGCCCGGATGTCTTCGGCGGCCGCCGCCTCGCGGATCCGGTCGGCGTCGTAGAGCAGGACCCCGATATAGCGGATGCGGCCGACACAGGAATGCGCGCACAGCGTCGGCAGGCCGGCTTCGGTGCGGGGATAGCAAAAGAGGCACTTCTCGGCCCGGCCGGTCTTCCAGTTGAAGTAGGTCTTCTTGTAGGGGCAGCCGGAGACGCAGAAACGCCAGCCGCGGCAGCGTTCCTGGTCCACCAGCACGATCCCGTCCTCGTCGCGCTTGTAGAGCGCGCCCGACGGGCACGAGGCGACGCAGGCCGGGTTCAGGCAGTGCTCGCACAGGCGGGGCAGGTACAAGAAAAACACCCGTTTGAACTGCAGGTAGACGGCGTAATCCAAACTGCGGAAGTTCACATCGTGCACTCCGGTTTCGCACACCCCCGCCAGGTCATCCTCCCAGTTCGGGCCCCAGGTGACCTCCATGCTCGCATCGTTCAGTTGGGAGCGCGGCCGGAGCGAGGGCTGGTTTTTCCGCTTCGGGCCGCTGATGAGGTTTGCGTAATCGTAGGTCCAGGGTTCGTAGTAGTCGTCGATCGTCGGCAGGTCGGGGTTGTGGAAAATCCCGGCCAGCCGGCGGACCTTGCCGCCGGCCTTGAGGGACAGGTCTCCGGCCTTCATCTCCCAGCCGCCCTGGTGAACGTCCTGGTTTTCCCATTTTCGCGGGTAGCCGATGCCGGGCTTGGTTTCCACGTTGTTGAACCACATGTACTCTGCGCCCGTGCGCTGGGTCCACACGTTCTTGCACGGGATGCTGCAGGTGTGGCAGCCGAGGCACTTGTCCAGATTCAACACCATGGCGAGCTGGGTTTTAATCTTCATGCCATTCGACCTCCCCGGCCTTGCGTACCACGATCAGCTCGTCGCGTTGGGAGCCGACGGGGCCGTAGTAGTTGAACCCATAACTCAACTGGGCGTAGCCGCCGATCATGTGGGTGGGTTTCACCATGATGCGGGTGACGCTGTTGTGGGTGCCTCCGCGCTTGCCGGAAAGCGGCGAGCCCGGCGTGTTGATGAGCCGCTCCTGGGCGTGGTACATGAAAGCCTTGCCCGGCGGAATGCGGTGGCTGACCACCGCCTTGGCCATGACCACGCCGTTGACGTTGAAACACTCCAGCCATTCGCCGTCCTTCACCCCCAGCGTTGCCGCATCGTCGTTGTTGATCCAGATCGCCTCCCCGCCCCGGAAGAGCGTCAGCATGGTGAGGGTGTCCGAGTAGGTGCTGTGGATCGACCATTTGGAGTGGGGCGTGAGGTAGTTCAGCACGAGCTCTTTTTGGGAATCCCGTTTGACGAGCGTGGAGCCGAGGGCGGACATGTCCACCGGCGGGCGGAAGAGCGGCAGGCCCTCGCCGAAATCGCGCATCCAGGGGTGGTCCAGGTAGAAGTGGGCGCGGCCGGTGAGGGTCCGGAACGGCACCTTTTCCTCGATGTTGATGACAAACGGCGAATAGCGCCGCTGCTCGGACTCGATGCCGCTCCACACCGGCGAGGTGATGATCTTGCGGGGCTGGGCGGTGAGGTCATCGAAGCTGAATTTTTCGCTCTGGCGCGCAGCACTCAGGTGAGTGAGGGACAGCCCGGTCTTCTTCTCCAGCGGCCCCCAGGACTTCATGGCGACCGCCCCGTTCGTTTCGGGGGAGAGGGTCAGGATCGTTTCGGCCACCTGCTTTCCGGTCGCAAGCGACGGCAGGCCCTGGCCGACCCCTGGGGCAGTGACCGTGCCAAGCTTCTCCTTGAGTTCGGCAACTTCCTCCTCCGCCGGCCACATCAGCCCCTTGGAGCCCACCCCCGGCCGGGCGGCGAGCGGTCCCAGGGCCGTCATCATGTTGTATGCGTTGGCATAGTCCCGGAACACGACGGACAGGTTGGGCATGGTTTTGCCGGGCACGGGCTCGCACTCGCTCCTGCGCCAGTCTTTGACCTCGGCCTGGGCGAGTTCTCCGGGGCTGTCGTGCAGCAGCGGGGTCGCCACCAGGTCCTTGGCCTCCTTCAGGTGCACGGCGGCGAGTTCGGAGAACTTCTGGGCGATGGTCTTGAACTGGTCCCAGTTGGTGCGCGCCTCCCAGGGCGGGTCGATGGCCGGATTGAAGGGGTGGATGAACGGGTGCATGTCCGTGGTGTTGATGTCGTGCATCTCGTACCAGCCGGCCGCGGGCAGCGCCACGTCGGCGTACATGGCGCTCGTGGACATGCGGATCTCGAGGGTCACCAGCAGGTCGAGCTTGCCTTCGGGTGCGTGTTCGCGCCAGGTGATTTCCTGCGGCCGCAGGGGGCTTTCGGTGTTGAGCACGGCGCTGTCGGTCCCCAGGAGATGCTTCAGGAAATACTCGTGCCCCTTGGAGCTTGCGCCGAGCAGGTTGGCGCGCCAGAGAAAGAGCACCCGCGGGAAATTGGCCGGGTGGTCGGGGTCCTCGGCGGCGAACCGCACCTCACCCTTCTTCAGCCGCTCCACCACGTGGCCGATGATCTCCGCATCCGAGGCCGCGCCGGCCGCCACGGCCTCGCGCACAAGGTCTATCGGGTTGCGGTCGAACTGCGGGAAGGACGGCAGCCAGCCGAGGCGGGCGGCGATCACATTGTAGTCCGCCGGGTGGCGCGGCATCCGGGCGTCCGCCAAGGGCGACTTCAGCGTGTGGGCGTCCAGCGTGTCGTAGCGCCACTGGTCTGTCGCGAAATACCACAGGGAAGTTCCGTTCTGCTGGCGGGCGGGCCGGCGCCAGTCCAGCCCGAAGGCCACCTGGGACCAGCCCGCCTGGGGCCGCACCTTTTCTTGGCCGACGTAGTGCGCCCAGCCGCCGCCGTTGACCCCCTGGCAGCCGCAGAGGGTGGTCAGGTTCAGGATCGAGCGGTAGATCATGTCGCTGTGGAACCAGTGGTTGGTGCCGGCGCCGAGAAAGATCATGGACTTGCCGCGGGTTTTTTCCGCATTCTCCGCAAACTCCCGCGCCACGCGGATCGCATCCGCGGCCGGGACACCGGTGATGGGCTCCTGCCAGGCCGGCGTGTAAGCCTGCGGGTCGTCGTAGCCGGAGGGATAATCCGCTTGGTGCGCATCCGTCTCCCTGCGCCGGACGCCTATGTGCGCCGCCAGAAGGTCGAAGACCGTCGTGACGATGACGGGCCCGGAGGGTGTCTGCAGCGGCATGACCGGCACGACGCCGGCGCGGGTGCCGGCGCCCTTGAGGTCGAACAGGGGGGAGTGCACCCGAACCCAGCGCTCCGAGGACTGCGCGAAGGTCAGCAGCGGATCGACGGCGGCATCCGTAATCGAGTCTTTCAAATTCAGGTTCCAGCGGCCTTCCTCGTTCCAGCGGAAGCCGATGCTGCCGTTGGGCACCACGAACCGGCCGGAAGTTGCGTCGAACAGCACAGTCTTCCATTGGGCGTTGTTCGAGGTGTGGCCCAAATCCGAGGCCCGCAGGAACCGGCCGGCCTTGAACTCACCCTGGTGTTCTTCCAGCACGACCGCAAACGGCAGGTCGGTGTAGGACTTGGCGTAGGCGCTGAAATACTCGCTCTGGCGCTCGATGTAGTATTCCTTCAGGATCACGTGGCTCATGGCCATGGCGAGTGCGGCATCCGTCCCCGCCTTGGCCGGCAGCCAGGTGTCGGCGAACTTGACGTACTCGGCGTAGTCCGGGGCCACGGCGGCCACCCTGGCGCCGCGGTAGCGGGCCTCCGTGAAGAAGTGGGCGTCGGGCGTGCGCGTCATGGGCAGGTTGGTGCCCCAGACGATCATGTAGGAGGATTCGTACCAGTCGGCGCTCTCCGGCACATCGGTCTGCTCGCCCCACACCTGGGGCGATGCCGGCGGCAGGTCGCAGTACCAGTCGTAGAAGCTCGCCAGCACCCCGCCGATCAGCGACAGAAAGCGCGCCCCGGAGGCGTAGCAGACCATGGACATGGCCGGGATCGGCGTGAAGCCGAAGATGCGGTCGGCGCCGTGCGTCTGGATGGTGTGGACGAGAGAGGCGGCGACCAGCATTGCCGCCTCGTCCCAGGACACCCGCACGAAGCCGCCTTTGCCGCGTTCGACCTGGTAGGATTTGCGCTTGGACTCGTCGGCGACGATGCTGCGCCAGGCGGCGACCGGGTCCGGGTGTGCGGCCAGGGCCTCGCGCCAGAGCGCGAGCAGGGTCGAGCGCATCAGCGGGTGCTTCAGACGCACCGGGCTGTAGGTGTACCAGGAGTAAGTGGCGCCGCGCGGGCAGCCGCGGGGCTCGTGGTTGGGGAAACCGCTGCCGCAGGTGGGGTAGTCCGTGCGCTGGGTTTCCCAGACGATGATCCCGTTCTTGACGTAGACGTCCCAGGAACAGGAGCCGGTGCAGTTGACGCCGTGGGTGGAGCGGACTTTTTTATCGTACTGCCAGCGCTGGCGGTAGAAGTCCTCCCACTCGCGCTGGCCGCAGCGGATTTCGCCCCACCCATTGGAGACCGTTTCTTCACGGCATGCATGGTTTTTGCCGCGGGGGCGCAGAAACCTCAGTTTGGAAAGAAAACTTTCGGCGGACATGGGCACCTCCACGGCATGATGGTGATCGTGATGAAATGGAAAGGCCGATGCAACGTGAAGACAAAGTTCGTATACGACAGAAGGCGCAGGCGGCGACTTGACTTAAGTCAAAAGCATGAGTGCCGGTTCGGATGGGGAAAAATTCCAGAAGCATGCGTGCCGCTTTATGCCCGATAGGCTGCTTCTATCTGCAATTATCGGAAAATTCAACCCCGATCGCGCCGAACGGATGGTGACCGCTGAACATTGAGATTAAGCAGGCCCATCATGCGCGAAGATAAAAGCGAAGGCTTTGATGCGAGTTATAATATTGTCGACAATCGTAAATATTGATTGACTTTTTCCACAGCCCTTTTTATTCTGCATCCCAATTCATCACTGCTAAATCCGTCTTGTCTAAACCCGATCCTCGCAAGAGGATTTCCCATATCACCGGACCCAAACGGACAGGGGCCGCCGCTGAAGTCCCGGGAGTGCCATGAGCGTTGTCGTGCGGCCGATCGGGCTGCTGAAAGCCTTTTGCCGAGACCGGCTTGATGAGCAGGATCGCATTGTGCTGCCCGACCGCGATGGGCGCACCCTGGAAGCGGTCTGTCAGGATATTGGCCTGCCCCCGGGTCTGGTCTCCCTGTTCATCGTCAACGGTCACATCCAAGAAAGATCCTACCGCCTCCGGTCCGGCGACGACGTCAAGTGCGTTGCCATCATCGGCGGCGGGTGAGCCATGATTTTTCAGCCCTGGGAGCAGGAAAATGACCATGAAATACGGAACGACAGGCAGGATCGCGAGAGTGGATCTCACCCGTCAGAGCCATCGGGTGGAGGAGCCGGAGGAAAGCTTCTATCGGACCTTCTTCGGAGGCAGCGCCCTGGCCTGCTACTACCTCCTTAAAGATCGTCCGGCGGGTGTAGACCCATTGGGGCCGGATAACCTGCTGGTCTTTGCCTCGAGCCCTTTAGTGGGCAGCGGGATTCCCGGGGCGAACCGCTATACCGTGGCGGCCATATCGCCGCTGACCGGTTTTTACGGCGAAGGGGAGGCCGGGGGATGGTGGTCGCCGGAACTCAAACGGGCGGGATTCGACGCCGTGCTGGTGGAGGGGCGGGCCGAGAAGCCGGTTTACCTCTGGATTCATGACGGGCAGATCGAGATCCGGGATGCCGGCGCCCTGTGGGGCAAGGGGACCGGAGAGACCCAGCGACTCATCGAAAGCGAAGTGGCCGACGCCAAGGTGCGTGTCGCCGCCATCGGACCGGCGGGTGAAAATCTGGTGCGCTACGCCTGTGTGGTCCACGCCATGAAGCACACCAACGGCCGCGGCGGCATGGGCGCCGTCAT
>Ga0315286_10002680_pt1 | contig 16655 bp, 10 predicted proteins | sample YL17G10_0_MG_FD_205038 | JGI IMG/M metagenome (GOLD analysis project Ga0315286, IMG submission 205038) | Sediment microbial communities from Yellowstone Lake, YNP, Wyoming, USA - YL17G10_0 | ecosystem: Environmental > Aquatic > Freshwater > Lake > Sediment | place: USA: Wyoming | collected...
CCAGCGCGCCAGGCTCGTGGAGTTCAAGTATGCGCAGGGAGCCAAGCCGGGGCTGGGCGGGCACCTCCTTGCGGAGAAGAACACCCCGCAAGTGGCTGCCATGCGCGAGGCGGTCATCGGGACAGGTCTGTTCTCTCCCTTCCCGTTTCACAGCGTCTATTCCGTAGAGGACCACAAGAAGCACGTCGACTGGCTGCGCGCAATCCACCCGGACCTGCTTGTGTCCGTCAAGGTCTCCACCCCGGCGGACGTAGACATGGTGGCGGTCGGCAGCTACTACGCCGGAGCAAACATCATTCACCTCGACGGCGCCTATGGTGGCACCGGGGCGGCGCCCGACATTGCCAAGAAGAACATCGCCCAGCCGATCGAATACGCCACGGCCCAGGTGCACGACTTTCTGCTTGGCGAAGGCATCCGGGATGAAGTGGTGCTCATGGTGAGTGGCGGAATCCGGACGGCTGAAGATGTCCTCAAATCCATCGCGCTGGGTGCGGATGGAGTCGTGATCGGAACGGCGGAGCTGGTCGCCATCGATTGCGTCCGCTGCGGCAACTGCGAACGCGACCGGGGCTGCCCCATCGGGATCGCCACCACCGACCCGGAACTCGCTCCCCAGCTCACCGCCGAGTGGGTCCGGGACCGCATCGTGAACCTGTACAAGAGCTGGTCCAGCCACATGGAGACAAGGCTGCGCGGCCTCGGCATGAGCAGCATCACCGAATTGCGGGGCCGCCGTGACCTTCTGCAATACCTGGAGCCGACAGGGGAGTGAAGAGACAGATGCAGACCGCCGCCGCCGTCATCCGTTCGCGCATGAAGCTCGTCGCCGGACTGCCGCTGCAGGAGCGGCGCACGCTGGAAGGGGGATGCGGTGTCATCGGGATCATCGGCACCGAGCCCCTGGACGGCCACTACATCATCCGCTCCTGCGAACAGATGCGGAACCGCGGCAACGGCAAGGGCGGAGGTGTGGCTGCTGTGGGGCTTTTCGGGGAATACAGGAACCACTACGCCATCCATATTGCCTACCTGGAAGAGGCGGTGCGCGGGGAAGTGGAGGAAGAGTTCCTCCTGCACCAGTTCGACATTGCCCACGCCGAGAAGCAGCCAAGCCTCGACGATCACCGGGAGGTCGGCCTCGAGGTCCGGCCGCCGGCCGTCTGGCGTTACTTCGCGCGCGCCCGGCGCGCGCCGCTGGAGACATTCGCCGAGTCCGCCGGAATCCGGGATGAAGCGGCCGCGGAGGACGAGTTCGTCTATCAGAACAGCTTCCGGCTGAACTACAAGCACTATGCGAAATGCCAGCCTCCCAGGGCTTTTGTGCTCTCTCACGGCCGCGACGTCATGATCCTGAAAGCGGTCGGCTTCGCGGAGCAGGTCTCGCGCTATTACCGGCTCCAGGAACGAAAGGCGCATGTCTGGATTGGCCACCAGCGCTATCCCACGCGCGGCCGGGTATGGCACCCGGGAGGCGCGCATCCATTCGCCGGGCTGCACGAGGCCCTGGTGCACAACGGCGATTTTGCGAACTACTATGCCGTCACAGAGTACTTGCGGCAGCGCGGCATCATGCCGTTGTTCGTCACCGATACCGAGGTTTCTGTTTTGCTGTTTGATCTGTACGCGCGTGTCCTGGGTTACCCGCTGGAGTTCGTGATCGAAGCTCTGGGTCCCACACCGGAGGGGGACTTTGAGCGGTTGAACAAGCGGCGTCAGCGTATCTACCGCGCGATCCAGTCCGCCCATATGCATGGATCGCCGGATGGTCCCTGGTTCTTCATCGTTGCCCGGGCCGAGCCGGGCACAGGAGCGCCGCAGCTGATCGGCATCACGGATGTCTCCATGCTCCGGCCGCAGGTCTTTGCCCTGCAGGTGGGCGAGAAGAGTTACGGCGCCATTGCCTCCGAGAAACAGGCGATCGACGCGTTCTTCGAGGAGGTATCTGCCGACGACATTAGCGTTCCGCCCTTGGCGGACCGTTATTGGAATGCCCGCGGCGGAAGTTGCACTGACGGCGGCGCGTTCATCTACACACTGAAAGGGGCAGATGGAAGGCCGGTAATCGATGTGCGGGACAAGTTTGGCAACGAGGTCACCGTCCGCGCCGTCGGACCGGCCATCAAGGATACCAAGGAAACGCCCGGGCTTTACCGGTCCTTCCTGGCCGGACCGGAAAGGCTGCTGGCTCTGACCGCGGGCGAGGGCTCCCCGTCTGATCCCAGGGAGTCTCTCATGAGCGGGGTGCGGACACAGGAGCATGAAGACAGACAGCTTGACGGCGCGAAGTGGGTCCGCCGCGCCGCGGCGGACGATTGCGCGCTTCGCCGAAGCGCGCCTGCTTCGGCGCCGGCACCCCGCCTATTTTCGGAGGAGGAGGCCGCGGGTGTGCTGCGCAAGGACCTGCAGAGGGCCGACTTCCAGGCCTTCGCTCAGGGCGTGGAGTGCCTCGTCCGGGAATCTGGTTGGGAAACCGCCCTCGGCTCTCTCACTTTTCTGCGCGACCGTCGCTGGCATCCGGGGATCGAAAAGCGGTCGGTGCTTCTCGCGGCCGTCGACAACGCGATCCACCGCCTTTTGGATTCCCTCTCCGGTTCCGGACAATCGGGTGGAGCGCCCGTCCTGCGGCTCGACCATCAGTCCGCGTGGGCCGGACCCATGCCTGTCGCACCCGGCTCCGAGGCGTCACTGGTGGTAGATTCGCGAGGTTTTGCGCCCGAGGGGCAGGAGTGTGTCTCGCGCCTGCTCGTTGAGGCCCATCGTAAAGGGTGGAAGCGGTTCATTGTGTACCGCGCGCGGGGCGATCGTTTTCTCGGTTGCGGCCTGGGCCCCGAAACCGCTGACGTCCAAATCGATGTGTACGGCTCGAGCGGCGATTATCTCGGCTCCGGCATCGACGGCGCGCAGATATACGTCCACGGTAACGCGCAGGACCAGGTGGGACAGATCTTCAAATCGGGTCGGATCGCAATTTTCGGCGATGTCGGGCAGACCTTCCTTTACGGCGCGAAGGGCGGAGAGGCCTACGTCATGGGTTCGGCCGCAGGGAGGCCCCTCATCAATGCAGTTGGGGGCATCCGCGCCGTCATAAACGGAACGTGCCTGGATTATTGCGCCGAGAGCTTCATGGCGGGGGAGCAACTGGGCGGCGGGTTCGTGATCATCAACGGCCTGGCCTTCGATGAGCGCGGAGAGGTCATCGGGCTGGAGACCAAATATCCGGGGAACAACCTGTTTTCCCTGGCTTCGGGAGGCGCGTGCTATCTCAACGATCCCTACAAGACCGTGAGCGAATCGCAGCTGAACGGAGCGACCTTCGTCCCCTTCAAGCAGGCCGACTTCCGCGCCGTCCTGCCGTATCTTCTCGCCAACCAGGACCTGTTCGGCATATCCATCCGCCACGACCTGCTCATGGTTGACGGGGTGCTCAAGTGGTCAAAGGAGGTCTTCCGCAAAGTCGTGGCGAGCCCGGCCACGGGCAAGCTCGACTGGTCCTCGATCCCGGCGTAATCCCGGACGAAAGCTCGGTCCTGGACGTCTGCCCCACCTGGCCTCTCCACCGCCCGCGGCGAAGCCGCATTTCCGTAATTGGTCCGACCGAACGGATATCTCTCAACCGACAGAGGGAAAAGGATCATCTGCTCGCCTTAGAACAGCTGCGGATGCGGGCTTTGGTCTCCAGGTCAATCATCTCGGGCCACCTGCGAGGGTGTGAATTAATCGTTCGATTCAAGCGTGTCGCGCTTTCTTGATGTCGGTCCCGACTACAGACGCCGCGCAAGGTCGGCGAGATGATACGGGCCAAGGCGCCCGATGCGAGTGCATCGAAACGTGTGGCGAAATCGTCGGAGTAGCCGCTGGCGACAGCGGGCCCCCCCGGCGATGCCCCATCTTGCGGCGCTCCTCCCTGCAGACCTCGCGCCGGTCTGTGCTCGCCAAGACCACCCCGCCGGCTTCACTACTCTGACCGTCCCGGCATCTCGGTCGACGACCCAACAATCTAGAGTAGCACGATTATCTAAGTCGTGTTACGCTCTCGTCCGGATTTCAATCTCTGCTGATGGGGGCGGTTATGCCAAGAGCTTCCTACTCTCTTCTTCTCGTGCTGTCGTTGTTCCTCGCTTCTTCCCGTGCACAGGATGCCAATGCGCCTCGGACATCCGAACAGAAGGAAGACAAGATACCCGGGATTTCCACTGTTGTCATCGTCACCGGTTCAAAAACCGACGAAGCCCAGCAGAACGTCACTCAAAAGGTCAACGTGATTTACGAAGATCAGATCGCCGCGCAGGCAACCAGCTTCAGGAATGTCTCCGAGCTGTTGCAGTACCAGTCCGGCGTGTCCGTGACGGTGCTCTCGCGCAACGATGCAAACTGGGGCTCCTATGGCGGGTTGGGACCGAAGTACAACAGCTACTTGCTCGACGGGCTGCCGATCGATTCCTTTGTGGACCCCATGAGCCTGGACCCCTGGGCTTTCGAGCGGATCGAGACACACCAGGGCCCGGCATCCGTGATGTATTCAAATTACCTCAGCTCCGATTTCGCGGGCGCACAGGCCCCGCTGGCAGGGATCACGAACCTGATTTTGAAAGAGCGGGTCGAAAAGCCCGTGACGCACATATTGTTGGATGGCGGATCATGGAGTACGTTCGGCGCGCGTCTATACCATCAGGATCACAAAGGCAACCTGCACTACTTCCTGGGCGCCACCTACGAACAGTCAGACTACACCGACTATGGCGCGCCCAATTCGTGGCTGGGCATGCTCGACGATCCGTCCTATAAGAAGATGAAGTTCTACGGCAAGGCCACCTACTTTCTGACTGACCGCCAAAAGCTGTCGTTTTTCGCTCAGCACACCCTTCACGATGGCTCCACCGGCCGGATCAACCGCGATTACGGGCACAACTACGACACGCTGAACGCCGCTTACGCGAACCAGGTGAATGCAACGTTGAACATCCAGCTGAAGACCGGCCTGCGCAACTACGATCGCCGCTGGGGCGACGACAACTATCCGGCCAGCCTGGCCCTGCTCGACCATTCCGGCGTCCAGCAAGAGATCGTGCCGACCGATCTGACGTTCAATTTCAAACATCATGGCGACAGCGTCTTCACCGCCGGCGCCGATGCGCAGTATGCGAGCTACAGGACCTATGTCGAGGCAAATGGGCCGCGCACGACCGGCAACGATGCTTCGTCGCTGAGCACAGGCGTTTACCTGCAGGAGAAGTATGCTTTCCGGAAATGGGTGCTGAGAGCCGGCGGCCGCTTCAACCTGACATCGGACACCTACAACCTGATAGGCGGCGTTCCTCCGGGCGTGAGCGACAAGTCGTGGCCCCGGTTTCTCTGGAGCGCGGGGGCGCGCTACAACTTCAGCGGGAAGCTCGCAGCATATGCCAACGCAGGAACCAGCTTCATCTCCCCGGCGGCAAAGTCGGTCGGCGGCACGCTGAACGCAAGCGAAATCGGGCTTCCGGGCCGCAACGGGCAGTTGCCGAATCCCGACCTCAAACCCGAGAGCGGAATCGGCTCGGATTTCGGCATCGACTATGCCGTCACGGAACGGGCGACGTTTGGCGCGCGCGGATTTTACAACAAGATCAGCGATGCCATTGTCGACAATGTCATCAGCAACATCCCGTCCCAGACCAAATCCATAAATGCCGGAGACGCCCAATCGTACGGCCTTGAACTGGTTTATGACCAGTACTTCAGTGACAAAGTCCGCTTCTTTGCCAATTACACCCGTGCGGTATCGCACATCCATAATCCGATCGACGAAGACCAGGATGGCGCCACGATCACCTTCGTTCCCGGCTATCTTTTCAATGCCGGCCTGGAATTGAATCTGCCCGGCGCTTTCAGACTGTCACCCTATCTGCACGCCGTGGGCGAGTATTTCGACAGCACGTCGAAGAGCGGCCGCTCCGCTTTCGGCCCGTATCAGATTCTGAACCTGAAGGTGGAGAAGACGGTCTGTCAGACGGACTCCTACAGCGTCGTTCCTTTTGCGGACCTCAACAATCTCACCAATCGGCGATACATGATGCCCTGGCAGTTCAGAGATCCAGGATTCAATGTGCTCGTCGGCTTGGATTTCCGTTTTTAATCTCTCATGCAGATATCTCGAGCTATCCTGGCGGAATCTTGCCTGCTGCCTCTATTGCTCCTGGCAACGGGATGTAGTCGGCCCAAACCTGGGGTTACACTCGAACTCTTCCTGGTCAGTCCGGGTGCCGGTGAAACGATAGACTATGACCGCCGGCTTGCTGACCTTTCCCGCGACGCGACCGACCCGGATGCCGTCGCACGGAGCCTGCTCGCGCCCGAATGTGATGCGGCGATCCTCCACTCCACAAGCTGGCGATGGGAGAAAGGCGGGATCCTGATTCTGACCTATCTTGCTTTCTCTGAATCTCCGCGATGCCGGGGCTCCGAGCCGTCGCGGCTGCAGTGGAGCGAGCTGCTTCCGCCTCAATCAACTGATCCCAGGAAGCCGCGTCCCGCCGAAATACTGGAACGGGATGTCCTGGCTCACGGGATCCGGCACCTCACATTCCTGGTGCGCTACTCGACGGACAGGCGCATCGTCGAAGCTCTTTCGCCGCACAGCCTGGACTTCTTCCGCTCCATGTGCGCCCAGCTGGCGGGACGGTATGAGGCGGCAAGGGAATTTGAGGACTGTTCAGGCAGAAGCAGTCCGCAATGAGGCCATTATGCTCTTTGCTCCGACTCGGAGTGGTCTTATCGGCTGAGTGCGGCAGGCAAAGCGCTCAGGGTCACTGGCTGGCTAGACCGGCGGTAGTCATAACGAGTTTCCCATGTTGCACGCCTTTTGTCGCGACCAGCCCGTCGGCGATCCTCTTGATCTCTTTGGCTTTTCCGCGCAGGACCAGGACTTCCAGGCATAGATGCTGGCTCAGATGGACATGAACAGTGGATATGATTGCGCGCAGGTGCTCATGCTGGTAGCTGGTCAGCTTTTCTTCCAATTCCCGTTGATGGTGATTGTAGACGAGGGTGAGCGTGCCGACGCCCTCGGCGCTCCCCTCCCGCAGCTCATTTTCAACCAGGAGACCTCGAACCATGTCCCGAATGGCCTCTGAGCGGTTCCTGTAGCCCCTGACTGCGCACACGGAGTCGAACCTCTCCAAAAGATCATCCTCCATCGACACACCAAAGCGCATCAGCCGGCTTGATTTAGGCATTGCCCGCTCCTCTCTCACGTTGCCCGCGCCTCCCGACAGACGCCTGTAGCACAACCCGTCCAATCCTCGTATGCTTCTGACCGTCGGCGCCCCTGGATGGATCATAGAACCGGTTGGCAGACAACCGCAACCTCGTACTCACATGACCGGTTGGGCGGATTCTCTGCCATGTCTCGCGCATCCTGCAACCAATCCGATCCTGCGACACTCGCGCTACGTCCGATTTGGATTAGTGCCCATGGCGTAGCTCCCCGAGGCTTGCCCTGTCGTTTCCGAAAATTCAGTCCAGTTCGCACTGAATGCCGTCGGCGATCAGGTAGAATTGTCAAGCCTTCTCCAGGTGACATCTGGAGAGGCGTGCCAATCACCGTCGGTGGTGGAGTCCGCCAGGGAGAGCCCTCTCCCAAACCGTTCTCACGGACCAATGACTCCTGTACAAAATGACAGGAGGAGACTGCGCTATGGAGTTGTTAACAGGGATGGTGCTTGCGGGGCTCATTTTCGTCGCCAGCCTGATTTCCATCGAGCTTGGGCTTTCGGCGGCGATCATTGAAATCACGCTCGGAGTAGTAGCGGGTAACGCCCTCGGTCTGAAGCAGCTGGAATGGATGAAGTACCTTGCCGGGTTCGGAGGGATCCTCCTGACCTTTCTCGCCGGTGCTGAGGTAGATCGAAAAGTTATGAGAGAAAAGGCCAGGGAGAGTATCTGGATAGGATCCGTTTCCTTCCTGATCCCCTTTGCGGGCACCCTGATCATTTGCCGGTATCTCCTGCACTGGGATTGGCGGGCCGCCGAACTCGCGGGCATTGCACTAAGCACGACCTCTCTTGCCGTGGTCTACGCGGTACTGGTGGAAACAGGATTGACGAACACCGAGACCGGCAAGATCATTATGTCTGCAACGTTTGTCACTGATTTCGGCACGGCGCTCGGGCTCTCGGTGCTGTTTGTGTCGCCTCACCTGCACACTCTCTGGTTCGCACTGATCTCGACGGGTATCATCGTTGTGGCGCCGCGCGTCGTCCCGTATTTTCTCAAGCGCTATCGTGACAGGGTGATCGAACCGGAGATCAAACTGATGATTTTCCTCCTGCTGGCTCTCATGTTTCTCGCAGAAGTGGGAGAGAGCCACGCCATTCTGCCGGCCTTCGTGCTGGGGCTTGTGCTGTCGGGCCAGTTCCACGCCAACCGCCCGTTGCAGCGGAAGATCCGCGTCGTCGCTTTTGCGTTCATCACGCCGATATTCTTCATGAACGGCGGGATGAACATATCCCTGAAGCTGCTCTGGGCCAACGCGGCGCTGTTCGGAATCCTCCTGGCCGTCAAGATGGTCACGAAGTTTGTAGGAGTGTACCCCATAACCATGCTGTACCTTCCCCGCGAGGCCGCGTATACGACACTCCTGATGAGCACCGGGCTCACCATGGGGACGATCAGCTCCCTATTCGGTTATCAGGCCGGAATCATCAACCAGGCGCAGTTCTCAGTCCTTGTGGCTGTCGTGGTGGCGAGCGCCGTGATACCGACCTTCTTCGCGCAGCGCTTCTTCCACCCGCACCACCTGTTTGAGGCGCTGGGCAGCGAAGTCGAACCGGAGTTGCTCGAGGCTTTTCAAGAACCGAGCGCGGGCGCAGATTCATCCGGTCACTGATGCTTGATTTTCCAGCGGGGCGATATCATCCTTCGCGGCCGGCCGACCGCAGGATCGCGGACATCCGGTCAGCGACTGTCTCTGGAAGTCCGGAGGCCCGCAACCGCCGAATCGCCCGCCGGACATCGTACCGGACGCGCTTCAACTCAATCTTGCCGTCGTTCCAGATGGCATAGCAGCCGCGCGGGTCACCGTCGATCGGCATCCCGATGCTGCCCGGATTGACGATCGTCAGGCCTGCCACCTGACGACGGAATGGTCGATGCGTGTGACCCAGCAGCAGCCACTCCTCCCGGCGGGCCCAGTCGCCGACCGCAGCCTGCCATTCAGAGTCGTCGGCATCGCCTCCAAGATACTCATAGAGCGGGTCGCGCGGCGTGGCATGGACCAGATTCACGCACGCTTCGCCCGTTCCAAGCGCGGCCTGCATGGGAAGCGATCGCAGGTACTCGATGGCGTCATCGTCCATCAAGGGGCGAAAATGTGCTCTGGTGGCCACCGAGAGCTCGTAAGACACGGGAGCGCTCCGGCAATCGGCTCCGGTGGCCATCGCATGATCGTGGTTCCCACGGACCGCGACAGCCCGCGCGCGGCGCACCCAGTCGATTGCCTCCGCAGGCGCTGGACCGTAGTCTACGAGATCACCCAGGACCAGCACCTGGTCCCATGATTCCGCGATAGCCTCCAGAGCATCGATGTTGCCGTGAATATCGCTGATTACCAGGTAGCGCAGAGCTTTCTCCTGCGACCTGCTATGAAGGTCGCTTCAGAGGATTCCCGAAGACGGCGGCGCCGCCCAGCTCGGCTTCAATCTCGATGAGCCGGTTGTACTTTGCGATCCGCTCGCTGCGGCACGCAGAACCGCTCTTTATCTGCCCGCCGCCCATGGCCACGGCGAAATCGGCCATGAATGTATCCTCGGTCTCCCCCGAGCGGTGCGAGATCACGAATCCCCAGCCGGCCTTTCGGCACAAATCGATTGCCTCGATCGTTTCGGTCACGGAACCGATCTGGTTCAGCTTCATAAGGACAGCATTGGTCGTCTCCTCGGCGATCCCGCGCGCGATGAACCTGGTGTTGGTAACGTAGATGTCGTCGCCCACGATCTGGATCTTGGAGCCGAGCTTGGCGGTGTGTTCCCGGAAGCCGTCCCAGTCGTTCTCCGCCAGGCCGTCCTCGATGGAGACGATCGGGAATTTCTCGATCCAGGCCCCGTAGAGCGCGGTCATTTGTGCACTGGTTTTCCTGCCCTGACCCGACTTGGCGAGATCGTACGCACCGTTTTCGTAGAACGAGCTGGCTGCCGGGTCCAGCGCGATCGCTATCTGCTCGCCCGGCTTGTAGCCTGCGGCCTCGATCGCCTGCACGATGACTTCACAGGCCTCGTCGTTGCTCCCGAGATTAGGGGCAAAGCCGCCTTCGTCTCCCACTCCGGTGGAGTACCCCTTGGCCTTGAGAATCTTCCGCAGGGCATGAAAGGTCTCGGCACAGGCGCGCATTGCCTCTGCGAAGGTCGGCGCGCCGATGGGCATGACCATGAATTCCTGGAAGTCGACGCTGTTGTCCGCATGCTTACCGCCGTTGAGGATGTTCATCATCGGCATGGGGATCCGCCTCGCTCCGGGGCCTCCCAGGTATGCATACAACGGAATGTTGCACGACATCGCGGCAGCCCTGGCCACGGCCATCGACACGCCGAGGATCGCGTTGGCACCGAGCGTCTGCTTGTTGGGAGTGCCGTCTAGACCAATCATGAGGCGGTCGATCTCCGCCTGGCGGCGGGGATCCATGCCCTCGAGCTTCGGCGCTATCTTGTCGTTCACGTTGGCGACGGCCTTCAGGACGCCCTTGCCGTCATAACGGCGCTTGTCGCCGTCGCGCAGTTCGACGGCTTCATTCTCACCGGTGGAAGCGCCGGAAGGGACCGAAGCAGAAGCCTGGATCCCGTCGGACAGCTTGACAGAAACCCGGACCGTTGGGTTTCCGCGCGAGTCGAGGATTTCCAGCGCACGAATAGAATCGATTCTCGGATGCATGATTCCTCCTATTGATGGTTTCACCACTATTGTTGAACAAGACACCGAAACCGGACCCTGGTGCGGCTGGCCTGAAGGCCATGACATGCCTGGAGCAACCTTTCTCAGGGTGACTCCGCCGGCGACGTTTCGACTCCGCGGAGCTGCAGCTCGATGTCCTTCAGGGCGCTCTTGATGACCTCCGCCTCCGATTGAGTCCTGGACAACAGGTGCTCAACCGTGAGGCTCTGTTCCTTCACGCTTCGTTCGGCCTGCCTCATCATCGAGATGATCGCCGCGTTGATACCCTCGGTCCACTGCGACGCGAGCCGCGAGAGGTTCTTCTCCACTTCCCAATGGATCCGTCCGAGCAGGTGTCGCTCGACCCACGGCCGGAAAATGAACATCGGGATGACAAACCAGAGCAAGTCGATGTTGAACATGTAAGGGTTACTCACGGAGATGGCAGGCGCGGCGGGCTTTTTCACCTCGAACTCGAAAGGGCTTGCCGTAAGGTGGATCCCGAGAGCCCGTTGCACGTTGCCGGCAAGCCGGTCCCGGAATCCCTGGACGGCCCGCAATAAAGTGCCGCGCGACCTGTCCAGCGTAACGCAAAAGGTGGATCCTTCTCTGCGCGAGACCTCCCTCAACTCCCGCTCGAGCGATTCCTGCAACCAGTCCTCGAACGCACGGCTGAGCTGCCACATATTTGCATTCACGCCGACAAACCGCTGCTTTACGTATGCCGTCACACGCTCCTCGATGGCCGGACGTGTTTCCTCCATCTGCTTCATAATCCAGGGGCGAGTCTGGCTGGTGCCTTGTTCTGCCAGCGCCTGAAGCTCCATCCGGATCGTCTCGAAGCTGGTTCTTTCATCCAGGATCTGGCGCTTCAAGGTTGAGCGGTCGGAATCCGCCCGCTCGGCCGCAGCGAGAGCGATCAAGAGGTAGTCCCTGGTATGATCGAGCAGCGCCCTGAATTTGAAGTGCAGGATGGCTTCGCGTTCCGCATCGACATTCTTTCTCATCGGATGGAGCAGATCGCGGTCGAGTGCCGCCTGCAAACCCTCGTGGCCGGGCCGAATTGAAAAAGGCAGGATGCGGAATTCCCCCCTGAATTCCTTCTTCAGCTCTTCGCCCACGAACTCAATGACTTCCTCACGCTCTGCTTGAGACAGCAGGTCGACTTTTGTCAGCAGGATGACGATCCGGGGCGTGTAGGTGCTTAGCGTGCGGATCAGGGCCACGTCTTGCCTCGACAGGGGGGGATCAACACTGACGGTTACCAGCGCCAGCTCGGCCTTGGGAAGCCAGCCGAGGACGGTTTCCGTGTTGTGCTCGAAGACGCTGTCGAGCCCCGGCGTGTCCACGAACTGCAGGCCTCGGTAGTGGATGAGTTCCGGCAGTTCCAGGGTCATCCTGGCCACGCCGCGCACGTTCGCCGGGTTTTCCGACTCGGAAATGAAGCGAGGCGCAAGATCCAACGCAACGGTCTCTGAGCGTCCGTCGAAGTATTCGACTGTCGCGCGTTCATGTGCGCCATAGCGCAATCTGGTTATGATGGCGGTTACCGGAGTGACGCCGACCGGGAGAACGGCTCGTCGGGCCAGATGATTGAGCAGGGAGCTCTTTCCTGCCTTGAAGCGGCCAAAGATGCCGACGTCGATGAACCGGCTCTCACGAAGCAGGTCCCCGCAGGCTTCGAGATAGGGCTCGATGGCCGTGATCCCGAACCTGCCCTGGATCTCTTCGAGCCGTTCCAGCGCAGGGCCGATCACCGTGTCCGCCGCATCGACCGTCCTTGCATCATTCATATGAGGCACAAAAACAAAAATCCCGCCAGTTGCTTCGTCCCTGGCGGGATTCTCATTGTTCTCTGCCGCAGAACCCCTACCAGGGCTTCTCTCAGGTAGGAGTTATCAGGCTCGATCGGCCGGTTATGGCGAACTCCATCGCCAACTGCAATCCTAACAGAGTCATGGAAACGAGACAACATCCACGCGGGTGCCGAGGTACACGGCGCCGCCTCGGTCGTGCAGGGATGCGGCAGTCAACGTCTGTTGTCATTGACCACTAATGTTGCTGAGCCATTTGACCGCACCTATTTGCTGGGATAATCTTTCCTTCAGTGCAGGCGATGGAGTTCGCCTTTAACCATCTTCACGAAGAGTGAGATTGATGACTCCTACCCGAGCGGCGGCCCGGTGGGAGTCACCCGTCCGGCCGAAGCTCCCAAGCGAAGGGTGTTGGCTTCGAGTGAGAGTCGCTGGGATCTGGTCTTCCCGGGATTCAGGAGGCGGAGCATGGCCGACCTCAATGAACATCAAAAGCGGAAGATTCTGACATCCCTGCAGCACAGCGACAGGCTGCTTGAGGAGTGCCTGCGTATCCTCACCCCGAGTGCCCGTCCGCTGTTCCCCGCCAATCTCCAGGATGTTTCGCCTGCCGAGTATCACTGGATTGAGAGCTTTGTTGAGAAAATAAGAGACCAGTTTGCCGCCTTGCTGCAACGCTTCGAAGTGGAGCCGTGTCCGCCCAGCGTGCGGTCGAGCTGGGCGCTGCAGACAAACCTCATATCGCTCGACATAGCCCTTGAAGACCTGAATCCGGAACGGTTGCGCGGCTATGGGGAGCTCGATTCCGAGACTGCCCAGGAGTTGTCATGGGCGCTTGGTGAGGTCCGCAGGCTCGTAAGTCAACTACTCGCTTTTCTCTCCAGGGGGCGGGGGTTGGAGGGGCTGCGGCTGACCCGCGGAGGATTCGAGTCGTTGCCCGAGGGGCTGATGGAACGGCTGGCCCAGATCATCTCTCATCACGGGCTGGTTGAGTTCCTCCCTGCCTTGAGATCGATTGTGCGGAAGGTGGAGTCCCATCGATTCGAGATTGCCGTTTTCGGCCGCGTGAGCTCCGGCAAGTCTTCACTTATCAACCGCCTGCTCGGGACCAACCTGCTGCCCGTGGGAACCACGCCCATTACCGCGGTTCCTACCCACGTTCTGTCAGGGCACCAATCCGGGCTACGAATTCATCTGGCGGACCAGGTGCAGGAACTACCCTTGGAGAGGCTTCCGGAATTTGCCACCGAGCAGAAGAACCCGTCCAATTCGAAGCGGGTCGTGAGGATCGAGGTATCCATCCCTTCGGACAGGCTTCCCGCGGAGGTGGCCTTTGTCGACACGCCGGGTATCGCCTCTCTGGCCACCTCGGGCACGAGGCTCTCCTATGCCTACCTCCCGGAATCCGACCTCGGCCTTGTCCTGATCGACGGCAATTCGTCGGTGGGCCGGGAGGATCTCGAACTGTTGCGCGCCCTACGCGTCGTCGGCATTCCGTCAATTGTGCTGGTGAGCAAATGCGACCTTCTGTCGGATGAGGATGTTGCAAGGGTCTGCGGATACACGAAAGATTCGTTGGCGGAGCATCTGGGGTTCGCGCCGGATGTGGTGCCCGTCAGTTCAGCGGACTCATGGTCGGAGAGGGTGAATTCCTGGTTCCAGCAGTCCATATCCCCTCTCTTGCGCAGGTCCCGTGAATCCCTCGCCGCCTCCATCGATCGAAAGGTGCAGTCTCTGTGCGAGTCTTTGGTGACAACCCTCAAGATGAGGTTGGGTCGGACAGGCGAGCCGCAAGGGGTTGATCGTGCGCTCGAAAGGATGCTCCGTCCACTCGATGAGAGCATTACCGATCTTGGTGAGCGATGGCGGAATGCGTTCGATGATCTCCATCGATGGAGAGACCAGATCCTGGACAAGGCGGCACCCAGGATGGCTGCAGCGTCAACGGAATCCGCAGGCGAAGCGCAAATGTTCGAGCGCCTGCTTGAGCGGGTTGTCATAGATGCGGCTGCGTCTCACTGCAGCGCCTTCGTGGAAGAATACGAGCAACTTGCCGGTCGAATCGGTCGGTTGCTTGCCGACTTGAAGAGCACGGGCCAGGCGCCGCGGTCCGAAGAGCGTCACGACCCGCCGCGCCCATCTGCGCTCCCGTCGCCGGCTGTTTTCATGCTGGAGGGTATCAGTATTTCGGCGCCTGGCGCGCTGGCCAGGATCAGCGCCTCAGGCCGCGAACGACATTTTCGCAGGGAGCTGGAGGAAAAAGCCGGAGCGGCCGTGCAGAAGGTGCTGGAGGAATTGCGCCCGAGACTGCGGCACTGGCTCTCCTCCATGAAGAGAGCCCTGGAAGAAGACTATCGAACTCAAACCGATCCTCTCCGATATCGCAACTCTGGGCGCGACTTGGCCCTGACCACTAAACAAACGGAGGAATTGCAGGCCGACATCTCTTTTTTGCTCGGGCAACTGGAGAAAGAGGAAGACCGTGTCCCTTCGTGATGGGTGCCGCAAGACCCGATGAGGTTGGCCCTGATGCTCGCCGGGAGAGAACGAGAAGTAGAGAAAATCCTCCAGAATCTGCGTCGGGGAATCGGCACACTTGTGTTCGGAGCGGCCGGTGTCGGAAAGACTGCGATTCTACTGGAAGTTGCTTCGCGCCTGGGACTAGCTCACCCGGGAGGATTGTGCGGCGCCGTGTACGTCGGCGATTGCAGTCGTCGCCGGAGGTTGCTGGAAGGAGTTATCGAGCGGCTGGTGCAGGATGCCCGCATTTCGGCTCCATCCCGGGAATCAATACCTGCAGGCCGTCGAAGGTCGCTGCGGTACCAGGAACTTCGGGAACTTGTGTTTGCCAATAGTCGTGGGAAAGTCATCTACCTTTTTCTCGATCATTTGCCCAAGCTCAATCGGCGAATGGAGCACCTCCTGGAACTGCTCGAGCAGCACTTCACGTTGGCCTGTGCCGTCACCGCCACCCCCGGTGCCTACGACTTGTACTTCTGGAAGTACGACCGTGTCGAAGTGGGCGAACTGCCTCGAAACGGTGCGCTCCCGTGGATCGAGCGTGAGTTGGCAGGGATGGGCTACGAGAGCGTGCTGCGCAAAGCAATTGCGTTGGAGGTGTATCGCCTCGCCTGGGGAAATCCACGCGCCATCTTCGACACGCTGCATGCCATCAGAAGCCAAGTCGCGCCGCTCGATGATCCGATCCGCGTCCGGCGCATGTTCATCGCTGGCCTGTGGAATCGCTACCAGTGTTAAGATGATCTCACAGGGGATGCCGTGAATATCGATTCTCAGCGGCGGTTATGCACCCATGGGGAGGAATCTGGCCGTGAACGTTCGATTCATGCTGGCTGTCCTGGTTCTCTCAAGCTCGTTCCTTGCAGCGCAGGATACGGTCAAGCGGACCGGAGAAGAGATTCACCGCTTGCACCAGGACTCGAAGGCTTACATCGCCTTCCTGGAGGATCCCCAGCGGGACGCATATCAGAAGCCGCAGGATGTGATCACGGCGCTCGATCTGAAGGAAGGAGAAGTGATCGCCGATGTTGGAGCGGGTTCCGGGTATTTCTCACTGCGATTTGCGCACTACGTGGGAGAACGCGGGCGGGTGTACGCGGTGGACATAAATCCCGATATGATTCGCTACCTGAACCGACGAATCCGCGATTTGGACCTGAGAAACGTCGTCACCATTCTGGCAGAGCCTGACGACCCTCTTCTCCGAGACGGTTCGATTGACCGTTTCTTCCTGTGTGACACCTGGCATCACATCGAACACCAGACCGGGTATCTGGCGTTGATGAAACGGATGCTCAAGCCGGGAGGCCAGGTGGTAATGGTTGACTTTCACAAGAAGGAATTGCCCATCGGGCCGCCGGTCGAGATGAAGATTGCACGCGAGGACCTGCTGCGGCAGATGGAGGCCAACGGATT
>Ga0315286_10002681_pt1 | contig 16654 bp, 11 predicted proteins | sample YL17G10_0_MG_FD_205038 | JGI IMG/M metagenome (GOLD analysis project Ga0315286, IMG submission 205038) | Sediment microbial communities from Yellowstone Lake, YNP, Wyoming, USA - YL17G10_0 | ecosystem: Environmental > Aquatic > Freshwater > Lake > Sediment | place: USA: Wyoming | collected...
CGCCGTTCGCAACGGCGCAGTAGGCAGCGAGAAGTTGGATCGGCGTCACGCTGATGCCCTGGCCGAAGCCAATGTTGGCGAGCTGCACCTGGGCCCACGTGCCCGGGGGGGTGACGATGCCACCGGACTCGCCCGCCAGCTCGATGTCGGTCTTCTCCCCGAAGCCAAAGCGCTTCACCCACTTGTACATCCGGTCGGTGCCCATCGCCATCGCCACCGAAGCCATGCCCACATTGCAGGACTTCACAACCATCTTGTCGAGATCCATAACGCCGTGCGCGCCGCTGCCACCGTGCGCGGCGCACCTGATAGTGTGCCGCCCCACCTGGCGCCCCCCGGTGCAGTTGTACGTCTCGCTGTGGCTCATCACCCCTTCTTCGATCGCCGCGCAGGCGGTGATGACCTTGAACGTGGAGCCCGGCTCATAGGGGCTGACCACCGAATGCGCAACCCAGCTCTCGCGCGGGTAGCGCTGGAACTCGTTTGGGTCGAATCCCGGCTGGCTCGCCAGCGCCAGTATCTCCCCCGTCTCCGGATCCATCACGATGGCGGCGCCGCCCCGAGCGCGAGCCTTCTCGACGGCTTTCTTGAGCTCCTCCTCGGCGATCGCCTGCAGATCGAGGTCAATCGTCAAAAGCGCGCTGCTCCCCGGGGTCATCTGGCGGGTGACCATCGTGCGCCCAGGAATCTCCGACCTCGACCTCGGGAGCCGGCCGTCGAGGGCCACCAGCATCTCGCCGTCCTTGCCGGCGAGGCGGTCGTTGAGTGCCCCCTCGACGCCGCTCAGCCCGATCCGGTCGTTGCCCACGAACCCCAGCAGCGAGGCCGCCAACTCTCCATGCGGGTAGGCCCGCCGCCACTGCGTGTTGACGATCAGACCCTGGTAATCGAGCTTCCGCACGGTCTCGGCGACCGGCGCGTCCACGAAGTCCTGCAGCTTGACGAATCTGGTCTTCCCAGGTGGGCTCAGCTTGGCAAGCAACTCCTGGCGGTCCTGCCGGAGCAGCGCGGTGAGCTTCTCAGCTACCTCGCCTCGCCTTCGCTGGAGCAGCTTGGGGTCGGCCGCCACCGAGTAGAACTTGAGATTGAGCGCGAGCGGGTTGCCGCTGCGGTCGTAAATCACCCCGCGCGGCGCCTCGATCGGCCAACACCGGTCCTGCATCTCGTCTGCCTGGTCCCGGTACGGCCGATGGCCGACGATCTGGATGAAGAACAGTTGCCAGGCGAGATAGGCAAACCCAATGAGCGCAATCGTCGACCAGAGGCTACCCCTGTTCGCGATCTGCGCGCACCCGATGTGCTTCATGATCCTGCCCCAGAGCTTCGCTAACCGTCGCCTCATCGCCTCATCCCCGACCACCACAGGGCCACAAAAAGAGCCACCGCCTAAGGGCGGTGGCCGCTATCCGTGCTCGCCTCTGCCCGGCCCCCGGCGCCTACCTCCGATGCGAACTGGCTCACGACCGAGGCGATGGTTGCCCGCTCTCCCACCGGCGTTAGGGCAAGCCGCGTCATCTGGGCCGGTGCGGAGGAGGGGAGGGAGACGAAATCAACCGCGCCGACAGAATCGCTCATCACCATATCCAACTGCTTCGCCGTCGCCTCAGCGTTGGCGGTGGATTCTGCCCGGTGGTTCTGGTACCTGAGCAGCGCGGTCCTCGCCCGCAGGCCCTCGACCTCCTGGCGCATCTGCATCTCCGCATACCCGTTCCGGGCGATGGCCGCCGAGGCCATCCCATAGATCAACACAAACCCGAAGCCAAGGGCGGTGAGCACCACGGCTGCTATCCCTGCTTCCACTGTAACCGGGCGCACGCGCGGAAGGCTGCCTGGCTGTTGTTTGGAGGATATGGACAGCTCCGGTGCCCGGCTCTGCAACATTAATTGCTGCGATCTCATGGTGCTTACCGCCCTCGCTTCGGTGTATCTGCCGGCGCCGCCGCCGCAGGCGCCGCTCTTGTGGCTGCGCTTACATCACAGCTTCTCCGCTACCCTGAGCGTCGCCGAGCGAGCGCGCGGGTTATCCCGCTTCTCCCGCTCGGATGGCTTGACCGCCTTCTTTGCTAAGATACGGACTCGGTGTGCCTGGCCGGACGGGAATGGCGGGCACGGGCTGCGATCGCGTGCTCGGCGGAAGGCCCCCTTGGCTGCTCCGCCTTCGAGACTGTTGTAGGTCAGGACCACGATTCTGCTGCCGGCCCTGGTTCGATGGATTGCGGCATCTAGTGCTGTCTGCAGCGATCCGAGCTCATCGTTCACGGCGATCCTCAGCGCCATGAAAGTCTTCGTGGCTGCGTGAAGGCGTCTCGGACGCGCCCGTGGTGGGACTGTTGCTGTGACGATTGCCGCAAGCTGTGCTGTGGTTGTGATGCGGCTCTGCTGTCGTGCTGCGACAACTGCCCTTGCTATCGATCGTGCCCGCCGTTCCCCTCCGTACTCCCAGATGATCCTCGCCAGCTCATCCTCTGGAAGTCGGTTCACCAAGTCCGCCGCGGTGGTTTCAAGCCTGGGGTCCATCCGCATGTCGAGCGGGCCCTCGAGCCGGAAGCTGAAGCCTCGGTGCGCTGTCTTCAGCTGCTCGAGCGATACCCCGCAGTCGATCAGGACCCCGTCCACCGCGTCGATCATAAGCTGATCCAGTATCACCTCCAGTCTCCCATAATCATCGTTCACCAGCGTCACCGGCTCGCCCACCAGCCGCTCCCTCGCTCTATCTATCGCATCGGGATCCCGGTCAATTCCGATCAGCTTGCCGCCTGGTTTGATCCGCTGCACGATCGCCGATGCGTGCCCGCCGGACCCGACCGTTGCATCCACTATCACGTCTCCTGGTTCCGGCGCCAGGTACTCCAGCGTCTCCCTCAGCAGCACCGGCTGGTGGACAACCGGCTCCTCGTTCCGCTGATCCTCGGGCGCGTTGCTTTCCGTCTCTGCCCGGGGTGTCTCTGAGTCTCTCGAAGCGTCAGATACCAAGCGCGGCGGCTTTCTCCATGATGCGCTGGGGTGTGAACTGCACCGCCTGGTACTCGACCCAACGGTTGGGGGACCACAACTCGATGCGGTTGATGACCCCGCGCACGACAACTTCGCCGCTGATACCGGCGTGCTCCCTCAGTGCCGCGGGGATGGTGACTCGGCCCTGTCCGTCGAGAAACACCTTCCCTCCGCCCGCGAAGAACTGCTTCACCACATCGCCGTTCATGTCGGTGATGCGCACCTGACTCAGACGGTCCTCGATCTTCCGCCATTCCTCCCACGGGAAGATGAAGAGGCACCCATACCATCCCCGGGTGATGAAGCCTCCGTGCTCCATGATCTCCCGATAGGCGCGGGGGAGGGCTACTCGCCCACGGTCATCAAGTTGATGCTCGACCTCGCCAGTCAGCATGACGGCTTGCGGTCTCCCTCGCCTCTACGCGACCTCGCCCTGAGGTCCGTCGCTCGGTCAGCCGGCTTCCCCCATCGCCCTGGGGATAGCGGGCCCCTTTACCCCCGTTCGCACCACCATCATGGGTATAAGGTGCACGAGTCTACCACAGTTCCCCCCGCAGTTGTCAAGGGGGATCGCCTGTCAAGCCGAAAATCGGGGAGAACGCATCTTTGTCGAATGGACGTTTGGGTGCAAGGCGGCTGGAGAGCAGTCTTCCGATCACCTAGCAACAGCACAGGCGCGAACTGGAGGGCAGGCACAGCCTGCCCTCCAGTCTCATTGCCGTCGCGTTCGGTGCTGCACCTGCTACTTCAGGAAGGCCCTCCAGATGAACACGGCCATCTGGTCGCGGGTCACATCCAGGTACGGCCGGTAGGTCCCGTCAGGGTAGCCCAACACGATGCCGTGCGCTATGCACGTCTGGATCGCGGTGCCTGCCCAGTAGCCAGCTCCCACATCGGGGAAGAGTTGAGGTGCGGTGTCCATCGGCGCGTTCGGATCAATCCAGCCCTTCGCTCGCGCGATGAAGACGCACATGTCATCGCGCCGCACTGTCCGCGTCGGGCGGAAGAGCCCGTCCTGATAGCCGAAGATCACCTCGTGGTTGATGCATTCCTCGATCGCCTTACCCGCCCAGTAGTCGGCCCTCACATCAACGAAAAGGTCTTCGTCGGCAGTCAGGTCCTCGTCCCACTGCACCCAGTTCATCGCCCGGGCGACGAAGACACACATCTGATCGCGACTGCACGCGATCTCCGGGTGGTACTTCCCATCGTCGTAGCCAACGGTGACCTTGTTGGAGATACTGTTGTCCAGGCTGGTAGCATCCTCGATCTCGAAGAACGCCCAGTAGCCAAACAGGATATCGCGGAAGCTATGCCAGAGCTGGAAGACCGTCAGCCCCCAGCCCGTGTCGGCCACCCAGGCGTGATCGCTCATCACCTTGACGTCGCTGGCCCAGCCGGGCGTGTCGAAGTACGCCACCTCGACCGGCCCAGTCGGCCGGCTGAAGTCAAGCAGCACGAGACCGTCGTCCCCATCTGCCACCGCCGCCACGGTGCCGTACGTAGCCACCGCCTCCGCATAGCCGGCGGTATCGTAATGCCCAACCTCTACAGGAGAGGCGGGGGACGAGACATCCACCACGCGCAGCCCGGCCTCGCCGTCCGCCACCAACGCAAAGGTGCCCAGCGCCGAGATCGAACTCGCCACTCCGACTGCTTGCCCGGGCGTGTTGTAGAACCCGACCTCGTTCGGCTGCGACGAGCTCTCTGACTGGATGACGATGTCGTCCACGTACCCGTAGTCATTGGCGTCATCCCCGTGGATCGAGAACCGCAGCGTGAACTCCGCGTTGTCCTCGGCCGCGGCCGGGAGGTCGAACGGGAACTTATGGAGCAGCCCATCCGCCTCCGGGTCCCCGTAGCTTATCTGCCCGAGCGGATACCAGGTCGCGCCGCCGTCCGGCGACCACTCGGCCAGGATGTAGTCCACTCCCGCCGTCTCGAGACCGGAGACGGCTAAGTAGTACCAGCCGCTCAGGCGTCGGTAGTCTACCGTGGAGACTACGCGCGAGATGCTGCCGTTGTTTCGGAGCCGTACGCTGCCCAGTCCCCTCCTTGGGCTGAGGGCGTTCCACTCTACGACTGGCCACTGCGTCCAGCTATCGAGCGAGCTGGATGCCTCGAAGCCCTCGTTCAGCACGATCACCGGAGCGGTGCCCAGCGGCGATAGGTTCAGCAACCTCAACCCGGCATCGCCGTCCGCCACCAGCGCGAACGGGTCTCCCGCCAGCGTCACCGATGTCACATCCGAACACCAGCCCGGCGTATCGGTGACTGTCCTTTCGTTCGGGCTGCTAGCAACCGACGTCGCCAAGGTAGACAGGCCCTGGTACCCGCCGGCCACCAGCGCGTAGCTCGACGATCCCACGGTGGCCGCGGCCACGCCGAGCGCCGACCCGGAGGTGTCCTCCGCACCGACGGTGTAGGGGTTCGTCGGGTTGCCCAAGTTCAGCACCGACAGCCGTCCGCTGGCGTCCGTCACGTAAGCATAGGCCCCGCTCAGTGCGACATCTGTTACCTCGCCGAGCGCCCGATTGGACCGCACCAGAGTCGGATTGTCAGCCTCGTCAGCCTGCGTGACCTGGACGACCTCGAGTCCGGCGGGTCCCGCTGCGACATAGCCGATACCCGAGTTGTCCGTCGGCTTCAGCAGGGCAAGCCGCTCCCCGTAAGCGGGGCTCTCCAGCGTCGCCAGCCCAATGTAGGGCGATACGATATCAACTACCACCAGGCCGGACTCCGCGTCCGCCACATACGCGTACCCACCTGCTATCGCCAGATCGGCCGGGCCGGGAACAGACGGCGTGCCGCACGAGCTGACCACCGCGGGAGCAGCCGGATTCGCGACATTCACCACCACAACGCCTCTGCCACCGACGCTCACGAAGGCGTAGCTGTCCTTCAGCGCCACGCTGTGCGCCGAGCCGGCCAGCGGCAACGCCGCTACCCCGCTTGGGAGCGCTGGGTCCGTGATATCGAAGATCTCGATCCCCGCGTCGCCACTGGCGACGAACGCGTAACTGCCGCCGATGGCGACATCCCATGCGTACCCGCCGGTTGCGGCGGATCCAACCACTCCGGTGGGGGAGGCGCAGTGCAGGATCTGCATCCCGGCGTTCCCATCAGCAACGTATGCATAGGCCCCTGACACGGCGACCCCATTCGCGGACCCCGGCGTGTCAATGACCTCAACTACCCCGGGGTTGCTCGGATCGCCGATGTCCACGAGAGCGAGTCCGGCGTCGCCGGCCGCCACGTAAGCGCGAGCGCCATCAACGGCGATGCCGTTCGGATGCCCGCTGATCGAGCACGATCCGACATCGCACACAACACCCGAGGGCGTCGCGATCCCCACCACCTGCAGCGTGCCGGTCCAGTCGGCAACATACGCGTAGTCGCCCTGGAGGGCGAGGTCCATCGCTTCGAGACCGGAGGCGCATTCCCACAGGAACTCGGGAGCGGTGGCGGTTGAGACGTCATACGCCCGCAACCCCCCGTCTCCATCTGCAAGGTACGCGATATCGTCCTGCAGCGCCACCGATTCAGCGTTGCCCGCACTCGCCGCGTGACCGACGATCACCGGCGCCGGGTCGGCGCCGACTTCGACGACACGGAGCCCGCCGGAGTCATCGGCGACATAGGCGGCGGTGCCGACGGCCGCGACCGCAAAGGCGCGGCCGGCAGTGTCGTACGTACCAACCGACGCCGGGTCCGCCGGATCAGTGATGTCCACTACATGCAGTCCCGCGGTGTCGGCCGCCAGGTAGGCGAGAGTCCCCGAGACGAATACGCCGGAGGCCCGCCCAGTCAGAGCAAGGGAGCCGACGTCGGTCAGTGAGAACGGCGGTCCGACGCTGATGCTAACCACCCGAATGCCCGCCGAGCCGTCCGCCAGATAGGCGTAGTCGCCGACCACTGCGACATCCATCACCCGGTCCGATGCCGGAGATGAAGCAGCGACCGTCGGGGCCGCAGGAGTAGACACATCCACCGCGATCAGTCCGGCGAAACCGTCCGCGACATAGACGTAGTTCCCTGCGACTGCGACACCCCACGCGTACCCGGGAGTGTCGAGGCGCCCGGCAAGAGTCGGGTTTGACTTCGTCGTGATGTTGATGACCTCGAGGCCGGCCGCGTGATCGGCGACATAGGCGTAGTTGCCGTCAGCCGATACCGCAACACCATAGGCGTAGCCCGGGGTATCGTAGTGCCCGACCTCGATCGGCTGTGCGGGGATGGCGATGTTGATCACCCGCAGGCCGGAGTCCCAGTCCGCGACATAGGCATAGTTGCCAGAGACCGCGATTCCCTCCGCCGAGCCGGGCGTGTCCACTTTGGCGATCTGCACCGGGTGCGCCCGCACCGAGATGTCCAACACGGAGACAGCGCCCTGTGCCGCAACATAGGCGTAGTGCCCAGCGGCGTCGATCGCGACATCGTGAGGGATGCCGTAGGCTAGCTCCCCGGCCGGGGTCATCTCGAACGGTTCGGCGGCCAAACTGGGAAGCGCGGCGAGTGAGAGGAACAGCAGAACACAGAGGAACAACGGTCGCCAGACAGACATACCATCTCCTCCCGGAGCACGGATCCGTGGTGCGCCCAGTGTGCCACGAAAAGCAGAGAAAGGGAGAACGTGGCGCCTGCACGGATTGTACCCCGACTCTAGCAGAATCATGCTCCAGAGTCAAATGTGGGCGCTCTGGGGTCAGGGGCGAAACGCCTGGAAACTCCACCCCAGCACCACCGTCCCGTATCGCCCTCGCTTCTGGAGAATACCATCAACGACCAAAGCATTGCTAGAGAAAATGACCTTCCCCCAGCGCTGGTAGATGCGCTCGAAAACCGTCACCTCGATCAGCCCCGTCTCGTCCTCCAGGGTGATGAAGATCACCGTCTGGCCGCTCTTGGTGGGCGGGCGCTGCCGGGCGATGACGATGCCGGCGACTCGTACCCGTCGGCCGTCCGGCAAGGCGTCAAGCTGGGAACGCAGCATCACCCCTAACTTTCCTAGTCGCTCCCGTGCGAAGCAGAGCGGATGGCTCGTGACGCTGACGCCGGTCATCGCCAGCTCTGATGCCATTGCCTCGCGGCAAGTGGGGGAGGGGAGGGTGGGCGCAGGCTTCGGCCTGCAGGCTAAAGCCTGCGGTACCGCGAACCCCGCCTCCAGCAAGGCCACCTGCCCGTTCGTCTCTTGCCTTCGGTCGCGCCGCCGGGCGCCGGTGGTGACGATCTCATGCAGTTCCCACAGCATCTCCCGCCGCGGGCCGATGCTATCGAGCGCCCCCACCTTGATGAGAGCCTCCACCATCGGCTGCGGCAGGTTCGTGCGTGCGCACAGGTCGCGCAGCGACCGGAAAGATCCGCCGCGCTCGCGCGCTGAAACAATCGCCTCGATGCCAGCCGCGCTGAGGCCGTAGATCTGGGCGAGCCCCATCCGGATCGCGCCCTCCTCCACCCAGTAGCGATCTCGGCTCCTGTTGACATCAACCGGCAGAATATTGATGCCGAAATGCCTCGCCTCATTGACGATCACCTCCGGCGGATAGAAGCCCATCGGCTGGTTGGACAGAATCGCCGCCAGGAATTCGGCCGGATAGTGGGTCTTCAGATAGGCGGTCTCGTAAGCGATGATGGCGAACGAGGCGGCGTGGGCCTTGCAGAACCCATAGGCGGCGAAGGCGGAGAGACGGCGGAAAGCCTCCTCTGCTACCTTCTTATCTATACCGCGCCGCCGGCAGCCATCCAGGAACTCGCCGCGCAGCTTCTCCATCTCATCGTGCGAGCGATCGTGAGTCATCGCCCGCCGCAGCGAATCCGACTGCCCCAACGCGAACCCTGCCAGCGCGCTCGCCACCTCCAGCACCTGCTCCTGATAGAGGATCACCCCATAGGTCTCCTCCAGCGCGGGGATTACGTCAGGGTGAAGATAGGAGATCGGTTCCCTGCCATGACGCCGCTCCAGAAACGGCCCGATCATGTCGGCCTGCATCGGACCAGGCCGGAATAACGAGATATTCGCGATGATGTCATCGAACCGCGTCGGCTGGAGGCCCGACAGCAACCCCCGCATCCCCGGGCTCTCGAGCTGAAACACTCCCACGGTTCGGGCCGAGCGCAGCAACTCATAGGTCTTCGGGTCGTCGAGCGGGATGCGGCCGAGGTCGGGCGCCTTACCTCGCGTCTCGCGGATGATGTGCAGCGCTTCCTCGATCGCCGAGAGATTGCGCAGCCCGAGCAGGTCCATCTTCACCAGCCCGAGCGCCTCAACGTCATCCTTGTCGAACTGGCAAACGATCACCCCCTTCGCCGACACCTCCAGCGGAGTGAAGTTGGTGATCGGATCGCGGGAGATTACGACTCCGCCCAGGTGGACGCTCAGATGGCGGGGCAGGCCATCTATCGCCTCGCAGATATCGAGCAGTTCCTTTAGCGCGCTTGCGTCGAAGCCGGAGCCGCGCAGCTCCGGCAGATTGGCGATAGCGTCGCGGATGCGATCGGCCCCGATGTAAGGCATGGACTTGCTGATGCGATCTATCAGCGCCTCCGGCAGGCCCAGCGCCTTGCCCACCTCCCGGATGGCCGAGCGGGCGTTATAGGTGTTGATGGTGGCCACCATCGCCGTGTGCTCGGGGCCATAGCGCTGCGCCACATACTCGATCATCTCGTCCCGGCGGCGGGAATCGAAGTCAATGTCAATATCCGGCATTCCGCGGCGCTCGGCGTTGAGGAACCGCTCGAAGAGCAGCCGCGCCTTGATTGGATCAACCTGCGTGATGCCGAGCAGATAGGCGACCAGCGAATCCGCCGCCGACCCCCGCCCCGAGCACCTGATCCCCCTCGCCCGCGCCTCCTCCACAATGTCCCAGACCACCAGGAAGTACTCACACAACCCCAGCTCGCGAATAACCCCAAGCTCATGCTGGAGCCGTTGTTTGTAGGGCGGGGTCACCGAACCCCGCCCAGTTCCTCCCTCCCAACACAACCACTCCAGCAACCGCTCCGCCCGCTCCCCCTCCACCTCCTCATCTATCGCGGGCCACCATGGTTCCCTCACCCCCGCCTTCGGCACCCCCTCTCCAAACTTGGAGAGGGGGAAGGGGGGTGAGGTTCTCATCCTAAAATGCGGAAAATGCATCTCCCCCAACCCCAAGTCCACCTCGCACATCTCCGCGATCCGCACCGTGTTCGCAATCGCCTCCGGATAGGCCGAGAACTCCTCCATCATCTCCTTTGGCGATTTCAGATATCGCTCCGCGCCCTTGCGCCGGATCGGGTGCCATTCGTCACGCTTAGTAAGCGTCTGGATGCAAGCGAGCACATCCTGCACCGGCGCTTCATCGGGCATGAGGTAATGCACGTTCGCAGTGGCGACGATGGGCGCGCCCATCTCCTTCGCCAGCTCGGCGAGGCGCGCGATGAGAAGGCGATCCTCATGCCCCGGCTCCTCCCGGCACAGCTCGATGAAGAATCGCTCGCGCCCGAAGATCTCCTGATACCTCCGCACCGCCCGCCGCGCGCCCTCCATATCGCCCAGCCTAACCGCGGTCTGCACCTCCCCAAACCGACACCCCGACAGCGCAATCACATCCCCCGCGCACTTCTCAATTGTAGATATATCACACCGCGGCTGCTTCCTTAGCTGTAGGGCGGGCGTGCTCACGCCCGCCTGTGGGAGCCCCGTCCTCGGGGCGATCCGTTCGGCAGGAGCTTGCTCCTGCCATCCGTGTCCATCTGTGCTTGCCCTGAGCGAAGTCGAAGGGTCCATCTGCGGATTCCTCGTCGTTCCCCTCAACCTCCCCGCGGTCACCATCCGGCACAGGTTCCCGTACCCGCGCCTCGACATCGCCAGCAGCATCAGATGAAATCCGTCGTTCACCCCCTCTCCATACTTGGAGAGGGGGATGGGGGGTGAGGACTGTTTCAGTCCCACCGTCAGCTCCGTCCCCAAGATCGGCTTGACATCCACTTGTTGGGCCGCCCGGAAAAACCGCACCGCCCCATACATCCCATCGTGATCCGTCACCCCCACCGCCGACATCCCCAGCTCCCTCACCCGCGCCACCAGCCTCTCGACTCGGCACGTGCTATCCAGGAACGAGAACGGGCTATGAACATGTAGATGAACGAACCGATCTGGCATCGCCGTTTCCTGTTACTCCGCGTCTCCGTGCCTCTGCGGTTACTTCCGGCCGTTCCCGCCGCAGGTTTACTCCGAGCGCAGTCGAGGGGCGGCTGATCTGTGCAATCTGCGCAATCTGCGGTTACTCCGGTCTTCCTTCACGCGCCGCCATGCTAATACAAACATCCGTTTGTGTCAAGGGTATTTCGTGCTGTTCCGTAAACTGTAAACCGCAAACCGTGAACTCCCATGACCTACCGCGCCATCCTCCAGCACCTCAAATCCTACTACAAGCCCGAGAATGTAGAGGGCATGGCCCGCTTCGGCATCGTCTCGAAGAAGGTCTATGGCGTACCGACCCCCGCGCTCAGGAAGCTCGCCCGCGAGATCGGCAAGGACCACCAACTCGCGCAGCGCCTCTGGTCATCCGGGGTTCTGGACGCCCGTGCGCTCGCTGCGCTGATCGACGATCCCGCCCAGGTGACCGAGGAGCAGATGGAGGCGTGGGTGCTGGACTTTGACAACTGGGCGACCTGCGACGCGTGCTGCAGCAACCTCTTCGATCGAACCCCGTTCGCCCACCGGAAGGCTGCTGAGTGGAGCAGGCGCGATGAGGAGTACGTCAAGCGCGCCGGCTTCGCGCTGATGGCCGCGCTAGCTGTCCATGACAAGAAGGCCTCGGAGGCGCAGTTCGGTCGCTTCCTCAAGATCATCGAGCGCGAGTCCGCCGATGACCGCAACTTCGTCAAGAAGGCGGTGAACTGGGCGCTCCGGCAGATCGGCAAGCGTAACCTGGCCCTCAACCGGAAGGCCATCCAGGTGGCCGAGCGCATTCGCGCAGCCGGCTCCCGCGCCGGCCGCTGGATCGCCGCCGACGCCCTCCGCGAGCTCCGGAGCGAGGCCGTGCAGCAACGCCTGCGCCGCACGTTGTAGGGCGGGCGTGCCCACGCCCGCCTGTGGGAGCCCCGTCCCCGGGGGCGACACAGTCCCGCGGGGCGCGTCCGTCCCGCCCCCATCTGTGGAACAAACCTATAGCCCGCTTCCGGCGGGCGGGGTCATCAATGGGGAACTTCTGGACGGGCTTCCTTCTCGGCATCGCGGCCGGCCAGGCACTGCTGTTCGGCCTCCTCCGGCTCAACGCCTACGATTTCATCCGGCTCTGGAGCCGTCGCGCTTGGCGCCGGGGCGAGCAGTTGTTCTGGTGCGGACTCGAGATGCTCCTGAACTACCTCGACGGACTCCTCGCCCGCAAGCGCGCCCGCGAGGCCGGGGACCTGGGAAGCCCCAACCTGATCGGTTAGACCGTCCCCCGAAACGCCTCCTCCGCAGTGGTAGGGGCGCATGGCATGCGCCCTCGAGCGGGTTCCGTCTACCCTGAGCTGAGCCCAGTCGAAGGGTGAACCCCGTCCGCCTGAGGCGGGCTTCACGTAGCAGCGCCCAGTGGGCAGGAGACACGCTCCTGCCCAACGAACCGCGATCCCAACGGCGTAAGACAGCTCAGGCAGTGCGAAAGGCCGCTACCCGGATGATGACACGTCTGTTGCTGGCCGCCTGTCTGTGTTCCTGGCTGATCGCTCCAGTATCGTTGGCCTCTGCGTCCGCGTCACATCGGGCCCGATCTGCGAGGCAGTCGGAGGCGCGAACCGTCGTGGCTGGCATCTCCTACGGCCAGTTCTCGGACTCTCCCCTCGGTCACTTCTGCTACTACCTCGGGCAGGGACAGCAGAAGGAGGCGCAGGAAGCCTTCATCCAGCTTGGCACGTTCGAGGACCGGTACAGGGCCCTCACGCAGGCCGTCTACCCATCCTCCTACCCAGCCGGGACCCGCGAAGTCGTGACCAACTGTGCCAACATGGTCCTGAAGGATGAAGCAGATCCTCACAAGCGCGCGGCCATCTACCGCGTTCTTGCCCAGATGAGCTACCGGCTCAAGGACACCGATGCAGCCCTTGAGCACGCGCAGAAGGCCATTCGACTCAACCCCAACAGCCCATGGGGATGGTTTTGGCTCGCTGAGGCCTACGGCAACCGTGGGCTCTACGCTGCCGAGGCGGTCGCCCGCAAGCGCGAGCTATCGTTGTTCACCGGCAACAGCGAAGACGACTGGCTGCACAGGTCGCACATCTACCACAAGCTGGGACTGCTGCACCGGCACTACTTCCGGCCGCCCGAAACCGCGATCCAGTATCACTGGCTCGATATCAACGAGATCACGAAACTGCCTGCAGATGAGAACTACGCGGCCTACCGGGTCGCGCGGTGTAGCGGTGCCTTCCTGAGCATCCTTCTGACGATGGTGCAGGACCTCCACGATCTTCCCCGGGCTCAGCGGACGCTGGAATGGGCAATGGCTATCATCCCATCGTTTCCAGAGGAACCACCGTATCAGGCTGAGATCCTCCGCCTGGGCCTCCGCCTGCCCATGGGAGAGGCAGCACCATAGTGAAAGACTGCCCGCGTTGCAGTTGGTGACAGGAGCGAAGCTCCTGCCCAACGAACCGCAGTCCCATGATCCTCGACATCCTCACCAACTGGCGACGTTACTCCGCTCTCGCAGAACTGCGCGAGGCGTTCGAGTTCCTCGAGGGGCAGACGGAGGTGTGCCTCGGAAGCGGCCGGGTGGACATCGCCGGTGACCGCGTCTACGCCTTGGTGCAGGCATTCACGCCCAAGCCCATCGAGGAAGCGCGCTTCGAGTCACATCGCCGCTATGCCGACATCCACTTCGTCTGCCAGGGCGCGGAGATGCTCGGCTGCGCGCCGGTCGGCGAGCTTGCTGTCGAGACGCCCTATGACGCCGAGAAGGACGTCGCCTTCCACCCGAAGCCGAAGACCTTCACGCAGATCGCGCTGCGCAAGGGCCACTTCGCAGTCTGCTACCCCGAGGACGCGCACATGCCCGGCTGCCTTCTCGACTCCAACGACCAGGTCATGAAGGTCGTGGTGAAGGTGAGGGTGGGCTGACGGCGCTTGGCGCAGCCGTCTGACTCTACCGCAGGAGCGATTGCGATGTACTTCGGTGTCGCCTACTACCCAGAGCACTGGCCGGAAGAACGCTGGCCGATCGACGCGAGGATGATGCAGGAGGCCGGCGTCAACGGCGTGCGAATGGGCGAGTTCGGCTGGAGCGCCTTCGAGCCGCGTGAGGGGGAGTATCGCTTCGACTGGCTCGACCGGGCGGTGGCGCTGCTCGCCGGCCATGGCATCAAGACGATGATGTGTACGTGCTCTCGCACCCCGCCGCCGTGGGTCTTCGCGAAGCACCCAGAGATCCGCAACGTGCGGGCCGACCGAATGCCGGCGAACTACGGCCACCGCTACACCATCTGCCACAACAACCCGACCTTCCATGAGCTATCGCAGCGCATTGATCGCGCGGTGATCGAGCACTACGCCGATAACGAGCATGTGACTGCTTGGCACATAGACAACGAGATCGGCGATGGCAACACCTGCTACTGCGACATCTGCCGCGCCGAGTTCCAGTCATGGCTGCGAGGCAAATACGGCACGGTCGAGCGCCTCCACCAGGCCTGGGGCGCGCACTTCTGGTCGGTCGCCTTCTCAGACTTCAGTGAAGTGCCCGTGCCGGTCGGCGTGCCGATGGCGAACCCGGCGCTCGCGCTCGACTACGCGCGCTTCGTCTCGCGGCGCAACTACGAGTTCGCGCGTTGGCGCTACGATCTGATGAAGAAGCTCTCGCCGGGGAAGTGGGTGACGACCAATGCCCAGACCGAGCGCACGGACCACACCGACATGTTCGAGCTGGGCCAGGCCACCGATATCTATGGCACCAACTACTACCCGCCCAATGCGACCGAACTCGGAGCCGACTACACCCGCGGCGCGCGGGGCGAGGTCATCATCCTCGAGCAGCGCTCCGGGCAGCCGCACTGGTCGGCGGCGACGAAGCCCGGCTGGATGCGGCTGTGGGCCTGGCGCTCGATAGCCCACGGCGCCAATGGCATCAACTTCTTTCGCTGGCGCACCTGCCGCTGGGGCCAGGAGCAGTATTGGCACGGCGTGCTGCCACACAGCGGCCGCCCAAATCGCCGATACCACGAGCTGAAGCGGATGGGCGCGGAGGTCAAGCAGCTCGGCGATGCTATCGCCCAGACGCGCCCTCCCGCGCGCATCGCCCTGGTCTTCGGCTACGACTCCCGCTGGGCGCTCAACCCGGTATTGCGCGAACCGAAGATGGACCTGCTACCAGAGGTCCGCGCCTACCATCAGGCGCTGATGGACGCCAACTACTGCGTGGACGCGATGGACCCCCGCGAGGACCTCTCTCATTACGCGTTGGTGATCGCGCCGCGCCTCTACTGCGTTGACCAGCGCACCGCCGACAACCTCCGTCGCTTCGTCGAGAGCGGCGGGGTGCTCTGCCTCACCCCTCGGAGCGGAGTCGTGGATGAGTACAACACCGTCTTCGATATTCCGGCTCCCGGGCCGCTGCGGGAGATCGCGGGTGTCGAGGTGGACGACTATGGCGCGCTCGATGAGCCAGTCGCTCTCCGCGGCGAAGCAGTTGGCGGCTCAGCGCAGGCCGAGGTGTGGGCTGACGAGATCATCCTCACCACCGGCAAGCCCGTGGCGACATACGCGGAGGGCTGGCTTGGCGGCATGCCGGCGGTGACGGTGAACGAGTTCGGCAAGGGCAAGGTCGTCTACGTCGGGACCGTGCTCCGCGAAGCGGCTCTCGCTCGCTTCCTGGGTTGGCTCTGCAACCTCGCGCGCGTGCAGCCGGTGCTCGACACCCCCCCTGGCGTGCGCGCGCTGGAGCGCGCGAGCACAGCAGAGCGCTTCCTCTTCCTGCTCAACTTCACCGACGCGCCCCAGACGGTCGCGCTCGGCGAGCAGTGGTCCGATGCCTTCGGCGGCGCGGCGCTAACCCAGGCAGAGATCGCGGCGAACGATCTGCGCATCCTGAGGCGAGCCGTGTGAGAAGCCCGAAACGCGCAGTGGCGGATGGCGAGACCTTCATCGGCGAACCGATCGAGCCGAAGCCCGGCTCCTTCGACTCAGCGATGATGGCGCGGGGCGGACCGGGCATCCCGCGGGCCTTCACCTGGCGCGGGCGGGAATACCAAGTGCTGGGGCTGATCGAGAGCTGGCACACCAAACAGCCAGGGCACGGCATGGACCGGGAGTACGACTACATGCGCAAGCACTTCTACCGCATCAAGACCACAAGCGGCGAGGTCATGACCATCGCCTTCGACCGCAAGCCGCAGGGCGAGCGCGGCCGCCAGCGCTGGTCGCTATTCTCGATCGCATCGTAGCCTACCCCTCCGACGCCGCAGACCGCGGACGGGTGAAGCCGTTCCTCCGGGCGTGCGCGCCTACGCCCGCCCAATCCGTGTCCATCTGCGTTCATCCGTGGTTAGTGCCGCTGTTCCTCGGCGATGCTCAACAGGTTCAACCCCGACCCCTCATCATACGCCCGCTCCGCCGCGAGGCCGACCATCTCCATGATGACCACTTCGAGCACGAGATAGACCGACATGCCCGCGCGGGGGCAGCCGACGAGAGCGCCATTCC
>Ga0315286_10002682_pt1 | contig 16652 bp, 14 predicted proteins | sample YL17G10_0_MG_FD_205038 | JGI IMG/M metagenome (GOLD analysis project Ga0315286, IMG submission 205038) | Sediment microbial communities from Yellowstone Lake, YNP, Wyoming, USA - YL17G10_0 | ecosystem: Environmental > Aquatic > Freshwater > Lake > Sediment | place: USA: Wyoming | collected...
GACCGATCGACGCCGGGCAGGTCTGCTGGTCACCGGATGGCACCCGGCTGGCTTTTACATCGGATGTGCACGGATACAATAACATTGGAATCTACGATCTCAAAACACGCACCATATCCTGGCTGACTGATGGTGATGGAGAAAAGCAGTTTCCAACCTGGTCGCCGGATGGGACGCAAGTGGTTTATGTATTGAACCGCAGCACGGTGTCCTGGCTGGTTGTCCAGGAACCAGGTGGATCAGCACACATGTACCAGGTGGAGCCAGGTGTCCACTACCTGCCTCATTTTACTCAGGATGGGAAGGGCATAATATTTGCATTCGATAATCCGCGGTATCCAACTGATATCTGGCTGCTTTCCCTTGAAGATGGTTCTTTTTCCCAATTGACCAAATCCCTGCCGGTAGAACTCGCGGGTGCAGATTTTTCCATGCCGGAGGAGATCAGTTACCCAGGGATGGATGGAGTTCCGGTTCCAGCTCTGCTATTTACACCCAAGAATTCAGAGCCTGGTCCCGCTGTATTAATGATCCATGGTGGTCCCGACTGGTTTTTTGAGATGACCTGGTATCCATTGATGGCACATCTTGCCTCGCGAGGCTGGGTGGTACTGGCTCCCAACTATCGTGGTTCAACAGGTTACGGGCGGGCATGGCAGGAAGCCAGCCGTTACGATTTTGGCGGCGTGGATAATGATGATGTTGCTGCAGGCGCTCGATTTCTCATCCAGGCAGGGCTGGCAGACCCGAAAAAGATCGGGATCACCGGTCGCAGCCATGGAGGATATCTCACGATGACATGTTTGACGAAATATCCTGCCTTGTGGGCAGCCGGTTCTGCGGTAGTCCCTTTTATCAACTGGTTCACGAACCATAAATACATCCGCCCCGATCTGCAGCATTGGGATCTGGAAAATTTTGGCGATCCTGAAGAAAATTATGACCTCTGGTACGAAAGATCACCATATTACTTTCTTGACCGGATAAATGTCGCGGTTCAATTGATTGCAGGTAGGTTGGATCAACGTTGCCCGGTCACCGATTCGATTGAAGCACACCAGGCTTTGCAGAGCATGGGAAAAACTGCGGAATTGATAATTTACGAAGATGAAGGACATGCATTTCTCAAACTCGAGAATGTATTGGATTCTGAAATACGTCGTGTGGAATTTCTAGCGAAATATCTCGAGTTCAAGAGCGGAGAGAGCCAATGATAAGGTTTTCGATCCTTGATGCAGATGAAATTGAGGCAATACATTATGCATCCCTGCAGATGCTTGCCGAAACAGGAGTGATACTAGGTGAACCAGAAAGCCTCGACTTGCTGACTGGTGCCGGCGCCACCATTAAAGAGAATCGTGTAATGATCCCGCCTGAATTGGTGGAAAAATGCATAATCATGGCAGGGAAGAAGACAACCATCCAAGGACGAGGCGGGGGAAGCAAGACTCTTGGCGATGGCTCCTTATATTTCCATAACCTGGGTGGTGCGCCGCAGATCTATGATGTTACCTCGGGAACCAGGCGATTGGCCACCGTGAAAGATGTGGAAAATTCCACGCGGCTTTTGGACGCACTTGATAATTGTCATACGATCACCCCTTTCTTTACGCCCACTGAATTGCCGGGTGGTGTGATGTCGCTGGCGATGTACCGGCATGCATTACCTTTTACCACCAAACCTTTGCAGGGACCGGGAGTGCAGTTTGCGGCGGAGGTTCGATATGCGGTAAGAATGGCTGAAGTGATCGGTCCTCCTGCTGAGGTATTGACCCTGTCACTTTCACCGGTAAGTCCATTAACCATCCCGAACCACGAAGCCGAAGCGATCATCGAAATAGCCCGTCAGGGGATAGCCTTTGGACCATTACCTTGCCCAACCGCAGGAACCACAGCCCCGTTTTCGATAGCCGGCGCAATTGCCCAACAAAACGCAGAAGTGCTTGCTGCCCTTGTGCTGGCGGAACTGGTTCATCCAGGATTGCCGATCATATATTGTGGACGCCTGGCGATGATGGAACCTCGAACGGGACTCTCTGTCTGGGGAGGCGTGGAATTGGGAATGGCTTCGGCAGGGACAGTGCAAGTGGGACATCGTTATGGGTTACCGGTGAATGTGTATGGATTTTCAACGAATGCGCATAACCTTGATGCCCAGAATGGATTTGAACGTGGGCTGAACGCAATCATCCCTGCCCTGGCTGGAGCGGACGAGCTCTCCGGTATCGGTGAGATGGAAGCCGGTGTGATGGGATCGTTTGCCCAGATGGTGATGGATAATGAGTTTGCAGGCAGTATAGTCAGGATCAGGAAAGGGTTTCAAGCCGACAAGGATACACTGGCGGTGGACGTGGTTGCGGCAGTGATGGCTTCCACGCACAACTACCTGGGTCAAAAACATACCATGAAGGCTCTTAAATCTGGCGAAGTATTCCTCACAAAACTGGCTGAGAGGGGATCCTGGGAAGGATGGGTGACGTCTGGCCGCGTTGGCATGGTCGAGAGGGCTCAGGCTGATGCCGAACGCATTTTGCGCGAACACCTGGTTCCTCCGCTGGATCCGCTCCAGGAACATGAGCTAGATGTGATCATGGCTGCAGCAGAAAAAGAGTTGGTGAAGTGAAAAATAGTATTCTCAAGAAAATATTGATTCTTAAAAGAGGCATATGCTTGATAGAGCGAAAGCCATTCTAAAAGAAATAATCTCCTGGCGACGAGATTTCCATCTGCACCCTGAATTAGGTTTCCAGGAAATCCGGACCGGGACGAAAGTAGCAGAAATCATGGAACCATGGGGATACCGGATTCGCCGGGGTGTCGGGCGGACCGGTGTTCTCGCTGATCTCGGAAATGGAAATCCGATTGTGGCCATCCGCGCTGAAATGGACGCCCTGCCGATCCAGGAGACGAACCTGGTTGACTACGCTTCCCAAAATGCCGGTGTGATGCACGCATGCGGTCATGATAGCCATGTTGCCATGGCTCTTGGCGCGGGCGAATTGCTATCCACTGAAAAATTCCCGGGGACAATAAGGTTCATATTCCAGCCATCCGAGGAAGTATCCGATGGAGAAGGGCTCAGCGGGGCTCCGCGCATGATCCAGGATGGTGCCATGGACGGGGTGGGATTGGTACTTGCAACGCATGTGGAGCCGACCACTCCTTGCGGATCCATCAGGATCGGATCCGGACCATCCTCGGGAGGAGTGGATTCCTGGTTTGGAGAGATCATAGGAAAAGGCGGGCACGGCGCCCATCCGCACCAAACCATCGATCCTTTCTATATCGCTGCGCACGTTATCCTGGCACTGAATGGGATCGTCTCCCGACGTCTTGATCCATTCGACCTGGCAGTAATAAGCATTGGTTCCATGCATGGGGGGTCCACTGAAAATGTGATCCCTGACAGGGTAAAAATGACCGGAACATTGCGATATACACAGGTGGGTGTTCGGGAAAAAATCCATGCTGAGATACGCAGAGCCTTTGATATTTCCCAAACACTGGGTGGAAATTATGAACTCAAAATCGAGACCGGCACACCTCCCATGGTCAATTCCCCGGAGGCTTCCGGGATGGTCGAAACCGTTGCCCGAGATCTGATCGGGCAAGAGAACATTCTCCCCTGGAAAGACGAGTTGGGCGCGGAGGATTTTGGATGTTATATGGAACTTGCCAGCGGAGCCATGTTTGCCCTGGGAACCTGGAGCGCAAGATATAATTGCCTCTTACATAACCCTGATTTTGATCTGGATGAAAACAGCCTCGTAATTGGTAGTGCAATTCTAGCGGAAACCGCGTTGCGATTTTTACGAGGTGGTTTCAAGAGAACAAGGAATTAACCCTGGAGATAGAGCATGCATACGATTCTTAGAGGCAAGACAAAAGAAGTAGTTATTGGTCATGACCTGCCATTCGTTATGATCGGTGAGAAGATTAATCCAACCGGACGAAAGAAACTGGCTGCCGCCTTAACGGAAGGAAACCTGGATTACGCTCTTGAATTAGCGGTGAACCAGGTTTCTTGGGGGGCGGAAGTCCTCGATATCAATGTCGGTGTTCCAGGGCTGGACGAAGTGTCCGTGGTCACAAGACTCGTCCAGCTGATCTCTTCATCTATGGATATTCCACTGTGTCTTGATTCTGCCAATCCGCAAGTGCTGGCTGCCGGGCTGGCTGCCGCGCCTGGAAAACCGCTGGTGAACTCTGTTAGCGGGGAAGAGGCCAAACTTGATACAATCCTGCCCCTGGTTAAGGAACGCGGGGCTGCTGTAATTGGTTTGACCATGGACGATAAGGGCATTCCCAAAACCCCCGAGGAACGGGTTGCCGTAGCGGAAAAGATCCTCGAACGCGCGGCGAAGGCGGGCATATCCATCGAGGACGTTATCATCGATCCATTGGTTCTGACGGTAGGCTCGGATAGCAAGGCTGCCCTGGTAACCCTTCAGACCGTGGAATTGCTGCGTAAGGAATTCGGAACGAATATCAACCTGGGAGCGAGTAATGTCTCCTTTGGTTTACCTGAACGTTCGACAATCAATCAGACCTTCCTGACCCTTGCCATTCAAATGGGCGCCACCTGTTCGATAACAGACCCATCCAAACTAGGGGCGACCGCCAAGGCAGCAGACATGCTCCTGGGTCGGGACGACAACTCAATCCGCTATTTGAAGTATTATCGCCTTGCTGAGAAATTGCGGGCATCTGAAGCTGAAAAAGGGGGATAAGGGACCGGTTTCCCTTTAACCTGATAAGGAACTCCCAATTCCCTGGAATAGTTCGTATAGACCGAATAATGTCAGCGCGATTGCTGATACCCCGATGAGTGCGCGATTGACACGCGGACCGAGAGGCCTGGCTGCTGTGAAAAGCAGCATGATCCCCAAGGTGACAAGAATCAGGGTGATATAAAATCCTATCAACAGGGAAATCCCATTCATGGGAGTCTCCCGCCACCCTTTCAACAGCAATGGTCCCATCACAAGGCTCCAGCCAAGGTATGGTGCTGGATTAAGAAGATTCACCATTACAGCCTTTATAAACGTCTGTTTACCTGTTTGGATATTTAATGGGGGAGAAGAATAGTAGTTTCTCCAGGTTTTCATAGCACCAAAGGCGAGGATCAGGAGAAATATTCCTCCAGCACATTGCAGCAATCGAACGAACCATCCTGGCATCTGGCTTAAAACAACCAGCACGAGCAGGATGATAGGACCATCGCTTATCAGTGGAGCAAACGCAGCCGGAAGTGCGCGTCGCCAGCCAATCGTCAATGTCTGGGAGATGAGATAGGCTTGTAGAGGTCCGGGTTGGACGGCTGCCGCAAAGGCATAAGTCATTCCCAGGATGAGATAACCGGTCATGTATGTTAATCCCATTTCCTAATTTCTTTTAGTCAGGCGGCTTCGATCGTTTTTCTCATCCTGATGATTATACAGATCGATAATACTATCGAGAAGAGATATACCGCTCCATTGATCGTGTAATAGATCTTACCCAGGGTGAATGCCAGGATGGTAAGAACCACAAATAGAACCGCCTCGATCCCCATCCAGACTCGCAGCGTCCTCAAATACTCCATATCCGTTTTTCGCTTCCGGGCGGTGACATCCAGCATAAAGTAGAAAAGTGTGAGGCAAAGCATTTCCGCTGGATCCATTAATTTCATCCATATTTCCGGCGGAGTACTATTCGTCCACATGTTGATCCAGGCAGGAAAAGGCCAAAATAATTCGACGCCGTTGAACCAGATTAGCAGATCGAGCAAAATGTGCATCAATACCCCCAACCCAAGCCCCAATCCCAAGTTCTGCCAGAGTTTACTGCTGGTTGCCTTGCTTATGAGATAAAAGATTATGAGGATAAATAAGACGAATACCAGGCTATGCGTGAGGGTACGGTGCAAGCCTTCTGTGGAGTGTCTGGTGATTGTTGCCACAGCGACTGCCAGGTTATCGAGATCGGGGACCAGGCTGCCAAGCACAATCCCCAGCATTAACCAGGTCCGTTCAGGCACCCACTTGCGTACAGCCAGGCCAACCATTCCATGAATTCCTATTTGTGCCATAAGACCTCCTTGGTTATTTGAGTTTCTTAATCGTGGTGAAAAGAAAACATGATTTAGTATACGAAAAATCTAACCGATTATCAATTTAAGGATATATTTCACAATCGGGTATTCTTATTCCCCGGAATGCGTTGAATGGGATTGCTGACGCTTAACCAAAAATTATTATGTAAATTAGAGATTTTCTTAATTTCTTCGAATCTTCTAATGGCGAGAGCGTTCCACGAAATCACCCATCTGCACGGTAACTGATTTGTTTTTCATACACAGGAGGTTCTGAGAGTTCAACCGGTTCGAAACCAGCGTTTTTAAATAATTGGAGCGCGGGGGTATTGGTGCTCAGTGTAACCAGCATGGCTACCTGGGAACCCAATTTCTGGAGGCGCGACAATCCAGCAGTAAGAACCGCTTTTCCAAACCCTTGTTGTTGTGCCTCGGGTTTGGTTTCAATATAATCCACCCAACCAATACGTTGATTTGTCCTTTTCCATTCATCCCTGCAGATGGAACATTCACAATAAGCGTAGAATTCCTTATCGCATCCTTCCACCACAAGGTGGCAGTATTCATCACTTTCCATTAATTCTTTGCGATGAAGCGGATTGACATAAGCAAATCCATACAAGGATTGATATGATTCAAGATCGCTCATTTCTCGAAGTTTGTTAAAGGAATATCCCTGCGGAAGAGATTTAAGATCTACTTTGTTTCTTATAATCCTCGCAAGGTACACATTATGTTCCTCAGGATTCGGAACCAGTGGAGAGTACCCATTCTGTTCCAGGCACTTTCCCGCAGATGAGGATCGGGAATAATCGCTTGTGTACAGGGTCAGAGATTTTCTTTGTCCTGCGGAAATTTCGTCTGCCCGCAGAGACCCCCAATCTAGCATTTCAAGGTAAATTTTTTTAGTAGGAAATGATGGATGGATAAAATTATCGAGGACGATATAGGGAGAGGATGATTTCCTACGCCAAAGCATGGAAAAACCCATGATATGACCGGTTTCATCCTCCCAAACAGCAGCATCCAGATCCTGGTTCCAGACACGGGAGGAAAGAAGCAAACGCAAGCGCCAGATTGTTGGATACAGACGAGGATCGAATGCTGCGCGCCAATCCAACCAAAAAGGGATCAGTTTGTTTTTATCTTGAAAATAATTACAGGAACGCCTAATCAGGGAGGACAATTATTATCCTATCCATAACGTATATTATTGTTGAATTGTAAAACAAATAATAGTTGACAGCCATATAGAAAACCTTTTTAGACGCATATTTTGCCGGAGTCCTTCCCCCTCATGAATCCAATGCAAATGGCAAGACTCCATCGTAATCTGGACTTGCTTTAAGGCTTAATTCTGCTTATAGTATATTTAGTAATTTGGTCCGATGAATAACCTAAGGAAAGAAGGTGTAATATGTTTCTCGAACGGCAAGTACAACACATTCGTCCTGGCAAGTGGGAGGAATTGGAGGCCCTTGACCAGAAGTTCAACAAGGTAGAAAGCCGGAATGGATTCCCTGCCAAACGCCGTCTTCGCTGCTACATTGGAGCCCTTTCCAATAATACCCTTGTCATTGAGCGGGATTGGGAAAGCCTGGCAGTCATGGAAGCTGCGTATATGAAGGTATTCATGGACCCAGAATGGCAAGCCCTTTCGGCGCCATTGGATACTATAGTAGAGAGTAACCAGGCAGAAGTCTACTTCGTATTATCCTGAAGATAATCCCGCTCTGTAGAAACCGCCACCCTACACTTAGAATTTTCGACATAACTTTCTCTTTTCAATCCAGTTCATGATGGTGAAATCCATATAAGTTAAATAATGGATTTGATTTTTCGCGGGTATTCTTCCAAGACCGACTATTATGATATATTGCCTTTGCTAGCAACTATCCCTGATTCTATGCATCTAATAAAATGAAATAATGGTGAGGAGATTATCTATGAATGACGATCTTCATACAACAGAGAATGAATCCAGACATACGAAAGTTCTCATCCTTGGCGCAGGACCTGCAGGTCTATCCGCGGCATTATATGCAGCCCGGGCTGATCTAAATCCAGTTGTGCTATCAGGCCTGCAGCTGGGCGGGCAAGCGTCGCTGACCAATACCATCGAAAACTTCCCCGGCTTCCCGAATGGTGTTGGAGGGTTGGAACTTGGAGAACTTTTCCAGAAACAAGCTGAACGCTTTGGGGCGCTTCTCGAATATGATACTGCCCGCCTGGTAGACCTGACATCGCAACCGTTTAAAGTTACCAGCGATAATGGTAAATTTACTGCTGATACGCTTATTCTTGCTACAGGAGCCAATTCAAATCTGCTCAATATCCCGGGTGAATCGAGATTAACCGGCAGAGGCGTTTCCTATTGTGCTACATGTGACGGCTGGTTCTTTAAGGAAAAGAATGTGGTCGTAGTTGGCGGTGGAGATTCAGCTCTGGAAGAAAGCCTCTTTCTGACCCGGTTTGCTTCTTCTGTAAGCATCATCCACCGGCGGGACACCCTGCGAGCAAGTGCAATCCTGCAAAAGCGTACCCTGGCTGAGCCAAAGATAAAATTCATCTGGAACACAGTGGTCACTGAGGTCGTTGGAACCGACAGGGTCGAATCGCTAAAGATCAAGCAACTGCAAACGATCGAGGAAAGCTTTATGCAGGCCGATGGCCTTTTCATTTTCATTGGGCATACACCGAATACACAGATGTTTAAAGGACAATTGAAAATGAATAAAGGTTATATCAAGGTGAACAATCTGATGCACACCAGTGTGCCAGGTGTTTTCGCAGCAGGAGAGGTGGCCGATCCTCATTTCAGACAGGTTGTCACCTCAGCGGGAATGGGCACCATGGCAGCCATGGAAGCCATCCGTTTCCTGGAACACACGGAAAGGTGATCAGCAATTTACGATTTAATAAGGGGGATGGATACTGTCAACCTTGTTGATGGGAAACCAACCATACACAATTCTTAAGATATTTATATGATAAGTGTGTGACAAAGAGTACTATCAACCACATGATTAATTTTGTAGTATAGGTTCAACAACCCAAGCCTAAGGAGGATCTATGACTGCTAAAATTTCCATCATCGGAGCCGGAATGACTGGCTCAACCACCGCGCACTGGCTGGCTGAACGGGAGATTGCCGATCTGGTGCTGGTGGATATCATCGAGGGCATGCCGCAAGGTAAGGCATTAGACTTGCTGGAATCCCTTCCAATCATCGGTAAAGACGTTTCGGTGGTGGGCAGCAACGATTTCGAGGCCACCAAGGGTTCGGATATTGTGGTCATCACTGCCGGCATCCCACGGAAACCAGGGATGAGTCGGGAAGACCTGTTAACCACAAATGCCAAAATCGTCGGAGATGCCACAACCAGCGCTCTCAAGTATTCACCGGATGCAATATTCATCGTGTTGACCAATCCTCTGGATACGATGGCATTTCTTGCCATGAAAATTGGAAAACTGCCTCGCGAAAGAATCCTGGGACAAGCTGGGATCTTAGATTCAGCGAGGATGCGCGCTTTTGTTGCGCTTGAGACAGGCGTCAGCGTGGAAAATATCTCCTGTTTTGTGCTCGGTGGCCACGGAGATGAGATGGTTCCCTTAACCGGACGCTCGAATATCGTCGGCGTCTCATTGCGGGAATACCTGCCAACTGAAAAATTAGAGGCGATCGTCACCCGGACGCGCAAGGGCGGTGGTGAAATCGTCAGCCTGCTCAAGACCGGTTCAGCATATTATGCCCCTTCGGTAGCCGTTGCCCAGATGGCAGAAGCAATCCTGAAAGATAAGCATTTGATCGTCCCAGCTTCAGCATTCTTGAAGGGTGAATATGGATTGAAGGACCTCTTCTTTGGCGTACCTGTGCAATTGGGACGGCAGGGATTGGAAAAGGTCATCGAATATAAACTTGATGTCGATGAAAAAGCTGCATTGGAGAAATCTGCGGCCGCAGTGAAGGAAAGCATCGGCATCATGCAATCGCTGGTCAAATTCTAGTATCACCTCGGGACACCCTGTTGTGACAGCCAAGAAACGGAGGCAAAAATGATCCTGCATGAAAAATTATCAGCCCAACTTCCCGCATGGCGGGAAAGAGTCAAGGCACTCGTCAAGGAAAATGGCGAAAAAGTAATCGATCAGGTGACCATCGGGCAGGTGTATGGCGGAATGCGCGACATCAAGTCGATGGTGACAGACATCTCTTTCGTGGACCCCGCAACAGGAATCAAGTTCCGGGGCATGTCAATCCCGGAGGTGCTTGAAAAACTTCCCAAGCCAGCCGGAGCAGCCATTCCCTATGTTGGTGGCCTATTTTATCTCTTGATCATCGGTGAAATCCCAACCAAGGCCCAGGCTGAAGAAGTGGAAAGCGAATGGGCAAAACGTGCTGCCGTCCCGGCTCACGTGCTGGCGATGTTACGCTCCATGCCCAAGGATACCCACCCGATGGTGTTGCTCTCCCAGGCGGTGCTGGCATTGCAGAGTGGTTCGAAATTCAATGCTGCTTACCACGCTGGAGCCAAGAAGGATGCCTATTGGGAATCCACCCTCGAAGATGCCCTCGACCTGACCGCAAAACTACCGGTCATTGCGGCATTTATTTATAAATTAAAATATGGTGATGGCAAGGAACCGAAATTCGATCCTAAACTGGATTACGGTGCCAACTTCGCCAAAATGCTGGGAGTAAAAGACGAAAAGGGTTACGCGGAACTCTCCCGCCTTTACTTCATCCTTCATTCCGACCATGAGTCGGGGAACGTCAGTGCCCACACAACCCATCTGGTTGGATCAGCCCTGTCAGATGCCTACTATGCATTTTCAGCCGGTCTCAACGGACTGGCGGGACCTCTGCATGGACTTGCCAATCAGGAGTGCCTGGGCTGGTTGATCGATGTACGGGACAAGTTTGGCGGAGTTCCACCTCGCGAGGAACTCTACAAGTTTGCCTGGGATACACTTAATGGAGGCAAGGTCATTCCCGGTTACGGGCACGCTGTACTGCGGGTTACCGATCCTCGCTTTACCGCACAACTCGAATTCGCGAAGGTCCGCTTCCCGGAAGATACACTCATCCGCCTGGCAGAATTGGTTTATGACGTGGTCCCGGCAGTGCTTAAGGAACAGGGCAAAGCCAAGAATCCAGCCCCCAATGTGGATGCCATCTCCGGCACACTGCAATACTATTATGGTGTGCGCGAGTTTGACTTCTACACGGTTCTATTCGGAGTTGGACGCGCCCTGGGCGTGATGCCGAACCTGGTCTGGGCACGGGCGCTGGGTCAACCCATTGAACGACCCAAATCCCTGACCACAGCGATGTTGGAAGAATTGGCAAAAAAGTAATCCGCCAGCGAATTCAACCTTCTAGATCGTAAGAATCAAAAAGCCTCCGATGTGAAATTTCTCGGAGGCTTTTCTTATCAAGGTTTAATTGCACGCGTGGCGAAGTACGAGGGATGAAACTTGCTGAGGGGTGAATCAGGACAAATATCTTCGTAAAAACCAGTTATTAAAAATCCAACAATGGTCTGGCCAGCGATCAGATCGGTAAGTGTATGGCCAAATTCGAGAGGAATACCTTCTTCCATGCATGTATCCAATTCCTCTGGTTCTAAATCCTTTAAGTCAGAATAAGGAATGGAATATTTGACCTGAAGAGTATTCTGTTCGTCTGCATGAGTACCAAAAAGATAATAAATGGGGTTCGCACACCCGGCAAGGAGCGTGCCTCCGTGGCGAAGAACTCGAAATGCTTCCTGCCAGACCGGACGGACATCCGGGCAGAAAACATTGGAAACTGGATGAAAAACCAGATCGAATTCCATATTGGAAAACACAGACAGGTTGCGCATATCACCTTCGACTGTCCGGATGATCAACCCCTCCCGTTCAGCCACCTGCTGGTCTTGCTCCAATTGGGATGGGGAATTATCAAAAATGGTGACATTTGCTCCCATGGCAGCAAACACCGGTCCCTGCTGGCCTCCACCGCATGCCAGACCAAGCACGTCTAGACCATGGAACGGCGGGAACCAATCGCGCGGCACTGGTTTTGTCTCAGTAAGCAATACCGAGAATTCTCCGCTTCTAGCAGCAGCAATAGTCTGCCGATCCACCGGAATGGTGAATTTATTCCTGATATCCACCTGGCGGTTCCAAGCATAACGATTGTAGTCGCGGACATTGAGATCTGGTTTTGGCATATTGTCCCGAAGGTATTATACCGCTGTAAAAAAATCCCCGGCGAGAAAAGTCGTCGGGGAGGGATATAAGAATTCGACAATCTTATTTCGTAGGTGTGGCGACCGGTCCCGCACCGCTCCATCCGAATACTCGCATTTGAGAAGCTGTCCCCGCTGTGGACCAGATCGGATTTCCTTGATCGTCGGTGCTTGTCTGGCGCACAGCAACCACCCACCAGCGCAAGATCTGAGAATTGCTTTCCTGGGGGCGGAAGGTGACAGGGACGATGAATTTGGTATCGGTTACATACTCGGTTAATTTTCGTCCTGTACCGCCGGTAACCACTTCCACCACCACCTGATAACGCTCATTTTCCCTCAACGCACCCACCGACGCCCATTGCAGCGTCACCGTATCGGATGCAAGCGTAAATGAATCCCCGTCTGCAGGAAGAAGCAGATTCGGTGCTGGATAAGGTGGCGGGGTTGTTGGCGTGGGAGAAGGTCCCGGAGTGGCTGCGCGCATGCATAAGGGGATGATCAATTTTGTATCGGTGAACACATTATCCGTGCTCAGACCATTCCAATCCTTGATGGATTGCATCGATACACCGTAACTATTGGCAATGGTACTCAAAGTGTCATTTGCCTGAACCGTATAGGTCGCAGTTTGGCAGGCGGCACGAGTGGCAGCGGCAGGCTCGAGGGTTGCAGAGGGAGCGGGAGGTGGTGTTGGAGTGGGTCGGGGTACCTTGATGGTCTGCCCGATCTGGAGGTCCGTACAATTACTATTCAGGCTATTAAGACTTACAATGGCGGCAACGGAGGAGCCGTACAAACTTGCAATGGAAATGCACGAATCACCGCTTTTTACGACATAGTCAATAGGCGGCTCTGGAGTGAGCGTAGGGGTCTCCGTAGGGATAAGGGTCTCAGTTACAGTCGGGGTGGTGGTGATAGTCTGAGAGGGGCTGGGAACTGCTGTGGTATCTGGTAGTTTTCCGGTACCTTTTAGAGTGAAATATAGAGCCAGAGCGCCGACCAGCACGAAAATTGCCAGCAATCCTAATGCCACCGGCAGACTCAGGGTCACTTCAGGCATCCGCGCCCCTTGAACTGTTCTTTCAACCCGTGTTTTCGATTTTGGCGAGACAGTTAATTCGCTGCCACACACTACACAACGGGTGGCGTTTTCTGCCAGGCGTGTGCCACAGGTTGGGCAGAGTTTGGTTTTAGGAGATTCAGGACTCATAGTTCGGGGATTATACCATGAGGAGAAAATATCAAAAAAGTACCTGGATCAGTTACTGGACTGGGCTATGTGCCAAAATAGTCCCGCTACAATTCATTTATTTAAGTGAGCGTGCTGCTCGTGCGTTATAATGTCTCCGTCATGGACGGAACCAGCTTATTGTACAGAAAGATGCTATTAATTCGCCGATTCGAAGAGCACCTCCTTTCCGAATTCTCTTCAGGTAAATTGGTTGGGACTACCCATACCTATATTGGCCAGGAAGCAGATGCAGTGGGTGTTATGTCGGAAATCGATCCTGAAGATGTTATTTTCAGTAATCACCGCTGCCACGGTCATTATCTCGCTTATGGGGGAGATCCATATCCCCTGGCTGCCGAATTAATGGGAAAAGCAACCGGCCTAGTGGGTGGAAGAGGTGGAAGCCAGCATATCCACTGGCAAAATTTCTACTCGAACGGCATCCAGGGTGGAATAACCCCGGTTGCAACAGGCATGGCGCTGGCTGAGAAAGTCCACGCGAAAAGAAGGATCGTCCTGGTTTTCATCGGTGATGGAACATTAGGAGAAGGAATTTTATACGAAAGTCTAAACATTGCAGCTTTGTGGAAATTGCCGATTCTGTTTGTCTTGGAGGATAACCGTTATGCCCAAACAACACCGGTGGAAATAGGTGTGAGCGGTTCCATGTCAGGTCGATTTGCCGCATTTGGGATCCCTGTCAGCGAATGTGATTCATCCGATGTACTTGAAATTCAATCAATCGCAAGAGAATCAATAAAGCATGTTCGAATGGGGAAAGAGCCTGCAAGCTTGATATTGCACACTTACCGATTCTCCGCACACAGCAAGGGGGATGATACGCGATCGAGAGAAGAACTTGAATCCATCCGCAGGTTTGATCCGCTGACCATCCATGGAACCCGCCTGACCAAGGGTGAGCGTGAAAAAGCCGAATCCAATGTGAAGGAAATCATCATGGATGCCTTTTCCCGTGCTGATGCCGACCCATTCCCCGTTTTGAACCCTGATCAGAAATGACCACTGTCCTGGATCGATTAAACCTGGCCCTGCATCAATCCATGGAGAAGGATAAATCTGTCTTCGTGCTCGGAGAGGATATTCTCGACCCATACGGTGGGGCATTCAAGGTGACACGCGGGTTATCGACGAAATACCCCGAGCGAGTACTTACGACACCTATTTCAGAGGGTGCAATCCTTGGTGTCGCGTCCGGGATGGCTTTGAGGGGATTGCGACCGGTTGTGGAGATCATGTTCGGTGATTTCATGACATTAACTGCAGACCAGTTGATCAACCATGCCTCCAAGTTCCGTTGGATGTATAACGACCAGGTAAGGGTTCCTTTGGTGGTGCGCACACCGATGGGCGGGCGACGTGGATACGGACCGACTCACAGCCAGTCACTGGAAAAGTTGTTTCTGGGTATACCCGGTTTGACAGTGGTGGCTCCCAATACACTCGGGGATCCAGCAGCCCTACTTGAGGCCGCCATTGCCGACAACGATCCTGTATTGTTCGTCGAACACAAATTACTATATGCTCAATCGTTACTTGAAGTTGACCATGGTGAATTGGCTGATTACACTGTAGAAAAGATAGGTGATCCATATCCAACCTTCTTAGTACAGCAAGCAGGGACTCCGCGAATTACAATGGCATGCTATGGTTATAATTTCGAACTTGCCCGCGCCGCGTCACTCTCCCTTTTAATGGAACGGGAGATTTTTAGTGAAATTGTCCTGTTCTCAAAACTCAGCCCATTTGAACTGGATCCATTATATTCCTCCCTTCAACGGACAAAAAGACTCCTTACCATCGAAGAAGGAACAATATCCCTTGGCTGGGGGGCGGAACTGGCTGCCCGGGCAGCAGAAAAAATAGAAGGATTGCAAGTGAAGCGCGTGGCAGCGATGGATTTGCCGATAGCCAATTCCCGGACACTGGAGGATGCCATCCTTCCTTCTGTGACCGATCTGGTCAATGCGGCATTATCCTTGGTGCAAGTCTAAAGTACTTAGATAACCATTAAGGTGAAATCAAAATGATCTTATCTGAAATAACAGTCCCATTACTTAATGCAAATGAGCCTGAAGCGAAACTTGTCGGAATCCACGTTTCTGATGGGCAGCATATTGAGAAGGGTGCCCTTCTTTTTACGATTGAAACGACCAAAGCCACTTCAGATATCGAGGCGCCTGTAGCAGGATTCATACGCCTGCTTGTGAAAGAAGGGGAGACTCTGGCAGTGGGGTATATGATGGCGGTGCTCACCGAGACAGGTGACGAGACTTTTGAGATCCTGAAAAAGAAAGAACAAAACATCCCTGGAAAGGACTCAGGTCAGTCCGAGTTGCGTATAACCAAACCAGCTCGTGCACTTGCTCAATCACTGGGGGTGGATCTGGCGAAATTACCAATCGACCGGCTTGTAACAGAGGAAGTAATTCGCAGGATTGCCGGTGAAAATGAAGTTTCCACTATCGAATTTCCCGTAAAGGAAAAGCCCTATTTATTGATTTATGGGGCAGGTGGGCATGCAAAATCAGTAATGGAAATAATTAATCAACAAGATCGATATATCATCGTTGGAATTTTGGATGACAATCCTGCCCTAGTTGGTAGTAAAGTCCTTAATACCCCAGTCATAGGAACCCGGTCAATGCTGCCAGAATTGTTCGAGAAAGGTATTACTGAGGTTGCTAACTGTGTTGGGGGAATCCTTGACATCAGTGTACGCGTGAGGGTCTACGAATTATTGAAGAACGCCGGGTATTCGTTCCCTGGAATTTTCCATTCACGGGCATGTATCGAACAAAGTGCTATAGTTAGGAATGGTGTGCAGGTATTCGCCAACGCGTATGTCGGAGTAGAGGCAGTGCTCGAGGAAAAATGTATCGTGAACACCAATGCGGTAGTTTCGCATGATTGCAACATCGGGGCTTACACACACATCGCTCCTGGCACGCTGCTAGCAGGGCATGTCCATGTTGGCGAACAGACTCTGATTGGTATGGGTGTGACAACCGCAATCGGAGTGAAAATTGGCTCCCGGGTAAGGATCGGAAATGGAGCTATTGTTCTAGCGGATGTCCCGGATAAAATG
>Ga0315286_10002683_pt1 | contig 16652 bp, 20 predicted proteins | sample YL17G10_0_MG_FD_205038 | JGI IMG/M metagenome (GOLD analysis project Ga0315286, IMG submission 205038) | Sediment microbial communities from Yellowstone Lake, YNP, Wyoming, USA - YL17G10_0 | ecosystem: Environmental > Aquatic > Freshwater > Lake > Sediment | place: USA: Wyoming | collected...
GAAGGCCATGCGCCTGGTCCTTCGCCCGACCATCTACGGAGACACCGGACCGCTGATGAGAAAGCTGCACCACAAGATGCAAGCCGAGGGGTTGAGCGAACAAGAAGAGAAAACATGGAAGGAAACAAGGGCCGCCATTTCCAAACGGATCATGGAATCCGACATGACACAGGTATTTGATTTCAAGGCGCCCGAAGGTACGGTCCCGAAGAAAGCCCGTATCCTGGCCAGCTTGACCTGCGGGAGCTGCGGCGAACCGGTGATGGAGACGCGGACCCGAAGATTCAACGAACAGGTGTTGTGTATCCCCTGTTTTGAAGCCGTTGAAAAACGGTGACGCGGTGTTAGGGCGGAAACCCCTGCCCCATTTGATCGAGACCATGATCAATGAGCACGTGAAGGAGGTTTTGAGAAATGTGTGAGGCCAATGCGTTTTTTTTCAGGAACGGTGAAGAGGAGTTGCTTCTCGAGGGCGTAGATCTCGTGGAGCCTGAAGAGGAGGGCCAGATCCGACTGGTGAACATCTTCGGGGAGCAGAAGATCATCAAGGGGAAGCTCAAAAGCATGAACCTGGTCAACCACAAGATCTTATTTGAAGAATAGACCGGGGTGTGCTACCCATCAACCTTCGGCTCTCACGCTTGGAGATATTGTGATCAATATGAACTGGGGCGTCCTGACATCGACAGGTGCACGCCCTCTATAGACTACACTGGCCAGATGGGAATGGCAGAAGACTCCCTCAGCCGACCGTCAGGAATAACCGGAGCCGTCGGATGAAATCCGATACACTTGCTTTTCGCAGCGCGATCTTTTTGCTTTGTTTGATTTCAATTACTTCCGTGGGTGCCACCTCAGGAGGAGCCCAGGACAAACCCCGGGAATTTCAGAAATTCGCGTCCGAATTGAAAGGGCATTTCGAAAATCTTGGATGGAAGGACTTGGTTATTGAGAGACCCGATTGGGAGTATCATCGAAAAACTCGGGGTGATCGACCGCTCATCTTTACTGCATTTGGGAAAAGCTCAGAAAAAGTCGCGCTTTTCCTTGGCGCTGTGCACGGCGATGAAAGCCCTTCCGTCTACATTCTTTTCAGGCTTGCGCAGTTTCTGAAGAGAAACCCCGAACTCTATGCAAACAAAACGATTGTAATCGCGCCTCTTGTCAATCCGGACGGTTTTCTTTCGAGGCCCCAGAAAAGAACTAATAGCGCCGGAGTGGACATCAACCGGAACTTCCCGACCAAAGACTGGAAGCGGAGCAGTAAAGACAGATACTATTCCGGACCGCAGGCGAACAGTGAGAGCGAGACGAAGTTCCAGATTGCCCTGGTGAACCGGTTCAAGCCCAGTCACATCATCAGCATTCATTCGCCGCTTGGGTTCAACGACTACGATGGTCCGTCCTCAGATCTTGACTCGCTTGTGATTTGGCTGAAAAAAGTCAGCACAGAGAACAACCTGCCTTTCCGGAGGTATCAGGTTTTTCCTGGGTCGCTCGGCAATTACGCAGGAATGGAGAGAGGAATCCATACCCTCACCCTGGAACTGCCTTCGTCCGAGGCTTTAAAGGGGCCTGCGTATTTCGATCAGTTCAAGCGCATGTTCCTGGACATCCTCGACTTGAATCCATAATGGTACGTTCCTCCATCGAAAAAACGGCTGCGTTTTCCTGCTCGGGACCGGACTGGCCCAGATGTTCACGAAGATCGCCGTGCGCCATGGCTTTGATGCGAGCGCTTAAGCACACAAAAAATTCAACTTTGACGGCCTTGTAAAAAGTCTCGTTCACCCCGTTCGTCCTTCGATACCCTGGTCGCCTTTTACCAGCCGCTGGCTGGCTGGCGCCGCCGAAGGCGGGTAAACCTCAGGACGAACGCTTTTGCATAAGCGTAAGTATTTGATATTCCGTTCGTGGTGAGCGGTTCGACTTGGCTCACCGCCCTGAGCGCGTCGAAGGGGTATCAAACCATGAACGGAAACACCCCTTGCAACTTCTTACGAAACAGTCAACTCTGGAGGCAATGGAATGGAAAATGATCCTGGAAACTGGCCGCGGATGGAACTCAGACCCGTCGGCTTGGTGCGGAGCCAAATCAAAACACCCATGCTGCAAGCCGGCGAAGCCGATATAGAGCTTAAGGAACGAAGGGAAAAGGTTCGGGAGTATCATCAAAAGGTCATCCATTCCATTTGTGAGTTGGTCATCTTTGCTGAATGGGAGGAACTGCTTCAAGGCATCGAGGGCTTTTCCCATATCCTTGTTCTATACTGGCCCCACCTGATCGAACCGGAGCGAAGGAACCTCAAGAAAGTGCATCCCATGGGCCGGAAGGATTTGCCCATACAAGGCATCTTTGCAACCTGCAGCCCGGCCCGGCCCAATCCTGTCCTGGTTTCCGCCGTCCCTCTTCTGGAGCGAAGCGGAAACGTCCTTAAAGTAAAGGGGCTCGATGCCGTGGACGGCAGTCCCATTGTCGACATCAAGCCCTATGTCGAGCCCTATTATGGGGTGGACCACCCAACGGTTCCGGCATGGATGGAGCAGATCCACAAAGAGCTGGGAATCGACATCTCTTGAACCCAAGCAACAAAGAATCTTAGGTGATGCACCAAGTTGCGGAATGCCGACCAAAAAAACGAATATCGGAAACACAGACAATGAGAGATCACTGCCATTTTTCAAAGATGAAGGGCCATAAAACCCTTTGTAGTAAAACTTGAAACAAGCGGTAACGATGCGGCTTGATTGGGACACGGTGTTGATGCTGAGAGCAAGGCATGAAAAACCCGTTGACATGAATGAGAGGAGGATGCAGTTTTCAAGGTTCACGCACTTCACTTACCTCTGAAAGCGAATCGCCATCTCTCAGCAAATCTCGGGCTTGCTCCCCCTGCGCTCACAGCTGACCATACCAAGTGGGGAGTCCTCGTCCAACGCAATCCTCCTGTCCCCAAAATGCTGTGCCAAGTTTGGCCTTGACACCCAACGGTGAATTCCCCTACACTTTTATCATGCATTCTGCTTTGCAGAATTCGACAGCGGCAGGCGATGCACCGCGGATATGGTCAGGATGAGGACTCTGGGTTGACAAGATAAGGGTGTCCGATTTTGGCGATCATTGATGACATAATATGGCTAGATAGGATTTTGGAAAAACTTGCGTGGAAGCACAAAGTCCTGCCTTCTGAAGTTGAAGAGGTTTTGACTGGGTCTTGTCGAATCTTTAGGAAGGAGAAAGGAAGGGTGGAAGGAGAGCACGTATTCAATGCCCTTGGAAAGACACAATATGGCAGGTACTTGTCGGTCTTCTTTATCAAGAAGAGTGGCAAAAGGGCTCTCATTCTTACCGCCAGGGATATGAATAGAGCCGAGAGGAAGCGATATGAAGAAAAGTGATCCCACAAAGGAGATGACCGTATACGAAGCGTCCGATTTCTGGGATGAGCATGACTTTGGTGAATTCGATGATGTTCAACAAGAAAACAAAACCAGGTTCCTTTTGAAAAAGAAGAAATATGTCGGCATAGACAGGGACCTTTATGCATTGATAAAAGACAAGGCAAGGGCCATGAGAAAGCCGGAAGAGGCTTTGATCAACGAATGGCTGACCGAGAAGGCGAGAACTTAAAACGAAAAGCCGCCTTAGCGTGTTGTGTCAACATCTTGCTCTGCATGGCATTCACCGCCCCTGCGTGTTTGAGTTGAAAAACCGGCCCATCTCCGTTTTTCCCCGGTCAGTCTTTCGATAAGCACGGTGATCGTTTACCGGACTCTATATCCAGCAACGTTTCGCGGGGAAAGTGGGAGAACTCGCGTCAAGATGGGTAGTGCAATACGCTGTGGATCTGAAATTCTCGGGATTGACAAACGACGCCTTCATAAGATATGAGTGAAGCATTACGTGGTTGAGCTAAGGGAATCCCGTGAAAACCGGGAGCGGTCCCGCCGCTGTAACCCCGCTCTTTTCCCTCGCCGGGAAAGGAGAACCCTCTTAGCCTGTGTGTGCCACTGTTCCATCCGAATGGAATGGGAAGGCCGCTGAGAGGGCGGGGGAGCCAGAAGACCTGCCTCAATCCACAGCTGTGACCCTGCGGCGTAACAGGAAAACGGCAGGCTAATCAAGGGCCAAGAGAAAACTGGGTGCAGCCCTTCAGGTGAAATCACTTGAAGGGCTTTTTTTGTCCCCCTGGCTTTGGGGGAGCAGCCCTCAGGATAGGAGGGGAAGGGTATCCATGGAAAGTGCCGACGGAATCGAGGAGCTTGTCGTCATCCGCCATGCAAGAATCGACTTCTTTGCAGCCCTTGTAGCTGAAGGGGACGGGAGGTGGACCGTAAGAGGTAAAGCCAAATTCCATAATGGACAGATCATGGCCTTTTATCACGCCCCCGGAGACCATGATATCTTGAGAAAACGACTTCTACAGATCGCCAAAGCCATAGCGGATTCTTATGACACGACTTATTTGACCCAGAAGTTCGAGAAAACCCACTGGCCCTGGGATTGTTCTGCTATGGTCGATAGGCTGGGGTACAACTGCAACTAAGGGGAACTTTCAATACTTTGAATTCTATTGGCGATGAATTCGCGCCGGGGCGAGGGGAAAACACGATGAAGCGCCGCGAATTTCTGACAACAGCATTAAACACGGCGGCCGCCGCCTTTCTGTGCTCCCGCCACACAGCCTAATCTTCGCCTGTTCTTCGCATCGTCAAGCTCTTTGCCCTCTCCTTCAACCTCCTTGTAGTGGCCCTCATCATGGCCCTCGGGACGGCTGCAACCATTTCCCTAGCCGGGGTCTTGATCATTCTGGAAAAGGAAGGCCTTCTCCGGGGCTTGTCAAGAAAAGAGCGGGCTCAGCACTTGATTCAAAAAAGCCTGACCATCCTGGGGTCCCTCCTTATCATCGTTTTTGGAGCCATGCTCCTGTCCACCGTCGTCTGAGGGACCAAAAACTTGATGATAATAAAACTCAAAGAGCTCCTGAGCGAAGCGGTTGAAAAATCCGCCTCCCCGCCTTTGCCTTCAGGCTGACGGCCCAAGTCACGCTCCGACAGGACAAACTCAATACCAAGTTCCCCCGGCACGCCCTATCCTTTGCCCTCTCCTTCAATCTACCTTTTATCCCACCAGGAGGTGTTCTGCTGCAGGGGGTCGTAGTATTTCATCTTGCCGCCTACCAGAATGAGCGGCGCTGTCTTCAATTCATCGCGCCCGCATCTCATGACGCGATCGGCAGCGATCATGGTGCCGACGAAAACACCGTATTTCTGGAAGGCCTGCTTGGCGTATTCAGAGCAGGAAGGGTACATGGGGCATTCCCCATAGCGAACGGCAGAGCAGTGGTTCAAAGGGCCCTGGTAGAAATCAATGAGGGCCTTCATGGGTTGAAAGGATAGGGTTGAAACCCCATTCTTGTTTACCGAGGTCACGCATGAAAAAAGGAAAAGCGCCATCACCAGCCACAGCACGCTTATCGCTTTCATCGGTGTTCGCCTTTCATCGAAGTCCTCCTCTCTGCAATCATGAAAAAGATCGTTCCCATACCAGGCATCCACCCCGTGGCATTTTACAGCCGGATAAATGCTCTGCGCCCCACCTCTAGAACAGGCGAGGGAAAAGATAAGGGTCTTTCGGCGGATCGATCTTGGTGATTCGCTCAGCCTGGATCAGGGGGAACGTGAGATCCCCGACCGTTTTCAAACCAACGACCCCCTCCACGCTCACCCAGGCATCTTGCTCAAAGGCGTCGACCTCCTCGTGGGTAACCAGGGCGCCTGCAGGCAGCGCATCCGCGGCGCAGCAGACGATAAGAAACCGAAAGACCAGGAAATGCCCGGGAGGCACCGTCTCGTCCCTGTACACCATCCCATGGGTCGTTATCTTTCTACCCTCGTAGGCTTTGAAGTTTTGCAGGATGTCAAGGAGCGTGACGAGGGGATTGTCGCCTTCAACGATCGCAGGACCGCCCCCAGCGAACCGCTCCATGAAGGCCGGTCCGGAAAGCCGGTTCTTGAGGGCATGGGAGCCCAGCGTCTGCTCCTGGCCGGCCATCACATAGATCAGCGGAAGGACCAGGACCCCCAGCCGAATCCACGGTACCGCCGCCATGCTGCCGGAGGGAAGCGAGGGTCCTGCCCAAAAGAGGGCCGCTGCAAAGAGCGGCAAAACTCCAAGCGCCCACAGGAGCAAGGCCCAGAAACCCGGGCGCAGGAAGGCCTGGTAGCGACCGGTGAGGAGAAGCCACAACAAGGCGCTCGCCCAAACCAGGTAGGCTCCCGCCGCCCACCATCTTCTATTGCTGTAGACGCCCTCTCTCATGATAGAACCCACCGAACATACGCATCGAAGAGGAGCATGAGCCCAAAGACGGCGACAAGGGTTGTTCCTGCAACAAGCAGGATCGCCCTTTTTCTGAAAACCCCAAGGCACATGAAGATCAGCTTCAGGTCCAGCATGGGGCCGAGCACCATGAAACCCATCTGCGCGGAAAGAGGCAGGGATACTTGAAAAGAAGCGGCCACAAAGGCATCCGCTTCCGAGCAGATGCTCAGGATCACGGCCAGGAGCATCATCAACAGGATGGCCACGCCTGGGTTTGCAGCCAGGGAAACGAAAAAACTCCGGTCCAGGGTGCTCTGGACCATGGCGGTCATGAACGCTCCCATGACAAGGAAGGGGAACATGTCCAGAAAATCCTCCGCGCCGTGAACCAGGGCCGACCTCGCTCTTCCGACGTACGACGCAAGGGTCCCGGAAGGGCGTTGCGGCCCATTCTCGTGCATCGGAAAGGGGCTCAGGGGCAGAAGCAACGCCCGTTTATTGCGGAAGGCGAGGGCGAAAACGAAACTCACGAACACCGCGGTGCAATACCCGAAGACAAGGCGAAGAAAGGCGAAGTCCCAGGACAGCCCATACGCCACAGCCGTTGAACCGAACACGATGGGATTGACAATCGGGCCGCCCAGCATAAAGGCCAGGGCCACGGCGGGAGGCACCCCTTTTTGCATCAGCTTTCTGGCGATAGGAACGATTGCACACTCGCACACGGGAAACAGAAGGCCCAGGGCTGCCGCGATGAAAGGAGCCCCGGCCCCTCCTTTCGACAGCACCTTGAGAATCCCGCCCTGGGACGCAAACTCCCCCAGCAGGCCGCTCACCACGGACCCTATGAGCATAAAGGGAAGGGCTTCAAGCACAATGGCCGCGAAAACCGTCGAAAAGGTTCCGAGAAAAGCCCGGTTGCCGAAATGGAAAAGCGGCGCCAGGGCAAAAGCAAGAAAAGCAAACTCAATGAGAGCTCGCTTAGGGGAGAATGATGAACCGGAAGGAGTTGGGGTAGAGCTTTGCTCGGACCCGATTGGGAGTTCATGTCTATGCATCATTTTCCCCTAACGAGCGACAATCAAAAGGTTCGAGCAAGGATGAGATGGATCATTCTCTCTATCAACGCAACCGTTCTGATTCCGCAAGTGGAAGGCTTCATAATATGCACATCATTTGAGAACGGCCTTGAACTTAGTGGCCACTTCGCGAAGGTTTTCCGCCCAGTTCACGGCAAGAGGATCCACAAAGGCAACCTGGCCGCCGATCTCTTTGGCCACCTGCTCGGCGCTTTTGGTAGAAAACTGAGGCTGCACAAAGACCACCTTGATTTGGTGCTTTCGGGCATACTCGATCAGTTCCTTCAACTGGGCAGGCTTGGGTTCCTTGCCCTCGATTTCAATCGGCACCTGCTTGAGACCGTAGGCGTGGGCAAAATACCCCCAGGCCGGGTGAAAAACGATGAACTGAAGTCCCTGCTTGCCTGTCAAAATGCCTCTCAACTCCCCGTCCAGATCCATCAGCATGGTCATAAATGCCTTGTAGTTAGCTTCATAGTCCGCGTGATGGGCCGGGTCAACTTCCTGAAGGGCCGTCAGGATATTGCGCGCCTGCACCATCACCAGCGGCGGAGACAGCCAGACGTGTGGATCGAGTGTTCCGTGATGATGCTCCTTATCGTGATCTTCTCCCTCATCATGGTGATGGGCTGCCATGGGCATCTTCTGGATTCCATGTTCGGTGTGAACGATCCGCATCTTCGGATTGGCCGATGCAAGCTTCTTGAGCCAGGCTTTTTCAAAGGTTACGCCTATGGCGAAATAGATTTTCGCCTTTGAAATGGCCGCCATCTGTGCCGGTTTGGGCTCGTAAATGTGCGGGTTGGCGCCCGGCTCCACCATGACCTGAACATCGACCAGATCCTTGGCAATCTGTTCCACAAAGAGCTTCTGGGGAACAATGCTGACAAACACCGTTGTTTTATCGGCAGCAGAAACACCTGAGATCGGAACAAAGCTCATCAGAAGAGAAAGACAAAAAACCTTAAGTAGATTACGTAGCATAATCCAACTCCTTTTAACTTGGTGCACTCGTAAGAAGTCGAAAATGGTCTTTTTCCGTCATTCCGGCGAAAGCCGGAATCCAGTGTTTTTAGAGTCTTATGAACTCCCTGGACCCCGGTTTTCACCGGGGTGACGACTTTTTATGAATCCATCTTACTTTATTCGGTCTAAGAATCGCGGTCCCCCCGGACCTCTCCTGCTGGAGGCTGAGATCTGAGCCCAAAGGCATTTCTCCACCAGAGAGCAGAATGCCGTCGGGCACATGGGGACAAATAAATGGAAGGCAAATCAGCAGGAAGGAGGCGCCCTGGAATATCCTTTTAAGAAGGCGATGCGGTCCGAAATAGCATGACCGTGCTGGGGCTTTTCCAGTTGCAGCTCTTGCCGCAGGATCTCGGCTTGAGCAGGAGAAAGTCCTTGCCCCTGTACCAATTGAGCGAAAGTCTGGCATACCGGACAGGTAGAGGGGTCATGTGCGCGGCCGCCGTTGGCTTGCGAACAGTTTATCGCCACACGATGGTTATTCGCACCCTCGGTGTGGCGATCATTGTCCTGAAAGCAGAAAGGTGCGCTAAGGCCATGTCCTGCGTGGTAACTATTGCAGGACCCATGGGAGTGATCACATGAAGCGAGGTGCAAACCATGAGAAAGGGGTGACAGCATCAAAAGGAACGCTGCCATCATGCAAAAAGCTTGGCTCCCTATCGTATAAAACCGTCTCATACTCAAGGCTTCTTAATTCAAAAAACATTCCTAATTCGGCTACCGCTAATGAACCACCTCGCCGCAAGCAGCGGGGGTTCCTCTGTCATTCCGTGCTTGACACGGAATCCAGCCCGTTTGCCTGGATTCCGGCTTCCGCCGGAATGACGGCAACCGCGGCAAGCCGCGAGGAACGAACCCGAAGTGATTCAAATGTTTTTGAAGTATAGCGGTCCCTATGTTTGTGTCAACTGCTTTCGCGAGGTGTTCTCTACAAAGGGCCAGGGCAGAGAATGGCCACCAGCGCTGAAAACTGGTAAAAAAGCTTCTGTTGGATGCAATAAATCCGGAGCCTGATCCGTCTTTCAGATTATCCATGGACAAGGAAACCTGGCAGAGCAAGGCAGTCGCCTTTGTCGTTAAAGAGAGGGAAAAGCTGGTCAGCTATGTGCGCCGCCGCATCGACGACGCCGCTGACCGCGATGGGGAGGACATTGTGCAGGATATCATCCTTAATATCTTCAACCGGTCGGACGTTTCAGAACCGATCGAGCATTTGACGGCTTACATCTACCAATCCCTTCGGCACCGGGTCACCGATTACTTGAGAAAAAGAAAGGAGACCCTGTCCCTGGATGCGGAGTTCTCTGAAGGGAGTGAGCTTCGACTCCGTGATGTATTGCGCGACACCGGATGCGACTCGGAAAACGAGGAATTGAGACTCGACATTCGGCGTCGTCTGTTCGCTGCCCTCGACGCATTAGAAGAGGATCAAAGAGCCGTGGTGATCGCAACGGAATTCGAGGGGCATACCATACGGTCACTGGCGGAGTCATGGCATGTTCCCATAGGGACTCTGCTGGCAAGGAGATCCAGGGCCCTCAGCAGAATCAGAAAGGCCCTGGCTGAGATTCACGAATCGTGAAGGAGGGTTTAGGAATGGATGCTGTTCGGGCGGAAACAAAGAATGGTGGAGGAAACGGCAGTGTGACCAAAGCGTTGCGGGTTGTCGGCATGGTCTTTGTGGGCCTGGTCTTTGCCCTGCTTTTTGCACTCGTCTTCGGTTTTCTGGTGAAATGGCTCTGGAACTGGCTCATGCCCGCTGTCTTCGGGTTTAAGGAAATCACCTACTGGCAGGCTTTTGCCATGGTCGTTCTCGCCAAGCTGCTCTTCGGGGCCTTTGGCGCCCATCATCATGACAAGTGGGGCGAACACACCGGCCGGTTCCGGGATTGGCACCACCGCCTATCTCACAACGGGATGTCACTCCGCGAGCGCCATGGGGTGTGGAAATACTATCCGGAATTCTGGCGGGAGGAGGGTCAGGCCGCCTTCGAGGCTTACATGAGACGCATGGAAAGGGGCAGAGACGAGAAGGCAGAAAAGCATCAAGAAGGCTGACCGCGAAAAACCAGCAGGAATCGAGATCCCAGGCTTCGGCCTCCTCAACGTTCGCCGCGCGATGGGCCACTATTTTTGCCCTGCGCTCAGCAGATTGGAATCTGGATCTTGGATCTGTTTTTTCACTGGGCACCGGGCTGGCGCAGATGTTCACGAAGATCGCCTTGAGGCACGGTTTTGATGCAGGGAGAAAAGACCCATATTCGCAAATCCCTGAATCAATCGCGCTCCTTATTAGGGTAATCCCCTTGATCCTCGCCGATGGCTCCGGCCGAGGCAGGGGTCGGCTCAATGAACCGCGTTCTCAGATTCTGCCAGAGCGGGTCGTTTTCCACTACTTCACGGGTCTTTCTGCGCTTTTCTTCCCATGTGAGCCCCTTATCCTCCTCGTCAATTTGCGTCCGTCGCTCGCGCATCCACGCGACAGCGTCAAAGGGTTTTTTCATGGGGCACAACCGCCGATAACCGAAGCATCGACATAGATATGCATCTTCTTCATTGGCATATCTCCCTTCAAGGCCACAGTCCCAATTTAGCATTTTACCGAAACCGTGGGAAGTCCTCATTTTTCCATTCTGGCGTTGCGGCTGTCTCCTTTACTCCTGAGGCCACCAGCTCTGCTGGTGAAGCCTCAGTCATCTCGATCGAAGCATCGGCAGGTCTATAAAGGATGCGTGATTTTTGTCCCTTAACAGATGGACCATTGGCGCAGGATCAATGACCGGCGTATCGAAATTGTCCGCATCGGCAAAGGCAGCGGTCACACGGATGCGTCTGCCTTTGGAAAACTGATAGGCGGTTGGCAAAAGATCAAAGACCATTTCAATCGCCTCCCCTGCAGGGATCGCCTTGAGTTCGCTTTCGAAATGATTGTGCCAGGGCAAGCCGAGATTATTAAACGGAGCCTTTCCCAATGCTCGATGAGAGGCCCTGAGGTTCCCTTCAGTGACATACGTCGAATTGCCATCCTCATCCACCTCTTCAAGATACACGAACACGTCCAGATCGGGGGCATCCGTGCGCAACCATATATGCACAGCGGGGTGCCCGACGACCTGCACGGGTGACTCTAACGGCGCAGTGGTGTAGGTCAATGCTTTGGCGTCATTGGAGCTCATGTTGGGGTATTTGTGACCCCAGTTGACGGCAGACCACCTTGAAAAGTTCCCGGTTGTGGTGGAGTAATCCACGCGATAGGTATCGAAGGTCACGGGAGCAGAAGGTGTCTCAGTTTGAAGGGTGGAGCCGAAATAGAAATTCTTCCTTTCCACGTTTTCTACCGGCCACATATTTGCAGTCTTCCAGGCCTCTTTCGCGGGTGCCCCTAAAAGATAGTAGTGGATGGAAGGCTCGTCCATGATGCCGTTTTCGATCCCCTTGAGCCAGTAGTCGAACCACCGGTGGGCTTCCACTCCGAAGTCAAGATCGAATTCCTTTTTATCGATGACGCTGTGGTCCAGGGGGCGGACAAGCAGTCGCTTGGGAACTGAGAGATTGGCGTAGAGTTGAAACATGTCGCGGACAAACAGGTCATACCAGCCGGCCACCATGTACGCAGGGACGGGAGCCTGGTTGACTCGATTCATAAAGGGAGGATGAGCCATGGAGTCCAACCAGATTTTATATCCTTCAGGCGTGGTGCTGTCCCGAAACCGGAATTGTTTGAACACATCGGTGAATTTCTCACCCACTGTCGCATCGACGCGCTCTGCGCGGGCCTGGGCAAGCAACTGCCCATCCTGATCCTGATCGACCGGTGTGATGACGTTCGAGTTGAGAAATTTTTGCGACCAGGTGAAGAAGTTGCCGAAGCCTTTATTGTAGACTCCTCCGGGATAAAGGGAACCAGTATAGTTATCCAGCCAGGTTGAAGCAGGGAAGATCGCTTTCAAGTGGGGGTTGCCGGTGCTTGCAGCGGAGAATTGGATTTGCCCCTGCCATGAGTCGCCGTACATACCGATGTTTCCGTCGCACCATTCTTGACTGGCGATCCAGTTCAGGATCTCGTTCGCTTCTACCGCTCCTGCCTCAAAGGATGGATTCAATCTTCCAAAGGATGCACCAGTTCCAGGCCGCTCGACAACGATGACGGCATAACCCTGCTTGACCATGTTTTTGAGCCACCCGGTTCTGAACAGGGGATCCATAAAGCGGCCTTGATCGGAAAACCAGTATCGGATTCTAAGCATGGCCTTTTCTTTCCAACCCAGATCAAAAAGATTCGCAATAATGTTCTTTCCCTTTTCGTCGAAGATGGTGAAGGTGCGCAGATAGGGCGTGTATTTGAAGAGAACGGGCAGGCGCCCGCCGGCGGGAATACCTTTCTTGGTTGGAAGAATAAGGTCGTATGCCAGCCTCGTTCCGTTGGACAGCGTCAGGTAATCGGACCTGCGTTTGGCGCCGTCGTACATGGCCTCGCTGTAACCCTCATACTTTCCAAAGGCCGACACTTTTTCCTGGGCAACGCTTCTTTTGTAGAGCACCCAGACCCCGCTCACGAGGACCAGCAGCATGAGAGCGTATAGAAATTTCATGTTGATGAGCATGTTCATTTCTCTTCTCTCCTTATGAAATTGATTCGGACTCTTCGATCCACGCGGAGTGGTCGACCAGACCGAACTCCGCGAGGGTCTGCGACAGCCGAAGACCAAGCGCACTTCCGTCTTTCCTCGGCTGTTCCGACTCCCAATGGAGATGCAGGCTCCAATCGGTTTCCCACGTGGCATGACGGTAGATCCTTATTTCTGTCAGCCCGCGTTGGCCACTCTTGGCGATCGCCGACAAAAATGACTCTAATGGCTCAGGAGCTTTTCCTGCAGACCGCAGCTTTATGATCTCAATCCATTTCATCTTGATGCCTCCGCCGGTTTCTTGCCCATCTCTTGTGCTTCAAACGTGCCAAACTTATGTATTTCGTATTATCAATGGGTTACAAAAGAGGGATTGACTGAGTTGCAAACATTAGCAAAAGGAGTTGCTGTATTCTGCGATTCGGTTCAAAATCAGCAGATCCGTAAGAATCCGGAAAACGCTTTTTTTTGCGTCATTCCAGCGCAGGCGGGAATCCAGCTCTTTAAAGAAATTCTTGGACTCCCGCCTTCGCGGGAGTGACGGCTCGGAGAATTTTCTGCGAACGCATCAGGATTTCAAAATGTTGCATCAAATCCGCATTGGCGGATTTCATCGGTGGAGGGGACCATGACTATTGATGAAAATGATTTCTTCCGCAACGCGACCATGAGGATTTGCAGCTCTTTGGATCTGGAGATCGCCATGTGGCGTGCCATGCAGTTTCTCAAGGAGTTCATTCCTGCCGAGGAAATGTACCTGCATCTTTATGAGAAAGGTCTCGGCGCGATGCGGACGATAGCCGGAGCCACGGCTTCCGAAGGAAGAAAGATGGACCGCATCACTCCGTTGCCGCAAGAAGTGCGGGCTAGAGTCGAAGAATTCACAGGCACGAGCGTCATCAATCAGCCAGAACTGGAGGCGGGCTTCCAATTCATGCTAGGCTATTATGGGAGACCGGATACGTCGGCGTTGGTCCAGCTTCTGGAGGTGGAGGGTCAAAAACTCGGGGCCCTCGTTCTGCTGGCAAAGGGCCGGGACAGGTTTTCAGAGACTCACCGCAGGTTATTCTCCCTTCTCAAAGAGCCTTTTGCCATGGCCCTTTCCAACACGCTCAAGCATCAGGAGGTGCTGAGGCTCAAAGACCTCCTGGCAGACGACAACCGGTATCTCCATCGAGAGCTTCTGCATTTATCCGGGGACGAAATCGTGGGCGACGAGTTTGGTCTGAAGAAAGTCATGAACATGGTCCGCCAGGTGGCGCCTCTGAACAGCCCGGTCTTGCTGTTGGGAGAAACGGGCGTGGGCAAAGATGTGATTGCCAACGCGATCCACTTCTCTTCTCCTCGGAAGGACGGCCCCTTCGTGAAAGTGAACTGCGGCGCCATTCCGGAAACCCTTCTGGACAGCGAGCTCTTCGGCCATGAGAAGGGGGCGTTCACCGGCGCTCTATCCCAGAAGCGCGGCCGATTTGAGCGGGCGGACCAGGGGACGATCTTGTTGGACGAGATCGGCGAATTGCCTCCTCAGGCACAGATCAGGATGCTGCGGGTGCTTCAATACAAAGAATTGGAGAGAGTGGGAGGCACACACCCCATTTCCGTGGATATACGGCTCATCGCGGCCACGAATCGGAACCTGCAAGAGATGGTCAAAGAAAAGCAGTTCCGCGAGGATCTCTGGTTTCGCCTCAATGTTTTTCCGATCCGGATTCCTTCGTTGAGGGAGAGAAGAGAAGATATCCCCGCGCTGGTTCATCACTTCGTGAAGCGTAAGACCCGGGAACTGAAGCTGCCTAATCCTCCTGCCCTGGCACAGGGAGCCATTGACCGCCTCACGGCTTACGATTGGCCCGGTAATGTCCGGGAACTGGAAAACCTGGTGGAACGGGCGCTGATTATAACTCAAGGAGCGCCATTAACCTTCGAGGATCTGTCCGGACGAAAAGAGGAAGGCAGGCCTTCCATTCCTGACGCGACAGCGAACAAAACCCTGAACCTCGATGCCGTCATTTCGAACCACATCCGCCGGGTTCTGGAAATGGCGAATGGCAGGGTGCACGGAAAAGGCGGCGCTGCTGAGTTGTTGGGGATAAACCCAAGCACCCTCAGGTACAGGATGAACCAACTGGGCATTCCCTACGGCAGGAAATCAGCGCGGTAGGAGCGGCTTCTTCATTGTCATGAGCTTCGCTTGGAGATGATGTTGAAAAAGTCACGAGGGGTGCAAATCCGAAGACTCCGAATCCTCTTTCCAAAATACTTGCCGAAATGGGTGACGTCACCGGTAATGAGGTAATCGGCCTTACAAGACAGGGCGGCCAGAAGCACGGGACGATCTTTTTCCGGCAAAGGAATAGGACATGGGATAGTAGGGTCTGCCTCCGGCGCGACCCGCACTTCGCTTAGGAGCCGGTTCAAGGCGTCCAGTTGCTCTCGACGATCGAGGTTTCGCTTGGCCTCCTCTATCACATACTGGGAGGCAAAGAGTTCGTATTTTTCATTTTTGGCGTCACTCCACAATTGCTCCAAGCCAGGACTGCCGTAGGCGATGGAGAAAAGAACATTGGCGTCGAGGAACACCCTCTCTGAACTCATCGTTTTCCCATTTTCTTGTGATGGATCTGCTTGGGGTCGAGTCCCATTTCCCGGACCTGCTTGACGGCGACGGCGTAGTCATCGGGAGTGACCGCGTTGTTTAGAAGGAATTCCGCTTTGCGCTCAGGCGTGTAAATCTCGATGGGAAGCGTCACGACAGGTCGCAAAAGGACTCCTTCTGGAACCGGCTCTACCACAATTTGTGAGCCTTCCTCAAAACCGTATTTCTGGCGAAGGGCGGCCGGGATCACAATGGTTCCTCTCTTACCAACTTTTGCTGTTTCAGTAATCATGATTTCCTCACTTTCTGAAATTCAGAATAGCAGATGGTGCGATCTTCGTCAAATCCAAAAAAACGTACGCCTTCTATCGAAATACCTTTGAGGCCGAATTAGTAGACAGGGGAGCTTATCCCGAGCGAGGGCCCGCGGTCAAGGGCTGTGGCCCAAGTCGAAGGGTCGGCGTCGCACAAGGATCCAGAATCACACTGCACTCATGCAATCATGGTGGCTCTCGTATTGCATATTTGCAAAACTTGAACTCGATCTTCCCTCTATAAGTCCTTTTCGATTTCAAAAGCAATTTCAATCCATTGACTCCATGATTGGATTCCTTCTAAAACTGGCACGAAAGGTGCTCTAGCGAAGGATAGCGGTCGTGCGAACGGATTGTGCGGTCGCGGAATCACAGGAGAGCAGAGAAGAAAGATGAGAATTGCAGTAACCACCCAAGGCAATGATCTGGGCGCTCAGATTGATTTCAGATTTGGGAGAGCGCCTAAGTTTCTTGTCCTGGATACCGAGACCATGCGCTTTGATGTGGTCGCGAACACCCAGAGTTTGGATCTCTCTCAGGGTGCAGGAATCCAGTCTGCCCAGAATGTCCTTGCTCACAAGCCCGATGTGGTCCTCACGGGAAACTGCGGTCCCAAAGCCTTTCAAGTCCTAAAGGCTGCAGGGATCAAGGTGGTCACAGGAGCCCCTGCAGACTCCCCTG
>Ga0315286_10002684_pt1 | contig 16650 bp, 14 predicted proteins | sample YL17G10_0_MG_FD_205038 | JGI IMG/M metagenome (GOLD analysis project Ga0315286, IMG submission 205038) | Sediment microbial communities from Yellowstone Lake, YNP, Wyoming, USA - YL17G10_0 | ecosystem: Environmental > Aquatic > Freshwater > Lake > Sediment | place: USA: Wyoming | collected...
GATGTCGAAGCACCGATAAGCATTCTCGCTGTGGTGGCGCCGGATGGATCGGTCAAATCTGTTCGGCCCGGGCAGAAGGGGAACACACAACTTGAAAACGCCGCAATGAAAGAACCTGGCCACAGGAAATTCGAATCCCTCAGTTCCTCAGTATCGCAGCCCGACTAAAAGCATAGACGAAAACCCTCTTCTTGCCACCCCCGAAGGGGTCCCTTTGGGACAAGGCACCAAGTCTCAAAGAAAAAGGATTGAAAAAGTGGTGCTTTCACACATGTTGGTGCCTTCGTGACTTGGTGGCGGCACTCTCCGACCGACTCTCCAGTCCTGTGTCGTAGCGTATCTATTCAAACTGAAGTAACAGTCACGTTCTCGACTGCCCGCCCGCTGGGCCTTTCCCGCCATCATTCCGCTCGGAACGCAGGTAGATAGAATAGAAGACAAATTCGATACAGATCAGCAGAACAAGAGAAAACGTGTCGACGGTGAGTTCTTTGGCAAAAAACCGCCAGGTCACGGATTCCTGCAGATTGCGAATCCAGTGTGCTGCCAGATCGGTGGGGAAAATAACCTTGGCGAGCATTGTCGAAATTGTCCATCCCACGGAGAAGATAATCACGACAAAAGCGACAGCGAGAAGGCCTTCGCTAATCCCTTCCTTGCGGTACTTCACGAACGCATAAACAGCGGCAGCCGCGTGTGCGAACATTATCAGGGCGGCAATCATGGCTAGTACGCGTCCTTTCCAAACAGGACCGCACGGATGGTCTTCATGATGATCTTAAGATCGAACACGAGTGACCAGTTTTCGACATAATAGACGTCAAATTTTGTCCGTTCCTCGATCGGAGCGTCCGCACCCCGAAGGCCGTTTACTTGTGCCCAGCCGGTCATGCCTGTCTTTACACGATGACGGTCAAGATATTTTGGCACTTCTTTCTTGAACTGCTCGACAAAATGAGGACGCTCCGGTCTGGGCCCGACGAGACTCATTTCTCCTTTGATGACGTTGAGAAGTTGAGGCAGCTCGTCGATGCTGAATCGGCGCATGAATTTGCCCAATGCGGTCGTTCGCGGATCGTTTTTCTGTGCCCAGACAGGGCCGGTCGTCTCTTCAGCGTCCGTTCTCATAGATCGGAATTTGATTACCCGGAATGAGATTCCATCGAGCCCGACCCGCTCCTGCAGGAAAAACACGGGACCCGGTGAGCCGAGTTTGATAACAATGGCAAGCAGCAGAAAGAACGGACTGATCAAAACCAGGACGACGGTCGCCACGATGAGGTCAAACGAACGTTTGAGGATTTGTGTCCAGGTTCCCATCGGCATGGTCTTGATGCGGATGAAGGGAATTCCTTCGAGGTCCTTGATGCGCACCTGACTTGTCATCAACTCCAGCATGTCCGGTACCATCATGATCTCTGTGTTCATCCCTTCACACTGTCTCACAAGATCGAACAAGACGGGGTGATCTTTGGAGTCCAGAGCGACAAGGACCATGTCGACAGAATGGTCCCGAACATACGCGGGGACCGATGCGATCGTGCCCAGCACTGTTGCACTGGTGTTCACCATCTCACCGCCATCGGTCAAAGCGAAGTAACCATCGACATGATACCCCAGGCTCGGATGGTTGCAGATAGATTCGTAAATGCGCTTTGCACTCGAATTTGTCCCGACCAGAATTACGCGCTTGAGGTCATGACCCCGCCGATACCACCGTTGTTCGAACTTCATGACAAAGAACCGGCCCAGCGATATCAAGAACACGCTACTGACGGCCAGCAGGGCGAAGACCATGCGGGAATAGGAGAACGTGCGGTAGAAAAATGTTCCTGCCATCACAAAGAGCATGCCGATGAAGACAAGCCGTATAATGGCGAAGAATTCGTCGGAGAAATAGACGTTCCTGCGTGCGCTATGCATTCCGCGACGGTTGAAAAGGAACAACCACACCGGAATGACGATTAGCGATCCTTCGATGTAGGCGTCGAGGGGCGGAAATCCCAGGGTGACCGGATAGAGTGTGGCGATGGGAGAATAGAAACGCAGCCAGTACGACAAAAGGAATGAAATCTCGATCGCGAGCGCATCAGAGAGGACCGTCAAAAGGGGAATAAGCAAATCTTTCCGATGCTGAGATTTCATGAGATGCGCTTAATGATGAAAAAGCGGCGGCAGAAACGACGACGCCGGAATGTCGGGGCTATCCGAACATTTCCTGTTCGACCTGTTGAAAAATGATGTGACCGACGGTGATGTGTCCCTCCTGAATTCTCTGCGTGTCATTCGATGGCACAACGATTGCCAAATCCACGATCCCCTTGGCCGCTCCGCCGTCCTTACCGAGGAATCCGATGGTGACCATCTTCTTCTCCCTGGCCTTGAGGAAGGCGCGATTGACGCTTTCCGAATTGCCGCTGGTGCTGATGCCGACAAGCACATCCCCTTCGTTGCCGAGAGCCTCGACAGACCTTGCAAAGACGTTGTCATATCCGAGATCGTTGGCGCCGGCTGTAAGGTTCGATGTGTCGGTCGTCAATGCGATGGCCGGAAGGGCGGGGCGCTTGATCGTCGGGCTGAGCCGTATCACGAATTCTGTGGCAAGATGCTGGGCATCGGCGGCACTCCCTCCATTGCCGCACAGAAGTATTTTCTTCTTCTGATTCAGCGCACCGATGATCAAGTCAATGGCTTTCGAGATGTCCGCCTTGCAGTGCTCGGCGATCTTCTTCTTCGTCTCGGCACTCTCGTTGAGAGAGTCAGCGATGAATTTTTCTCGATACAATAGTCTTACCGGCAAGCGAGGCATGGGATACGTTTCAGTTGTCTGTTGTCAGTGCGAAGTATTGATGGTCAGGCAGAATGCACTGCTTCGGCAAATTCCCGGATCAGCACATGATCCGAGTTCTGTTCGTTGATTGTCCCTGTCACGATAAACGACGCACCCGCCTTCACTTTTTCCCGGGCGACGTCGGGCGTTCGTATACCACCGCCGATCATAATCGGAAGCGAGCAGTATGCTGCGATCTTCTGGATCATCTCGTTGGGAACGGGAAAATCGGCACCGCTTCCCGCGTCCAGGTAGAGCATTTTCATCCCAATGTATTCTGCCGCGAGGGCGTGAGCGACAGCGATATCGGCTTTGTTGTGTGGGATCGGCCTGGTATTGCTCATGTATTCCGCCGATGTGGTTTTCCCCGCCTCAATCAGCATGTACCCGGTGGAGATTGCCTCAAGCCCCATCCGCTTGATGATCGGAGATGCAATCACCTGGTTGCCGATCAGGTGATCGGGATTCCTTCCACTGATCAGAAGCAGAAAGAGGATTGCATCGGCAAACGGGGATACTTGAAAGAGACTCCCCGGGAAGATGATCACCGGCCGCGTGGTACTGCTCTTGATGAGCTGGAGGATCTTGTCCACTTCATTGGAGAGGAGGAGGCTTCCGCCGATCAGAAATCCATCGGCACCGGCGGCGGTGGCATCCCGCACAAATCCGGGCAACGTTGCCGGCTCAGTCTTGTCCGGGTCGATAAGAATAAGGTAGCCGGCGCCCTTCTTGGCCTTGACATCCAGCAGACTCTGAAACGTCTTCATGGTCATTTCTTCAGTAAGGATTCTACAATGGATTGTGTTTGAGCGACGGCGTCATCCAGCTTTCCAATATCTTTTCCCCCCGCCGTTGCCATGTGCGGTTTGCCCCCTCCACCTCCGCCGACAAGTTTTGCCACGGCTCCGACGACCTTGCCCGCATCGATCTTTTTCGCCGCCACGAGATCGTCGGTCACCACACAAACAAGCGACACCTTGTTGTCGATGATCGATGCCATCAATCCTACCCCCGATCCAAGCTTTGTCCGGAGTGAATCGCCCAACAATTTCAGCTCATCGACAGACGTCGTTTCAACCTTTGTTGCGACAAGCTTGATTCCGTTGACGATCACTGCCGCTGCGACAAGTCCTTCAATGTCGCCGGCCAGCGATTTCATCCGACGGCGTCCGGCTTCGCGTTCCAGGAGTCTCAGCGCATCGGACAATCGGAGGATGATGTCATCCACGTTTCTCGCCACAGCCGTTTGGCGCTCAAAGTAGCGGCGAAGCTCTCGAGAAACCTTCGTCGGGCGCTCATACGCCTTTTTCAGTTGTTCAAGGTCGCCGGCACTTGCGGATAACGAGATAGGAGATACAATGGAGGCCTTGGAATCGAGTTGTTGAACGTCGGACAGAAGGTCCTGAACCTTTCCCAACAGTCCCTCGGCATGTTCGATCCTCTCAAAGATGCTCTTTTCCTGCAAATTGAAAAGATCGAGTGCAGAATCGCCGGTGACTGCCTCGATGCGTCGGATGCCGCTGGCGATGCTTCCTTCATTCTTGAATTTGAAGAATCCGATGTCGCTCGTGGATTTGACGTGCGTACCGCCGCAGAGTTCAACGGAGAATTTGGGATCGATCTCTACAATGCGTACGCGATCACCGTATTTGTCACCAAAAAACATCTTCACGTTCGGATATTTTGCTTTTGCCTGATCGATGGTGAGCCATTCCTTCGGATCGTTCAAAGCATTGACCGGAATGGACTCTGCGATCTTCTCGTTGACGATGTCTTCGATGGCTTTGAGGTGTTCAGGGGAGATCTTCTCGAAGTGGTTGAAGTCGAACCGGAGATATTCCGGAGCGACAAGTGAGCCTTGCTGGTGCAGATGATTCCCCAGGACGCGTCGGAGTGCCTCGTGCACAACGTGTGTCGCACTGTGATTGCGCTCAATGTTGTGCCTGCGGGTGGAATCAACCCGCGCATGGAGTTGTTCACCGAGGGCTGCCCTGGCATTCCCCTTCAGAATACGAATCTCGTGTATCAGCTTCTTGTCTTGCCGTATGGAACTAACAACCTCCGCCAGAAAGTTTTCACCTTCGAGGATTCCCGTGTCATTAACCTGACCGCCTGATTCAACGTAGAACGGCGTTCGATCGAGAGAGACAAAATTCTCGACGACTCGGTTCAGAATGACTTCAGATTCCAGCTCCGAATAGCCGATGAAGGTCGACTCCGCAAAATCATCCCCCATATCCGTAACTTTCGAAATCGCTTTGACGCGATCCGCCTTGCCCGATTCGCGTGCCCGATTCCGCTGCTCTTCCATGAGTTCGGTGAAGCGCCCGACATCGACCCGTAGTCCGCGTTCTTCCGCCATCAACTGGGTGAGATCGACCGGGAAACCGAATGTGTCATACAATTTGAACGCGTCCTCACCGGGGAAGGTCTTCGAATGTCCCATTTCCTTGATCACGGTCTCAAAAATCTCCAATCCCCGGTCGAGAGTGGCATTGAATCCTTCCTCTTCGCCTTTGATCACACGCTGGATATGTTCCTGCTTGGCTTTGATCTCGGGAAACATGTAACTCATGGAGTCCACAAGCGTGGGGACAAGTTGATAGATGAATGGCTCGCGCATGCCGAGATTACGCCCGAATCGCGACGCCCGGCGGAGAATCCGCCGCAACACGTACCCGCGCCCTTCGTTGGAAGGAAGCGCGCCGTCACCAATGGCGAAGGTGAGAGTGCGGATGTGATCCGCGATGACTCGCATCGACGTATCGAGGTCCGATTGCGACTTCGGCAGATCAGGCCGCAGGCTTCCATCGTAAGGCTTGCCGGTGATTTCACCGATGGATTTGATGATCGGCGTGAAGACATCGGTGTCATAGTTTGACGTCTTTCCCTGCAGAGCCGCACAGATGCGTTCGAATCCCATTCCGGTGTCGACATGTTTTGCCGGAAGCGGCGTTAGCTTGCCCGTGTCGTCGCGATTGTATTGGATGAAAACAAGGTTCCAAATTTCAATGACCTCAGGACTCCCGGCATTCACCAGTGATGCAGTGGCAGCACCAGTCGGTGTCCGGTCTATATGGATTTCCGAGCACGGACCGCACGGACCGGTTTCCCCCATTTCCCAGAAGTTCTCTTTTTCACCGAACCGCAAGATATGGGAGCGATCGATGTCGGTGACGTTTCTCCAAAACTGTTCGGCTTCATCGTCGTCCTTGTAGACGGTTGCCCAGAGTCGGCTCTTGGGAATTCCCCACACATTGGTGAGAAGATCCCATGCCCATTCAATCGCCTCCTTCTTGTAATAATCTCCGAAGGACCAATTGCCGAGCATTTCGAAAAACGTGTGATGATACGTATCGCGGCCGACCTCTTCAAGATCGTTGTGCTTTCCGCTCACTCGGATGCATTTCTGTGTATCCGCCGAGCGCGTATAGCTTCGTTTGCCCGTTCCCAGGAATACATCCTTGAATTGGTTCATCCCGGCGTTGGTAAACAGGAGGGTGGGATCGTCGTGGGGAACGACGGAAGCACTCGGCACGATGGTGTGGCCGCGATCCTGAAAAAACTTGAGAAAGCTGTTCCGAACTTCGGATGATGTCATAGTCTGGTTTCAGAAAGGGTCACACAGGGCAACGAGCATAAGGCAGAAGTTATCACCGTCTCGTCCCTGCCGCGTCTGTGCTTCTTTGTTAGACCTCAATTTGAGTGTGAAGCGAAATTTCCTCGAGAATATGGGAGACTTTCAAGCATTCGGGCATCGGACCTTCGTACACCATCGCCTTTCCGCTGTTGTGAACTTCCCATGCAATGGCTTCAGCTCGTGCGGAATCACAATGAATGGCCTTGATCAACTGCCCGATGACTTCATCAAACGTATGGATGTTGTCGTTGAACAGAATGACCTTTGCAGGTTCTTGTGTGACTGTGACCTCATCGTGTTCCTTGTCCGGAACGCCATAAGGGGCAATCGGATCGGACATACCGTTCAAATTCCTCTGATTTCTACTATGATAAACAATTTTGGAGAGTGTTTCAAGGAATGCTTTGACCGTGGCGATCCGCACGAGGATCACTGCATCAATCGCTTTTTCGTCCAAAATCTCATACATTTCTTCGAAGTCCGTTACCCATCTGGGACTTGCTGCGATGAGAAACGGACCGGGGGGATGTGAGAATCTGCATGTTCTTTCATTCACCCCCGCGGTCGCTCCTTTCAGATGATACAATCTTGACAACTCCGTGACACGTGCATGACAACGTTGTCGAGCAGTAGCAGTATACTGATTTGGTCTTAGCTGCAATTTCCAACTCATAAATTGGAGTCTTCGATGAAATCCTCGAATGATTTGACTCGGTTCTTCGCATCCTCCTGGCCCCTGGCCATTCTTTTTCTTGCGGCTGCGGTCATGGGTTGTTCGGTTTCGACAAATCTTCAATCGGTTGATGTGTCCGGATCGCTTCATCAGCCAGCCGTCCATCTCCAGCGCCCGACCGTCAAGCCGGGATTTCGCATGACGCCGTGGCTTTCCGTCAACACACAACAGGAACAGACAGGTCGCTTTCCCGGGCATACGAATGTGAATCGGAATGGAGTCTACCAGGTCGATACAACGTTTATCTCTGGTGAAATGGAATTCACGGAAAGCAGCGCAAATGTCTATCCCTTCAAAGGACAGAATTTCTCGTGGCGATTGCCAAGGATGAACGGGGGACTTGATGTCGACCTTGATATTTCGGAAACAGTCTCTCTCTTCGGAGGAATTGGGCTCTCCGGCATTGATAACGAAGCGTATTGGAGCGCGCGTGCCGGCATGGGGTACCAATTTGGGACCGAACGCATTGCAGCCCGGTTTGACGGCGGCCTCACCTGGGAGACGATTGCCTCATCCGTGCATTACGTGCGCAGGATTGAACCACTCTTTTCTTCAACGACCTATGTGGATTTCTTCGGTGAAGGGCAGCGCACGATGCGGCTCGGTTACTACGGCGCGTTGCTGCTTCAATCGCGGGGGGAGGAAACGGTCTTCTTTGCGCAGATGGCATTTGGCATGCAGAGCATCATGACGCTGACGTTTCCCTCGGGATCGCTCGGATCAGGCACGACCATGCACCCCGGGAATGGATCATCCGCCGGAGAAAGCGATATCAACAAGATGAAATTTATTTCCATTACCCCCGGCATTGCATTCAAACTGGCGGAGGATATGCGTCTCGTGACAGGTGTCCGCTTCACAAGCAAAACGGAAATCGAAGCTCCGAACACGATGTTTCTCATCGCGCCTCTGATTCAGCTGGAAATGTCATTCTAGGGCCAGACCGTAGACACCAATCGGCTTTTGAACGCCATAACCATGCCTTGGAGCGGGAACACACCGTGAGGTTTCAACTTCCTGAAAAAACAAAGAAGCGGCATTCCCAAACAAGAAAGGCCGCTTCATTCATGGACACACCGCACGATCACTCTACATGTTCTTCACGATCGCATCGCCGAATTCTGAGCACTTGACTTCTTTTGCATCTTCCATCAGACGCGCAAAGTCGTATGTCACGACCTTCGCTTTGATCGAATTCTCCAATCCTTTGATGATCAGGTCGGCCGCCTCACCCCAACCCATGTAGCGGAACATCATTTCGCCGGAGAGGATGACGGACCCCGGATTTACTTTGTCCTGGTTGGCGTACTTTGGTGCTGTACCGTGCGTTGCTTCGAAGACTGCATAGCCGTTTTCGTAGTTAACGTTTCCTCCCGGTGCGATCCCAATCCCTCCGACTTCGGCTGCCAGTGCATCAGAGATGTAGTCGCCGTTCAGATTCAACGTCGCGATCACATCATACTCCGCCGGACGAGTGAGGATTTGCTGAAGAAATGCGTCCGCAATGACATCCTTGATGACAATGCCGTTCGGGAGCTCCATCCATGGTCCACCGTCGATCGGAACACCGCCAAATTCCTTTTTCGCAAGTTCGTATCCCCAATCACGGAATCCGCCTTCAGTAAACTTCATGATGTTCCCTTTGTGTACGAAGGTCACGGACTTTCGCTTCAGGGCGATGGCGTATTTGATCGCCGCCCGTACGAGTCGTTCGGTTCCTTCGATGGAAACCGGTTTCACGCCGATGCTTGAAGTCTCGGGAAAACGGATTTTTTTCACACCCATTTCTTTTTGAAGCCAATCAACGACTTTCTTCGCTTCCGGCGTACCCGCTTTCCATTCAATACCTGCGTAGATGTCCTCTGTGTTTTCTCTGAAAATGACCATATCGACGGCCTCGGGGTGTTTGACCGGCGACGGCACACCATGAAAGTACTTCACCGGCCGCAAGCACACGTAGAGGTCCAGTATCTGTCGGAGTGACACGTTGATCGAACGGATACCGCCTCCTACAGGGGTCGTGAGCGGACCTTTGATGGCAACAATGTGCTCTTTGATGGCTTCGAGCGTATCATCGTGCAGCCAGGTATTGGGGCCGTAGACTTCGTTGGCTTTTTCGCCGGCGTACACTTCAAACCAGACAATCTTTCGCTTGCCTCCGTAGGCTTTTTGGACTGCCGCGTCGAAGACCCGCTGCGATGCACGCCATATATCGGGACCGGTTCCATCTCCTTCGATGAACGGAATGATCGGATTGTCGGGGATCATCAGTTTGCCGTTCTGGACGGTGACTTTCTGTCCGCTGGCTGGTGGAACAAGTTTCACGTAGTGTGGCATTGCAATGGGTCTCCTGTCTCTTCGTTAGATGGAATCGAACTGCTTCTTGATCAGTTCTGCGTAGTGTTTCAGTTGGCCGTCGCTGTATTTCTTCAGTTCCAGCACAAAACGGATATCGTCATTGGGATAGCGGGGTGTCACATGCAGGTGAAAGTGAAAAACGGACTGGCCGGCGCTGCGGCCATTATTGGAAAACAGGTTGTATCCCTCGAGCCCAAGTCCACGGACAAGCGCCTGGCAAACGACCCGGGCGGCTTCAAGAATGGCCTGATATGAACAGGGGGGAAGCTCCAGGAAGTCCCGGCAGTGCTTTTTGGGAATCACAAGGGCGTGACCGTAGTGGATGGGATTGATGTCAAGAATGACAATGACCTCATCGTTCTCGAAAAGGACCTCTGCAGGAACCTCTTTTTGTACTATCCGACAAAAGACACAATCGCTCATCAAATAGGTGCGTCGTTTCAAAAAGATGTTGAAGAATCTATCCAAAATTCGTCCGAAAGTCAAAAGCCGTATTTCGCCCTCAGATGTCCGTTGCATCTACAAACACGATTTGGTATATTTCTTCACCAATGCACGCGTAACCCACCAAAGATTCAAGGAAACACAATGAACAACAAATCGGTTTTCCTCCTCATCATCCTGATAGCCGTTCTTCTCACAACGCAGGGATTCCAATGCGGCTCCCCCGAATTCTCGGGTGCAAAACTGCGCATCACACAAAAAGACTTCAAAGGGGCGATCGCCCTCCTGGAAACCGAAGTACAAAAGAATCCGGGCAATGAAGAAGCCTGGTATCTCCTCGGTGGATTGAAGGCAGACCAGAACGATTATGCGGGAATGAACGTGGCGTTCGCGACTGCACTCAAGATCAGTGACAAGCACGCCAAGGAAATCCGCAACTATCGTTACAGCAAATGGGGATACCATATCAATCTGGGGGTTGGTTACCTCGAGCGGGCGTCAAGCGATTCCGCACAGTTCTTCGATTTGTCGATAACAGAATTCAATCGAGCCATCGAAATCTGGGCCGACACCTCGTTGACCTACCGCTATCTCGGCATCGCTTACAACAATAAAGGCGATCTGGACAACGCCCAGGCGGCATTCCAGACGGCCTGGGATAAGGGAAAAGACCTCGACGCATTGAAGCGCGTTGGCAGAATCTATTTTGTCAAAGGAAACGACCTCGAACTCAAGTTCGAGGACAATAACAGAGACAAGATTCAGATTGCGAAGAACTTGAACGAAATCAACAAAGGGAGTCACAAGAATGATGTGATGCGTGCGTTTGGTGCGCCGGACAATGTGAGGAAGGCACCACCGCCGCCCAAAGGGAGCAAGAAACCTGCGGACAAGAAAGAGGAATGGACGTACAACAACTTCAATATGGTGCTGGAGATCGATGGCGAGAAGGTCGTCAACAAGAAATTCACAGGAACCTACAAGTCGGGGATTGACTCAGCACTCTTCAAGCAGGCTCTTGTCCACTACGACAATGCAGCCCGGACACTCGAAATCGCCAAAGAAACCGACCCAAAGGACAACGAAAATCTGAATTTCCTGCTCCAAGCGTACGTGAAATCAGGAAAGATCAAGGAAGCGGTCAAGACCTTCCGCCTGGCTGTCAAGAACGATCCGGGGAACAAGACCAACCACTACATCCTTGGCATTCTCCTCCGAACGGACGGTGATTTCCAGGGGGGCATAGAAGAGTTCAAGACTGCCTACGGAATCGACTCGACGTACACCGATGCATTGTTTGACCTCGGCGCAACACTCTACAACTGGGGTGTTGATATTCTGAAGGCAGCGGATGCGAAGGGGGAGGAAAACACCGAATACAAGAAGAAGTTCGAGGAAGCTCTTCCCTACCTGGAAAAAGTGACTGAAGTCAAAAAGGACGATCCAATGGTGTGGGAGACACTCGGCACAATCTATGCCCGGCTTGGCAAAAGTGATCTGGCCATGAAAGCTTTTGACAAAGCGGACAAACTTCGTAAAGGCAACTAAAGCGTCGAGCGCACGAACAAGTCAATCCTGCAAATCGTCCCGTCCATGACAATCGTGGACGGGATTTTTTGCATCCAAACAATGCCACCCCACAGGAGCAATGTGCCCCGTGCGAGGAGCGATCACGAACGATCAACAGCGAAGGTGAAAGAATGAGCGAGCCAGTTCAGCAACAGCAAATCAATATTGAATTGGGAGAAAAAGAAGGCGAAGGGATCTACTCCAATCTGGCGATCATAACACACTCGCCGGCGGAATTCGTCATCGATTTCACCCGTGTGCTTCCCGGCGTCCCTAAAGCGAAGGTCCACGCCCGGATCATCATGACGCCACAGCATACCAAAATGCTGATGAACGCCCTGAACGACAACTTGGGGAAATTTGAACAGAAATTTGGAGAAATCCGGCTCGCCGGGGACTCGCCTGCCTTTGGATTCCAGCCTCCCCCGAAAGACCAGAAGTACAACTAGTGTTGTCCGTTGCGTGACTGTTTCATGAATGTTGGCGACGTGCTGAGCATCACAAAGGCATTGTGATCTTGGTGCGACCTCTTGACATTAGGAGGTGGAGCGCCTATATTGGTGACGAATGACGCCACAAATTTCCCAACGAATTCAAAATCTTTCAATCTACCAATCTATGAAGAATCGCTCTGGTTTCAGTCGAACGCCGGTTGCCGCGATTGGCATCGGCGTTTTGCTTTCCGTCATCGCCCTCCAGTGCATCGAAATGCCGCTGGAGCCGATTATGCCCACCTCGGATATTCAAATGAGCATCCCCCTGGTGGACGTCACCCGTTCGGTCGAAGACATGTTCACCAAGGACACCTCAAAAGTGAAAAGGGTCGGCGGAGGTTACGAATACGTTGACAATCAGGTCGCGGCTCCTGCCGGACTGGATTCGATCAAGGTCTCGCCGCAGCCAAGTGTCAACCAGGTGACGGTGGGTAAAGTCTCCGTTGGATCCATGCCAACTCAGACGGTTTCAGCAACGGTAGCCCAACTCGGGATTACAAGTGGAGATGTACCCGGTCCGCCGGCGCCCGATTTTCCGGCTGGATCTGCGACCTTTCCTTCAGCCCCTTTGGATCTTTCCGCGCAGTTTGACTATGTCTATACTAGCTCGGGCTCGTTGAGCCTAAGCGTCACGAACACTCTTCCTGTGGATATCAGCTTTCCGCAGGCCATTGTGCTGAAGAACAACCAAACGACCGCTCCCGTGGATACAAGCGTTATCGCGAGCTTCTCATTCGGCACCATTACCACGGGTGCCACCGCGACGAGCACATCGTCGTTGAATGGCAAGCTCCTGCGCGGAAAACTCAAGACAAATCCGGTAACCTTCAATACAGCTGCCCGTACGGGGCCCTTTACGATCAACGCTACCGATGGGATTTCGTTTGGCTTCAGTTCGACGACACTGGTTGCCGATAGTGCAGCGGCCGTCATCCCCAACCAACAGGTCGTTTCGATCAACGATTCGATCATTACGATTGATCCCACAGCCGTTCTCCAGCAGGCGACATTCAGCAAGGGACAATTCAGCTTCTCCATCACAAACAATCTGGGCATTACCGTTGGAGCTCTTCTGAAGTTCAGCAATTTCGTGTCAACCAAACCAAGCCTTGACACCCTCATTATCAATCAGACGTTGGGTCCTAAGAGTACGTTTACACAAACGGTTCGATTAGACACGGTTCAGATTGTGAATGGCACACCGGTCGGTCCCGGTACGACGATGAAATTCTCCGTCGGGATCCGCACGGTCACATCGGGTGGAGCGAAAGCAACATTCTCGTCAACTGATTTTGTGAGGGCTACGTTCACTCCTCAAAACACGTTCGTGGTCAAGTCGGTCACCGGAATCATCAATCCGTTGACGGTGCCGATCAACGCCGCCGTCAGTGTGGCGGGCTTGGGTGAAGCCGACAAGAAATTCAAAGGCTCCCTGGTGTATGACTCTGTCGAGATCAAGCTCAAATTCGGCATCTCGAGCGGTTTTCCCATTGCGCATGATCTCACACTTTACGCAATCAAGAAATCTGCGCCGACGAGAACTCTCGCGATTCCAAAAGGGACGATTTTCCCTGGTCTCAATACGCCGGGAATCATTACGCTGAACAATAGCACCGGGTTGAGCGCGTTCCTGGGCCAAATAACTCCGAATCTCCCAGATTCGTTTGTCGTTCGGGGGAGCGTCGTTATTGATTCAGCGCGGGTCTCCGGCACAATTTCTGACACGACAAAGATCTATCCATCCTTGTCGATGAGAATTCCGCTCAAAATCGGACTCGTTGGGGGTTCGTATACCGACGTGTTTGCCGTTCAGTCGGCAGTTGATACAGCATTTGTGAAGGAAGTGAAGAGGGGAACGCTGAACTTCGAGCTTACGAACCGAATGCCGCTGGCCGTTTCATTCCGCGGTGCTTTTCTTGGTAAGAATCCAGTCACGGGTCTCAGGGATACGCTTCTCAGAGTCCCAACTGATGGATTGCCGAGGACTATTCTCGGGGCGACGGTGGACGCAAGCGGTTACGCCATCGATCCGCCGGTCGTTTCCCGGTTTGCCATTTCGCTTGTTGGCACTGACGCGGAAAAGTTCGCCAAAGCAGATTCTTTCTACGTGCGGATGGATATCGCTACGAGTGGCGGAAGCAATGCGGTCCGGATTCAAAGCATTGACAACATCAGGGTTCGCGCCTCCGGAAATATTGTTTACACATTCAAACCGACCAAAAAATGACCATGACCTACACAGTACGATCTTTCATTCTGTTAGCTCTGTTCACGACAACACTTGTTGCTGGTGACCGATCCAACATCCGCGCCATGGGCATGGGGCGAACCTTTGTCGCCGGTTCACGGAATGTGGATGCTCTCGGTATTAATCCGGCCAACTTGTCTCTCGAAGACAGGCTTCCGATCACGATCCTTCCGTTTGAAATCGGTGGGCGGGTCAGCAGCGAGTACCTCAACTATGATATGTATCAGAAATACTTCACTGGTATGCCCGACCCGACCAACCCAAACGGGGATCGGATTTCGAGGGTCCTCTCGCCGGAGGACAAGAACACACTCCTTTCGACATTCCCTGACGATGGAGTGTTCATACGGTCAGACGTCGAGCTAGCAATCGGTGGACTGAGCTTTCAGCTCGGCAAGATCGGATCAGTCGGCGTTATGGTGTTGGAACATGTCGGTACGCGCGTCGACCTTCGAAAGGACTACTTGAAAATGGCAATGATGGGACTTGACTCTCTGGGATCGCGATATAACTTCAGCGGGACGAACGTTTCGGCGTGGTGGTATCGGGAATACAATCTCTCGTATGCAAACCGCTTTCCCATCGACCTCCCGTTTGTCAACGATCTTTGCTTCGGCGTGGGCTATAAACTGATCCAGGGGTTCGGCGTCGCAGAAACGGAACACTATAATTCCTCGTTCGGCAACTACATCGATCCTTCGACGGCCTCGTCAGGATTTCCCATGTACACACTCAGAGGGAATTTTGACTTCTTGACGCGCCATGCAGGATCGCCGGGTACATTCAAGAACAAGTCCGACAGTTCCGGGAACAAGCTGGAATTCGATTTCAAGCCATTCCCGGAACCTGCGGGAAAAGGGTCGGGAATTGACCTCGGACTTTCAAGCGAGATCACGGATGGAATCCGAGTCGCCGTGAGCATCACCGATATCGGCTCCATCACATGGGAAAAGGGAGTACGGGAGACCTCGGGTGAAGGAAGCCTGACTGTCGTGAATCCATTTACACTCGCCGGAACCGACAGTCTGAAGAGGGCAATCCAGGGTCAAGAAAAAGCCGGAGCATCATTCAAGACAGAACTCCCGACCACACTCAGAATTGGGGCTACCTTCCAATCTGAAAAGCTCCCCATACTCAGTTTCCTTCCGGGCAAGATGCTGCTCGCGATCGACTACAACCAGGGACTCAATGAATCGATGGGGAATACCACGAAGGCCCGCTTCTCTGCCGGCATGGAATACAGAATCATACCACTTATTCCCCTCCGGACCGGGATCTCAGTCGGCGGTAATGACCGGCTGCGCTGGGCGTTAGGGTTTGGACTGGATTTTCTGGTCGTCAGCTGGGATCTTTCGACCGAGAACTTCGGCATGCTCTTTTCGCCGAAGAGCTTCAATATGTTCTCGGTTTCGACGGGATTGCGTGTCCGATTGTAGTTCTTCCTCCTATTACGCCATATGCCTTGGCGCTCAACAAGCATTCACCACGTAATGAAAGGAGCATCAATATGCGCATACTTACTCTAACTTTTTTGGCGATTGTTGCCATCACTTCTATGGCATGGAGCCAAACCGACAAGAAAACCGACCTCTACTTGGGGGGAGGTATTGCCTTTCCAGCAGGACCAGAAGAATTCACGGATTATTGGAAAATGGGCTTCACTGCTGGCGGCGGAATTGGATTCTCTCTTACTCCTGCTGCTTCTCTTGTTCTCACGGTAGGTTATGGCGCATTTCCACTTAACGAATCTGAAATATTAAGATTAGCAGGTGTACCATCTTATGTCAATACAAGTATCGATGGTGGTACTGCATCTGCGTTGGATTTTGCAGGTAACATCAAATTATCCTTGAACCCAACGCCTAACACAGTGACACCTTACCTTGTTGTTGGTGCAGGATATTTCTCTTTGTCCTTTTCTGATGCAAAGATCAGTGCTTCTTATATGGGAAATTCTGCATCCGAAACCTTGAAGTTTGACACTGAATCTGCTTTTTCTACTTCCTTTGGCGCGGGAATCGATATACCGGCAGGTGAAACAACAAGCATATTTGTTGAGGGTAGATATTCAATCGCATTTACCAAGGGTGAGAATACTAGTTATGTTCCCCTCAGGGCTGGTGCGCGCATTGCATTGTAGTTTTCATGATGGCATACAGCGCATAACAATCGGTATACCGACATTCTTTTATTGGTAATCGAAAGAACTCATTCCATCGTTTTTGGTGCGATCAACGCGTCATTCTTAGAACCAGAAGCAACGGCGGTATGCCTTGTACGACATCAAAAGTCATTGAAAACGAGACGGCCATGGATGTATCCATGGCCGTTCGT
>Ga0315286_10002685_pt1 | contig 16649 bp, 10 predicted proteins | sample YL17G10_0_MG_FD_205038 | JGI IMG/M metagenome (GOLD analysis project Ga0315286, IMG submission 205038) | Sediment microbial communities from Yellowstone Lake, YNP, Wyoming, USA - YL17G10_0 | ecosystem: Environmental > Aquatic > Freshwater > Lake > Sediment | place: USA: Wyoming | collected...
CATCAAGGGCGCCGCGACGGCGACGACGATGATGTTCTCGTACTGCGGCGGCTGTCATGTGGCCGCGAAGGTCACTCCTGCATTTCCCGATCTTCCGAAACCCACATGGACAAAAGGGACGGCCGCGCACATGCTCGAGCACCAGTGGGCGGTCGATCTGATGTACCAGGGACTGGCTGGGCCATCTGATGCGCTCTGGAAGAAGGGCGTCGAGGCGCTCAGGGCGGCGCCGCTCTCGGCGAAGGAGCTGCCGAAGGACGCGAGCCTCACCGCCGAGATCGTGGCCAGCGAGAAGAAGGTCCACGAGCAGGCGGACAAGGCGCTGAAGACGACAGACGCGGGCACACGGGTGGCGCTCTACAGCGAGGTGCTTGGCGAGTGTGCCACCTGTCACAGCCTGCACGGCAGGGTATGGGGACCTGGGCTTCCCATCGGCAAGTAGCAACGCGGTCACTGCGTGGCGAGCCGGTGAGTGAGAAGCCGGCAAACAGTGACTGACGTATCCTGCAGAGGTGGCTCTGAAAGTCGCGACGTGGAATGTGAATGGCATCCGCGCCCGCCAGGCGCAGGTGCAGGAGTGGATTGAGCGCGAGCAGCCGGACGTCGTCTGCCTCCAGGAACTGAAGGCGGCACGCGAGCAGGTTCCGGCGGCCCTCCTGCAACTCGACGGCTACTGGGGCTGCTGGCACGGAGCCGTCGCCTACTCGGGCGTCGCCCTGCTCGTGCGGAAGGCCGCCTGCCCTCAGCCGCCGGCGTTCATCCATCCCGAGTTCGATCACGAAACGCGCATCGTCTCGGCCGATATCGGCCCGTTCGTCGTCTCATCGATCTACGTCCCGAACGGCGGCAAGGACTTCGCCGCCAAGGTTCGTTTCCTCGAAGCGATGGCTGGGTACACGCGTCGCCACGCGGCTGACGGCCGCCCCCTCGTGCTCTGCGGCGACATGAACGTGGCCCGCACGGACATGGACGTCCATCCAAAGGAGCGCAGGCCGGATGCGATCGGCCAGTCGCCGCAGGAACGCGACCTGTTCGAGCGCGTCATCGGTCATGGGCTCGTGGATCTTGGCCGCGCACTCGATCCCGCCAACGCCGACCTGTTCACGTGGTGGCCGCCGTGGCGCAACATGCGGCAGAGGAATATCGGTTGGCGTCTCGACTACGTCCTCGCCAGCGAGAGCGTGGCCAGCCGCGCCAGCTCGTGCCCGTCGTTCCGCGAGATCGGCACAAGCGACCATGCGCCGGTCGTCGCCACCTTTGATGCGCGGTGACGTGGCGCTTCGCTCCGCGGATCGCCGCGTCACCCTTCGGGCACTGGCCGCTGTCTTGTTTCGCGGGGTCAAACGGACGGCTTGTCGTCAGTACACAAATTCCCGGATGTCGTAGGTGGCGAATCTTGGTCCGGGTCCGCCAAAGCGGAGTCCGGCTCGAATCGCTTCGCGCTGCGCGCGCCGGGCTTCGGGCGAGAGCGCGTGAATCGCCTCGCGCTCCGCGATGCGTGGATATGCCGCGCTCGCGACCTCGACGAGGTCGCTGAGGTAGATCAAGTCTTTCTCGCCCAACCTCATCTGGTTGACGGCCTCCACGGTGTCTGTCACGTGGCCCGCCGCGAATCGTTCACCGCCCAGTCCGGTCATCACGATGACACCGACCTGCACCCCGGCGTCTTTGATGCGGCATACCGTCTCGACCGCGTCGGCGGCGAGCCCGGGCTTCCGGATGAAAGCGAGCAGCGGATCGTGGCCCGACTCGAGGCCGATGTACACGCGCCGCAGGCCCAGGTGGCTGAGCATCCGGTACTGGCCGGCGGTCTTCTTCGTGCCCGTGAACCCGTCCACAAACGCGCACACGCCTCGGGGGATCGCGTCGAGTTCTTCGACCAGTGTCTCGAACACGGGTACGAGCGTCGCCATCGGCACCGCCATCGCGTTGGCCGCTCCGAGGAAGATGCCGCGCGACCGCAGACTGATCGACGCACCGAGGTATCGTCGAACCTCCTCTACGTGTGCGCGGAACTGGTCCGGCGACTTCACGCGGTAGCCGTCATGATAGAAATCGCAGAACGTGCAGGTATTGAATGAGCAGCCAACGGTTGCCTGCACGACCAGCGACAGGTACTGATCGGGAGGCAGAATGCCCACTGGGCGATAGACCGCGGCAAAGCGACCGGCGTCGCCGCGCGCCTGCGCCGCACCGAACTGCGCGCACAGTTGCAGGTGAGACAGGACCAGTTGGGCAACGACGGGCTCGACTGGTGCCGACCATCGCCACGCTGGTGTCGTGATGGCATCGGCGGTCTCGCGCGCGAATGTCGCGGCGCCGTCAACGACCGCGTCCGCCCTGGCCGGCGTCGGCCACGTCCGCGAGCGGGACGCGCCACTCCCTCGCTTTTCCAGCACGTCGCCGCTCAATCCCCTCCGCCACGTCACGTCATCCCGGTAGACGCTATACAGGCGCCCGCCGAGGTCCCACGAGACGACGTGTGTGGCGTCGCGGCTCACGGCCAGCGAGTGCGGCTTGAAGCTGATGATGAAGGAGGACGAAGCGTGTGTGGCGCGCAGAACCATGGACAGGTCCAGTATAGACGCCGATGGCCGGGCGAGCGCGACATCGTCGAGGGAGGGCGCTTCGCCTTGTCGTCAACACCGGCTGCAGTCACAGGCACGACGCTCCCGTGCTCCACGCCTGTTGATCGGCAACCTCGCTCCGGGCGTGAGTCACCGGTATTCGACGGGCCGGACGAGGCTCGACAGACGGCGTCCCGGATGGCAGACTGGAGGCACGAGATCCTGAGACATACGACCACCATGCGCTACCAGACGATCTTTCTCGATGCGGGCGGGGTACTGGTCTGCCCGAACTGGGACCGGGCAGCCGAGACACTCGGGCGCCACGGGGTGCGAGTCGACGCGGCCACGCTCGCGGCGGCCGAACCGGCCGTCAAACGCCAACTCGATGTGGCGCACACCGTGCGCGCCACCAACGACGAGCAGCGCGGGTTCCTGTATTTCGACCTGATTCTCAAGGGCGCCGGCATCAGCCGGACCGCCCGGAGCGACGCCGCCCTGGCCGAGTTGAAGACGTTCCACGATCGCGAGAACACCTGGGACGCCATGCCGGCCGACGTGATCCCGGCGCTTCGGCGACTGAAGGGCGCGGGGCTTCGCGTCGTTGTGGTGTCGAACACGAGCCCAACGCTTCGCCGGGCATTTTCGCGGCTGGGCATTGAGCCGTTCCTCGACCTGGTGATTGCGTCGGACGAAGAGGGCGTGGAAAAGCCAGACCCGCGTCTGTTCCACATCGCGCTCGAACGCTCGGGTGCGGCCCCGGAGACGACGATCCACTGCGGCGATCTCTACGAGATTGACATCGTCGGTGCATGGGCGGCTGGCCTGCCAGCTGTGTTGCTCGATTCGGCTGGCGTCTACCAGGGCCTCAATTGTCCGCGCGTCGCGACGATGACGGAACTGACGGACGGCCTGCTCGCCGGACGATTCGATTCGGAGGGTGCAGGGGCGCGATGAACCCTGCCCCTGCTGGCTCGCCGGGTCTGAAGACCCGGCCTCCAGTTCCAAAGACGCAGTCTACAATGCTCGGTGTCCAGCCTCTGCCGGAGTGACGGCCTGGTACATCACGTCGAAGGCAGGGGCGGAAAAGGCTGGGGCCGCCTGCTGGAGGCCGGGGCTTCGGATCCGGCACTGTTGCGTGAGGTGATTCAATGAAACGCATGCGGGTTCTGACGGTGCTCATGGTGGCGGTCGCGGCAGCAGGCGCCGGCCAGGCGCAGCCGAATGGCCGGGCTCAGCAGACCGGCCCGGTCAGCGTCCTGCTGAAGCCGGCGCGTGTCTTCGACGGCGTGTCGGCCCAATTGCACGACGGGTGGGTCGTGCTCGTCACGGGAAACAGGATTGCGGCTTTCGGCGCGGCGGCCGACGTGAAGGTGCCTGCCGGCGCACAGGTCATCGATCTGGCCGGCATGACCCTGCTGCCCGGACTGATCGACGCACACTCGCACATCTACCTGCATCCGTACAACGAGGCGCTGTGGAACGACCAGGTGATGAAGGAGACGCTGGCGTACCGCACGATCGCAGCGGTGCTGCACTGCGAAGCCACGCTGATGTCGGGATTCACGACGCTCCGCGATCTCGGCACGGAAGGCGCCGAATACGCGGACGTGTCGGTGCAGAAGGCGATCAACGAAGGACGCATTCCCGGGCCGCGCTTGCAGGTCGCCACCAAGGCCATTGTCGCGTCGGCCAGCTATGGCCCCGGCCCAAGAGGCTTTGCGACCAGCTTCGAGCTGCCGCGAGGGGCCGAGGAAGTGTCTGGCGTCGATCGGATGTTGTGGGCCGTGCGCGACCAGATCGGCCACGGCGCCGACTGGGTCAAGCTCTACGCCGATTACCGCCGAGGGCCGAACGGGTCGACGGTGCCCACGCTGAATCCGGCCGAGATGCTGGCCGCCGTGCAGGAAGCGCGGCGCGCACGACGCCCCGTGGCCGTCCATGCCGCCAGTCCCGATGGCATGCGCGACGCGGTGATGGCTGGCGCCGACACGATCGAACACGGCTACGGCGGCACCGACGAGGTCTTCAAGCTGATGGCCGAAAAGGCCGTCGTCTACTACCCGACACTGGCGGCGCAGGAAGCCTCGTCTATCTACAACCAGGGCTACAAGCCGGGCGTGTCGAAGCCCACGGCCTCCATGGAAGAAGGGCGCCGCGCGTTTCAGTCTGCCATCAAGCAGAACGTCATCATCGGCCTCGGCAGCGACGTCGGGGTGTTCGCACACGGCACGAACTGGCGCGAGCTCGAGTTGATGGTGGAATACGGCATGACGCCGGCCCAGGCGCTCATCGCGGCGACATCGATCAACGCGAAGGCGATGAACTGGGCGGACCGGATCGGTCAGGTGAAGACGGGCCTGCTCGCCGATCTTGTGGCGTTTGCGGGCGACCCTACCAGGGACATCACGGTCTGCCGGACCGCGAGATTCGTGATGAAGGACGGAAAGATCTACCGGCAGCCGTAGGCCTGGGCGGCCACAGGGGGCCGCCCCTACTTCACGACCGTTTTCGCCCAGTCCCACCCTTCGAGCCCCTTCGCGTTGACGGCCTTCACCGACACGATCGTGCCAGGCTCGATCCCGGCGAGGGTCGCCTCTGGCTTGAGCACGGTCATCCGGTTCTTGAGCGGCGATGGCGCCGGGCCATACGCCAGGATGTAGCTGCGCACGCTCTTCTCCGGGCTCGGCGTCCACGTCAACTTCGCCGTCTTGCCCTGGTAACTTCCAACCGTGAGCCCGGTAAGCCGGGACGGGCTCGACGCCAGCAACATGATGCTGGCCACGGTCGTCCGGCTGGTCTCGGTTACCAGATCGTGATTGACCGTTTCCAGCAGGTCGGTCGGCTGGTGGTAGTGCGGGTTGCCCAGCACAGGGTACGACCCGATCCCGCCAACGATGTCTCCGTACGCCTCGTAAAACGCGGCGGCGTCGGTCGACTTGAAGTACAGGGAGTCGTACGTGATCAGCCTCGTGAAGAACGACGCCGCGTGCTGCACGTCCCTGATGCCGGGGTTGGAGTACCGAATCGTGTTGTCGAGGCGGTGATCGTTGGACCAGCCGATCATGTCGTTGTTGAGCGCCCCGACGATTTTCCACCCCGCCGCTTTCGCCCGCCGCACGAACTCGCGACTTCCCAGCAAGCCCGCCTCCTCGCCTGTAAACGATGCGAACACGACTGTCGCCGGCATCGGCTTGCCGGCCAGCACCCGCGCGGCCTCCATGAGCGCCGCCGTCGCCGAACTGTCGTCGTCTGCGCCCGGGCTCACGGCATTCGAATCGTAGTGGCTGCTGACCACGTAGATGAGCTCGGGGTTCTCGGCGCCCTTGAGCGTGGCGACGATGTTGGCGGATTTGCCGTCAAGCGCGCCCCTGGGCTCGAACCACTGGTATTCGGGCTCGTAGCCGAACGAACGGTAGAGGTTGAAAAGGTACTCGCCGGCAAGCCGATTGCCCGGCTTCGAGATGTGCTTGGAATCGAACTCGAAGAGTTTCTTCTCGCAGGTGTCGATGCGCGTGATCGACACGTCGGCCAGCGTCTGCTTCACCGCAGCGGCAATCGGCGCGAACATCCGCTGCCCCTCGGCGCGGAGCGCCTTCTCCGCGGCGAGGTTCGCATCGAGTCTGGCAACGACGTCGGCCTTGGTGACCTTGCGATCAAGAGGCACGAGGTAGATGCCGCGCTCGGCCGAGACAGTGTCGCCGTCGCGCTCGGCGCCAATAAGGATCTGCCGGCCGTCGGCGCTGACCACCCACGCGTATTCGGGGGCGATCGTGCGAATCGTGTTGTTGTGGAACAGCCTCACACGCCCGAGCGTGGTCAGGTCGTAGAGCGATGAGCGCATGTGGCGCCCCTCGCCGGTCGCGGCCAGGACAACAGTGCTGGTGACGAATCGTGGAAGCGTATCGTGCTGGATCTCGCGCGTCACGCGCGTTTCGTTTGAACCATCGCGGTTCACGACGACGATCTCCCAGTCGTCCTTCGACATCACCTGCAGGGCCACGCGACTGCCATCGGGCGCCACAGCCGGGTTGGCCAGCCGCTCGCGCGTCTTCTTGATGGGCTTCGCTTCTCCGCCAACCGATCCCGCCATCAACGTCGTCTCTTCGCCGGCGCGCACCAGATACGCCCATGTCGAGCCATCGGCGGAGATAGCGAGCCCGGTGCCGTTGACGGTCGTCGTGGCCCCGGTCTTCCCATCAACCAGCGCGAAACTCGTCGCGCCCTGACCGCCACGGCCGCCGCCTCCCCCAGCGCCAGGGCCGCCGCCGGCCGCCTGCGCAGCGCCCCCGGCCGCGATGGCGCCAGCACCCGCGGCGCCTCGCCCTCCGACACCGGCGCCGGCGCGCCCACTCGCCGGTGCAGCGCCGCCTGGCTGCGCTGCCGGACGAGCAAACGGGTTCGTCTGCACGGGGAGGTACACGATCGACGCGCTCTTCGGCACGACCTGGAAGCTCTGCTTGTAGCCCGGCTCGCTGGTGACGGCCTTCGGCGGCCCGCACTCCGCCGGCATCGCGTACACGTCGTTGCGCGACCCGTCATCTTCGCGCGCGCCAAGGAAGTAGATGGTTTGGCCATCGGCACTGAAGGCTGGCGCCTGCTTGAGCAACCCATCAGTCGGACAGACCCGATCCTGGCCGGACTCCGAGACGACGATGTCCGTGAACTTGGATTGGAGAAAGTTCAGCAACTGCCCTCCGCCTCCACGACCGCCGCCCTGTGCCCCCGCCTGGCCGGCGTCCGCGACGGCCTTCGATACCTCATCTGACTGGCGCGGCCTGAGGTACACGAGCCGGCCGGCAGCCGGGGCGAACGACAGGCTGTAGCCGCTGACATCGGCCACACTCGACGCTGCGGCCCCCGCCTCGACGATTCTGGTCCTGCGGGCAGGACCGGTTCCGGTCTCGTAGGCCACGAACTTCCCGTCCGGGCTGAATCGCGGATTGAGCCCATCGGTCGTGATCTCGACCGTTTTGTAAAGCTCACCCGTCTGCAGCGCGATCGGTTCGAGGAACGCGTCGCCTCCCGGGCCCGTCAGCAGGCTCTTGTAGGCAGTGAGCGCCGTGACGTAGTCGCCCCGGTCCCACGCGTCGTTGGCGGCGTCGAGCGACGGCTTGGCGGGTTGCTGGGCGCTGAGCGCGACCGCCAATACGGCAAGCAGACCTGCGGCACAGAGGGCGCGTGTCATCGACATCACTGGAGATCCTTTCAGCGGCCTGTCCTCTGGGTGATGCGCGCCCAGGTGTCCTTGAGCGTCACGGTTCGGTTGAATACGAGCTTCCCTGGTTGCGAGTCGGGATCCACAGCGAAATAGCCAAGCCGCTCGAACTGATACCGGTCGCCGGCCTTCGCGGCGGCCAGTGTCGGTTCGATCGGGCACCGCAGGGTTTCGAGCGATGCCGGATTGAGGGAGTTCCGCCAGTCGCCGCCGTCAGCTTCATCACCCGGCGTCGGATTGGTGAACAGCCGGTCGTACAACCGGACCTCAGCAGTGAACGCGTGCGCGGCAGACACCCAGTGGATGGTCGCTTTCGGTTTGCGGCCATCGGGCGCGTTGCCGTCGCGCGTCGCGGGATCGTACGTGCAGTGAAGCGTGGTCACGTCACCGGCGGCGTTCTTCTCGGCGCGGCTGCACGTCAGAAAATACGTGCCCCGCAGGCGCACTTCGCGTCCCGGCGCGAGCCGGAAGAACTTCTTCGGCGGTTCTTCCATGAAGTCGTCGCGCTCGATAAAGAGTTCGCGCGCAAAGGGCACCTGCCGCGTCCCCGCGGCGGGATTCTCGGGGCTGACCGGGATCGTGATCTCGTCAACGTGGCCTTCGGGAAAGTTGTCGATCACGACTTTGAGCGGCCGCAGCACCGCCATCGCCCGCGGCGCGCGCCTGTTGAGGTCGTCGCGCACGGCGTCCTCGAGCAGCGCGACGTCCACGAGGTTCTCGCGTTTGGCGACGCCAATGCGGGCGGCAAATTCCCGCATTGCCTCCGGCGTGTAGCCCCGGCGCCGGATCCCGCTCAACGTCGGCATGCGCGGGTCGTCCCACCCCCGCACCACACCTTCCTGCACCAGCGTGAGCAGACGCCGCTTGCTCATCACGGTATAGCTGAGATTGAGCCTTGCGAACTCGATCTGGCGGGGCCGGCTGGGCACCGTGCAGTGTTCGACGCACCAGTCGTAGAGCGGACGATGATCCTCGAACTCCAGCGTGCACAGCGAGTGCGTGATGCCCTCGACGGCGTCCGACAACGCGTGCGCGAAGTCGTACATCGGGTAGATGCACCAGGCGTCACCGGTGCGGTGGTGCGTGGCCCGGCGAATGCGGTAGAGCGCGGGATCGCGCAGATTGATGTTGGGCGAGGCCATGTCGATCTTCGCGCGCAGCGTATAGGCCCCGTCGGCGAATGCACCGGCCCGCATGCGGCGAAACAGGTCGAGGCTTTCCGCGATCGGCCGGTTCCGGTGCGGAGACTCGCGCCCAGGCGCGGTCAGCGTGCCGCGATGCTCACGAACCTCGTCTGGCGTCAGGTCGTCTACGTAGGCCAGGCCCTTGCCGATGAGTTCGACGGCCCACTGGTAGAGTCGCTCGAAATAGTCTGACGCGTAGTACTCGCGATCCTCCCAGTCGAAGCCGAGCCAGCGCACGTCCTCCTTGATCGCGTCGACGTACTCGACGTCTTCCTTGGCTGGATTCGTGTCGTCGAAACGCAGGTTGCACGTGCCACCGAATTCCTGCGCCACGCCGAAATTCAGGCAGATCGACTTCGCGTGACCGATGTGCAAATAGCCGTTTGGCTCGGGGGGAAAGCGGGTCCGGACGCAGTTGCCGTTCCGTCCCGCCGCCTGATCGTCGGCAACGATCGCGCGGATGAAATCGACGGGGCCCTCAGTCGTCATCCGGTGATTGTACTGCGGGCCGAGCGGCCGTGAGCGACTGTCTGCCGGGTGACCCTGCCCGGGCGCAGCGGCGGGGCAGGCGGCAAGGGACACGGCCCGTCTCATCGAGGAGTCGAGCCGACGCCCCAGGACTGTCGGCGACCGCGTGTTGAAAGTGCGTGACGCGATCGCGGGTTTGACGGAAGATGTCGCAAAGGTGAGGGCTGGTACCGGCCAGATCAGCAGTTCGAGCCAGCAGCCGTCGCCGGGCATCGACCAGATGACCCAGGGCGCCTGGCAGATGGAGAAGGTCATCCAGACCACGGCCGCGACAGCTGCGGAGCGCGCGGCGGCGGATCGTTGGGCCCGCATTCCACCGCTGCGAGAAAGCCGTGTGATGCGCCATACAACTCCGGTCGAGGAATCGGAACGGAAAGAGACGATCATGCATGGCTGTCTGTGGGCGGTCGCCCTCGCAACCGTCGTGGCCCTGGGAGGCGGGCAGACGGCCTGGGCCCAGCTGGCGGCGACGCAAACGCCAGCGCAGGGGGCGCCATCGACACAGGCGACGAGCGCCGAACCAACGGTGACATGGAGCGCCGGCGCGACCTTCACGTCGATATTCGTGTGGAGGGGCTTTGTCGTGGCCGATGCGCCGAGCGTCCAGCCCTCGGCGTCGATGAAGATTGGCAACATCACGGCGACGTCGTGGGTGAACCTGATCGCCAACGGGGCATCGCGCGGGTGGTCCGAACATGATCTGATCATCGACTACACACGCGAGGCCGGCGCCTGGACGCTGTCGGCGGGCTACACCTGCTACTACTTCCCGACGGCGGAGACCGGGCGCGTCTCGCACGAGTTCTATGCCGGCGCGGCGTTTTCTGCTCCATTGAACCCGTCTATCAGGGTGTACCGCGACGTCACGGTGGGCGACGGCACGTATGTCAGCAGCGGGGTGAGCCAGGCGCTTCCGCTCGGCGACTCGAAATGGTCGGCCACGCCGGCGGTGACGCTCGGCTACAACAACCACCTGTATGTGACGGGGTCTGGATGGAGCGACCTGAACCTCGGGGTGACACTGGCGCGGCCCGCTGGCAGCCATGTGGATGTCGCGGGGTCGTTCAACTACTCACAGTCGTTGCACACCGAGTGGTTCCCGAGCCGCGCGTATTTCGGCGTGACGGTGACGGTGCACTGACCGGGGGGCGGGCGCGGCATGCCGCGCCCCTGCGCTTCAGTTCTCACTTCTTACTGACTGTCCCTCCACCCGCGCTACAATCGGCCCGGAGATGCGCGCCCATGAAACATATCCGCACCGGACTCGTTGCCTTTGTCCTCCTCGGTCTCGCATTCATGTCGGTTCCGCAGGGACAGGAGCCGCGCTTCAACGATGCGCTGCTCGAGCGGCTCACCTGGCGCAACCTCGGCCCGTTCCGCACGGGGGCGTGGATCTCGGACATCGCGTTCCCGGAGACGCCCGCCACGGCCCACCTCTATACCTTCTATGTGGGCGTGAGAAACGGGGGCGTCTGGAAGACCACCAACAACGGCACGACCTTTGAGTCCGTGTTCGACGCGCAATCGACGACGAGCATCGGAGCGATTGCCGTGGCTCCAAGTGACCAGAACCTCGTCTGGGTCGGCACCGGCGAGACGTACCAGACGCGGATGTCGTACCCGGGAGACGGCGTCTACAAGTCGACCGATGCCGGCAGGACGTGGACGAACATGGGGCTGCGCGATTCGCATCACATCAGCCGCATCCTCATCCATCCGAAGGACCCCAACATCGTGTACGTCGCGGCCATGGGTCACCTGTACTCGACCAATGCCGAGCGCGGGCTGTTCATGACCACCGACGGCGGCAGGACGTGGACCAAGCCGCTCTTCGTCGACGGCAAGACGGGCGTGATCGATCTCGTGATGAACCGCAAGGACCCGAAGGTGCTGTATGCGGCGACGTACGAACTCAGGCGGGTGCCGTGGGATCTGGATGTCGGCGGGCCCGGCAGCGGCATCTGGAAGTCCGTGGACGGCGGCAGACAATGGACTCGGCTCGCCGGCGGTCTGCCAACCGGCCGGCTGGGCCGCATCGGTCTCGACATCTACCAGCCGAATCCGAACATCCTCTACACCGTCGTCGAGAACGCGAACCTGCGTCCGGCGACGGCGCGCGAGGCGGAACGCGACAAGGAGCGCCCGAAGCCGTTCGAGCACGTCGTCGGCAACGAGGTCTACCGCACCGACAATGGCGGGAGGACGTGGAACAGGACGCACGACGCCTCGATCTCGCCCGGCAACAAGGCGCCGTATTCGTTCAACATCATCCGGGTCGATCCGGGAAACGCCAGCCACGTCATCGTGCTGAGCGATGCGCTTCCGAACTCCGAAGATGGCGGCAAGACGTGGCTCGACACCACCTGGCCGCCGAAGCGGATGTTCCCGAAGGCGTTTGGCGATGTGCGGGTGCTGTGGTTCGACCAGCAGAATCCCAATCGGATCTTCATGGGATCGGATGGCGGCGTCAATATCTCGTACGACAATGGCCGCACGGCCGATCACTACGTCAACCTGCCTGTTGGTGAACTGTGGGGCGTTGGCGTGGACCAGGACCAGCCGTACAACGTCTACGCCGGAATGCAGGATCACGATTCGTGGAAAGGCCCGAGCAACGGCTGGTCGGGGTCGGTGACGATTGCCGACTGGGTCACCGTCCGCGAAGGCGATGGCATGTACAACAAGGTGGATCCGACCGACTCGCGGTGGCTCTACAACACGCGCGAATTCGGCGACCACAAGCGCGTGGACCAGACGCTGCGCACGATGACCGACATCATGCCCCGCCGGCCGAAGGGCCAGCCGCCGCTGCGATGGAACTGGAACACGCCGCTCGCGATCTCTCCGCACAATCCGCACATCGTCTACACGGGCGCCCAGGTGCTGCTGCGGTCGCTCAACCGTGGCGACGCGTGGCAGGAGATCAGCCCGGATCTGACGACCAACGATCCCGAGAAGGTGTTTGGGCGCGGCAACATCCAGCACTGCACCATCACGACGGTCTCGGAATCGCCCGTCACCCCCGGCGTGATCTGGGTGGGCACCGATGACGGCCGGGTGCAGGTGACGAAGACGCACGGCTCGACGTGGACCGATGCTACGCCGGCCATCGCGAAAGCGGGCGGGCCGGCCGACCGCTGGGTCACACGCGTGCTGGCGTCGAGCCTGGATGCCGGGACGGCCTACGCGGCGAAGAGCGGCTACCGGCACGACGATCGCAAGCCGTATCTCCTCAAGACGACAGACTACGGCGCCACGTGGACGTCGATTGCGGCAAATCTCCCGGACAAGGGAATCAACGTGGTGGTCGAGGACGCGACCAACACGAAACTGCTGTTCGTGGGCACCGACATGGGGGTGTTCGCCACGATCGACGGTGGAGGGCGGTGGGTGCGGCTGAAGGGCAACATGCCGAATGTGCCGGTGCACGATCTGGTGATCCATCCACGCGAGCACGATCTGGTCGCCGGCACGTTCGGGCGGGCGATCTGGATTACGGACATCTCGATTCTGGAGCAACTCGACGAGGCGCAGCTCGGCGAAGGCGTGCGCGTCTTCGACATCCGGCCGCGCGCCAGAGTTCATACGAGCGGCTGGGGCGGCTACGACCTCTACGGCGACCGGTACGCCCCGACCGGCAACGAGCCCAACGCGATGGCCGTCACCTACTACCTGCGGGATGTGAAAGACCGGACCATCGCGATCAAGGTCACCGATCTGTCAGGCCAGCAGGTGCGGACGCTGACCGCCACGTCGCGGCAGGGCTTGAACACCGTGCCGTGGAACATGAGGAACCAGGCGGGCCTGGAGCAGCCTGCCGGTGACTACCGGGTGATTGTGGAGATAGACGGCCGGACGTTCACCAAGACGGCGACGATTCGGGGTCGGGACTGATCATAGACAAGCTCTCTCGATCATGGCGAATCTGCCGTTCACGACAGACGATGACGGTTCTGTCATCCGAAAGAGACTCTGTCGATCATCAGCCCCGACCCCTGTTTCGCGGGCTTCGCCAGGGCCGACGCCGCGAGCAGGACCAGCGCGATCCAGAGCAGATCGGCCATCACCAGATGGACCATCTGCATCCAGACAGGCGCGAGCAGCCACAAGTTCAGGAAGCCGGCGAACACCTCGGCGATCGCGAACACCACCACGGCTTGCCTGGCCAGCCGGCCGATCGGCGCGGCGGCTGGGAGCGGAACGCGGGCTACGCCGAAGACCAGCAGCGCGCCCACCAGCAGCGCCAGCGCAGGATGAAGTACACGCAGGCGAACGAGCAGGTGTGAGGTGGTCGAGAGGTCCACCGTGAAACCCTCGGCCATCGACCGGACCGGATACAACGTGTCGCCAAGCGCGGCGACCGCTCCGCTTTTTCCCACGGCAATCAGCCCGAGCAGACCGGCTGCCAGCATGCCAATCAGCCGCCCGCGTTTCGCGACCGCGAGACTGATGTCGGCACCGCCGGAGGCCCAGTGCGCCGTCAATGTCAGCGAAGCCAGCAGCAGGAACGTGTTGGCCAGGTGCGCCACCATGGCCATCGCGTGCGCCACGCTCGGGTTGTCGGCCACGAGCTGGAACAGCACGAGACCCGCGCCAAGGGCGGCCTCGGTCAGCATGAAGACCATCGCCAGCACGGCCCCCCGCCGCGCCGGGTGGCCCGCCTCGCACGCGCGAAAGGCCCACACGAGCAGGACGAGGACGCCGACCAGCGCCAGGCCGCTCGATGCGCGGTGCGAGAACTCGACGAGCATCTCGGCGGTGGGCGCCCGGGGAATCAACTCGCCATTGCAGAGCGGCCAATGGGCGCCGCAGCCGGCGCCCGATCCGGTGGCGCGCACGTACGCACCCCAGGCGACCACCGCGACGTTGTAGACAAGCACGAGCCAGGCGAATCGGGCAAGCTTGGTATGCACGAGGCCGATCATACGCCAGCGGCAGCTGCGGCGCTCAGGTGACGCGGCGATTCGCTCCGCGTCCCCGCTCACGCACGCACCAAAACATGCCTTACCGGGGCGTGGGCGGTCGGGCAACCACCGGGGGTTGCCCCTACACCTGAATCTGTCCGTCGTAGGGGCGGCCCCCTGTGGCCGCCCCCTACCAGTCCTGGCCCTCGCGGCACGTCTTGCAGACTGACGCCCTTCGACAGGCTCAGGACTTCGCTGTCGGCTTGGTTCGAGGGGCCGCTCCGCGAATCGCCGCGGCACCTGTCTGTTGGGCTGCTCCGCGAATCGCCGCGGCGCGTGTCTGTTGGGCTGCTTCGCGAATCGCCTCGGCACCTCTGCGCCGCAGTCCCCGACCCTCTCCCTGGGATCGCCATGCTCCAGCGTGGCCGGGACGGGGGCCGGGCTGTCCGCCTCCGCGCGCGGCGCTGCGGCGAGACCTCGACGAAGCTCAACGAGCGAAGGCGGGAGTCCCGAGATGACAGCGGTCATAGCGGCGGTCCCGCGTCGGTGGTTCAATGGAACATATGAAAGCTACCGAAATCCTCATGCACGAACACGAACTGATTCTGCGCGGCGTCGCTGTGCTTGAGCGCATGGCGAAACGCGCGAAGGCGGGCCAGGCGGTGCCCGCCGGCGATGCGAATGCGATCATCGAGTTCATCAGGAAATTTGCCGACGGCTGTCACCATGCGAAGGAAGAGGGCGTGCTGTTCCCCGCGATGGAAGCGGCAGGCATGCCGCGTGACGGGGGTCCAATTGCCGTGATGCTGGCGGAGCATGACGAAGGCCGGGCTGCCGTCAGGGCGATGCTTGAGGCAGTCGGCGCGTTTGGCTCGTCAGCGGTCGCGCAGGCGTCGTTTGCCGTGGCAGCCGATGCCTACGCCAACCTGCTCACCAACCACATCTACAAGGAGAACAACATCCTGTTCCGGATGGCCGACCAGGTGATTGGATCTCATAAGGACCCCGAGATGTTGCTGGCCTACGACGAACACGAAGCCAAAGTCACAGGCCCTGGCGAGCACGCGCGATTCCACAAGGTCGTCGAGGACCTCGAAGCGGCTTACCCGAACTGAGTCGGGATTGGGGGTGGCATCCCCCAGAATCCCCGACCCCTGATCCCGAAAACACCCTCCGAGATCAACGCACTCTAGTTCCTCACGACGACGAACATGACCGTCACCTTGATCCGGCACTCCTGCGGGATGCCGTTCAGCCGCACAGGCGAGAACTGCCACTGACGGACGGCGTCGAGAGCCGATGCGGCGAACGCCGGATCGGCGCCGTCGTTTGTCCGAAACTCCTTCAGGAATCCGTCGGTGCCGACGCGCGCCTCTACGACGACGGTGCCGGAGACGCCGTCGGTCGCATGTACTGGCGGGAACACCGGCTTCATATCCACGGTCTTCGTCGGCGGCGTGAGACATCCGCCAGCGGTTGACTGGCTGCAGGGGTCGGCCTCGGGCCGGACGACCGCGAGGCGCGGGACCGACACCGCTGCGGGCGTGCCGCGAGTTCCGACAGCGGCAGGGGGAGCAGACACCGCGACGCGCGGGACTGACATCGCGGCGGGCGTCGCGGCGCCGCCGCCCTGGACGACGACCGTCTCTTCGAGTGATCCAATCTGCGCGACCACATCCTGCTGCAGCTGCTGTCCAGCTGCGAGAACGACTCGCCCCTGTTTCGTGACGAAGCCTCGCTTCGTCACCTCCACCTGATACTCGCCCGCTGGAAGGTCGCTGATCGCGAACCGGCCGCCTTCGTCGGTCCGCGTCTCTTGTCGCTGCGCCGTCGCACTGTTGACCAGCGCGATTGGAACGCCGGACATCGCGCGCCCCGTCGCATCCATCAGCGTCCCGGAGCACGCCGCCGTTGGCGTCTGCGCGACGACAAGCACCGGCACAGGGACCGCGGCCTGTGCTTGGGTGGACGGGGGGGTCCGGGTGGAATCCGTGACGTCGCTGCCGCCCGGCGGCGGCAGCCGCACGCTGACTTTCTTTCCGCCCTCCATGGTGACCACCGCGATCCGAGGGGCGGACACCACTTGGCTGCCAGCCACGGAACCAGATCTGGCCGCAATGTTCGGCTGCGACAGCGCGGGTTGCGGGGCGTCAGATGCTGCGACCAGGCTCGCGATTGGGATCGTCACCCCGAGCAATCCCATGGCGACTGCGATGCCGGCCCACCGGGTCAGCGGCGCGTGGCTCAG
>Ga0315286_10002687_pt1 | contig 16645 bp, 11 predicted proteins | sample YL17G10_0_MG_FD_205038 | JGI IMG/M metagenome (GOLD analysis project Ga0315286, IMG submission 205038) | Sediment microbial communities from Yellowstone Lake, YNP, Wyoming, USA - YL17G10_0 | ecosystem: Environmental > Aquatic > Freshwater > Lake > Sediment | place: USA: Wyoming | collected...
CGGTGCACGTTCACATACGCCGGCCAGTAGGTCTTCGGTCCGAACCGCAGACAGCCTTCCAACATGCCGATCATGACCTCGGCCTGCTGCCAGAACTCCTTTTCCATATCGTAGACGCCGCCGGCGTGCGGGCCCTCGGTGTACACCCCGCCGAAGTCGGGGTCGATGCCGTTCTTCATGCCGTGGTCCATCGCCTTCTTGATGACCTTCTTATAGTCGTCCCAGTATGTAGCACCCCCGCCCCCGGGGGTGACCCCAGCCGAGGGCGGCTGGGCTACATTGGGGCCGGTCGAGCCGAGCACATCGGTGGCGTGGGCCAGCAGCCACGCAAACTCGACATTATGTCCGGCGGAAGTATTGTCCTCGGCGTGGGCCTTCTGGCCGCCTTCGGCGAACCGGTCCCAGCCCCAGACGATGTCGAACTTGATCTGCGGAGCGACCTTCCAGTCGATCGTGAACTGCGGAATGCCCGTCGCATACCGCTTGTGCACAATCCGTTTCAGGAGCAGGTCGATGTCCTCCAGTAGCGTCCGGCGGTGGATATCCTGCTTCGTACACTCGTACATGTTCGTGAACGCTTCCATCAGGTGCATGTGGACGTCGAGGGTCTTGCGGTCGCCGCCTTTGGCGCCGGGGCCGCACAGGGTCCAATCACGTTCGAACATCTCGTAATAGCCGCCATACATCGTCTCGGCGGCGTACTTCTTGACGAGGTCGAAGACCTTCTCGGCGTACTCCTGCCCGCGCGGGTCGCCGGTGGCCATCGTGTACTCGGTCAGCCCGTACATGGCGAAGCTCAGGCCGTAGAGGATCTTCTTGTCGATGGTCACCTCGCCCTTGCGGTTGGCCATCCAATAGAACCCGCCATACTTCTTGTCCCAGAGCTTATCGACCACGAAGTCCACGCCGTGCTTGGCGAACTCGGCGCATTGGCCGTTGCCATAGCCCCCCCGGTGCGCCGCCGACATCGAAAAGATGAACCGCATCTGGCCCAGCATCGACTTCTCATCGGTCCCGGAGTCCTTGCCGTCCTTGTCGAAATGCGTGACGAAGCCGCCGTACCGGTCGTCTTTGGCCCGATTCAGCCAGAACGGCAGCAGCTCCGTCGTCAAATGCGTCTTGCACTCCTGCAAACACCCGGCTACCTGATCGCGATCAATGGCCATCGTAGGACCCCTTTCGCCAAATTGCCCAGCATCCATCCATCCGAAAAACGACGGCGGTATTCTATGCCCCCGCCCCCCCACCGTCAACCCAAGACCCGATGGGCCAAGCATCGTGTATGACTGCATTTTGTGGGGGTGGCAGCCTCAAAGCCAAAGGCTTTGGGGATGGCCAAGCCAACGAATGGCAACCTGTCCACCGGCCTGAGCGAGCATCAACCATGCCTATCTCATCTACGCGGCGGCGGTGGGAGAATGCGGCGTGGACACCTTGGGGCAGGACAGAGTAGAATTGTCACGGGAATCGGTGCCCTCAGGTTTTGGCACGGCGGGCGCAGCGGACGCTCCCCAATGGGGAATGCGTAGGCGTGATGCCGCGTCGTTTCGGCCGGTGGCTCCGAGATCCTATGTCTGGTATGGTGCCCACCGATACCGGGAGACTTGACCGTGAACGAAATTGAGAACAACGCGATGGCCAGCCCACGCAGACGGCTACGACACACCTTCGCGACCATCCTGCTGGTGATTCTGGCGGTCCTATGGTTTGTCTGGGGGCCGGTCGGGCCAACTCTCTACCTTGGCGGTCTGTTCAACTCAATGTTGGTTTGGAACCCTATCGCGCTGGTGCTGGTGGTTCTGTTGCCGCTGATCCTCGTGAACGTGTTTGCGCGCCCCCTCCTTACGTACACGTTCGCCACCGGGCGTCGCCCGAGCCCCCACCGAGAAACGATTCTCGTTATCGTAGTAATCGGTGGTCTTGTCGGGCCGGTGCTCGTGGGTCTAACCGGTCTGACGCCGAGTCCGGGCGATATGTTCGTGCGTGGGTTCGCCAAGTATGCGCAGTGCCGAGTAGATGTTGAAGCCATCCAAGGCTGGTTGGACTCGTTGAACCCCAAGGACTACATCCTCGGCGAATACGGCACTGCCGAGAAACGCTTTGTTGGGTCGGAGCAGCCTCCGTGCATTGCGACGCTTCATCCCAAGCGGGCGACGGTTCGTCCGGATGACTCCAAGCACCTGACGGTCAAAGTGCTTTGGGGCGGAGGTTTCATCGGCCACTGGGGCATAGTGGTGGGTCCGAGGGATATGCCAACGGCGGCACCTAATTCGTTGGACTTTCCCAAACCGCGATTCCCCTTGGCACCTGGAGCCTATATTTGGTCCAGCGACTGAGCAAGCGGATTAACCCGCGAACTGCAACACGGTCTGGACGATAGTCGGAGTATTGTTCGCCATGAGCAACACACGCGGTCGTATTCGGGTGGTGGGCATCCTTACGTTGGCAGGCACGCCATCGTATGTGCTGTGTGACGCATGGCACATTTGCATGGCTGGTCACATGCAGCACGGGCCATATCCACTGTATCAGTGGATCAGCGAATTCTGGTGGATAGCCTGTTTCACGTCGGTTCTTGTCTTCTCGCTGAGCATGAACGCGAAGGGAGGAGTACTCTTCGCGATGGGCAGCCTTTTGCTCGTTCTTTCTCGGATTGGGCTCGGGAGTCTTGGAGGAAGCGGTATGTTGATCGAGTTGCCCTTGTTGGTCGCTATGGATATCTACTCCATCAGATACGTGATCCGACCTAAGAGATTTGAACTGAATGGCGAACAAGACGCTCCACCCAACAGCCGCCCGCCCTCTCAATTGCCTACGTCGGCGGAAGTTCATACGCCAGATTAACCCGCGAACTGCAACACAGTCTGGACGATAGCAGGCCATCGTCGATGAGGACCGACAGACATGTACAGGGGATATTCGGGCTGGAAGTCCTACGGGGGTTGCGTTATCCTGATGCTCAGAAGGCTACGCGATGCAGTCCAGCACAGTTAAGTGGGAGATGTCGGACAATGCGTGAAGGTGCGACTATGAAGAAACTCCTTCCGTGGATCATTGCGGCTGCACTACTTCTGGCGTTTGTATTATATATCGCATCGATGTTCCACTTGGGTACAGGCTCCCGTATATTTGCACGCATATGGCGTAGGCAACTGCTCGCATGTCAGTCGTTGGATGAAGTCAAGCAGCATTTCAACTGCATTGGGACGGAGGGTAGCTCGACAGTTGAGCCAACAAAGCCTAAGTTGGGCCGACCATGGGCGTTGATCAAGAGCTTTCCGGATGGGCGATGGATCGCCTGTGCTTACGCTGATAGTCATGGTGCATGGGGTGGCGGGACCATTGTTACACGGGATAGCTCAGGTGAGATCCACATATTCTTCTGCCACGTCTGTGGGCAGCTATATGCGAAAGGCGAGACCTTGGAGGAGTTCTACACGAGTCTTCGGGGCTATGAATTCAGGCCGAAGGAGGTATTCCTCAAGTAGTAGGGCCGCTGGCCTCGCCGTCTCTATTATTGTGCGGCTGTCTGTGGGCAGGCAGCGTATCGCCTTCTCCAGACGATAGGCTCACTGGACAGCGTGAAATGCGGTTTTAGGGTAGATTCGTTCAGACAACGCCGAACTGATGAAGCAGTATGAAACCGGCGGCCAGAAAGGCTGATCCATAGTGCCGCATCGTCTAACAGAGCCATCCCCAAGCTTCGCGAAGGCAGGCATGGAGGTGGCCGACCGATGTCCAAACGATCATTCGTAAATAGTAAATCGTAAATAGTAAATCCATGACGCCTCGCCAGATCATTCACGTGGATATGGACGCGTTTTATGCGTCGGTGGAGCAGCGGGACCGGCCCCAGCTCCAGGGCAAGGCGGTCATCGTCGGCGGCGACCCGAAGAGCCGGGGCGTGGTCAGCGCCGCCTCCTACGAAGCCCGCAAATTCGGCGTCCACAGCGCGATGCCGATGGCCCAGGCGGTGCGCCTGTGCCCGGAGGGCATCGTTTTGCCCGTCCGCATGGACCGCTACGCGGAGGTCTCGCAGACGATCCACGCCATCTTCGAGCAGTATACGCCGCTGGTGGAGCCGCTCTCGCTCGATGAGGCGTTTCTCGATGTCACCGGCAGCATCCATCTCTTCGGGACCGCCGAGCAGATCGGCCGCCGGATCAAAGAGCAAGTCCACGAACAAACGCAACTGACCGCCTCCGTCGGCGTCGCCCCGAACAAGTTCCTCGCCAAGCTGGCGTCCGATCTGAAGAAGCCCGACGGGTTCGTCGTGATCACGGAGCAGAATAAGCAGGAAATCCTCGATCCGCTGCCCGTCGGCCGGATCTGGGGCGTCGGCAAAGTCACGGAGGGGACTCTGCAGTCCCACGGCATTCGGACCATCGCCCAGCTTCGCAACAGTACGTTTGAGGAGCTCAAGTCCATCGTGGGTAACGCCGCCGAGGAGTTGCTGCGGCTCGCCCGCGGTGAAGACGACAGAGCGGTCGAGCCGGACCGGGAGCGAAAGAGCCTGTCGAGCGAACGAACGTTCGCGACGGATCTCCGGGATGAGGCGATCCTGTCGAGCGTCCTGCTGGAGCAGGTCGAGGAGGTGGCCGAGCGTTTGCGCCGGCATCACCTCAAAGCCAGGACGATCACGCTGAAGCTGCGTTACGGTAACTTCCGGACCCTCACGCGAAGCGAAACCCTGAGCGACGCGACGAACCTGACGAAGCCTTTATGGGAAACCGCCGAGCGGGTCTTACGGCGATGGCAGACCCGGTCCGGCGGACCGCTGCGTCTGCTCGGCTTCGCCGCTTCCGGCCTGGAATCCGAGCATGCAGGACAGCAACTACTCTTTGCGGACCCTGAACAGGAGAGATTGAAGAGGCTCGATGACGTCGTGGACCGCATCCGCGACCGCTACGGCAGACGCGCGGTCCATCGAGGCACGCGAACCGCGCAGGATGATCCCCCCACCACCTGATCCGGCCCGCAAAGGAACGTCGCTCCGCGCAACTGCCGGTGGCTCACGGAACCACAGGAACTCGTGCGCAGGAAGTCTTCGCCCTTTGACGTCCCGCACGAATCCTGCCCCGCCTACTCGCAACAACGTGCCCCCCAACACGATGTCCCCGCATCGCGCCCCGTCCCTCATACTTGCCTAGATTATCAAGAGAAGAGATCGTGATGGAAACTTAGGACATGAGAGAGACTATAGAGTCTCGCCCGTCGGGCAGACGCTCGTAAGTGGTTGCGGCTCCTGCGCTTGTATGCAACGCTGACGACCAGGTTTTTGCGTAAAGACGCCATGTACGGCGTCGGATGTCCCGCCATCGGCCCCCTGGAATCCCGGAGAAACAGGGCTGGTTCGAGCCCGACCGGTATACGATCCGCCGACGTTTTGGTTGTGGCGTTTTCATGGAATTTTATCTTGATTTTTATTTGGGCATGCAGTAATCATAGGCCTCGGACAAGCTGTGTTTGTGAATCGGCGATGATCGTACAGAGGCGAGTCAACAGTCTTGACACGCTTGAAAATCAGCCGAGAGAATAGTGGAAGAATCTTGCGAAAGGGGATCATCATGAGGAAAGTAGTTCTTACAGCGTTAGCAGTTCTGGCATTTGCCGCGTTCACGTTCAGCGGCTGCAAGAAGGAACCGGTACCGGTAAAGAAGGCCGCCCCGGAGAAGAAGGCCGCCCCGGCACCGGAGAAGAAGGCAGCGGCCCCGGCGCCTGCCCCAGCGCCCGCCCCAGCACCTGCCCCGGCACCAGCCCCGGCACCTGCTACGCCGCCCGCAACAAAGTAGCCGTTGCCGCGTAGTCGATAGGGTAACATCGCCTGTGCCGACATGAGATCGTCGGAATAGGCGTACCGTCAGGACTGGCGGGGTCGTTGAACGAGTCGCAGATGGGCGTCCGGAGTGGCTTTCTGTTTTGACTCTCCGGAAGGGAATATGGGTGTCTGCCGAAGTTCCCGGTGTGCCGTCTGGAGGATTGACGTCGCTCAACAGCCCCGCCATCCTGCATAGGGGTGTTCTGTGGTTTTTGTACCGTCACAGGATGCTTCTTGCATTTCGAGATCGCTTTGGCGGACACCGCTACCGCAATCGGGAAAGGAATCTTGCGATCCGGGGCTGGAACTTGTCGGTGATGTCAAAGGACACCACCACGGCCCTGGCCCGGCCGAGAATCGCCTCGCGCGGAACAAAGCCGAAGTACCGCGAGTCGCGGCTCACGTCTCGATTGTCGCCCAGGACGAAGTAGTGGCCGTCCGGGACCACCAGGGGACCGAAGTTCCGCATCGCATGGATGCTCGGGATCCTGACGACCGGGTGAACACTCCGGCCCAGATTCTCCATCGCCAGCGAGCCGGTAGCCGCGAGGTCGCCGGACAAATGCACGGGACATTCCCGATCCGTTTCGCTATAGGCAAGAGGCTGCCCATTCAGCAAGAGCGCTCCATCGCGCATCTGAACCGTATCGCCCGGCTCGCCCGCGACTCGTTTGACCAGCCGCACGCCATCCTCCGGCGACAGGCAAACCACGATATCGCCCCGTTGCGGCTCGGACCATGACGCCAGGCGATGCAGCGTCAACGGCACCCTGAGGCCATAGGCAACCTTGTCCACATAGATCAGATCCCCCTCCAGTATCGTGGGATTCATCGAGCCGGTCGGGACCCAGTTCCAGTCCGCCAGGCTCGACTTCACAGGCACCACCACAAAAACGACGAAAATCACAACGCCCCGCCACTGCCGCCACAACCGCCGGCCCAGCATCCGCATCTTCCCGGCCTGCCGCTGCCAGCCCGATGTCCACGTCCTCGTACGTTCTTTCATCTCGATCCCCTTCAACCGAGCCAACCGTCCGCCCGGCATACCGATTCAGCACAGCAACGCCCTATCTATATGGACGCATCCCGCGGCACACTCTTTCAGCCGCGACCGCAAAGTCGCTGACCGAGTAGCATGTAGGTTGAACCTGCCCTGCCGATTCCTCTTCACCAAGGCGTCAATCTCATGACGCCGGCGGCCTATTCAGGTTGATAGGTGCGAATCTCGGCCGGCTGCGTGCTTCGCTGCGGCACCGCGAGCCACAAACGGTCGAGTTGGGGCGAGTAGAAACTGGTTCGGGCGCCGGGCACGGTGGCGACTCGCTCCATGCGCTCGTACCGGTCGGCATCTCGCTGGGCCACCACGTCCAGGTAGCCTTCGCCGCACGAGAGGTAGAGCCTCTTTCGTGTCGCGTCGTAGAAGAGATCGTCGGTGTCCTCGGAGATCACTATGCTGGTCACGGGTTTGGCCGTGGTGGTGTCAAGGACGACCAGCCGTGCCGGCTTGCGGCACCCGATGAACAGCCGGTGATTCACTTCATCCAGCGCCATCGGGAAATTCGCTTGGAACTCCGTCATGGGCCACGCTGCCGTGACCGACTGCTTTTCGCGGTCGATGACTGCGACTTGTTGTGCATCGGGGACGTTCACGAAAATCCGAGCGCCGCCCGACTCCAACTGAAATGATTCGGGGTGGGCCGGGAGTTTGATGCTGCCGGTCTGCTTCATCGTAGCGGCGTCGATGACAGCGAGCGCCCCGGACCCGTAGCCGATATAGATCATTCTCGCCTTCGGGTCAAAACGCACGTTGTCGGCGTCGTCCAGCGAGCTGAGGCTTTTCACTACGTCGTAGGAAGCACCGTCGAGTAGTTTGAAGGTGCCGTCATCTCCGTTGGCGACGCCGACTTGATTCGGATTCGCCAGATATAGCACGCCCGTCGGCTTGTGCAATCCGGCGATGCTTTTGAGACGCTTGCCGGCCGCGATGTCCACGACCTCCAGCGTGTTGTTGCCAAGCGCGGCGACGAAGAGCCTGTGCCCCTTCGCGTCGATGGCGAAATGGTCGAATCGCCCCGTGACGCCCGGCAGTGGAATGGTCTGGATCAGCTTGAGTGTGGCGGGCTGGGCCGCGGCAACGCTGCCGTAGCTGAAATCGTCGAACAGCGTGACGCTGTCGGCCTTCGTCCAGAGGCCGACCTTGCCCGAGTCGGTGAAGGTGTCGTCTTGCGCGTCGAATAGCTTCTTGCCGTTGAGAATGACCGTGAATTTGTTGCCCGCGAACTCGACGCGCAACGTATGCCACGTTCCGGAAGGCACCGGCTCTTTCACGCCGTAGCCGCCTTTACGCCCCACGATATCGAGGGCCGTGCGTTTGCCGTTCACGGTCTTGTAGAGCACCACGTTGTCTTCGTTCGCGTTGGCGCGGGCGACGTAGTAATTGTCCGCGTCCTTGCATCGCCAGAGGACCCCACCGGCCTGGTCTTCCTTGCCGGAGACCGACTTGAACTTCACTTCCACGTAACCGTCTCTGATGCGGGTGTCTTCCTTGATGCAAACCGGGTAGGTGGCCACGCCGGACTGCTTGAGGACGTTCGGTTGGCTGGGAGCGGAGCCGTCGGCGACAACGGCCCACTTGGGCTCGCCCTCGCCGGTTTTGGCGCCTGTCCAGTGGACGGGCAGCTTGCCGACCTCGGTGTCTTCAAAGTTGACGGTCTCGGCCGGCGAGACACATGCCATCAGACCGGTTGTCAGGAGTACGGTCATCCATGTCTTCATTATCGTTCTCCTTGGCTGGAAACTCCTGGTTCATCATTCTCATAGGCGGCCTCTGCCGGCGCGCCACGGCCCCTCGGTCGCCGCAGGCGGCGAGTTCGACGCTGAGCCTGCATCATAGGTGGATTCTGTGTTTGAGACAAGTAGGAAAACACCGAGGCCCGCGCCGGATTGGCACGGGCCTCGGATTTGCCTCTATTCCTGACAGCCTCCGGTGCAGCCCGGGGGCCGCCGTCGGGATTCGCTGTTTACGATCTCCTCTTTGCGCTTGGGGGTCCTGGAAGAGACAGCCAATCACAAATCGTCAATCCCAAATCACAAATCCCTACTGCTTGATCACGCGGATATCGTCGACATAGATCTTGCCAGCGCCGCCTGCCTTCGGGCTCTTGCGGTCACCGACGCCGATATACACCTTCTTGACCTTGGCCATGTTCACACCGGCGAACTGGCTCAGCGGAACCTTCCAGTCGCCCCAGATGCCCCTGGTCACCACGGTGGCGTCGGTATTGGCCACCGTCGCACTCTTGCCGGCGCTGTCTTCGATGGTGACGTACACCTGCCCGGCGCCATTGGCCGCGGCCCCCAGGAGGGCGAGCACCAGCGTATTCATGCCGTTGACCGTCCAGTCCTGGACCGGGGTGAACTCCCGTTGCGCCTCGCTGAAGAAAGGCGCCTTCGTGTTGTCGTACCTCAGGGACAGCGCCTGTCGGCCGCTGTTCACGTAGACCACCTCCGCGAAGGGGGCTGTATCATTGCCGACAACGGAGTTGCTCTTGAGGTCGGTGACGCCATCGACCCAGACACTGAAGATCTCGTTGCCCGCATCATCCGTGTAGGTCTCCATGTTGTCGACCACGATGAAGTTGGCGGTCGTGAAGCTCCACACGTTGCCTTTCCACGGGCTGTCGGGCGAGGCGTCATTGACCTCGTCGATCCGCCAGTAGTAGGTCTTATTCCACTCCAGAATGCCCGGATCGAACGTGTTCTCGGCCCGTTTCTGCTGACCCTTATAGACAGCCGCAGTGGCCGGGGTAGCATTGGCAACCGCCTGGGCATTATCCCCGAAGTAGACATTGTGCTTGGCCGCTTTCTCGCCGGCCTTCCAGGACAGCGTCAGTTGCTGCGGAACATCCACAGCCTTGTTCAGCGGATAGAAAGGCTGGGCATGGTACGGCGGCTGCAGCGGACCGGCGGGAATGATCACCTTCGCCATCGTCGCCGTCGACCAGTACAACTGTTCCACGGCTGTGCCACCGCTGTCGTAGAACTCCAGCACCAGCGAATGGATGCCCTTCTCCAGATAGATCGGCACGGAGAAGTACTCGCTGGTCACCGTGGGGGTTACCCACTTGTCAATGATCAACTGGCCGTCGATCCACAGCCGAGTGCCATCCTGGCAGTTGACACTGAACCGGAACGTGTCGGCCACCGCGATTTCGAGGTCCGCCGTCCAGCGGGCCGACCAGCCGTCGGCCGGAATCGGGGCGCCCACGGAAACGTCCGTATTGATATTGACCGACTGATCGATGCGACTGAGGGCCGGCGTGCCCGAGGGCGCGTTGCCGATGAAGTAATCGCCCCGCAGACCACCGCCGCCGCCGACCGTGGTGAAACTCCAGACCAAACCGGGCACCTTCTGGCCGGTGACCGTCGTCTCATCGATTGCCCAATAGTAGGTCGTGTTTTGCGCCAGCGAACCCGGACTGAAGGTCAGGGCGTTCTGACTGCCTTTGGCGACGCTGGCGTCCCGGGCCTCCACCTTGGCCTTGTCGGTGCCGAAGTACACGTCGTGCTTGATCCCGTTCTGGCCGGGCTGCCAGCTCAGGCTGGTTGTGACACTGATCCACTTGTCGCCGTCGCGCGGCACGGGGCTGAAGGCCGTCTTCGGCGCGACCATCACGTTCCAGACATCGCCCTTGATGACGTTGCCGGCGGCATCGATCTCATCCACACGCCAATAGTAGGTGACGCCCGGCTCCAGGGGCGTCGCCACATGGTAGTACATGGCCATGGCCCCGGGCAGATTCGCCGACCGCAGATCCGCAGCGGTCAGGTCCGGACTGGTCCCCAGATACACATTGTGGGCCTGCGCCGTATCGCCCTTGGTCCACTGGAACAGCGGCATGGTGATGATGGCGCCCGGGGCAGGATTCGGCTTGTTGGCCTTGAGGTCCGCCTCCAACAGCTCGACCTCCGCGATCTGCATGCTGTTGGCGGAACCCGGATTTTGGACCGGGGAGAGCATCAACTGATAGTGCTTGTACGAGACCGTGTTCGCGAATGTCATCGGCGTCGTGGTCCACGTCCGAAACGGCCAACCCGCCTGCGCTAAATCGACGATGTCGCCCTTGGCAATCAGGGTGTACGGCCCGTTGATGCTCTCGTTGGAGCCGGACAACTCGTATTTGATCGGGTTCCGCTCAATCGCGTCGTTGGCCGAGCACAGCCTGACCCCTATCACGACCGTCGGGCCCGCCTTGGGCGTGACGCGGATGCCCGTGGGCACTACCTCACCCTTGAAGTGCAGGAACTTCGTTGTGATCTGGTCATCGATGGCCTGGTCCGGCCCCTCGTTGCCCGGCCACCCGATGGAGGCGTCGTTACCCGGGCTCACGCCGTCGTTCGGGACGCCTTGGATGGGGTCCCCCGGCATGGTGACATCGTGCGCCGCTTGGGCCACCGCGCCTGCGAGCAGGACGGCGATGGCCACACTCAGATGATACGCTAACTTCTTGCTCATGACATTTCTCCTTCTCATGTAGACCCCAAATTCCCTGCCTCGGCCACACACCAAGGCGTCGTCAGTCCCCCCATGCGCAAGATCCCGCATGGGAACCCATCACCCCGCAACGTGCCGTGCGGCTTCTGCCGCAAGCACGGCCTCGCCAAAACTCATCGACACAAATCCCCTGTGACTTGCTATGATGGAATCGACTCACGCACCTCCTTTCCAGACGATCTGGGCTATGTCACGGGTGGACGAAATGAATGCGAAATGCCCTCGAAGTGCATCCTCGTGCCCCGTTCACCCTGTATCCGATCCCACGTGCCACGTCAGGGCCTCCGACTCTGACCTTTGTGTTCGTTACCGCCGGTGCACGCCTTACCCATGAACCAGACGCCACGGGCGGTCTAATCCACACTGTGCGCACATTTTACCACGCGAAATCCGTCCATGCAAGAGGATTATTCTGGGACTTTGGGATTCCCCCCGTCCCGCATGATAGCAAGCTCGCAAGCCCAGCATCCACAAGGTCTTAGGCACCGCCCCACCGCTTGCCCCCTGATCCCCGACCCCTGACCCCCGATCCCTGCTCCAAGAATCGCCCGGCAATCCTGCCCACCGATCCGAACGCGAACCGGCCAATGTCGATCTGGCCGGGCCTCAGGAACAGCACCTCCGCGATGTCGGCCTCCATCGGCCTGGCCCGTGAGACGTCGGCCGCCTCGCAGAGGAATCCCATATCGAGCGTCCGATATCGCACCCCCATGTATTCGTAGACATTCGGCCACGACCCCAGGTATCGCATGGCCGTCACCTCCAGCCCGATCTCCTCGCGGACCTCCCGCCGCAGCGCCTCTTCCACGGTCTCGCCCGGGTCTGCGAACCCGCCCGGCAGATCCCACTTGCCCTTGCCCGGCTCCTTGCCCCGAACCAGCACCACCATCCGCCCCTGCTCATCCACGACCACGCCGGCCACCGCCGCCGCCGGGTTCAGATACAGCCTGAACCCGCACGCCTCGCACCGCAGCAGCTTCATCCCCACAGTCCGCAGCGCCGCCGCCCCGCACTTCGGGCAGTACTTGAAGGGTCCCCAAAACGCGGTCTCCGCGTTTTGGGAGCCCAACACGCTCCCAAGCCCACTATCAGATTCCATAGCCAACCCTCGACACACAGCAACAGCCAACAACTGATCTCTCACCCATCGTAGCGACTCAATGGTGAGCAGTAAAGCTAAGGTTTCCCCCACCTCCGTCGATGGTCATAATGCGTGACTTCAACTCAGTTGATCGGGGCCTTTGGACTCACACACAAGATGGAAGGAACAGTATGGGTCCGAAGGAAATCCTTGAATCGACGCGGAAAGCAATCGCAGAGCACGCTGGCGACGATCCCGACAAGCGGTTTTACGCAAATCGGTTCCTCTTTCCCCGCAGCGAGGCCGCGGATTGTATCGCGCAAAAGAAACGCCCTTTTCAGGGCGTCGGCCCGAAGATGCTATCTTCGGGGGTGCTCCTACATTGAATACGTAAATAGCGACAGGCGGTGACTCGTTACCGCATCACCCAGCCTTGGCCTTTGTAGACGACTTCCACGGAAGCTCGCAGGGCCGGATCGCCTCGCAGGGCGTAGGTCAGTTCGAGGGTCTTGCGGAGGTAGATCGGGACGGGTTTGCCGGTCGCCTGGTCCACCGCCACCGGGTGCGGCACGACCGCCGTCTCGTTGCTCAGACCGCCGATAAACACTTTGAAGCCAAGGGCTTGCGTGTCGAAGTCTTGCCAGATGATGGCGATGTCCTTGGCGTTGTCCTCACCCTGCAAGACGCGGTTGGCGACCCCCTGGAGCGGCTCGATGAACGGGTAGCGGCCCTGGTGCCGCTGTTTGATCGCCTCGAACACCGCCGGCGTTACCCCCTTGCCCGCCGGCACGATCTGGAACGTGTCCGTCATCAGGTCGCACTTGGGGTAAAATTCCACGTCCTGGCCCGTGCGGTTCATCACCGTCACGATCATGTACCAGAACCGGGTCTCGCCGTTGGGGCCCCACGGCAGCACGATCTGCTGCGGCTGCTCGTATCTGGCTTCCAGCGTCCACTGCCCCGTCCGCTGCACAATGGCCGGTCGCGGGGCCGCGGCGTGGCTCAGATCGCCCAAGTCCACACAGAAACCCGCCCCAATGACCGCCAGGACCGTCCCATAAAGAAGGCTTCTTTTCATCTGCAATCCGCTCTCAACAGAACTTAGTAGCATGGGCGTCCGGCCCATGGGTTCCAGATCACGGGCAAGATGCCCGTGCTACTGTGCCGTTCGGATGCGCCAAGTTGCACCTTTTACCTATTTTACACAAAGACCCATGCAAAGCCAAGAAGATTTTAACCCGCGGGGCGGGAGTTTGAAGTGGGAAGTTTGGAATTTGAGGTTGGAAATGGGAAGTTTGAAGTTTGAAGAACAGGCGTTCCGGCTCCCGCTTGAAGCTGCCAACTTCAAACTTGACACTTCAACCTTCATCCTCCCCTCTTGACACTTCCAACTTGAAACTTGACACTCCAAAACATCGAACCACTCGAACCGTATGAAAGGAGGTCTTGCGATGACAGGAACCAACCATGAGCGGGCACAATCGATCACACGTCGTGGCTTCATCTCCGGCGCCGGGGCGGCGGCATTGTCTTTCGCCGTCGTCCGGCCTGAGGCGGTCACAGGGACGCAGGCGAACAGCCGGGTCAAGGCGGGCGTCATCGGCCTCGGCAGTCGCGGCCGGATGATCGCCGGCATGGTAAAAAAGCACGGCGGCTACGAGATCACGGCCCTAGCCGACTACTTCCAGTCGGTGGCGGACGCGGCGGGCGAGGAGCTCGGCGTGCCCAAGGCGAAACGGTTCTCCGGCCTGTCCGCTTACAAGGGCTTGATCGCGGCCGATGTCGATGCCGTTTTCCTGGAGACGCCGCCCTACTGCTTCCCCGAGCACACGGAGGCGGCGGTCGCGGCGGGCCGGCACGTCTACTCGGCCAAGCCCCTGGGCTGCGATGTCCCCGGCTGCCTGCGCATCCGGGACGCCGCGAAGAAAGCGACCGCGAACAAGAGAGTCTTTCTGGTCGATTTTCAGACCCGGACGGACCCGTTCTTCATCGAGGGCGTCAAGCGCGTGCGCGAGGGCGCCATCGGCCGGATCGGCCTGTTGTCCTCGGAGTACAACGACGAGAGCTTCCGCGACCCGCCCAAGACGGCGACCGCCGAGAGCCGCCTGCAGGAGCTGGTCTGGGTCAACGACGACGACCTGGGCGGCAGCTATCTCGTCAACGCCGGCATCCACGCCATCGACGTGGCGCTGTGGATCGCCGGGCAGATGCCGGCGAGTGTGATGGGCGCCTCGCAGATTACCCGCGCCGACCCGCACGGCGATTCGCACGACGTCTTCTCGCTGACCTACGAATTCCCGAACGGCATGATCCTGAACCATCGGGGCGAGCACCTCAAGAACCGTTCGGACTTCCGCAGCGACTGCCTCGCCCAGGGCCAGGACGGCTGCCTCGAAACCGGCTACACCTCGCGGGTCCGCATCCTCGGCACCCGCACCGGCTGGCGCGGCGGCGACGTCGTGAACCTCTACCCCTCCGGCGCCGAGCGGAACATCGACACATTCCACAAGTGCGTCACGCAAGGCGTCTACGATAACGCGACAGTCGAGCCCAGCGTCAACGCGACTCTGGCCACGATCCTCGGCCGGGAAGCCGCCCGTCGGCGAACGAAGCTGACTCTCGACGACATCCTCCGCGAGAACCGCCGCCTCGAACCCGACCTGACCGGCCTGCGAGCTTAAGCCCCTTCTGACCGCACCCGTTTCACGCTCGTAGGAGGTAAGTTCTCAGACAACCCGGCGTCTTCGCAGCCAGCCAAGGGCTCCCGCACCAATGCCAACGAGGACAAGGGCGCCCGGGGCAGGAATGGGTCCCACTTTGAGCACAACGTCATTGCCGGTGAGACCGAAGTAGTTGATCTGGAAACCGTATGAGAGACCAGAGTACATCTCGGTGAACCAACTCCCTTGCGGCAAACCGGCGAACTGCCCGGACACAAGGTCCGTTCCGTCGTTCTTGATGATAACGAACTCATCGCCCTCCGCAGGCCCGAAGTGCAACACAAGGTCCAGGGCACCACCGTCCAGAGTGACCAAGCCGTTGACCTGCAGTTGGTCGTAGCTGGCACCGGGCGTCTTGCCAAACAACTCGATCTCCAGCAACCCATCATCCATCACGTAGTTGCCGTTGATGATGGAGAACCCCGGCACCGACGTATTCAGACGATCGCTCAACAAGAACCCCGGCGCCAACGTCCCGCCCTCTTGCAGCAATCTTGGGTCGTGGCTATGCGTATTGAATGTATTCACGGCCAGCCGGCCACCGGTGAAGTTGAACGTCCCCCCGGCTCCCATATTGATGATGTCCGCCGAAAACAGCCCACCCTTCAGATTCACCGTGCCAGTCGTGTTTGTTCCGGTACCTATGTTGGCCGTTGTCGCTGTAACGATGGTGCTATCCCCCGTAGTCAAAGTTCCACTGGCAGCCCCGATGTCGGACCTACGGCCTACGTTCAACTCTGTCAGATGCGCCGTCATGTCACCCAGCGTAGCATTCAACAGACCCACCGGATGGCCCCCACCGCCCGAATAGGCCGTCGAGTAGTTACGCCCGATGTCCAGCACCGCCGGAGCCGCCGCCGTCCCCACATGCAGGCTCGAATTGCTCCCCAGCACCAAACGCCCGTCCGCCGTGCCATATCCATCCCCGTGAGCAACGGCCCCTACCGTCAGATTGTTCGCAATGAACGCCTCGAACCTCGGATTCGTCACCGTAAAGTCCAGATACGCCTTTGACGCCCCCGTCCCATCCCCCGCATCGTTGTAACTGATCCCCAGAAATGATATCGGCTCCGCCGCCGTGCCCAATCGGAACGTCCCACCCACCGGAACGTCCAGAATCCCCGTGCTCTGACCCCGGCCAAAGTACACGTTCGTCACATCCAGAGCGTCCGCCTGATCCCAACGAAGTGTCCCTGTCGCCGTCCCGATATTGCTTGCATACCCCACATTCAACTCACTCAAGTGCAAATCCACTTCCCCCTGCGTCGCGTCGAACAAACCCACCGGATGGCCCCCACCGCCCGAATAGGCCGTCGAGTAGTTACGCCCGATGTCCAGCACCGCCGGAGCCGCCGCCGTCCCCACATGCAGGCTCGAATTGCTCCCCAGCACCAAACGCCCGTCCGCCGTGCCCGTGCCATCGCCATGATTCAATGTGCCAACGGAGAGATCACTAACAAACGCATTAACCG
>Ga0315286_10002688_pt1 | contig 16641 bp, 25 predicted proteins | sample YL17G10_0_MG_FD_205038 | JGI IMG/M metagenome (GOLD analysis project Ga0315286, IMG submission 205038) | Sediment microbial communities from Yellowstone Lake, YNP, Wyoming, USA - YL17G10_0 | ecosystem: Environmental > Aquatic > Freshwater > Lake > Sediment | place: USA: Wyoming | collected...
TAATGGGGAAGGCCGCTGGATGCCGTAACTCAGCGGGTTGATTTTCGCACATTTTGGCATTTCGTCAATCCATCTCATATTCACGATCTTCCCAGGCCTGACAAACCCGCATATCGTTGCAGATAAAGTTCAGTTTTTCGCAGTGGCCCCTAAAGCCTGCACCTTTATCGTAGGTTGCCAGCGGGATGCGCTCAATCCGCACTTGTGTCATAAAGCTGTTGTCGTAATACTCGCAGTTTGAGCAATGTTTGCGCCTAGCGTCTTTTTCATCGCACTGCATGGCCTCGGCCAGCCCCACATAAAACTCTTTGTTTGCGCCTGGCTCATTGGTTGGCCCATCAGGGCCATAGTTCCAGTCCTGCACCGCAATGGCATAGTTCTTTTTGTTTTCTGCTGTGGTAATAAAACCCTCACCCATCGGCAGGCCCATAAATCCTTTGGGCATCATCATAAATTTGTCCATGCTGTACTCCTTATGAAATTTCGCGGCCAGATGCGCGAATGGTCAAGGATGTTGCCGCCCCTGCCAGCGTAGATATAAACCCACCAACATCAAGTGCCTGACCCACTAACTCGGGACAAGTGTAGGTCTCATCGGGTACGATGGTTCGCGCATCAATAATCAGGTTCGATGCCGATGCTGAACCAGACACGGTGACTAGGTTGCAACTGAAGGTTACATTGTTGCCACTGGTGTTTGTCACCGTGAACTTGTCAATGATTGCCTTGACATTTGTTGCGGTGTATTGGGTAGTCTGTGCGTTTTCTGCCTGCTTTGCAGGGATAAGCACTTTTACTGTGACTGTCATTGGAAACCTCCGATATTATTTGAAACTGTCAAGATTATGGACGGGATGCCTGGAACAGGGGCAGCGGCAGCAAAAGCCGTAAGTTCAACGCCAAGATCAGTAACGGAGAACATCAGTTCAACATAGTCATTTGATTTGAGATCAAAAAAATAATTTAGTGATGAAAAAATCTCAGCATTGTTGCCTTGAATTCTTATTCTACTGGCGCTGTCTGCTACATCAACACCATTTAAGCGAAACCACAGATCAAAGATTGCCGTACCGCCAGTGGTTTTATCAAGTTGAATTGATGTTTGAAAATCATAAATGCCTTCGCTGTCCACTTGCACCCGTGAAGTTGTAGATAAAAACACGCCTTGACTTAAATCTGTTGTGTTAAATGTGATGGCCTTGGCCGTGTTGATAACCGTGGCTGTCTGTGTAGTGGTGTCGTAAAACGACCCATATTTGCTGCGCTTGAATTCCCTTGGCGGTGGAGTCATCTGCAAGCCCTCAACGGCTTTATTCAGCTTGTCCACCAATGCCAGCGCCTGACTTGCCCTGTTTTCTGCTAGTGCTGCGTTCACTGCTGATTGCTGCGCTAAAGCCGAAATCTGAGCTAGTGCCTCGTTTGCGGCTGCTGCGGCATTGTCTGCCTGAAATTCAAAGTCAGTCCCAACAATTACTTGTAGTTGGTCAACTGTGGAAAACAATAATTCAAACTGCCGAATTTGTTGCTGGTCGGTCAGGAACGCCGCAAGCTGGTCGCGTGTCAAATTCAGTTTGCGGGAGATAGGTGCGGTAGCCATCAGTACGCCAGTGGCTCGATCTGAGCCTCAAGTCTCATAAAGGATACATGAGCATCACTGTCACCACGGAATCGCTGGATGCGCCAGTTCCTCATGTGACCTTGCTGGAACCAGGTCAGGCGCTTGTTGCTTCCGGTAGTGCCTACGCTAATGCTGCGGTCTTGGCTGTAAGCCTTTCCGTCCACGCTGTAGCTGGTGCTTATCTGCGGGTTTTTTCCAATGGCAACGCTACCCGTCAGACTGACTAACTCCAAGCGGTTAAATATCGCGCCGTTGCTTTCGTTGTAGACAATGAGCGTGCCAAACTCCCAGCGCACTTGCTGACCCCAGTGATGGCCGGTGTCCTGCACTAGATAGCCGATATTGCTTGATTGAGGGTCGCCCACTAACCATTTGTCGTAAGCCCACACCATATTGCGTGCTCGGTATTGAGCAAAACCATTTAGGGTGCTTACCAAGATAAACCAGACAGGGGTTTGCAAAGCCTCGGATGCTGCTGCGTCATAGACCAGGGTCTGGTCAGGTAGATGCACATAAAGATGCTGGTGCGCCTTGTCGTTTCTGGCCTCCAGCTTGACCAAGGCTAATTGCGCCTCGCTGTACTGCAAAAGTATATTGTCAATCTCTTGCGTGCTAACCTTTTGCGTGGTAGCCGCTGCGCCTATGTAAATGCCTGGGGCTTCATTGCGTCCACTGCCTAGAAATGCTATGCGCTCAATAAAGACGCAGCACCCTTGTGTGCCGATAACGCCCTTTTGTAGTTGCGCTCCGTCAATCCTTGCGAACGGGAATAGCTCGCCGCCCACGTTATCAAATACTTCAACTGTGTTCCTGTTTAGCGCATAGACCTCGTTTCTTAGCTTTAGCAAAGCCACTATGGGGTCAGGGTCAACCTCTGAGCTACCATACTTCAACGGATTAACGGCTAGCGGGTTGGATAACTCGGTGACGATTAAAAACTCGCCATCGGTGGTCATGAAGTAGCCATCAACCCAACAGAAATCAAGCACCACTCCAAGGTCAGGGTCTGTGACTTGGGTTAATGTTGAACCATCCCAGTAATACAACCGACCACCAGATGCAATCGCCAATTGGTCAAAACTGTAATCAAAGGTGACAAGTTCTGTTATAGGCCCACCAACATCGCCCAATTCCGTCACTGTGCCTGCGCTGTTGATCTCCACCAGCTTTGAACCCATCACTCGATACAAGATGCCTTGCCAGTTAATGCCGCCACGGTCAATGCCTGGGCCTGTGCCGTTAGCCACAATCCCATCTCCAGGTCGCAGAAACCCATTGCTGATGCCTGATTGTTTTGGCACAGGCACAAGGTTGACTGGGTACGATGTACGCAGTTCAGGGGTGTTGTCGGTGTAAATACCGTTCAGGATAGGTATTTGCATTTACTTCTCACCTACTGTTGGCAAGACCTTCTTTTCTTTATCCCAGTATTCTTTGTAGTTTTTTGAAAAGTATTCTGCATCTGCCTCATTGTTAAACGTAATGTAATCTTTGCTTTTCAATGCCCTATCAAAAGCATCGTCACCATAATTTTTTAGCTCTTTATTTTCGTATGCAATTCTTGGGTAAACAATAAACTTATTTGGCCCAGCTTCAGAATACTCCATTTGGTGTGTAGCAATGTCGCCTTTTCCCAAGTCCATGACTGGATATGCCTTGGGGTTAAGAATCCTGCGAACGAAGTTCTTCGCTTGGTTTTCATTCAACACGTTTTTTAAGGTTTCGTAATCCATTCTTATTTTGCCTTGTTGCGTGCGCTGATGCGTTTTGCTTTGGTTTGAGCATCTGCCTTTGAAGTAGCCCCCCAAGCCCTCAAACTCAACAGCAGTCGGGTAGGTTCACCGTCTTTATATTCAGGGCCAGCGTTACCCCCCATACGGGCTAGAAACGATGCTCTGCGCGGGTTGTCACCAGTCTTAACCGGAGGCTTCAGATTCATGCCCTCGGCCTTGGCAGCGGCGCGACCTTTGGCGTTAAGTCCACCACGGGGATTCTGGCCTTCCTTGCGTGCGTAGGCTGGAGTTTTCATCTAAACCCCTTGATCTTTTCGGCGACCTTCTTGGGCTGCTTGGCAAACTGCTTACCTGCCTTCGAAGCCTCACGCTTTGCCCGAGTAGTTGCCGCATACTCAGCCGCAGTCAGGGCTTTGATGGCCTTTGCAGGCAGATAGCGCTCGCCAGTTTCAGACGATGGCTTGCCTGACTTAGTGCGCCAATCTTGCGAACCCCAGTCCTTCAGGCTTTTTTGTGGGGCTTTCATCGGTAGCCTCCGCCCTTTTTCTTGTACTCCACAGCCAATAGCTGGGCTTTTCTCGCGCTCCACTCATTCGGATCGCCGCCCTTTGTCCCTGCCTTGATTCGTTCAAACAAGGCTTTTCGCATGGTTGGCTTTGTGTAGTTGCCAGCCGCATTAACCGAGGACTTGGGTTTGGTTGCCATTAAGTAACCGCTCCGTTGATAACGATAAATTGAATCACAATGGCCTCTGACAATGACCCAAGGGTCACATTCCGCACGTTGATGCTTGCACTTCCTGCACTGACCTGTGCATTCAGTGTGTATGCACCTGCTGTACCTGCACTAACATGATTCAAAATCAATACATCATTGGCTTCAATAATTGTATTAGTTAACGTAAAGCTCACAGTAGTTGAAGCGGCAAGTGCCGCAGCATTCATGGTGATTTGACCACTTTGTTTGCTCAGGGATACTCCAGTAGATTTGCTTGTTGCTTGCGTTACCGCGCCCCCAGCACCCGCCGCATAACCAACTTTGCCACTGCCGCCGTTGTTGATAATGCTTCCCTGAGTTGCAAGAAAACTTGTTAAAGCAAGGCTTGTTCCAGTTGCTGCCCCGATTGCTGGTGTCACCAATGTTGGAGTGTTTGCAAATACGTTTGCGCCTGTGCCTGTTTCATCAGTCAGTGCAGCAGCCAGATTCGCACTCGATGGAGTTGCTAAAAATGTTGCAACGTTTGCAGCCAAACCGGATACTCCAGTTGCAATGGGCAAGCCAGTGCAATTGGTTAATGTCCCCGAGGTCGGCACGCCAAGAATCGGAGTTGTCAAGGTCGGGCTAGTTGCAAACACCAATAGACCAGTTCCGGTCTCATCCGTCATTGCAGTGCGCAGATTTGCACTTGATGGGGCTGCTAAGAAAGCCTGTATGCCAGCGGCTAAAACTAAACTCGTATTTAATGCGTACCAACTGTTTGTTGGTTGGTAGTATCGAATTTCAGTTGCCGCACCAGCAGCTAACGTAGTCACCGCACCATAAATTGCTGCTGCACCATTCAAGGCGATAGTCAGCGATGTGATTTCTTGTGTACTCGAAATAATGACCGTAGTGCCATCAGGCACACCAGTGTTCAAAGGCAGCGTAATCGTGCCCGTTGCCAGCGTTCCAGCGGGTTGTAGCAGCATCCATTGCTGTTCTGAAACAGGGGTCGGCACGGTAATGTTGAAACCGTTGGCAGGCACAAAGAGATTTACCGCCAATGTGGGCGATGCAAAACTTTGCTGGAAAAACGTCAGCAAACTTCCGATAGATGTGCGCCGTGCATCCCCATTGTTTGGCGAATAAACGGGTAATTGGTCTCCGCTGGAGATTGTGTTTAGGACGGGCAGTTGATTGATCGTTGGCATGATTGTCCTTAGTAATATTCGATAGGCCCATCAGGGCCAGCGTTCACAGGCAAATAAGGTGGTCTGACATACGGGTTGTCGTAGACGCGCCAGGGCTTGTTGCCAGCACCCGATGGGGTTGTCGCTGGTAGTTGTTTCTCAAGCGGGAATGTAGCCCTTTGAAGCAAGATGTCATAACCCTGCTTAGCAGTGGTCTTGGTTTCAATCATTACTTGCTTACCAAAACTCGGAGCCAGTCTGATTCCTAGACTGCAAATGATTGCTTCATAGGCAGAATCAGGGACGTTAGTTTCTTCGTCTAGGTCGCTGTCCTGGGGGCTGGATGGCAACGGATAACCCAAGCGGATGCCCTTGGCGTTCCAGTCGGCCATCATTGCATCTAAGCGGCGTAGGGCTGATTGCAATTGCTCTGGGCCGAGGTCGAACACATAAGAGGCAAGCCCAATCTCTTCAAAGGCTGCGCTTATGAATTGTCGTTTGGTGTAGCCCATTGCATTTCCTCAATGTGTTTCAGCAGTGTCGCATCTGACCAACGTTTGTCAACCTTTAGCCCAATCGCCTCGGCCTGTTGCAGCATCTCTTCGCGGGTTGCTGGACTTTCGTCTACAGGGATGTCAAAAACTTCAACTTCAGACACTACCACGACTTCACGCCTACCAATTGGCGATGGGCGAACTTGCTTGGTTGCCTTGCGCTCTATAGCCTGTGACTTTTTCAGTTTGCGCTTTTGCAGACGCAACTCTTTCCACGGGGCAAGAGCCTTGGTCTTGATGATTGCGGCAGACTTAATCATTTCTTTTTCATTGGGGCTTTACTTGGCTTACCGGCAGCTTTTGCCGACTTAGCCGCCATGCCTAAAGACATTGCAATAGCTTGCTTTTGGGGCTTGCCTGATTTCATTTCCATTGCAATATTCTTGCCTATGGTCTTTTTGGAATAACCTTGTTTCATTGGCATTTTTAGCTCCATGTAGAACAGGCCAACATCTCTGCTGGCCTGTCTAGTTGATTAACCGATACGGTAAACGATAAAGGTATCAGCCGCAGTCTTGCGTAAACGGAAGCGTGCAGATGCACCAGAAGTAGCCGCAGTCGTAGCAGCACCAACAATAGTCACACCCGTATTAACCGTGATGGTCAAAACAAATGCAGCCAAAGTAATGACGCTAAAGTCGAATGCCTCACCGATTGCCCACTCAGTTGCCAAGTCAAGGTTTGCACCTGTTGGCAGTTGAATGCTACGCGCAGTGGTTGGGGTTGCAGTGACGATACCAGTCAGCACCTCTGCTGCTGTGGCAATCATCGATGCGCCATCAGCTATGTTGGCTGGCGCACCCTGAAGTTGCCAATTGCCATCATCAGTGATTGCTGGAGCAATACCAACTGCGTAAAGCGCACCCGATGCACCAGCTTGAATAGTCACGCTGGTGGCATTGGTAAATGCGCCTGACACATAGGTGGTGTTCTCAACTACGGTCAGCAAGTCTTGTGATTCTGGGAAATTGGGATAACCAACTTCTTGAAACACGCTTGCCGATGAGTAGGCTTGAACGGCGATTTTCTCGCCTGCTGGCACGGTAACGGTGGCCGTACCTTGTGCAAAAACTACGTTGTAACTCATGATAACTCCTTAAGGTGTTTGGTTGAACAACAGGATGCCGGACATCTCTGGTTGTTTGTTGACCACGCCAAACAAGGTATCGAGGCGATACTTGGTTTTCATGGTGTTCACATCGTATTGCTTTTGCATGACCAATTCGATGCCCTGATCTGTCGAGGCACGCATCACTGCGACACCAGCATCAGAAGGGACAGCGTAACGACCAGGCAGAATCTCCAGCGCATCTTTCTGCCAGAAGCAGTTAATAGGTGCGGCATCGGTATTCAAGCGGTTCATGGTGCGACCAGCGGCGGCAGTCACGATACAGTTTTGATACTGCAACTCGGCATCAGTTCCACCTTGTGCGGAAATAATGGGAGGTGTGATTACGCAAGTGGTTGCATTGGTCACGCTCACCACACGGAAGGTCTTGGAGAATCCAGTACCTTGCTTGGTGATGTGATGCACGGCCTCAACGCCTTCGATCTCAATTGCAGTCCCTGCTGGCAAGTCGGTGGTGCTGGACACGGTAATCGTTTGGAAACGATTGTCCACGTTAGCAGTCTCACCAGTCACGGCAGTCGAGGTTGCAACGGGCACATAGTAGTTTAATGCGCCAACCAAAGTGCTCATCGTTGGGTCAGCGCCGGTAGCCGCTGCAATACGATTTGCATAGTCAAGTTTGTAGGTCTCAAAGCCTGCGACCATACCGACATAAGAACGCTCGAAAGCGGTGTTCGACTTGTTGCCAGCAAAACTACGCGATACGGATGCGCTACCACCACCACCAGCGATATTGCCAGCAATGCCGTTGTAGTCGCGGCTAGACAGTGCCAAGTAACGGTCAAAGGCTTGTACGCCCTGCTCGTTCATGATGCTGTCGCACAGGGCCACATCGTCATAATCACCGGCAGCGGTGCTAACAGTAACCACCAACGAACCGAGATTGGCCGCAGTGTTCATGATGGCGATGTTGATGTCGGATGCCAGTTTCTGCTTTGCAGCTTCGCCCAGGCGACCTTCTTGCAGAGCATCACGCAATTCCAAAGCGTCCAGAATAAACGGCACAGACTTTTGAAAGCCAAGTGTCGCAGGGACTGAAAGTTGGGTGTATGCGGTGAAGTTATTAGTCTGATCCATTCCGTCATACGACTGAGCGATGTACGGTTGTGGACGATAAATAACGTTGTTGGTGCGTTCCATCATCGAGCCATCTGTGTTGTAGATGGACACGTTGCGGGACAAAACTAGAGCATCGTTAAAGCCTTCGAGGATGTCCTCGAACGCAACGCGCTCTTCCTTACTGAATGAATTGCTCATAAAAACTCCATTGGTTGAATAAAAAATTTCGGCATTGCTGCCAGGTTTCTCTACTCACCAATGGGCTGGCGGGGGCCATTCAACTACTATTTTTTCGGGCTAGCGATACCCGTTTTGCGCATTATGCCTTTTTTTGGCGCTTGTATGCAATAACTTTGGTCATATTGCCGGTTCGGGCTGCTTCCTCCCGCAACCGTTCGAGTGTAGAGTCCACCGCGCCGGATGATCGGCCAGTGCCGGTAACGACACGTTCGGGGGCTGGCGCTTGCTTTCGGTTAGTAACTTTCAATTCTTTCTCCAGTTTGGCAACCGCAAAGGCAAACTTCACGGGGTCTTTAATATCGCACAATTCCTTGGCCTTTTTCGGGTTTTTGCCAAGGGCATAGATAACCAGCGCGGGATTATCCGCACCTTGCAGGACTACGCCTTGTTGGGTAATTGAGGAAACTTGCTGGAATGCCTCTTCAGCATCCTCAAAGTCTTTTACTCTTAACTCGGCTTTTGCCTTGCCATATCCGTCCAGCCTGGACTGCCATGCTTTCTGCTGGTTTACAACTTCGGCTTCTTGCCTGGCGTTCACATCGTCGGCCTGCCGCTTACGGTCAAACCAAGATGTCAGCGCCTCTTCATACTTATCTGCATCGTAATCGTGATCTTCCAATTTAGGCTTATTGCCTATCACCACTGGCTTGGTCTCAGAGGGTGCGGCTTGCAGCTTGCCTTGCAGTTCACGGTTTTGGCGTTGCAGTTCTCTATTCGTCTTACGCAACTCGCGCACCCATTCAGGCGCTTGGGTATGCTCTTCAGGCGGTGGTGCTTCCTCGCCGATACTGACAACTACCTCTTCCTCTTCGATCTCTTCCTCGTCAACGATTTCGTTGATTTCTACAATTTCCTCTAACTCGATTTCATTTCCCATATTTAACCCCATCTAACTCACCCATTAGAACGGCTGGGTGGATGCCGTTTGTTGTTGAACAACACCGCCGATTTGTTCGGCTAGTTTTAGCGCATGATCTTGCGAATCCATGTCCACGTTGCTCAAAGTCTCTACCGTTTTGGCGCGGCTAAGTTCTGCATCTGCTACGGTCTTGACCGTATTAGCGCGAGCCTGGGCTGCCTTGGCAGTGGCTTCCTCGGCTGCGGCTTGTAGATACAACGCATTTGGGTCTTGCGGCTGACCTTGCATCTCTTCCATGAGTGTTTTGGCCTCGTCATCGGTAGACTTGACCACGCCCATCCGCAGTAGCTTCTTGCGGAAATAAGCATTGGCATCACCTACGCCTTCGCCTTCCATGTTCATCATTGCCATTGCGGTCAGAACTTGCTGGGTTTCAGGGTCTTGAGTGATCTGAAGCATTCCAGTCAAAGCCCTAACAGTAGCTGCACGCTTGCTGCTGGACGATGGGCCAACGTCTGCCACAACGTCAAAGGTGGCATCGCTCAAGTCGTTTGCCATCTTTATCTCGCCCGTGTCCTGGTCAATCATTGGCTGCATTAACTCGACCATGCCAGCCTCACCAGTGGGCGCAATGGTTTTCATCCGGCGCTTGTCCTCGGTGTAGATTTCCTTTGCCATACTCAGCCAGATTTCACCGCAGCGTTTCATGCCCTTGGCAAAGTTGCTCATGTAAATGAACGTCTGCATATCAATACGGGTCTGAATCATCTCCACCGCTTTGCCGGATACGCCAGACACTATCTTGTCAGCGCCTTGCGGGTTGCCCAAAATGTCCTGCATATCCTGCTCGGTAATCTGCAACAGTGCGGCCATTGCTGGCGGGATTGCTGCGCTGCGGGTGTAGGCAACAGGCCCAGAGATTTGAGTGCCCCCATCAGCCCCAGTGACAGGGTTAATCAGTAGATAAGGGTAATCCCTTAGATTGTCCTCTGCCCACATCACTTGATGCCCTGCGACCTGTTCGGGGGTCATAATGGGCTTTTCAATGCTGGACAGTGCGCTTATCTCGCCCAGCTTGCTCAGCTGCATATTCTTGAGGCGCTGTGCATCTTTGGCAAGTCTGACCGCACCCATGCATCGCTCGATGTTGTCCACAAACCACCGCTTGCCGTAAACCACCACAATCGGTATGCACTTGCCAGCGATGTATCCTGCGTCCTCAAGAACCTTGCCGCCACTCATGATGTACTTGCGAACCTTCATGCGCTTGACTCGTTTCTGCCTCACTTCTCTTGTGCCGATAGCTAAAAGGGTTTTCTCTAAAGTCTCGTCATCTGCAAAGTCGGTAGCGGTGTAGCGTTCCTCGGTTCCGTCAATTGCTTGGAATATCCGAATAGTCTCGGACTTTTCCTCTAGCTTGTAGTATTCAGCGACAAAGACAATATCAGGCGTTGCCCAGTCAAACTCGTATTGGTGGATGATCTTAGGCCAGTCTGTCGGGTCATCGTTATAGATTTCCATGTAGCTGTCGCGGGTCATACTTGTGACCACGAAGCAGTATTTAGCGTCTGACTTGTCCTGGCGCTTGGCGTTCAGGTCAAAGAATACCGAACTGTCAGCATCATAGATTGGCTCGAATCGAATGCGCTGCTTGTCGTTCTCGTCGTCCTCTTCGTCCTCATAGACTGTGCGCAGCCGCCATGCTCCAATGCCGCCGCCTACCGCTTCCTCAAAGGCGTTGTCGTAGGCTTCGTCCGCGACTGAGGCTTGCTCATCAGCGCGGTATAGCCCATCGCAAACCTCGGCCAGCTTGTCATTCTCTGAACCGTCCTTGCTTACATAATCGACCGTGATACGGTTATTTCGGTACTCGTTGACGATACGAATGACCGCCAGCATGATCTTGTTTACTTCAAACTTAGGCTTGTTTTCGTACTGGTCATAGAGTGGGCCTTCCCACTGCGCACCGCAAAGGGAATAGAAACGCCGGTCTTGCAGGCACTGTAGGCGCTCATCGCGCAGCGCCGTTTGGATGTCGTTAAACTGCCGCAGCGCATCAGCGTGCAGATTTGCTAGGCGTTGGTCGTTGGGTATTCGTGCCATGTTTGTCCTTTGATTACCACCGTTTGACGTTAGGCAATGGCGTAAATGTAGCCGCTTTTGTGACCACTGACCGCCGGATAGCCTCGCAAGCATATCTCAAAGCATCGATCACATGATTCTTTTTGTCCTCAAGGTGCGGCAGGATTCGCCCTGTCAATGGGTCTGATTTATAACTGTAAAGGCTCAGTTCGTCAATAGTGTGTGTGCAGCGCGGGTGAACCACGATGTCGTAATTCTTGAGAAACTCTATGCCTTCCTCTACTGACTTTGGCCCTTTGACCGCTGTCATTATCTTAGGAAAGCCGTTGCGCTTCATGTGCGATATGGTCTCCGGCCTAGCTGAATCGGCCACGATAGGCCATTTCTCAGCCTCCGGCACTTGCATGAATAGTTCGGGCGTATTCACAATCTCGCAGCCCACCATATAGGCTTCGTAGTCAATATAAAGCGTGCGCCCGATTATGTGGCAGCGCACCAATACTGTCGGGTCAACTGCAAATCCCCAATCGGCTCCGAGCCGGTGGATAGCCTCTTGTGGCGCTTCAAACTCGTCAATCTTCCAGTTCCTAAATACCCTGCTGTTGCTGTTTCTCAGGTATTGACCCATCCAAACGTGCTGGTATTTGTCAGGGTCACGCCGCTTGTCGTACTCCATTTCCTCTTTGAGTACGTCAGGAAACCAAGGGTTTTCTCCAAAGTTCACCTTAATAACTGTGGCATCGGTTGGCGGCTCTGGCCCACGCAGCAGGAAGTCCACGGGGTCGCTATTTTGGCGGGGATTCCACGTGAACCACAATTCAGAATCAGGCTTGCGGATTGTCGGGCGTAACAGGTCAAGGCTGGTCTGGCTGAGGCTTTGCGCTTCCTCCACCCAGGCGCAGTCGTAGCCTTCCAGCGACTTAATGCTGTCAGCGGTGTGATTCTGCATACCTTGGAAAATAATCGCGCCATCGCCCTTTCTGGACTTAATAACGGCATCCTGAATCTCAAAGTAAGCGCCAGCATTCATCGCCTCAATCTTTGTTTCCAGCAGCCGCTTGACGGACTGATTGAGGGATTTCTGAATCTCACGAACGCAAACGCTGCGCCTTTTCTGGTCAATGATGTGCGCCTCAATCATTAACTCGGCAAACATGTGAGACTTGCCCGAGCCGCGGCCACCCCATGCGCCTTTATATCGGCTGGCGTCCAGCAGGGGCAATGCCCATTCAGGCGTTTGGAGTTGGAGAGTAGTCATGCTACTATTTTTTAAGTCTTTTGTTTTGGAAGTCCCAAGCAAACATAAAAGCCTTCCATTTCATTTCAGACGAAGGCCAATCAAATATCCACACGCCATCCCAGGTAGCGCCCTTTAATGCACGATTGTCGTATTGTCCTGATTCTTTTAAAAATAGTGCGAATGCAGCCTTACACGACTCCAATTCACCATAATCTGATTTCGGGTTATCCGATATAGACGCCAATTGTTCCAAGCGTTGAATGCGTCTTTCAATATCTTTCATATTAGTCCGATCATATTTTTACAATAACGCGCTCAATCTTGGCAAACTCTAGCGGCGCACCGTCAGCGCCAGTTAGCTCATGCTTTTGGGTTTCTGCCCATCGCATCTGGGTCTTGCTCCACCAGATAGCCGCAGTCGTGTCGCCTGCCATTACCTTTTGGAATAGGGTTTTACCTACCTGTGCGTTTGCCTTTGACTTGCCGCTGACCAACTCAGAACTGAAGTGCGCCCTGAGTGTGTCAATGTGTATTCCATCCCGAACCAATGCGCCAATCTGCTCAATGGGCAAACCGTAGCCTGACAGTGCTTCTACCTGTTTGCGCTCGGCTGGTGTAGGTTCGAAAGCTGGTCGGCCTGCGCCTGGTCGAGCGCCGCCATTGCCGCCAATCTTTTTATAAGTGGGTTTTTCAGTTTTAGTCATATTATTCTGGGCGAGTTATCACCCAGCCTGCAAACTCTCCGAATCGAAAAAACTCGTGTGCATTAGGTACTGCGTTTTGAACGAAACTATAAGGAATCGGTCTTTGTATACCAGATAACGATAATTCTTTTGCAATAATCTCGTCCGACTTTATGCCTGTTGATACTTTACCGGCGATTGTAAGTCTGTGCATAACTGTTGAGAGATAGCCTGGTGGACCTTCGCATTTATCTAGCAAAATTACAACGCCGCCTGGTTTCATTTTTTGACATAAGTCTTGTAACCAACGCTTACGGCTCACCGGCGGCAAGAACATCATTACCAGCATACAAACGGCAACATCAAACTCTTCGTAAGGGTAAACCATAGCATCGGCTATGACTAACTTCCCAGGCGCATCGTATTTCTCTGCCATTGCGTCACTGTCATCTATAGCAATAAGAGTCGCCTCGCGTGATGCGATTACATCAGCTAACGCTCTACCTATATTTCCTGTTGATGCGCCTATGTCGTAAATTAAACCTTTATTGTGTAGATAGTGTCGAGCAACGTGAGCAACTGCGCCTGTAGCTAGATCATACCAAGGCAGAGTCGCTTTAACGTGAGCATCAAACCCTTTTGCGACTTCTAGGTTCTTAAATGTCCAGTCATTAGGTATCTGCATTAAATACTCCTAAATTACAAAGATTGTCGGCTACGGCTTTCATCATTAGAGGCGCAACCATTCTGCCTAATCTCTCTACCTGTTGTTGGTAAGTGCCAGTCAAAACGTAATCATCTGGCACGGACATGATGCGCTTTACCTCAGATACGGTGAAAGCTCTGTTATCCCAATGACAAGCGTTTGCTGCGCCTATTGAGCCATTTGTTGCAGTAATACATTGACTGTAGCTTTGTGGGTGCGCTTTTTTAAGGCTGAATCTTTTTGGATGCGCTCCACCCATCGGCACGTCTTGCAATAACTTATATACTGAATACTTTTTGATGTCTGTCTCGACTTTGTCGATTTCTGAAAAAGTCAGCCCCTTAAAAGCATCTGTCAGATTAACGATCGAACTTTTGGGGGCTGGATGTAATTTATCATGGAATTCTGGACGCCAAAGGTCTTCTCGTACTCCTACAAAAATTGCTCTTGCCCTTGACTGCGGAACCCCTAGCCACTTGGCATCGAGAATCTTGCAGCTCACTTGATAGCCGCTTATCCGCAGCTCTCGCAGTATTTCGTTCAGATAGCCCTTAGCTGTACCCTTTGCTAAGCCTGACACGTTTTCAGCGACAAAGACTTTGGGCATCGTCCCTCGTAAAATTCTGATGTATTCAAAGAATAAATCCTCTACGTTCTTTTGCTCACTGTCTGAGTATTTTTTGGTTTTGCCCCAACCCTTTTCACGTGCGCCAGCGGTTGAGAATGCCGAGCAAGGCGGCGAACCGTCCAGTAGGTCAAGCTCACCCACGGCTTTGCCGATCTCAGTCAAAATCTGCTCTGGTGTCAGTTTGCGAACGTCTCCCGGCAAAATTGTCGTGTCGGGCCAGTTTGCTCGATAGGTGTTTATGGCCTCGGGGATGAATTCATTGATGGCTAAAACTTTGCCGCCAGCCATGCGGTAGCCAGTAGATGAGCCACCGCCGCCAGCAAATAAGCTCACGGCTTCAAATTTTGGCTTGTTTATCGCAGCCGCCGCTTTGATTTCGGCAACGCTTGGCACAATGTAATCACTCATCAAATTCAAACCCACAGCGAGGGCACTTGTGGCCCATATCGGTTTCGTCTACCTCTTTGAACTCGTCTGGGCTTTCTGGGTCTATAAGTTTGCCGAACATAACTTCAGTTAGCTCATCTGCGCTGAATCCTGTCATATCAAGCGAATAATCAGCCTCATCGAGTGCGTGCAGTTCTAATTTAAGTAGCTCGTCATCCCAACCTGAATTTAATGCAATTTTGTTGTCTGCCAGCACATAAGCGCGTTTTTTTGTTTCGCTCCAGCCCTTTGCCACCATCACAGGCACTTCGGTCATCTTGAGACGCTGTGCCGCCAATGTACGCCCATGCCCTGCAATGATGCCGCCCTGCTCGTCTACCAGAATCGGTGTAGTCCAGCCCCATTCTTTGATGCTTGCCGCAATTTGGCCTATCTGCTCGTCTGAGTGTGTCCTGGCGTTACGGGCGTAAGGAATCAGTTTGTCAATGCTCCAGCGTTCTACCTTGTCTGCGGGATTGGTCATTTGTCCAACATTTCTTTGGTTTTCATATAAGCATTGTGCCACATTTGTGATTTTTCGTCTTTGCTCATTTTGCCTTGGTCAAGATTGGCATGGCAAGTAAAGCAAAGCGCCGCCACAAACTCATCGCTGGATTTAATCCCCCGTCCTTTGCCGTGTTCTCCAGCGTTCGAGTGTGCCGCTACTACTGTCCCATCCTCTGCCCCACAGTGCTGGCAGGGTAATGCTCGGCAGGCTTCTAGGCGCTTTTTATCCCGCAAATACTTTGTTTTGGGGAACATCATGCCGAAAATCTCACGCCTTTTTCTGCCCCGAATGCTTCCATTAAAGTCTGTAAATCGCACATCTCCGCTTTGGTCATCTTGCTGGTTGACTGCCCTAGCACGACAAATCCACCGTCTAAGCCTGGCACTACGTCCTGCTTTTTAAGTGCCGCAGTGAATACGTGCTTCCATTCCTCTGGCGTAAGTTTTCGCCCGTACCAGTCAACTTGGTTGCTTATTTCGTCAAGCATGGCCCAAAGTCGGGAGTTTTGCTCAAGGCTGCGCGTTGCTGGCTTAATCTCGAGCACCATTTTATGCCCTGCCATCAGTGCGTTTTTTAGCTGCGGCCAGATTGTTTTTGTCATTGCTGCATGGGCCTGGACTGGCTCCCAGCATTGAATTGCGAGTTTCATTTCATTACCCCAATCATTCTTAAAGCGGCTTCAGGGCCATCAACACGCACTAGCGTACCTCCGGCCCACTTTGCAAAAAAAGCCTCCTGAAGCGCCGTTAAACGCTTTTTAGGCCCATCTTTAATCTCTACCAGAAACGTATGCCCTTTGTACCCTACGAGTAAATCTACAGGTAGACCAATAATCCAAACGTAAGCGCCAGCCGCCCTAAGTGCTGTCACCACTTGAGTGGAGTTAGCGTCAATCCTTGCTGCTCGGCGCATTTAAGATTCTCCAGGCGGTTGCTGCACAGAGTGGGACTTGTCCGTTTCCAATGGCTTTAAGTCTGTCCACCCTAGCGGCCACCCCATCAGCCACTCGACCCACTCGGGGTTCAACTTTCCAGAAGTCGGATGAACAACCATCGATAAGCCAAGTTGTTTTCCTACGTCCATACGCTTTTGCACGCATGGATTGCTCATATTCCCTCTGTCCCTGTAATCGCTTGCGTTCGGTGTAGGCCAATTGACCTGTGCTGTCAGTGTCGGTGTATTCCGTTTGTGTTCGCTCGGTGCGTTCGTTTCTTTGCTCATGTGTGCTGTGGGCGTGGGCCAGGTGGGGGGGGGGGGGGGAGATATTTACCGACAATCCAAAGATCG
>Ga0315286_10002690_pt1 | contig 16627 bp, 14 predicted proteins | sample YL17G10_0_MG_FD_205038 | JGI IMG/M metagenome (GOLD analysis project Ga0315286, IMG submission 205038) | Sediment microbial communities from Yellowstone Lake, YNP, Wyoming, USA - YL17G10_0 | ecosystem: Environmental > Aquatic > Freshwater > Lake > Sediment | place: USA: Wyoming | collected...
TCCATCGCCATGGGCACTTCGAGGTTGTGACAGGCAGTGCCGGCGATCAGGCCGTTCTTCTTGGCGAATTCGATCGCCTTGGCGAGCAGGTCGATGCGGTTGAGCCGAACCCAGTTGTCGGCGATGCCGCCGTGGATGAAGGCCCCGACCGCACCATTGTCGATGGCCTTCTGGATCGATCCGGTGAGATCGTCGCTCTTCGGGTAGGTTTGGGCGAGCCATTGGAGCCGGCCGCCGAACTCGTCGCGGGAGCGTTTCAAGACGCGCAGGGTCGGGTCTTCGCCGTAGGCATAAGGGCTGTTGACCGGCCCGATCATGGTGTTGATGCCGCATTCTTCGCACAGTTGCCACGTCTGGATGATCTTGGGGTCCGTGAAGTAGCTCCGCATCAGGGCGGCCATGTAGATCAGGTCGCGGTCGTGGGCGCTGCCGATGATGAGATTGCCGCCGCAGATCAGCCGGCTGATCTGGACGCGTCCTATGTGGCCGGCCGGCATCTTGATGCCGGGTTTCTCTGAAACCAACATGGATTCCTCCCTTGTTTCGTTCCGCACAGTTGACTGACCCAGAGATGCGACGCAGCGAGCGAAAGCCATACCCAAACCTACGGATTCATATGACCTACTCCTTCGCCCCATGCTTGCGGAGTATTTTTGCTATTTCGGTGTAACCTCCCTCTACGGCGTATACCAAGGCAGTCTTGCCATTGTTGTCCTTTGCGTCGATGTCCGCTCCTTTGGATAGGAGTAGCTCGACTACCTTAGGATTCTTCTCAGCGGCATACCAGGCGGCTACGTGAAGCGGCGTGCGGCCTTTGTCGTCCCTGATATTCGGAACTGCTCCTTTCGCCAAGAGTACTTTCACTATGTCAAAACGTTCGGCATCAAGAGCACTATGCAGAGCTGTCCATTTGCCGGCGTTGATATTAGCCCCCTTAGCAAGAAGCAGCTCAACCATCTCCTTACTGTAGTATGCGGCTTCCTGTAGAGGTGTCCATTGACCCTCACGACCGTTGACATTTGCACCATGTGCAATCAGATACTCGGCTGCATCGGTGCTGCCCGCTCGAGCGGCCGCACCTAAGGGCGTCTTCCACTTCTCTGCGACGACATTAACATCGGCCCCTTTGGCAATAAGCAACTCTGCGATATCTCTATGGTTTCCAGCCGCAGCGTAGTGTAGGAGTGTTTGACCCGTTGCGTCTGCTGTGTCAACTGAACCGCCGCGTTCGATAAAGTCTTTGACTGTTTTGATATCACCTATGAAAGAAGCTACGTGGATCGAAGCTTCCGCCCCTTTATTGACAAACAGCTTTACCATATCCTGACGATATTCTTGCAGGGCAACATCCACCCTTGTTTTACCGTCATTATGCTTCACATTGACATCAGCACCGTTTGCCAAAAGCAGTGCAACGATGTCCTTTTGATTCCGGTCCAGAGCAATATCAAGGGCTGTCTTGCCTTCAGAATTCTTGGCGTTTACATCAGCGCCTTTGGCAATGAGGAGTTCAACAATCGCCGTGTGGCCGTTCTGCACTCCATAATGTAAGGAACAAGCACTATAAATATCCCTTGCGTCGGGATTGGCTCCATGAGCCAGAAGCAGTTCAGCTATTTCTTTGTGTCCGCTCATTGTTGCACGGTGAAGGGCGGTCTTCCGATAACCTTCCTCTCGGCTGTCAACCGCGGCTCCTTTGTCGATCATTGATCTGACCATTTCCGTATCTCCCTCAGCCGCGCACTCCTGTAGCGATTTTGTCGGCTCTGACAGTCCTTTGAGTGTATAGATGACGTGATTATCGTCCAGGTCTGCTTTGCTGCGATAGGGTACTTCGAAAAAGGATGTGGCTGGCCAGATCTTTGGTATCTGTGTGCCGTTGTCGCCGATAAGAGCAGCGTGCAGATGTAATAACGCAAGCGTATCAATAGAATCGAACTTGGTGAACGTATGCTGGTTACTGGGTGCAACGAAACCCTTGTGAAACCGACCGGCCAGGATATTGTCGCCTATTCTCCCAGCCACCTCTAAGAACGTCTGCTTCCCGATCTTGCGATGCAGTTCGAGGAAAACCCACATCAGATATGGATCAGAAATATCGGTGCGTAGGTTCAATCGTGGCTCATCGCCACAGGTTACACCCAAATCACCATAGTTGTTGCCAATCCCGATACTTCGAGCCATCTCCCACATGAACTCATTGTTGGTCAGGCAATAGGCCAATGCATAGGCCCAGAACTCCGTTGATCCAATTGGTACTGGCTCCAAGCTGGTGCCTTTTAGCCCCAACGGGCCATCTTCCTTACAGACATATCCTTCGAGACTCGTTCCATCAAGGCTCATCGGTATGAAGACATTGTCCCGCCTGCGATAGGCTACCTTTCCCCAAGCGGTCAACTCTTCTGTCGCCCACTGGATGAATTCCTTGCCTTCCTCGCCAAGTAACTCTCCGAGCATGAGTTGACAGATCCACGGCGCGGTCGCCTGATTTAGAATCGTCCCCGGCGTCGGCGCATCATAACCGGAATGGATACCCCACCATACCTTGTTGGCGTGATTCTGCTGCGGAAAAATGTATCCCGTCAGACCAAGCTTTCTTAGAATCTCATCTCCAGAGTCGGCTCTCGTTGCTTGAGGAACAGTATAAACCCACGAGCTAATGCCAATCTCGGGGTTTCTCGTCTCTACGTACCGGTGGGCCAGTCGTTTGCCCCACTCCAGAGGCATTTCATCCCCGGTAAACTTGGTTAACCAAGCAGCCGCATAAAATAGGTCGCTACCTGTACAAGAGAAGCTACCCCCTGGACTGACAAAGGGAACTGGTCCATTCTTATACTCGTGATCCCACGGCTTTTTGAGCGGCTGAGTCATACTGTAACTATGCCGGTCCATAGCCAAATTAGACCAATCCAAAATGTGGGCTGACCAGAAGGCCTCAATAAAGTGTTTTGTGACCTGTGGATTGACTTCCCACATCAGTTCGTAGTATGGATAGAACCCTTTAAGCTCATGCACTCCCCTTTCTCTTCCGCACGGCCTGTCCGCGGCAGCGTCATAGGCACTATGTCCACCCCAATACAACAGCCCATTCGGACTGCGCAGGTTCTCGAAGGCATACTTGATCGCGTCCATTGCTGCTTGCTTGTATTTCGGGTCGCCCGTAATTCGCGTGAGGCCGTCGAGCGTGCGGAACAGGTTCTGCTGGGAGGCAAGATTCGAAAGAATCCACCTATCACCGTTAGGGGCTATCCACTTCACCGGCTCGTGGGTATTGACGTTTAAGCCGTCGACAAATAAGGGAGTATGCTTAGGGCCGTAGGTATCTCTTCCGTATTTAAGCACGTTATCGGCAAACTCACGCACCGCGTCGAGGTACTTGGTGGATTGATTCGGGTCCGGCTTGCCACCGGCCGGGGCCGCCTCCGGCTTCTGCCCGGCCCCGAGGGACGATGCAAGCGTGATGATGAGAATGGCCGCAACCCCGCCCCATCGTGAGGAGCCACTTCGTATGTCTCTCATAACAGCCTCCGTATTCGTCGCACGTAAAACGCCGAGCAAGAGTGCATCATTGACTTGCGAGATGTCAAGCGTCTATTCGGTGCGGATGTACGTTGCCGCAATCCGGTCACCGGTTTTCTCCACCCAGCTCCTCAGAAGCTGGCGGTGCTGATCCAGGACGTTTTTGAAAGCCGCTGTCTCAGCGAGGTTTCTCATTTCGCCAGGGTCGTCCTTGAGATCGGTGAGCTGCTCCCGGTGCTCGCCGGAGTCATAGAGGCAGTACTTGAACCGGTCCGTCCGCAGCATCCGGCCGCCTTCGCTCTCCGACACGACGAAGTCGCGCCATTGCTCCACGGCCTTGCCCTGTGCCAGGGGCCGCACACTCCGGCCGGGCAGTCCTGCGGGGGTTTCTATCCCCGCGTAGTCGCACAGGGTAGGAAACAGGTCGAGGCCGTTGGATACGAGGTGCGTATTGTCCACCGCTCCCTTGGGAATCACGCCGGGGAAGCTCATCACGAACGGGATATGTACGGCTTCCTCGTAGAGGATCGACTTATGCTCCAACTTGTGTGCGGCGTCCATATCGCCGTGATCGCTGGTAAAGACGATGAGGGTATTGTCTTCGAGTCCGGCATCCTGCAGAGCGTCAAGCACCATCCCAACCTGCGCATCAACCATCTCGGTGAGCCGGCAGTAGGCCCAGCGGTGCAGCCGCCACTGCTCTTCGCTCCAGTTCGCGCGGATGTAGGCCCGGAAGGGGCGCACCTCCACGTACTTGCGGGTGATACATTCCGGCTCGTTGTCCGGAATTCCATAGTTTGGCGGCAGCGGGGGGCAGTGGTCGCGCACGAAGCCGGCGATGTCTCCACTCTGTCGCGCGCGGTCGAGCACCGCCTCGCAGGTCTTGGAATCGACGTTGTTCGTGACGGGTTCTCCAATTGACTGCTGGTGGGCGTTGATGCCCATGTAACAGATGTCGTGCGGGTTGATGAAGGAGGCGAAGAGAAGGAATGGTTTCGCATGTGGGCCCTTGATGAATTCCGCACAGGCATTCGCCAAGCCCTCGCGGGAGTCGGCGGTCAGATTTCGATAGCCGATATTCCTCACGTTGTTCATTTTCGGGGGCAGGTGGACCTTGCCGCCATAGACGGTTTCGTAGCCCGCCTTCTGGAAGAGGTTGCCGAGAGACTGTTGCACCATCGCATCGGTTACCGCCGCCTGAGGGGAGTCCTCGTTTTGGCCCATTCCGATGGCACTGGGCATGAGGCCGGTCTGCAGGCTGAATCGGCTCGGTACGCAGACGGGGTTGGAGGCATAGGCCCTGTCGAATCGCACGCCCGAAGCCGCCAGCCGATCCATCGCAGGGGTCCTGAGCCACTTGTTACCCGTGCAGCTCATCATGCCGGCGTGCTGCTGATCGGTCATGATGAAGAGAACGTTGGGCCGCTGTTGCCGGCTCGCACCGGCCGCCGGAATCTGCGCAAGAGCCAACCCGGTCGCCGTCTTCATCGTGGCCGCAATGAACTGCCTTCTTCTCATGGCATTACCACCCGGGATCTTTCCGAAGCTCGGCCTTGAGCCCTTTGGGACCGACGATATAGATCGGGCTTTCGCCCAGGGGCACGCTCAGATTCTTTGTCCGCACCGGATCGTACGGCACGAAACGGCGGGTCCCGAAGATGTCGTAGAACGTCAGGCCCTTGGGGTTATTGACGCGGATGTACGCATAGGGCTTGGTGCTCCAGGCAACGATCATATCCTCATCCGAGCCATTTTCGCTGAAGGCCACCGCGTATGTCTCCGGGCCCGCATAGTCGCTGCGCAGCAGGCTTTTGCCTTCGAGCATCCGGGTCATCCACGCATAGGCGTAGTAGCTGTACTTCGGCGTCAAATCCGCACGGACCAGGCCGACCATGTCCGCCTGGTCAAATTGCCTGTCGCCGCCATCTTTCAGGGTCCACCAGAATACCTTCTCAATCCGGCCCGAGACAATCGCCAGCATGTGGAATCGCACGAGCAGATCGGCCTGCCGCAGCTCCGATGTTCCGTAGGGGTGGATGTGCGTGTTCCAGCAAATCTCGGTGATCCACAGGGGCTTGGGTTTGCCGAACTGGGTCATGACCTTGACCAGCTCTTGGGTCTGCTCCGGAAAGCTCATGCGGATGAGCGGGTACTCGGCGGTCAAGTCCTGCTTGTGCCAGCTCTTGACGTACTGATCCAGCTCCCACCAGTCAAAACGCTCTTCCGGCGCGGACGGCGGCCGGTAGGGGTGGAAGCAGGCGATATCGAAGCAATCGTACGGCACGGCCTTCAGGATGGTCTCGGCCCACCGAACGTCGCAGAAGGCCATGTTCAGGCCCAGGACCTTCGCGTCGGGATTGGCCAAGTGGATCGCCTGACCGGCACCCGCGAGCAAAAGTGCGTACTGCTGGGGTGTTCCCTTCCAGAAGCCACCGTTGGGCTCGTTCCAGATCTGCCAGTAGTCGATTTTGCCCTTGTACCGCTTCACCGCCGCCTGGGCAAAGGCACAGTAAGCCTTGACACCCTCCGGGGTAAGAGGATCGTGAAATGAGGGGTTATAAGCCAGATTGCCGAACAGGATCAGTCCGTGGGCTTGGCACGCCTCCACCAGCTCATCGTACGCCTTCCAGTCGTAGGACCCCGGCTCCCGCTCGATCTGTCGCCAAGTGAAGTCCTGGCGGCCCCACTTGATCCCCGCCTCCTGCATCAAACGAAGCCGGGCCTCCAGGTCCGATGCGCCGGGCCGAAGCGCGGTGTTGATCCCGAAGGGCGATGCGGGGCGGAGGTCGTTGGCAAACCGATGCGCCGGCAGATCGATTCGGAAGCTCCCGGTCGCCGTTGCCGCGGGTGCTTGGCCGGAGAAGCAGGCATGCGGGCAGAACGTCGAGACTACTATGACGTATGTCATTCCCGCGAAAGCGGGAATCCAGTCACCGCATGTACTTTTTTGGACCCCCGCCTTCGCGGGGGTGACAAGGGCAGTCAGCATGCAGTTTGTCCTATTCAGAGGGCTTAATGAACCTGCACCAACTCGATTCCGTTGCCCGTTCCCAGGTTGCGCGAGTACTTGCGGTCCTTGGGGTTGTTCCAGTGCTCGTGGACGCCCATGCTTTCGAGGGTTGTCCCGTCGCCTTCGGGGTCGTAGGCCGTGCCGGAAGGAGGCTTGTTCGCCTGCGCCGCCTCGTGCAGATAGTTGTCGGGATTGCCGACCACGTCCACCATAACGGGATTGACGGCCTGCTCGCTGCGCAGGAAGTCCAGTCCTACCGAGTCGATGGCCACCATGTCCTGCGAGGCCAGGATACTGGAGAACCAGTCGTTGCCGAAAGAGGCGAACCGGATCACAGGGGCGGTCTGGTTCTTGGCGGGGTACAGCCCGTCGATCATGTACAGGAGCGTCTTGCCGCCGGTCTGCTTGTGGCCGTTCAGATCGACCAGGCAGTTGTAGGCGCCCATCGGGTTCTTGCGGCTGCTGGTATCGTGCAGTGGTTGGGGCGTCCAGCCGCCTTGTTCGAAGTAGGTTGTGCCGAAGTGGTTCTTGGCGCACAAGGTGACGCCGCAAAGGGTGTGGGCCCGGAGCAAAGCCAGGTTGATCATGTACTTGGCCTCGGTGACGCACGTCGGCAGGCAGGCTGTGCCGGCCTTTGTCTTGAGCGGGTTGGCGGTGTCCTGCACGGCCGCGATCCGGCCGTCTTTCGCGTTCTTGGGCGCCACCACGAACGTAACGGCCTGGAAATCGGGGTCGGCATTGCCTCGGATCTTCTTGTAGATGGGGTCACCGACGTATCGCGAGGCGTCGTAGATCGTGATCGCCGAGCCGGGCACGCCTGCAACCTTCACAAGCTGGTGCACGACCGAGTACACGGCCTGCGGACTGGGCATGCCGGAATCGGGTTTCCAATCCTGTCCTCGCTCCTGATTCATGTTGATCTTGACCACGATCTTCTCGGGTTTCTGGTATCCCGCGTCGCCCAGACCGTGGGTCTTGTTGAAGTACCGGAATAGGGCGTCCCATGCCTGGGAATCACTCGATTTGCCCGTCAACCCCTTGAGAGCCGAAGAGACCATCGCATCGACGATCTTGGGGTCGGTGTTCTTGTCGTCCCACCAGTTGCCGGTCGAGCCGTCCCAACTGGTGGCGTTGGCATCGTGGACCCATACCACCCGGCCGGGATTGATCCCCTTGGCGGTGCCCATGGGGCTATTCACCGGCTCGCTCGGCGAGAAGGCCGCTGCAGCGGGGTTGTTTTCGGTGGCACTGATCGCGCCCCAGAGGATCGCGACGGCGGCGACCGCGCAAACCGTGGCCAGCACGTATCGCGACCGGTCCAGCAGGTATCTGGCTCTGCGGCAGGCGATGGTCGAGCCAACCAAGGCGGTGACCCACACGATAAACGCACTCGCCAACGGTGCGGCCACCCGCTGGCAGGGATACGTCGCCCGGCTGGGCTTGGGGATGACCCGGAGCAGGAACCAGGCCAGCGCGAACAAGCCCGTGATGGGCAGCAGCACGGCGGGCCAGTTTCGTTGTTCGACGTGGAATTGTTTGCCGGTCTTGGGGCAGGTCTTGACAATTACCCTCTTCATCGTATCCCCTTTCAGAATTGATATTCGGTGGCCGCTGTGGGCCGATTCATCCTGGTACTATATCGACGCTCACACAACCTGTCAAATTGCATGGAACCGTCAGCGCGGTCCTGTGTGGCTTGCGCGAGCCTCCAAAGGTATCATATTGGGGACGACCTTTACGAGGAGAATCCGACCATGGCCATGAATCGCCGAAGCTTCCTGAAGAGAGCGTCTCAAACCGCCGCTGTTGCGAGCCTGATGTCCCCGTTGTGTTCGGTCTGCCTGGGGGCGGAGGGTGGCAAAAATGGGGCGGTATCTTTGCCCATTGTGGATACACACCAGCACTTGTGGGACCTGAGCAAGTTCAAGTTGCGATGGCTGAGCCCGCCGTTGGATCGGAGCTTCACGATGAAGGACTACCTTGAAGCCAGCCAGAACCTCAACATCGTGAAGGCGGTCTACATGGAGGTGGCGGTCCCAGCAGACCAGCGGCTTGAGGAGGTGGAATATGTGATCGAGCTGTGCAAGCAGCCGGAGAATCCGACGCGGGGGGCGGTGATCGCCGGGTCGCCCGGTGAAGAGGGTTTCGAGGAGTACATCCAGCGGTTCAAAGGCAGCCCTTATATCAAGGGCGTGCGAGGCAGCTTCTCCTCCCCCAAGCAGATGAGCGACAAGCAGGTGATCCGGAATCTGCACCTTCTGGGCGACCTGGGCATGCGCTTCGACCTGAACGTGTCGCCGCAATCCCTGGCGGGGGCGGCGCGGCTGGCCGATCAGTGCCCCGACACCCGATTTGTCCTCGACCACTGTGGAAACGCCGACCCTGTCGCCTTCTTTCCCGCCAGTCGCGCCATGCCCAAACCGGCTCAGCACTCATCCGAGCAGTGGAAGCAGGACGTGGACAAGCTGGCTGCCAACCGCAACGTCATCTGCAAGATCTCCGGCATCGTAGCCAGAGTGCCCGGATACCCCCTGACGGCGGACGACTTGGCCCCGATCATCAATCATTGCCTCGATGCTTTTGGACCGGATCGGGTGGTCTTCGCCGGCGATTGGCCCGTATGTCTCCGAGGCATGTCTTTGCGCAGTTGGGTCAACCTCTTGAAAGACGTGGTCGCCAGCCGGCCCGAAAAGGACCAACGCAAGCTATTCCATGACAATGCAGTCAGGTTCTACGACTTGCCTTGAAGGAGCGGGCGGAACTTCATCCCTTTTCCGGGCCGGAACTGGCCCATATCGCCTCTACGTGGTCCTTGATTCGCTCGCCTCGGCACATCCGCATGAAATGCCGCTGGGCTGTCAGTCCGCTTCTCTCGGCGACTTCTATTGCGGGCGTGTTGTCTCGCGGAACATCCATGAACACCGGTTGGCCGGCGCAGCGGCTCAGAACATCGCCGAGCAGGATGGGACCGGCGTGGGGTGTCGCGATACATGGACCGATCAACGTCGCGTTGGCGCCGCGACGGCCGGTAATGTACCCCTCCAGTTGCCCCTCCCGGTGCAACACCCGCGTGATTTCAGGGGATTCTTTGAACAATCGAGCGAGCATCTTCTGGCGAGGTGTGGCGGTCATCCGGTGATCGAAGGCGGCGATCTCCTTCAATTGCGGATTGGTGATTGCGGGTTGCGAAGTAGGGCCGCGGGTCGAATCAGCAACCCGCAATCCGAAATCCGCAATCGGGCCGGTCCCCATGTAGCGGGTCAGCGGGTATTCCGGCGTGAAGCCCAGCTTCTCATAGACGGGCTGGCCGGCCGCCGTGGCGTCCAGGCGAACAGTCCTCACACCTTGCTTGTCCAGGAAGTCGAGGGCGTGCTTGAGGAGTGTTGTCGCGACGCCCTTGCGGCGGGAATCGACCTCCACCAAGACCATGGCGATCCAGGCTACGGAACCGAAGATGAAAGCCGCTGTAGTCGCGACCGCGGCCCCATCCAGCTCGCCGACGAAACACCCATCCGGCTGCATGGCCAGAAATCGCCGCCAGTCCGGCTCAATCTGGTTCCACCCCGCCTGCCGGGCCAGCTTCAGCCCGAGCGGGATGTCGGCAACCGTCATGGGTCGAACCGAGATCATCGTAACGAATGCTGCGGCAACCTCACTTCGGTGCGTTCCCATCGGCAGGGCGGCCGTTGAGCTCGACGGGTTGGTCTGGTGGCCGATCTCCCCTGTGGCGACCATCGGGATCCATCGGTGGGCGGGGCGGCCCATCCATACGGCGACCGTCAGGACCCATGAATCGGTCCGGCGGCCGACCGCCACGGCGGCCACCGGGGTCCATGGATCGGCCGGGGCCTCTCTCGCCGCGCGGCGGTCCTCTGTGGTCCCCTCGGGGACCCCAGAAGGGACGGTTGCCTATGTCGTCCATCATTTTCTGGTAGTCGGCATGCCATTTCTCGAACTGATCCGGGGTGAGGATGGGTTTCATGTCCTCGACCAGTCTTTCCCGCTCGGCAATTTCCGCCGCGTTCAACTCTTTCCAACGCTCGCGGGCGGCCTGCATACGCTTGTCGAATACATCTTTGACTTGCTGGGTCTGCTCGTCGGACAGACTGTACTTGGCTCTCAACATCTCCACAATGCCTCCGCCACCGTCCGGTCTTCGACCGGGCGGCCGATCACGATCAGGAGGATCAGGAGAAGTCGTTGGAATATGCCAGACGATTCTGTCCTTGAGCGTCAGGATCGTGCCGCCGGTACCGATGCCGATACCAGAGGCGAGGATCACACCGGCGACGACCACCTGCATCACCAGTTGGCGACGGTTGAACGGCGACCGCCGGGGGTGCAAAGGATGTTCCGGCTTCAGTTCGCCTACCATAACCGTATCTCCCGCAGAGGCACGACCAGCTCCATGACGGGGCTGGTCATGTAGTTCCAGAACTGGACGGCCAGAGCCAAGATCACCGAGGCTGCCAGGGCGGACAGGCCGCCGAACAGGCCCAGCGGGATCAACGTGATCGCCTGGGGCTTCTCGGACAGGATGCGAAGCCGCACCGCATCCGCCACCCCGAATACGGGCGTCGATTCCTCGCGGGCTCGGCGAGCCAACTTATTCAAACCCTCTAAAACGTCCATCCCAGTCTCTCCAAAAGATGTTCTCTTTCGGCAATTTCCTTCATTTTTCGACGGGCACGCAGTGCCTGTGTTTTGACCTTGGCCCGAGTCCATCCCATTCGCTCGGCGACTTCCTGCGTGCCGCACTCCTCGAAGTACATCAGCGTCAGGACCAGCCGGTCGTCCGGAGGCAGCCGCCCCAAGAGTGATTGCAGGACCGTTGCCGCCTCGGCCGGATCGATCGTCTCATCCTGGGCCGCCTCGATCTGCTCGAGCACATCGAACTCGGGCAACGAGATCTCCCGGGGCTCCTTCGCTTTTTCCCGCCAGAATCGATAGCCGGTGCGGGTGGCGATTTTTCGCAGCCAGTGCAGCAGGGGGGCGTCGCCGCGGTAGGTCTTCAAACTGAAATAGGCTTCGACAAACACCTGTTGCACAAGCTCCTCACATTGCACGGGATCGCGCGTGAAACGCCAGAGCAAGCCGGTGATCGGCTTCTCATAGCGCCGCACCAGGCGTCCATATGCCTCATCGTCGCCTCGAACCGAGGCCATTACATCCGGCCAGTCAGTGTTTTCCACAAATGTATTGTACAAAAGGGCCGTGGATGATTCAATCATCCCCTCGGTCGGGCAACAATGGCACGCTACACTCGTCATTTGGCTGCTCATCTTATCCATCTTATTAGTGGCGTCGGAGGAACAGCGGTGACAGGAAACTTCCAATTTGGGGTTTCAGGTCCCGAGTCAGGGGAATAGGTCTCATAAGTCCTTTGTGACCACTACTACAGCTACTTCCCGCCTGAAACCTCGAAGTTCGGGCCCCCGATTCATTTTCCTGTAACCGCCCCGGGACCGGTGCCACTAACAGGGTGAAATGCGAAAGTACTACCACGAGGGAGATTCGAGGACGAAGACAGGAGTTGTAGCCATGAGTTCGGAAGAGATGAGAACAGAGCTTGAGATATTCGTCAACCAGGGATTGCAGCAAGGGTGGCGAGGGTGGCCTCGCCACGATAACAGGGGTTGCTCGCCATGTCGGCGCAACAACGAAGGGGAAAATGGGAGCTATGGGACCAATGGGGCAAGCCATGGCCGCGAGCCCTTCTATGGGTCTTATGGGTCCAATTGAGAAACAGTTCGGGCGTGGCCCGATGTGTGTCCAACAAGGTAAGGTCAAGTCAGTGTGAAAAGGAGAACGAAGATGCAAAGAAGAGTACTCAAAATCGGTGTTGCGGCCTGTGTCCTGGCTTTGGTGATCGGGGGTATGTCCATCGCCCAGCAAGCGGGCGGCGGCGGCGGTGGCAGGGGCGGCCGAGGTGGTGGCCAGGGTGGTCCGGGCGGTCCGGGCGGTGGTCGCGGGAACTTCGATCCGGCGCAGATGCGTCAGATGATGGCCGAGCGGATGAAGGAGCAGCTTGGCGTCGATGACCAGGCATGGAAGGTGATGGAGCCTCGGCTCATGAAGGTTGTGACCCTCAGCATGCAGGCGAACATGGGCGGCCGGGGCGGCATGATGGGCATGATGGGCGGCGGGATGCGGGGACAGCGCGGCGGCCCGGGTGGCGACAACGCCGGTGGCCCGCAAGGTGGCCCGCAGGGCGGTCCGCAGGGAGAACAGACGGCGGTCAGTAAAGCCCAGGCACAACTGCGCACCACACTGGAGAACCAGTCCGCTTCGCCCGAGGAGATCAAGAAGCAACTGACGGCCCTCCGCGAGGCGCGGGAAAAGGCCAAGCAGGAGTTAGCTGCCGCCCAGCAGGATCTCAAGCAGATCCTCACACTGCGTCAGGAAGCACAGTTGGTCCTCATGGGACAGTTGAACTAAGGAACGGCCTATCCAATGAACGTTCTTGTAAACAGAATGATGGATCAGGGTCTGATTGACGAATCCGTGGCCCGGGGAATCAGCGGCTTGCTCGCAGGGGGCGAGCCGCCTTCCCGGGCCTTTACCGCGTGCGGCGTCGCCGATGATGCCTTGCTGCGGTTCCTGGCCAAGGAGCTGGGTCTTACATTCGTCGAGCTGGACCGACAGGAGTTTACGAAGGAATTCCTCGCCCAATTCCCCGCTCGCGTCCTGCTGGATAAGCACATCATGCCGGTGAAGGGGAACGACAGCGAGATGCTTGCCGTTACGAGCAATCCCTTCGATACGTCGGCGATCGACGAGCTGCGTTTGGCCACCGGCCGGGATTACCAGGTCGCCCTGGCCCCGTTGGCGGATATCGACCGGTGCATCAAGCGGCACCTGGGCGTTGGGGCCGACACGGTGCAGTCGATGATCTCCGAGGCCGGCGAGAATGGTTTGCAGGTCATCGACACGGAAGCGGACGACGACATGGACCTGACGCAGGCCGCCGAGGGTGCGTCCATCGTTCGCTTCGTCAATCAGATCCTGACGGAGGCCATCGAATCGCGGGCGACCGACGTGCACATCGAGCCCTTCGAGGAGACCCTGCGCGTCCGCTACCGCATCGACGGCGTTCTTCAGGAAGCTTCGGTGGCCCCCGAGATCAAGCAGTTCCAGGCGGCCATCGTCTCCCGCTTGAAGATTCTCGCCAAGCTCGACATCGCGGAGAAGCGCATCCCGCAGGATGGCCGCATCAAGATCATCATTGCGGGCCGCGAGATCGATGTCCGCGTCTCGGTCATCCCGATGCTCTACGGCGAGGCGGTCGTGCTGCGTCTGTTGGACCGCTCCTCGGTGCTGTTGGGTTTGGACAAGCTGGGAATGTCCGAGCGGGACCTGGGGATCATGCGAGTGATTCTCGAACGGCCGCACGGCATCATCCTGGTGACGGGCCCGACCGGAAGCGGCAAAACCACAAGCCTCTACGCGGCCCTGTCGCAGATCAACGATATTCAGCGCAAGATCATCACTATCGAAGACCCCATCGAGTACCAGCTCCACGGGGTCAACCAGATCCAAATCTCGCGCAAGGCCGGCCTGACGTTCGCCAGCGGCCTGCGGTCGATTCTGCGCCATGACCCCGATGTCGTGCTGGTCGGCGAGATTCGTGATTCCGAGACGGCGGAGATCGCCATTCAGGCCTCGCTGACCGGTCACCTGGTCTTCTCGACCTTGCACACGAACGATGCCCCCAGCGCGCTGACCCGACTGGTGGATATGGGAATCGAGCCGTATCTCGTGGCTTCGTCGCTCGAAGCCGTCATCGCCCAGCGTCTGGTGCGAGTGGTCTGCCCCGAGTGCAAGGAAGAGCTGTCCGAGAGCGAGGCAATGCCTCTGCGGCGGCGATTCGGCGACCAATTGCCTGCCCTCCTCTACAAGGCCAAGGGCTGCCGCCGATGCCAGGGGACGGGCTACCGGGGGCGGATCGGCATCTTCGAGATGATGATGGTGACGGACGAAATTCGCTCGCTCATCCTCGAAAACACGTCGGCCCCGGAGCTGCGCAAGATTGCCGCGGGGCAGGGGATGAGGAGTCTTCGCGACGATGGGTTCCGGCAACTGCACAACGGGCGAACCACGGTACAAGAAATCCTCCGGGTGACGAAGGATGAGACGTTCGACCTGGACGCTCTGGTAGGCCTGGAGCAACCGGAGAAGAAAGTGTGATTGTTGATGTGTGATTTTTGATTTGTCAATCAACCATCAACCATCAGACTTCAAACTTGAGATTCCATGGCAACATTCGTCTACAAAGCGATTGACATCCAAGGCCGGCAGGTGGCGGACACGCTCGTGGCGCCCGACCGGGCTTCGGCCATCGAGCAGATCTGCGGCAAGAGCCTCAACCCCGTCTTCATCGAGCGACGGGAGGAGCACCCCGCCGGGGGCCTGCTCACTCGCGTCGGCCGGGTCTCGAAGGGGGAGGTCGAGGCGTTCACGCGGCAGTTGGCCAACCTTCTGGCGGCGGGCATTCCCTTGAGCCGGGCCCTGAGCATTCTCAGTCGCGAGGCCTCGAAACCGGCGGCCGGAAAGCTCTGGGCGACGGTGCATGACCAGGTGGCCGGCGGTATGTCCCTGGCCGATACCCTCGGCCAGCACCCGCGTGTGTTCTCGCCCGTGTACGTCGCCATGGTCCGGGCCGGCGAAACCGGCGGGTTCCTGGATGTCGTACTGGACCAGATCGCCACGTTCCGGTCGCGCGAGCAGGAACTCAAGAACAAGGTCACATCGGCGCTACTGTATCCGACGATTCTGGCGGTGCTGGCGGGCGGGATCATCGTGTTTCTGCTGACGTTTTTCATCCCGCGTTTCTCGCAGATGTTCGCTGAGTTCGGCGGCTCGTTGCCGACACTGACCAAGGCCATCGTCGCCGCCAGCCGGCTCCTCCTGCGGTATTGGTTTGTCCTGGTGATCGTCGTGGCCCTGGTCGTTTTTGCGATTCGGCGGGCGTTGTCGAGCGACGAGGGCCGTCGTATCCTGGAGCGCGCCATGCTGCGATTCCCCTTGTTCGGCCGGGCGGTCTCGCGATTCGCTTTGGTACGATTCTCCCGCATGCTCGGGACCCTGGTCGGGGCCGGCGTGCCGCTGGTTGCCTCCCTCCGCGTGGCGAAAGAAGCCATCGGCAATCAGGTCCTCGCCGACACGGTGAACGGCTCCATCGACGCCGTCCAGCGCGGAACCCCTCTGGCCCGCAGCCTGGAGGGCTGCAGCATTCTGTTCCCGAACTCGGTGATCGAAATGATCAGCGTGGCCGAGGAAAGCAGCCGCTTGGACAAGGAGCTCGTTCGCCTGGCCGCCACCTATGAGCAGGAGCTGGATCGCTACTTGAAAATGGCCGTGACGCTCATCGAGCCCGCACTGCTTTTTCTGATGGCGGCCCTGGTGGGCACCATCGTCATCGGCATGCTCCTGCCGATCTTCAGTCTGCAAGAGTTGATTCGCTGAAAGAACATGGAAGAACCGTCAAAACAGTCGGACAGTTCGTTCGACGAAGGTACTGCCGGTCGGAAATTCTTGGATTGGGAAGACATATGAAATCGGTATCTAAGAGCACAAGGAAATTCATGTCTTGCCGGCGGCGGGACACAAGGCCCTTCGGCTTCACCTTGATCGAGCTGATGCTGGTGCTGGTGATCCTGGCGACGCTGGCGGCGATTGTGACGCCCAAGCTCACGGGGCAGTCCGTGAAGGCCAAAATCACGGCGGCCAAGACGCAGATCTCGCAGTTCGAAGTTGCTCTGGACGCCTTCGAGATCGACATCGGCCGCTATCCCACGGCCGTCGAGGGCCTGCGGGCCCTGGTCGAGAGACCGACCTCCGAGGCCGAGGGGTGGCAACAGCCGTACCTCAAGAGGGACATACCCTTGGACCCGTGGGGCAATGAGTACGTGTACCGCTGCCCCGGCCAGTACAACCAGGACGGCTACGATCTCTATTCCTGCGGCCCGGATGGCAAGCTCGGCGGCGACGACGACATCACCAACTGGTCGGACGAAGTGAGAAGATAGTTTGAAGTGGGAAGTTTGAAGTTTCAAGTCTTCAAACTTGACACTTCAAACTCTCACGGACAGGGGCATG
>Ga0315286_10002691_pt1 | contig 16627 bp, 18 predicted proteins | sample YL17G10_0_MG_FD_205038 | JGI IMG/M metagenome (GOLD analysis project Ga0315286, IMG submission 205038) | Sediment microbial communities from Yellowstone Lake, YNP, Wyoming, USA - YL17G10_0 | ecosystem: Environmental > Aquatic > Freshwater > Lake > Sediment | place: USA: Wyoming | collected...
CAAACGCGTGGCGCCCCGCGGAAAAGGTGCCGGGCCCTTCGGAAGACCGGCTGCGGAACATCGCCCGGGTCCTCACGACGGCGCCGGCCGGTTTCAGGATCCACCCCAAGCTGCGCAGGATCCTCGACGAGAAGGCTGCGCGGCTGCACAAGGACGGGACCGTGGACTGGGCGTTCGCGGAATCCCTCGCGTTCGGCTCCCTGCTGGAGGAGGGCGTGCCCATGCGGCTCAGCGGGCAGGACAGCGCGCGCGGGACCTTCTCCCAGCGCCACCTTGTCTGGTGGGACGCCGATTCCCTCGTGCCCCAGCCCTACACTCCCCTCGCGAACCTCGCCCCCGACCAGGTCCAGTTCTCCGTCTATGACAGCCCGCTCTCGGAGTACTCAGTCCTGGGGTTCGAGTACGGGTTCACCCTCGGCCGGCCGCGCGCCCTGGTGATCTGGGAGGCGCAGTTCGGGGACTTCTCCAACGGCGCCCAGGTGATCATCGACAACTACGTCGCCGGCGGCGAGGCGAAGTGGGGGACGGTGAGCGGGATCGTGCTCCTTCTCCCCCACGGGTTCGAGGGCCAGGGTCCCGAGCACTCCAGCGCTCACCTCGAGAGGTTCCTCCTTCTCTGCGCGCGCGACAATATCCAGGTGTGCAACTGCACCACCCCCGCCCAGTACTTCCATCTCCTCCGACGGCAGGCCAGGCGGGAGCTGCGCAAGCCGCTGGTGGTCATGACGCCCAAGAGCCTGCTCCGCCACCCCCGGGTCCTCTCCCCCATGGCGGATCTCTTCCGCGGCGCTTTCAAGGATGTCCTGGACGATCCGGTCCATCCGGAGAAAGCCCGCCGGCTCCTGCTGTGCAGCGGAAAGATCTCCTACGAGCTGCTTGCCCGGCAGGAGGAGCTGAAGAGCACCGATACCGCGATCATCCGCGTCGAGCAGCTGTACCCGTTCCCCGCCGGGGACCTTGCCGCCCTTTTCGCGGCGTATCCCGATGCGGCGGAAACGGTCTGGGTCCAGGAAGAACCCCGCAACCGCGGGGCGTGGTGTTTCATGCGCGAGATGTTCGAGCGCTTCTTCCCCTCCGTGTCCCTCGGCTACATCGGCAGGGAGGAGAGCGCGAGCCCCGCAACAGGCTCCCATGCCCGGCACGGGCGGGAGCAGCGCCAGATCGTCGAGGCCGCATTCATGACCGGCTCGATGGTCATCACCGGAAAGTGAGGAGCGGAACGTGAAAACGGACATAACGGTTCCCTCCGTCGGCGAATCCGTGACCCAGGGGATCATCGCCGCCTGGCTTTCGGCCGCGGGCGACACGGTGGCCGAGGGAAGCGGCATTTTCGAGCTGGAGACCGACAAGGCCACCGTCACCATACCGGCGCCGGCGAGCGGCGTCCTTTCCATTGCGGTCGCGGCCGGGACCGAGGTAACCATCGGGCAGGTCGTCGGGTCCATCGATACCGATGCGGCGGGCGCCGCAGCATCGGCGAGCACGGCACCATCGGCGAGCGCTGCACCATCGGCGGGAACCGTGGCGTCGGCGGCGCCGGCGTCTGTCACGGCGTCAGCCACCCCGGCGCCTGCGCCCCGCCCCGCCGCCTCCGGAGGCGCCCCGCGCCGCGTCCCCATGACCACCCTCAGAAGGCGCATCGCCGAGCGCCTGCTGGAGGCGCAGCACTCCACCGCGTCGCTGACCACGTTCAACGAGGTCAACTTGTCGAAGGTCGTGGACCTCCGCAGCCGGTACAAGGAGGAGTTCGAGCGGGCCCACGGCGTGAAGCTCGGTTTCATGTCGTTCTTCGTGAAGGCCTGCACCCTCGCTCTCGCCGAGATGCCCGTCGTAAACGCGCGCATCGAGGAGGGTGACATCGTCTACCCCGGGACGATGGATATCGGCGTCGCGGTCTCCACGGACAGGGGCCTGCTCGTACCGGTGATCAGGGGAGCCGACAGGCTCGGCCTCGCTGGGCTTGAAGCCGCGATCGCCGACCTCGCCGCGCGCGCCCGGGACCGCAAAATTCTGCCCGACGAGCTGGCCGGCGGCACGTTCAGCATCACCAACGGCGGTGTCTTCGGGTCACTCCTGTCCACGCCCCTGCTGAACTATCCCCAGGCCGCCATCCTCGGCATGCACACGATCCAGAGGCGCCCCGTGGCCGAAGGGGGGCCCGCGGGCGAGCAGGTCGTGATACGTCCGATGATGTACCTGGCGCTGACCTACGATCACCGCTTGATCGACGGCAAGGAAGCTGTCAGTTTTCTCAAACGGGTAAAGGACTTCGTGGAGGATCCCTGGCGCCTCTTTATAGAGGCCTAGGGGAGAGACAGGGGCACACCTCGTAAAGGGAGGCATACATGAGCTTGGAATCGGGGACCTACTCGAAGGGGCTGGAGGGGATCATCGCGGACGAGACGACGATCTGCCGCGTCGACGGGCCTCACGGGAAGCTTTTCTACCGTGGCTACCCGATCGACGACCTTGCCCGGCACTCGGACTTCGAGGAGATCACCTACCTCCTGCTCTACGAAAAGCTGCCGACGGCCGCGGAACTCGAGGAATGGCGGACCCGCATGCGGGCCAGCCGCGATATCCCGATCGAGGTGCAGATCATGATCCGCACCTTCCCGGCGGACGCCCACCCCATGCAGCTCCTCCAGTCCGTCATCGCGTATCTCTCGGTGTACATCAAGCACACCATCCAGCACTCGGTGCACTGCAACTGCCGCGACACGCTGCACCAGATCGTGCAGATGGCGAGCGTCGTGGCCACCTCCTTCCGCTTCCGGACCGCCAAGGCGCCGTACGTGTCGCCGCGCATGGACCTCTCGCACGGGGGGAACTTCCTGTACATGATGCGGGGGACCGAGCCGCAGGACTACGAGGCGCGGATCATGGATTCCTGCCTCGTGCTGCACGCGGAACACGAGTTCAACGCATCCACCTTCACCGCGCGCGTGGTCGCCTCCACGATGTCCACCTGCTACTGCAGCATCGCGGCGGCGATCGGCGCGCTCTTCGGGCAGCTCCACGGCGGGGCCAACGAGAGGGTGCTCGACATGGTGGAGGAGATCGGGACGAAGGAAGGCGTGGGCGCGTGGATGGACAAGGCCATCGCGGAGAAGCGGAAGGTCCCCGGCATGGGCCACCGCGAGTACAAGGTGCGCGACCCGAGGTCCTACGTGATCGAGGAATACCTCAAGGAGCTCTCCGAGAAGAAGGGCGACGGCCGCTACTACGGGATCCTGAAGGAGATCGAGAAGCAGTTTCGCGAGCGCATGGAGGAGAAGGGCAAGCCGGTGTATCCAAACGTCGACTTCTATTCCGGCGCCGTCTACAGCCTCCTCGGCATCCCGAAGATCCTCTTCACGCCGGTCTTCGCCATGGCGCGGGTTGCCGGCTGGCTCGCCCACGTTCTCGAGCAGCGGGAGCACGGCAACCGCATCTACCGTCCCGAGAGCCTTTACAAGGGGCCGGAGGAAAGGCCGTACGTGCCCGTCCAGCGGCGCGCTTAGCCCTACTTCGCCCGCTTGTCGGTGACGACCCGGCCGGTGAGCCGCCGCCGCATGAGGCCGAGCTTCAGGCGCTGGATGGTCAGCGCGGGGTCGACACCCTTCGGGCACACCTCCGAGCAGGCGGCCGCGTACTCGCACCCCCACACCCCGTCCAGCCTGTCCAGGGAGTCCAGCCTCTCCTTCTCGCCCTCGTCCCTGCTGTCGCTGTTGTACCGGTAGGCCTGGGCGAGCGCCTGGGGGCCCACGAAGTGCGGGTTGGTGTTGCTCACGGGGCAGGCGTCGACGCACAGCCCGCACTTGATGCAGTGGGCGAAATCGATGAAGTAGTCGACCTGGCTGGGCGTCTGGGCGTATTCCTTCTCCGCCGCGAACTGCTCGGCCTTGTCGTTGCGGACGAGCCATGGCTTCACGCTGCGATAATTGGCGAAAAACTCGTCGAAGTCGGTCACCAGGTCCCGCAGCACCGGGTGCCCCTCCATGGGGCCGACGCGGATGGCCGCCGTGCGCAGCGAGAAGACGTTCGTCTCGCAGGCGAGGCGGGGCTTCCCGTTGATGACCATGCCGCAGGAGCCGCAGATCCCCATGTTGCAGCTGTAGCGCATGGTCAGGGTGGGGTCCTGCCTCTCCTTCACGGAGACAAGCAGGTCCAGGACCGAGGTAAAGCGGTCCGCTTCGACCTGGTAGGACTTCTCGACGAACGCGCGGGTAGCCGCATCGAGCCTCTTCACGACGAGCTCGAATATCCTCTTTTCCTTACCGAGGTTCTGTCTCACGCTTCCTCCCTCCGTGGACGTACACTTCCCGCACCGCGATGGCCCCGTAGACCAGGCACCCGGCCCCAATCAGGAGGAGCAGGATGGTCCTGGGGACCCCCCCGATCGGCACGAGCGCGGAGGCCGCAAGGGCGAGCAGGAGCACGGGGACTCCCAGCATGCCGATGTACTCGAAGAACATGATCGATGAAGCTTTCATGGGAACCACCTTGCCAGCATCACGACGAAGCCGGCTGCCCAGATCGCGAGGACCACGAAGGGAAAGAGCGTGTACGCCCCCGACCTCTTGTGGTAGCGCTTCCGGTAGAGGCGCGCGAACTCGCTGTTGAGGTGCCCGAACGCCATCCCCCTCGACCAGGCAAGGGCGAGCCCTTTCATCGCCTCGAAAAACTGCGGGGTCCACAGGACCCACACCGCCGCGGCCAGGACCTTCAGCGGCATTCCCAGGCCCGGCACGAGCAGGTACACGAAGATGAACGCGCCGAAAACGAGGGACAGGAAGACCATGATCCGGTTGGTGAGCATGTGCAGGTATGCCTCGAAGGAGAACGAGAGCAGCCTGCCAATCCGCGACTGGGGTCCGCGGAGGTCGGTGAGCCGTTTCAGGGACTCCATCAGTACTTCCTTTCCGTCGGCTCCCAGCGGGTGCGCGTCACGGGGATGTACGAAAGGCGCGGCACCCCCTCGGTCCGCCAGGCCAGGGTATGCTTCAGGAAGCTCACGTCGTCGCGCCACGGGTACTCGACGCGCGCGTGCGAGCCGCGGGACTCCTTGCGCGCGAGCGCGCCGGCGGCCACGGTCTCCGCGAGCTCGATCATGCATCCCACTTCCAGCGTGTCCCGCAGGTTCGTGTTGAACTGCTGCTCGGGATCGCTCACGCCGACGTCCCGGAAGCGGGCCCGCAGGGCGGCAAGGGCGGTGCCCGCCTTCCGGAGGCCCGCCTCGTCGCGGTAGACGTGGGTGAAAGCGTCCATGGTCTCCCCCAGCTCCCTGCGGAGCTGATACGGATCCTCTTTCCCTTTCCGCGTCAGAAGGGCATCGAGGCGCGCGCACGCGGCGTCGAGCTGGTCCTTCACGCCGCCCTCGTCGGGCAGCGCGCGCTCGGCAAGGGCCCGGCGGGCCGCCGATTCCCCCGTGATCCTCCCCCAGACGACGCAGTGGCTGAGCGAGTTGCTCCCCAGGCGGTTGGCGCCGTGGACGCTCACGCACCCGCACTCGCCGGCCGCCCAGAGCCCCTCGACGGCGTTCGAGGCATCGTCCCGCATCACCTGCCCCTGCAGGTTGACGTGGATCCCGCCCATGGTGTAGTGCGCGGCCGGCCTCACGGGAAGGGGCGCGTGCGCGGGGTTGATCCCCAGGAGCTTCATCGAGATTTCCTTGATCATCGGCAGGCGCTCGTCGATCTTGTCCTCCCCGATGTGGCGCATGTCCAGCAGGAGATGGCTCATGCCCGAGACCTCGTGCACGAGCCCGCGACCCTTGCCGAGCTCGGTAATCATCGCGCGGGAAACGATGTCCCGCGGGGCAAGCTCCATCTTGCTCTTGGCATAGTCCGCCATGAACCGCCTGTTCTGCGCATCGACGAGGTAGCCCCCTTCTCCGCGCGCGGCCTCGGTGATGAGGACTCCCGTGGGAATGAGGCCCGTGGGATGGAACTGGACGAACTCCATGTCTTTCAGCGGGAGCCCCGCCTTGTAGACGAGCGCGATCCCGTCCCCGGTGCTGGAGTAGGCGGTGGTGGTAAAGCCGTACATGCGCGCGAAGCCGCCGGTGGCGATGATCCCCGCCTTCGCGGCGAGATACAGGGGCTGTCCCGTGGCGAGGTCCAGGGCGAGGACGCCCCGGAAGGCGGGGCCCTGCAGGACGAGATCCGTCACGTAGTGCTCGTGGAGGACGTCGATGCTCGGGAAGGAGAGGATCGCGTCGTAGAGCGCGCTCATCATGAAGAAGCCGGTCTTGTCGGCCGCGAATGCGGTGCGCGGGACGGTCATCCCGCCGAACGCCCGGAGGACGATCTTCCCCGCCTCGTCCCTGTTCCACGGCGTGCCGATGTGATCCAGGAACCGGATTTCCTTCGGCGCTTCGGCCACGAGCGTCTCGACGGCATCCTGGTCCCCGAGGTAGTCCCCGCCCTTGACCGTGTCGAAGGCATGGAGATCCGCCGAGTCATCCGCCTGCCCTGGGTACAGGACCCCCGAGATCCCCCCCTCCGCGGACACCGAGTGGCTGCGCATGGCGTGCAGCTTGGAGACGAGGGCGATCCTCAGCTTCCCGTCGGACACGTGAGCGGCGGCGAGAGCGGCGCGCATGCCGGCAAGGCCGCTGCCGAGGATGACGATGTCATAGGTCCTGGTCTCGCGCTTCTCAGACCGAACGTTCATGGATTCCTCCCCGGGGTCCACTGTGAATATACGAAGTTCGACGATAGTCGGCGCAGAGGACTTTGGGCAACGCGCTCGATCGCACACGGAAGCATACCCACGGCCCTCGGCGGAGTCAACGAACGACGGGGGCGCTCTGCCCGCGTGCCGGCGCCGACCCGCGGGAAGACAGGACCGCCGCGTACATCCGGCGGTGGTATCGGCTGGGATGGGTGCCCAGCAGCCGCGGCGGCGACAGCCCGGCGCATTCCGCCGCGCGCGGCAGCGCTGAGAGCGGCACGGGATGAGGCACCCAGGGGTTCGGCATCCCGATATCGTACTCGACGACGATAAGGCGGCCCGCCGGCGTCAGCCACTGCGCGACATGAGCCAGCACCTCGCACGGGTCCTCCTGGAAGTGAAGGGAGTTGGCAAGCAGTATCCCGTCGAGCCGCGGCAGGGGAAGGTCACCCGTGAAATCGCCGACAATGGGGTGGAACTCTACCCCGGCGAACCGTTCAGCCATCTCGCCTTGCTGTGCCCGGATCGCCCGCGCATCCAGGTCCACGGACCACAGGCGGGCCTCGGCTCCCAGGAGCCCGGCCAGGGCCGCCGTGAAGGCGCCGCTGCCGGAGCCGAGATCGGCCCAGGCGCCGCCCGGCCGTCCGATGCCGTCACCAATCAGGGCCATGCATTCTGCCGTGCGCGTGGTCTGACCTTCCTTTTCCGAATACAGTATACTGAGGGAAAGGAGACGCGGGTATGCTCACCGAGATACGGAATGCCCGGCAGGTCCAGGGCGAAGGCTTTCGACGCTGGTTCACGGATGACTACTTCGATCTCATCGTGTGGTACGGCGCAGACGATTCATTCGTCGGTTTCCAGCTCTGCTACGACAAGCAGAGCCGGGAACGCGCCCTCACGTGGACGTTCGATCACGGCTTCAGGCACAATCGCATCGATTCGGGGGAAACCCCGGGTCATTTCAAGATGACGCCGGTCATCGTGGCCGACGGGACGTTCAGCTATGGAGAAGTCGCCCAGCGCTTCGAAAAGGCAAGCGCCGGCGTGGACCCGCCTCTCGCGCATTTCATCAGCGAGGCCCTCAGGGGCTTCCCCGGGGCCCCCGCGGGCTGGGAGTCGCTCCGCCGGGCATGAATCGAAGCGCCCGGCGGCCTGACGGCGGACGGCTGTCTCAGAACTTCAGCACCTTGAAGCCCTCCGCGTACTTGAACGCCACCCCGGCCTTCTTCGCGACCTCGGCCGCGCCCTTGCGGATCCAGGCCTCGTGGCCCTTTCGATCACCCTTCACCTGGCTTTTGTGCGCGAGGAGGGATGATACCCGGCGCCCGATCACGCCGGAGATGTCTACCCAGAAATCCGCGTTGTCCGTCCAGAAGAGGTAAACCTCCTTGACCCGCCAGGGCTCAACGCCTTCCGAGAGCTGTTCGGCGAAGAGGTTCACCTGCTTGGCCGCGTAAACCGCGTCCATGGCGGAGGTCCCCGCGGCGCGGTGGTCGGGGTGGGTCTGGTAGTGCCGCCACGGGTCTATCGTCAGGACCCGCCACGGCCTGATGCGCCGTATCACCGCCACGATATCCCGGCGGAGGTCCAGGCTGTTCTCCAGCATGCCGTCGGGCCGCCGGAGAAAGACGAGCTCCTTGACGCCGAGCTTGCGCGCCGCAGCCGTCTGCTCCTTCTCGCGGAGGGTCACCAGCGCGCCGGGCCGGATCTTCGGGTCCTTGCTTCCCTTGTCACCGCTGGTGAGCAGCAGGTAGGTGATCTCGCGGCCGTCCGCGGCCCATCGGGCGACGGTGCCCGCGCAGCCGTACTCGGGATCGTCGGGGTGGGCGGCTATCATGAGGACACGCGGATTGTCCTTCGCTGGTTTCATGGGTGAGACGGTACCATGCCGGGACGCGCTTGATAATCGAGGTGCGCCGCCGTATGCTCGGCCGCATGACCGGACGCGAACGGATGCTCACGGCGCTGGCGAATGGACGCCCGGACCGCCTCCCCTGCCAGGTGCACGGATGGATGGACTATTACCTGCGCACGTATCTCGGCGGGATGGACAGCTGGCAGGCCTACGAGCGATTCGGCATGGACATCGCCATGTACGTGGAGCCCGTCTATCGCTATTCCGACCGCGACGCTTCACGGTGGCGGCCCCAGTGGAAAGACCTCGGCACGGGCGACGACGGCCGCAGGCTGTGGGAGGAAACGATCGAGACCCCCGGGGGCACGCTCCACCACGGGGGTGCCGCCAACGAGTTCACGGGCTGGGAGACCGAGCTCCTCATCAAGAACGAATCCGACTTCGCCCTCTGGGAGAAGTACGCGCCGATCCCGATCGGCGTCGATTTCTCGCAGATCGCCGCCGCGCGGGAGAGGCTCGGTGACCGGGGGATCATCCGCAGTCACCCCTTCAGCCCCGGCCAGGGCAGCCCGTGGCAGAGCTTCTGCACCCTGGTGGGGACCGAGCCGGCGATCATGATGGCGATGGACACCCCGGACTTCCTGCACCACGCGCTGCAGGCCATCCTGGCGCGCACCCTCAAGGTGACGGAGATGTGGAAAGGCATCCCCGCCGACATGACGGAGACGGGCGGCGGCGCCGGTTCGAACACCGTCATCAGCCCGGCTCTGTTCGAGGAGTTCTGCGTGCCGTACGACCGCAAGCAGCATGCCGCGCTGCACGATGCGGGGGTGAAGATCGTGTACCACCTCTGCGGCGGCGTCATGAAGATGCTCGACCTGGTGGCGGGCAACGGTGCTGACGGCCTGGAGACGATGACGCCCCCCGCCATGGGCGGTGACTGCGACCTGCGCGAGGCTTCCCGCCGGGTCGGTGACCGGCTCTTCTTCATGGGAGGTTTCGACCAGAACGCGGGATTCGAGCGCGGATCACCCGAGACGGCGCGACGTCAGGTCTTCGCGTGCTTCGAGGCCACCCGTGACCACGCGGGCTACATCTGCGTGCCGTCGGATCATTTCTTTTTCGGAGACCCCGCCAACATCCAGGCTTTTGCCGACGCCTGCAAGGAGTGCCGGTACTGAACCCCGCCGGATAGCCCGGCAGGGGAAGCTAGTGGACGACGGTTATCTCGTTCACGACCTCGCGTCCGGCCGCGTGCAACGATGCGATCTTCTCGATTTTCGTCCTGTCGATATCGGAGCGCACGCTCCCTTTCAGGACGACCCTCTCCTTGCGGCCCTGCCAGATGCTCTTCTTCTCCACCGTGACGACAACGTGCTTCGTATCGGCAATGGTGGGATCCTCTCCGATCACTTTCTGGATCTCCGTAAGGACTCTTTCCCCTTCCGGCATGGTGCACCTCCCACATGCAGAACGCCCGACGATCGGAAGCCACGACCACATGCATGATACCCCCGGGGAGGCCCGTTGTCAAATGCGATACGCGCACCCGCGGGAGGACGCCTCCCGGCGCCTCCCGGCGCGGAAGGGCTAGCGGGGTACCGCAGCCGGGCTAGCGGGATACCGCAGCCGGGCTAGCGGGGTACCGCAGCCGGGATAGCGGGGTACCGCAGCCGGGATAGCGGGGTACCGCAGCCGGGCTACAGCGCGGGGGGTTCGTCCGAGATCAGCCGCTCGCTGCGGGTGCGCTCGAAGACCTCGCGCAGGAGAGCCGCGTCGTCGGGAGTCTGGACGATGCCGCGCCGGGCAAACATCCTCTTCTGGATGAGAATCGCCTGGTCCACCGGGCATTCGGTGATCTGGCCGAACGAGCGGGCGTAGTTCGCGAAGCTGGGCACGTTGGTGCCGATGAAGCCGTAGAGCATGCTCGAGACGCCGATGATCTTGCCCGTGAAAATGCTCGTGTTGATCGCGCTCTTGGCGAAATCCCCGATCAGGCACCCGAGGAACTGCATGCCCGTGTCCAGGCGGCGGTGGGGATACTCGAGCCGGACTTCCCCGTACGTGTTCTTCAGGTCACTGTTGCTCGTGCCCGCGCCGAGGTTCACCCACGAGCCGACCCAGGAATGGCCGAGGAAGCCGTGGTGCTGCTTGTTCGTGTAGCTCTCGATGATGCTCGCCTCGACCTCGCCACCGATCTTGCAGGTCTCCCCTATGCACACGTGCTCCTTGAGGGAGGCGCGCTCGATGATTCTCGTGCGCGCTCCCACGTGGACGGGTCCCACGAGGTAGGTGAAGTCCATGATCTCCACGCCCCGCTCGAGCACGACGGGGCCTTCGCGCGTTTTGAGCACGGCGGTGTCCGCGATGGTCACGTTCTCCGCGGCGAACACCCCGGGCTTCAGCTCGCGGTAGGAGCCGCGGGCTGTCCGGTGGCGGATGTTTTCGGCGAAGAGCGGCTCAAGGTACTTCACCACCTCGTATTGCCCGTCGAACGTGCGGAAGAGCTCCTCCTCGAGCAAGGGCAGCTTCAGCTCCAGCAGCCAGGGGGTGACGTTCTCCGACGTGAGAGGGTCCGGGGCGGAAGTTCCCGCGGGGAGAAAGGCCGCCGACACGCGGCTGCCTGCCGTGGCGACGAAGGGGCGGCCCGCCGCGATGAGCTCGCGCAGCCGCTCCGCGTAGCGGACGTCGGGAACGGTGGAGGCGTTGAGGAAGAGCCGCGGGCCGTCGGCGACGGCAGCCCTGGGGAAATGCTGCTCGGTAACCTTGCGGAGGTACTCGCGCACGATCCAGGCGACGCCGCCGGCGACCTCGTTCGCGATCTCGTAGAGAGTGTAGCACGCGCAGGTCACGGCAAACGCGGGCCGGGTCAGCGAGATCGGCGCCATGTCGTCGAGGAGATGGTCCTCGAACAATACCAGCTGCGTCACCTCCCTACTCCACCGTGACGCTCTTCGCGAGGTTGCGCGGCTTGTCCACGTCGCACCCCCGTTCCACGGCGGCATAGTAGGCGAAAAGCTGCAGGGGGATGACCGCGAGAATGGGGACGAGGGGATCGAGGGTCTTCGGGATGGGGATGATGTCCGTCGCAAGGCCCGCCATCTCCTCGTCTCCCTCCTGCGCCACGGCGATGATCTTTCCCGCGCGGGCGAGGATCTCGTGCGTGTTGCCCAGCATCTTGTCCCTGATTTCGGACTGGGCCGCCAGGACCACGGTGGGCAGATCGCGATCGATGAGAGCGATGGGGCCGTGCTTCATCTCCGCGGCCTGCACGCCCTCGGCGTGGATGTAGGAGATCTCCTTCAGCTTCAGGGCTCCCTCGAGCGCCGCGGGGTACTCGTAGATCCTCCCGATGTAGAGGAAGTTGGAGCAGCGGGCATAGCGCCGCGCGATTTCGGCGATCCTCTCCTTTTGCCCGAGGAGATGCTCGGCCTGCGCCGGCAGCTTCTCCAGCGCGTCGAGGAACAGGAGCCCCGCGCGGAGCGACATCCCGCGCATGCGGCCCATGTGGACGGCGAGCAGGGAGAGCACGACGAGCTGGCTCGTGAAGGCCTTGGTCGAGGCGACGCCGATCTCGGGCCCCGCGTGGATGTAGATGCCCTTGCCGCACTCCCGCGCGATCGAGGAGCCGACGACGTTGCACACGCCGATGGTCTCGGCACCCATGAGCTTGGCCTCGCGGATCCCCGCAAGCGTGTCGGCCGTTTCTCCCGACTGGCTTATCGCGATCACCATGGTGTCCGGCTCGAGGACGGGATGCGCGTAGCGGAACTCCGCGCCGAAGGTCACCTGCGTCGGTATCCGGGCGAGGTTCTCGAAGAGATACTTGCCGACGAGCCCCGCGTTCCACGAGGTCCCGCAGGCGACGATGTGCACCCTTTTCACCCGGTGCAGGAGGGCCTGGTCGATGCCGCCCAAGTGCGCGGTGCCCTCCGCGCGCACGATCCTTCCGCGAAACGCATTGTGGATGGACTCGGGTTGCTCGGAGATCTCCTTCAACATGAAATGGGGGAACCCTCCCCGCTCGATGTCGGGAAGGTTCAGCGCAATGCGCTGCACGCTCTTGCTCACGGGCGTGCCCTCGAGGGTCCGGGTCTCGAAGCCGTCGCTGTGGAGAAAGGCGGCTTCCCCGTCGTCGAGGTAGATGACCTCCCGCGTGTGGGCCACGAGGGGGGCGGGGTCGCTCGCCACCAGCGTCTTGTTCCTGCCGATCCCCAGCACGATCGGGCTGCCGTGCCGCGCGACGTGGACGGTGCCGGGGTCCCCGGACCAGAGCGCCGCGATGCCATAGGCGCCGACGAGGAGCTTCAGGGCTGCGAGGAATGCCGCGGGAAAGCCCTGCTCCGTCCTGAGAAGCTCCTCCATGAGGTGGGGGATGACCTCCGTGTCCGTCTCGCTCACGAAACGATGTCCCTGGGAGACGAGCTGCGCGCGCAGCGTGGAATGGTTCTCTATGATTCCGTTATGGATGACGGCGATCCGGCCCGTACAGTCGGCGTGGGGATGCGCGTTGCGCTCCGTGGGCGCGCCGTGCGTCGCCCAGCGCGTGTGCGCGATGCCCGCGCGCGCCGCGCCGTTCCCGTTGATCGCAAGCGAGCCTGCGTCGATGCCCCCGATGCGGCCGACCCTGCGCAGCATCGCGAGCTGATCGTTGGCGGCGACGCACAGCCCCCACGAATCGTACCCTCGGTACTCCAGCCTCTTTATCCCCTCGACGAGTATCTCTGGATTGGCATCCGGGCCCGCGTATCCGAAAATCCCGCACACTCATGTTCTCCTGTATTCGCTGGGGACCTCGCACCGGAGGCGGAGAGACCCGGGAAAAAACGCCGGCGAGCGAGGGCGCGACATTGCTTGACAGTATACTATTATTCGGAAAAGATCGCGCTTATCATACCACAAAAGAGGGACCGGATGAATGCTCTCGTCGTATGGGGGGGCTGGGACGGCCATGAGCCGAAGCAGTGCGCGGACATTTTTGTGCCCTGGCTGAAAAAGCAGGGATTCACGGTAGCGGTTTCGTCAACGCTCGATGCGTATCTCGACCCGGCGCTCATGGGTTCGCTGCGGCTCATCGTCCCCATCTGGACCATGGGAACCATCACCGCGGAACAGGAGAAGGGCCTCCTTGCCGCGGTCCAGGGCGGCGTCGGGATCGCCGGCTGGCACGGGGGCATGGGTGACTCGTTCCGCAACAACACCGAATACCAGTACATGGTGGGCGGGCAGTGGGTCGCGCACCCCGGAGGCGTCATCCCTTACCGGGTGCACATCCGCGACCACGAGGACCCGATCACGGCGGGTTTGTCCGACTTCGCCATGGAATCCGAGCAGTACTACATGCACGTCGATCCCTCCAACGAGGTCCTGGCCACCACGACGTTCGGCGGCTCCGTGCACCCATGGATCGAGGGGACCGTGATGCCGGTGATCTGGAAGCGGCGCTACGGGAAGGGACGCGTTTTCTACACGTCCCTCGGCCACGTGGCTAAGGATTTCAGCGTGCCCGAGGCCCTCGCCTTCGCCCAGCGCGGCATGCGGTGGGCCGCTTCCCTTCCCGCGGTCACCTAGGACGGCACCAGGGGGCGGGCATGGCAGCGGTCGGCAGGAAAATCCGGGTCGGCGTGATCGGGTACGGCGGGGCTTTCGGAATGGGCAAGATCCACCTGACCGACATGCGCGCGGCCGGGATGCTCCCGACCGCCGTGGCCGAGCTCGACCCGTCGCGGCTTGCGGCCGCGCGGCGTGATTTCCCCGGCATCGAGACCTGGACATCAGTCAAGGCAATGCTGAAGTCATCCGCCGTGGACCTGGTCGCCATCATCACGCCGCACAATGCGCACGCCACCCTCGCTCTCCAGTGCCTGCGCGCGGGCCGCCACGTGGTCTGCGAAAAGCCGATGGCCCTCACCACCGCGGAGTGCGACTCGATGATCGCCGAGGCCGCCCGGGGCGGCCTCATGCTTTCCGCGTACCACAACCGCCACTGGGACGGGTGGATCCTCAACGCCCTCAGGCACATCCGCGCGGGGGCGATCGGGGACGTGGTCCGTGTGGAGGTGCACATGGGCCAGTGGGGGCAGCCGGGAGACTGGTGGCGGTCGAGCAAAAGCATCTCGGGGGGCATCCTCTACGACTGGGGAGTGCACCTGCTCGAGTACACGCTCCAAATCGTGGATTCCGATGTCGTCGAGGTGAGCGGCTACACGCGCTCGGGCGTCTGGGCGGCGCGCACCGCGTGGAAGAAAGACACAATCGAGGACGAGGGGATGATCATCGTGCGCTACGCGAGCGGCGCCTGGTCATCGCTGCTGATTTCCTCCCTGGATTCATCCCCGCGCCACGGGTGGGTCCACGTGACCGGGACCCGCGGTTCGTTCGAGTTCGACGCGCAGGGCTGGACCCTGACCACGCCGGGCCGCAAAGGCAGGACATCGATCGTCAAGGGAGGCAACCCGGAGTCGCAGTGGCCGAAGTACTACGCGAACGTCGCGGCCCACCTGCTGCACGGAGAGAAGCTCGTGATCACCGGGGAGTGGGCCCGCCGGCCGATCCACATCATCGACCTGGCATACCAGAGCGCGGAGCGGGGGACTGCCCGCAAGGCGCGTTATTCGTAGTACCAGCGGGTCGCCCGCTGATCAGAACGAAATCTCGAATGACGTGAACCGGCCGGTGGCCGAGACCCATTCGAGCTGGACTTCGTGGACGCGCGCTCCTGGAGGCCCGCGGCGCAGCCAGGCGAGAAACGACTCGAGGGCCGCCGCGTCCCCTTCGGCCTGCACCTCGACGCTGCCGTCGGGCAGGTTCGCAACGATGCCCCGCACCCGCAGGCGACGCGCCTCGCGCACGGCCGAGTAGCGGAAGCCGACGCCCTGCACCCTGCCCTGGATGACCGCGCGGAAGGCGGCCCTGCCGGCAGGAGACACCCGTGCGCCTCCTCCCGCCTGCTCAGGTGCGCGCGACGCCGGCAAGGGCGGTGCGGATGAGCCCTTCCAGCTCGGCATAGTCGTACGGCTTGTAGACCACGGGAAACGGGATGGGGAACTCGGGCTGCAGAAAGCCGCTCGTGATGATGACCTTCTTGTCCGCGCAGAATGTCCGCAGAAAACGGAGCCAGTAGTCTCCCCCGAGGACGTCCATGCGGTAGTCAGTCACCACGAGGTCCACGGCGTGGTCCAGGAACTGCTTGATGGCCCCCACGCCGTCCGAGGCCACGATCACCTCGTGACCCTTTCTCCTGAGGTAGTCCCGCAGGGTGAGCCTTATCGAGTCCTCGTCCTCCACGATCAGGATGAGCGGCCTATCGCTCATTGCGCACGCTCTTGCCGGCGCGGGCGGTGGAAAGCTCCCCGATCTTGTCGCAGAGCTTGTCCAGGTCGAGGGGCTTGCGGAAGAACGCGTCGGCCCCTTCCGAGAGCACCGTCGCTTCCATGTCTTCGTCCGGGAGACCGGTGATGGCGATGATGATCGGCGCCCCGAGGGTGGGGTCCTCCTTGATGCGACGGCAGAGCCGGTGGCCGTCGATGCCCGGGAGGCTGATGTCCAGGAGGATCACGCCGGGGTGCGAGGTGGATATCTGCTTGCCTGCCTCGAAACCGTCGAACGCCTGAAGGATCGTGGCCCCCGGTATGCGGCGCACGAGGTAGCGCTTCATGAGCGTGTTGATGCTTTCATCGTCGTCCACGATGAGGATCCAGTCCGACGTCGAGCCGTTGTCCGTGCTTTCTGCCAGCTCCTCCGGCACCCGCATGCCGCGTGAAGTCAGGAAGGAGAGAAGGTCTTCCGCGTATACCCTGTATTGACCGCCGGGGGTCATGAAGGCCTTGAGGAAGCCGTTTTTAATCCAGTTGATCGCGGTCTGGTTGACGACCCCGCAGATATCGGCGACCTCGAGGGCAGAAAAAATGCGGACCTTCTTTTCTTTCTTTGCCATGCTTGCTATCCTTTCAAACATGTCCGGTGCCAGGACAATTCTCAATAGTATACACGATAACTATTATATCCATAATGTCAACCAATAACTTTAAGAATGCGTGCATTGACTACAGGTACCTCCGAGAGCGCGGCTATCCCGAAAAAGCCGCGTTGAAAATCGTCGCCGACAGGAAC
>Ga0315286_10002692_pt1 | contig 16626 bp, 15 predicted proteins | sample YL17G10_0_MG_FD_205038 | JGI IMG/M metagenome (GOLD analysis project Ga0315286, IMG submission 205038) | Sediment microbial communities from Yellowstone Lake, YNP, Wyoming, USA - YL17G10_0 | ecosystem: Environmental > Aquatic > Freshwater > Lake > Sediment | place: USA: Wyoming | collected...
CAAGCGCATGCTCGCCTGCAAGATCGAGTACGTGCATGGGCGGGAGATCCACAAGGAGATCATCACGCCGGAGGAGATCCTGCTCTACGATGAGCGCGACCCGGAGCGGATCGCCGCGCGCTACGACAACCCGCTGGGGTTCATCCCGATCGTGCACATCCGCAACACTGACATCGGCGAGGAGTTCGGACTGTGCTCGTTCCACAACCTGCTGCCGACGGTGGACGCGCTCAACGAGCTGGCCTCGTTCATGTTCGACATCGCCAAGCTCTACGCCGACCCGGTGATCGTCGGCCGCGGCATGGAGCGCGGCTCGCTGAAGAAGCAGACCGTCGACGCGGAGGGGCGGCCGGTGGCGACGGTGTGGTGGGTGCCGACTCCCGAGGGCTCGTTCGAGTTTCTGGAGTGGCGGGGCAATCTGCCGGATGTGCTCGCCTTCCTCGACCGCATCCAGACGAGCATCGAGCGAAACACGCCGGAGCTGGCGCTGTCCGCGCTTCAGGACCGCAGGGAAGTGAGCGGCTACTCGGTCTCGCTCCATCTGGTCGAGCTGGTGCGTAAGGTCCAGGAGATGCGCGGCAGCTACTTCACCGGGCTGGAGGCGGCGAACCGGATGGCATTGCGGATACTGGAGATGCAGGGCAACGGAACCTTCGCCGACACGAGCCACCGCATCATCGCCGACCCGGTGCTGCCGGTAGATGACGAGCGCCAGTTGCGCGTGCTCCAGATGGAGAACCAGGTGCTGCGGATCAAGTCCCGCGCCACCGTCGCCGCCGAGCGGGGGATCGAGCGAGTGGAGGAGGAACTGGAGAAGGTGGATGCGGAGAGGTCTGCTGCTGGTTCCCGGGCGGTTGTCCGGGATTCCCCGGTTGGCACCGAAACAGAATAGCCCACGGTGGGCCATTTGTGGTACCATGTCCATGATCGGTAGGAGGCGTCACCAATGGCAAGACCCCTCGAGTTTGAGTACGTGATAGAGTGCGAGGACCCGGCTGCGGAGGTGGCGCGGCTGCTGTCCATGCGGCCGAATGAGGCCGCGCTGAGGACCCTGCGTGAGGTGGACAAGCTGGACTGGAGTCGGCTCAAGCTGGCCGAACCGAGGAAGCGCTCCTCCACGACCGAGTAGACGGGAACAGCCCTCTACGGATGACCAACGAACCCCTGACCCTTACCCAGCTCCAGAGCCGGGACGAGGTGTCGGGGTTTTGCTGTAGGGAGGGACCGGGCGCAGAGGACCTGGAGGACTTCCTCAAGAACGATGCTCTTCGGTACGAGAACGATTACCTGAGCCGGACGTACCTCGTATGGTCTGAAAGCCGTTTGGTGGGGTTTTGCACGCTGAGCGCCGGCTCGGTTCGGTTCCGCGCCGAAGGGGAGAAAACCCAGGCGGAAGCCGGACTGGAGGGCATTGGGTTGCCGATGCCGGGGGTCCTGCTCGGTCGGCTGGCAGTTGACGACAGGTTTCGTTCTCGGGGATTTGGCAGGGGGATATTCGAGTGGGCGCTGGGGTTGGCGCGCGATCGGATAGCGCCATATGTCGGCTGTCGTTGGCTCTTCATAGATGCCTATGCCTGCCGGCGCGAATGGTACGAAAGACTCGGGTGCAAGATCGCAGGGAAAGCACCTCCCAATGCCTCCGGCGCTGACACAATCAAGATGTGCTTCGACCTGTTCCCTCCGGAGGAGCCGACGCTTGACCTGTGGGGATGAGTGAGCGGACCGACATGACTGAGAAACCCGAGGCGACAGACCGCCCCCGCGAATCGCTCGTGACGTTGATCCCGCGCCTCGCCAAGTTCCTCTGGCATCTGGTGAAGGAGCCGCGGGTGCCGTGGACGGTGAAGGCGGCGCTGGCCGGGCTCGCCGCTTACCTTGCGACGCCGATTGACATCATCCCGGATTGGATCCCGGGCGCGGGGTACCTCGATGATGCGCTGCTGGTCGCGTTCGTGGTGGGCTACGTGTTGGCGAAGGTGCCGCCCGAGGTGGTGCGCGAGCACTGGGGCGAGGACGTCGAGGTGCTGGAGCGGTTGAAGGTGGGGAGGAAGAGGAAGCGCGAGGGACCGGCATCTTAGCCGCAGATGAACGCTGATGAACGCGGATGGCATTCGCCTGTGGCGAGTGCTGAAGACGTAGGGCGACCCGCTGGGTCGCCCTTTCTGTTTCCGGGGGCCCGCAGAGGCTTCCCCCTACATGACTTCCATTGCCATTACCAGGAGGGAGAACCGATGTCAGACACCCCTGATGCCCCGAACGGGGAGCAGGAGACCACACCCGAGGCGTCCGCAGAAGAGCGGACGCCTCAGTCTTCTTCAGGCCAGTCGCCTCAGGACAAGCAGGAGTTCTACTGGCGGCGGCAGGCGGAGAAGCTGGAGAAGGAGCTGGCGGCCCTGCGCGCAGAGCGCGAGGCAGAGCTGAGCCGCACCACCCGCGATCGAGATGAGGCGGCCGCTCGCGCGGCCGAGGCCGAGTGGCGCGCGGAGCGCCTCGACTTGTTCCATCATTCCGGGCTGCCGACCGAGCTGCTCGACTTGGTGCCCGAGGGCGACCCCGAGACGGTCGCCGCCTACATCGAGAAGCTCAAGCCGATCGCGGAGAAGCTGTCGCGCCCGCACCCGCGCGGGCTGACCAACACCAATCCCCCGAACCCGGCCGGGCGGGATGAGGCGCGGCTCGAGCGCCTCGCCGCCGAGGCGGCACGGGGAGACCGCCGCGCCCTGCGCGAGTACTCTCACCTGAGGGATCGAGTCAAGAACAGCTAAGGAGGCATGCATGCCTTTCAACGGTCTTGCGACGTACGATAACTTCGAGGGGATCGGCGAGGACGTCTCTGACCTTGTCGCCTTCCTCGCGCCGTTCGAGACACCCCTGCTGGACGTGGTCGGCGTGGGCGATCATCCCGCCATGAACGTGAAGCACGAGTGGCTGGAGGACACGCTCAACCCGACCACCGATGTGGTCTCGACGGCGGTGGCGTCGGCAACCGGCCAGACCGGCCTCAACGTCGCCCACTCGCCCTACTTCCGCATCGGTGACGTGGTGCAGGCGGACAAGGAAGTGATGCTGGTCAACTCTGTCTTCGACGCGAGCACCATCGGTGTGACCCGCGGCTATGGCGCGACCGCAGCGGCCGCGCACACTGTCGGCTCGACTGTCACCATCATCGGCAATGCCGCGCTCGAGGGCGAGGACACCGATGAGGACCGGACCACCCGCCAGACGCGCAAGTCGAACTGGTGCCAGATCATGAAGGTCGGAGTGAAGATCTCCGGCACCGCGCAGGCGGTTGGCTGGATAACGACTGGTGACAAGCTCGCCGACGCGAAGGTGATGCGGCTGCGCGAGCTGCTGCGCGATCTGGAGAAGACGGTGCTGCTCGGTCGTACCGATGTCGCGACCATCGGGTCGGACACGGCGCGGCGCACGATGGCGGGCATCGTCTGCTCGCTCGCGACCAATGTCATGAGCACCGCGACGCTGACCGAGTCGGCGCTCGGTAACCTCCTCCAGTTGTGCTACAACAAGGGCGGCCGCGATGTTGATCTGATCGTGGCGCCGCCGAAGCAGAAGCGCATCATCTCCGGCTGGAACAGCAGCCGTATTCACGTTACCAATGACGCGAATGCTTACCGCAACGTGGTCGAGGTGTATGAAAGCGACTTCGGCTCGCAGCGGGTCATCATGAACCGCTGGCTGCCGGACGACACCATCCTCGCGCTCGACTCCAGCCGCATCAAGGTCGTGCCGCTCAAGGGCCGTTCGTTCCAGTTCGAGGAACTCGCCAAGGGCGGAGACTACCAGCGCGGCCAGGTCGTGGGCGAGTACACGCTCGAGCTGCGCAACGAGAACGCGCACGGGATGATGGTCGGACTCACGTAGCCCACCCCTCGCTTGCGAGGGGTGGGGCCGTCTCGCCTCCTCCCCAACGCCTCCTGCCAGGGGGCGCCCAGGCCGGGCCGGGGCCCCAGCCCCGGCCCGGCCGACCAAAGAGGCGCGCGCCGTCCAGACGTGGTAGGAGAGGCCAAGCGCTCTGACTGTGGAGCGCGCACAAAGCAAGGGAAGGGGGAGGAGATGACGGCTAGCGCTCTCGACCATCAGACTTACGTGATCCGCAAGCAGTTCCTGAAGCTGTTTGGCGGCAAGTTCAGGATCTACGATCCGTACGGGCGGCTGGTGCTTTTCGCGAACCAGCGGGCATTCAAGCTGAGGGAGGACATCCGGCTCTACACGGGCGAAGATATGCAGGAGGAGGCACTGCTGATCAAGGCGCGCAGTATCATCGACTGGTCGTCGGCCTATGATGTCATCGATGCCGCCAGCGAGCAGAAGATCGGCGCGCTGAAGCGAAAGGGATGGAAGTCGATCCTCCAGGACGAGTGGGTAGTGATGGACGCCGATGATAACGAGATCGGGTTCATCCGCGAGGACAGCGTAGCGCTGGCGCTGCTGCGCCGGTTCCTCACCAACCTCGTCCCGCAGCGGTATCACGCGGAGATCGACGGAGTTCCGGTGGCCACATACCGGCAGAACTTCAACCCGCTCACGCTGCGACTGATGTGCGACTTCTCGGCGGATCAGACGCACACATTCGATCGCAGACTCGGCCTCGCGGCCGGCGTGCTGCTCTGTGCGATCGAGGGGAGACAGAACTGAGGAAGTGAGATGATCTTCGACTGTCACGTGCATCTGCCATCGCCCGGCCTCGACCGAACGTGGGAATGGCAGCCGTTCACGCCTGATCTCGATGCAGCGGTGCGATACCTGCGGCGGTGTGGGGTGGACCGCGCCATCGCCAACTCGATGCGGGGCGAGGTGGCGACGACGCCGGAGGAGATGATCGCGGGCAACGATGAAGCAGCCGCGGCGGCGAAGGCGCACCCGGAGATGTTCGTCCCGGCGTGTCTCGTGAACACGAACCTTGGTGACGACGCGGTCGCGGAGATCAGGCGATGCCACGATGACCTCGGCATGGTATGGGTCGGCGAGCTGTGCGGATACGCGAGCGGCTACACGTATGATACGCCAGCGTTTGCGAAGGCGATAGAAACTGCGACCGAGCTGAACATGGTGGTGCAGATCCACTCCGAGGGAAGGGAGATGGATCGCATCTGCGCGGAGTTCCCGCGCACGACCTTCGTGCTGCCGCACCCGGGCGACTCGCCGAAGGAAGTCGTCGAGCGGTGCGAGCTGGCGGCGAAGCACGCGAACCTGTACCTCGACCTGTGCGGGCACGGCGTGCAGCGGATGGGAGTGCTCGATCTGGCGGTGCGCTGCGCGGGGCCGGACCGGGTGCTGTTCGGGAGCGACTATACGATCAACGACCCCGCCGCCATCATCGCTACTATCAGGGCGTCGTACCTGAGCGATGAAGTCAAGGCGAAGATACTGGGGGGGAATGTGGTGAGGATGTTGGCGGAGCGCGCCTTGCGGTAACGGCGAATCCGCAGACTTGTCCGCCTCTGGCGGATTGCGTAGATAAGCGGCGGACACCGAGCGGTGTCCGCCGCCTGCATTTCCGGGCAGGAGCATGTGCTCCTGCCCCACGTGTTTGTGGAGGAGTGCGTGGACATCGTCATCTACACGGAAGGTCTTCCGTTCGATGGTCGCACCCCGTTCGAGCGATCGCTTGGCGGGTCGGAAAGCGCGGTGGTGTTCATGGCGCGGGAGCTGGCGCGCCGCGGGCACCGCGTGCGCATATACTGCCACTGCCCGAGGCCGGGCGAGTACGACGGGGTCGTCTATCACGACCTCACCGACTTCGGCGAGTTCGTCGAAACGGGCGAATGCGATGTGTTCGTATGCTGCCGGCACTTGCGCGGGCTGACGGCGCCGATCCGCTCCAGGGTGAACGTGCTCTGGAACCACGATGTGATGGTGAAGCCGGTCGCAAGTCATGTGATGTCGCTGATGTACAAGCTCGACCGGCTGTTCGTGCTGTCGGAGTTCCACAAGGAGCAGTTCCAGCGACACCTCGACGTGCCCGAGGAGCGCTACATCGTTACGCGAAATGGCGTGGACCTCGCGCTCGTGGATGAGAGCATCTCCGGCGTCGGGCGCGACCCGAATCGCGTCATCTACACGAGCCGGCCCGAGCGCGGCCTCGATGTGCTGCTGACGATGTGGCCGGAGATGAAGGAGCGGCGACCCGACCTCAAGCTGGCGATCGCCCATTACGAGAACCCGGCGGCCGACGCGCAGATGGCGGAATACGTCGGGACGCTGCGGCGATTCGCCGAGCAGTTGCCCGACATCGAGTTCCTCGGCCCGCTGAACAAGCGGGACCTCTACCGCGAGCTTGCGCGATCCGCGCTGGTGGTCTATCCGGCGACGTTTCCGGAGGTGAGCTGCATCAGCATGATCGAGGCGGCGGCCTGCGGCGCGCCGGTGGTCACGTCGCGGTACTGTGCCCTCAAAGAGACGGTGGCCGATGGCGAGAGCGGAGTGCTGGTTCCAGGCGAACCGCATGGCGAGGAGTACCAGCAGGGGTTCGTTGACGCGGTCATCGGCTTGCTCGACGACGAGGCGCGCTGGCAAGAGCTGAGCGCGGCCGCGCGGAGGCGCGTCGAGGAGCGGTGCCAGTGGAAGGACATTGCGGGCGAATGGGATGGGCTCTTTGAGAAGCTCCGGGCAGGAGCAAGCTCCCTTCGGCCAGGCTCAGGGCAGGCCTGCCGAACGGACGGCCGCGGTTCGGAAGCGGCAAGCTCGTGCCGAACGGAGCGGGGTGACCGCCAGACCCTCTCCGTCTGCATGATCGTGAAGGACGCGCAGGGGACGCTCTATCGGTGTCTCGATAGCGTCAAGCCGATCGCCGACGAGATCATCATCTGCGATACCGGCTCGACCGACCACACGATCGAGATCGCGCGGGAGTACACGGATCACGTGTATGAGATCCCGTGGGAAGACGATTTCTCTGTTGCCCGCAACCGCAGCATCGAGAAGGCGAGTGGCGATTGGATTCTGTGGCTCGATGCCGACGAACATCTGGTTGGCGCGGAGCAGCTGGCTAAGTACTTACGAGACAACATGTACAACGGCTATGTCATCCGCCAGCATCACCACGCGGTTGACGCGGACTTCAAGCCCGATGTGCCGGTGCGGCTGTTCCGCAATCATCTGGGCATTCGCTTCCACGGCTGCGTGCACGAGCATCCTGAGTCAGCGCTCAACGACGGTGTGAAGCCGGCGGTAATCCTAAGCGACGTGCATATCGTGCACGACGGCTACGTGACGGAGGCGATCAGGCGGAAGCGCTTCTTGCGCAACCTGCCGATGGTGATGAAGGATCGGAAGCTCAACCCGACGCGGCGACTCGGGCTGGTCTTTCTGGCGCGGGACTACATCCATCTGGCGCGCTACGAGCTGGAGCGGACGCGTGGCCAGATGACCGACCGGGCGCGCAAGTACCTGGGGCGCGCGGCCGCGATCCATCGGGAGCACTTCGCCGACCCGGCCGATCCGCTTCACAGCTACAGTTTCCCGCTCTATCAGTCGGCGCTGGAGCTGATGGGTGAGGGGTTCGAGCTTGGCTACTTCATTGCGCTGAGCGGGGAGCCGATGCGCGACCTCGGCGCGCAACCGGTTCAGCGCCTCCGCGTCGCCGACGAGGGTGAAGCGCGGGAGTTCCTGGGGCGGCATCTGGGGGAGCTGCTGAAGGAAGCGCAGACGGACGAGGAGTTCCCGTTTGAGGGAGCGGCCTAGCACTACTGAATCTCGCGTATATGGTTATGCTCACGGCTGCTCAGAAGACCCCTCAGAACGCTCCAGTCTGCGAGATTCAGCCATTTCGCGTCCAACGTATTGTGCGAAGCTCAATAGGAGGGTCCGATGCCCTACTCCACACCAACCGATGTTCGTCTTCGAGCCGTGGGGATGACCGCGGAGGTCATCCCCGATGTGTCTTCGACGAGCCTGAACCTGACGACCTGCATCGCCGAGGCCGATGCGGAGATTGATGAGGCGGCCGCGGTGGCGGACTACGTTGTGCCTTTCGACCCGGTGCCGGAGCGCATTGCGCATCTCTCCGCCATCGGAGCGCTGGCGCGCACGAGGCGCGGGCTGCAGGCCGGTAATCAGACCAGCGCGGAGGACGACCCCTACTGGCAGGAGTTCGAGGCCGGGTTAGCGGCGCTGCGCGCGGGGAAGCTGCCCGAGAGCGATGTGGTGACGCGGGAGGACCAGCAGGAAGCGTGATCCGCAGATGACGCCGATTGCACAGACTGCAACGGCCTTTCACCGCAAAGCCGCAGAGAGCGCAGAGAGGACGCAAAGAGGATGGCGCATCCACAATCGAGTCGGTTTGTGCCGATACGTGAGGCGGTGGCGGCGGTGCTGGCGAGCGCGCCCGAGTTGGCGGAGGTGAAGGCGATAGCGCGGGACCGGGAGGCGTTCTCGCGATTGCCGGCGAGCCAGCATCCAGCGATCGGGGTGTTCTTCGCGGACGCAGTGGGGGCGGAGCGGCCGCGTTGGGCGAGCAACCGCCGCGATCACAGCTACCAGCTCGAGGTGCAGGTGGCTGTGCGGTCGCTGGAGAGCGCCCAGGCGAGCGAGGACTTGCTCTTCGCTTATGTCGAGGCGGTCGAGGAGGCGCTGCGCGCGGCGCCGACGCTGGGAGGGCTGGTGCGCGCGATGGCGGTGAGCCTGGTGCGGCGGTCGCGCACGAAGGTCGAGTCGTATTGGCATTCGCAGGCAATGCTGCTGGTGATCGCGGAGCAGCGGACGGCGTAACGGCAAGCCATCCACAGATGAACCCGCCGGAGGCGGGCAAGCGCAGATGGACACGGATGGCCGCCTTCGGCGGAACGGCAGAGGGAAACCGCTGAGACGCGGAGACGCAGAGGAAAGGAATGACAATGGCCGATCACATCGGTTTGCTTGGGTCGGTGGGGCTGGCGCTGGAATCGTCGTGGGGCGTGCCGGCCGACGCGACGACGTATCTTGAGGTGACACACGCGGACGTGCGGCCGGTGGTGCAGCACGAGATTCCGTCGTCGGTGCGCGGGACGCGGGCGCGCCGGGGCGTGCGGCGCGGGGGCATGGTATGCGCGGGGCCGCTGAGCTTCGATGTGTGCGCGGGCGCGGTCGGTGAGGTGCTGAAGGCCTCCTTCGGGACAGTGACCACCACGCTCGTCGCGTCATCCGGGCCGGGCAGCATCTACCAGCACGCCTTCACGCGATGTGACACGACGTTCCTGCCGTCGCTCACCGTTGAGCAGAACATGGGCGGGCTGAAGAGCCGCCGAGTGGCCGGCGTGCGGGTCAACCAGCTCACGCTTTCGCTCGCGCCGGGCCGATCGCTCGTCGCCGATGTTGATTGCCGCGGCCGCCAGGAGACGCTGACGAACCCGACGAGCGCGAGCTACGCGACAGATGAGGCGCTGCACTTCAACGGCTTCACCGCGGAGATCGGCGGCGCGCCGAGCAGCGATGTCGAGGAGTTCCTTGTCCGCATCGGCAACGGGCTGGTGGACAACATCTGGTCGGCCGGCGGCGCGGGGCTGCTCACGAAGCTGCCGGCAGGCGCGTTCTCGGTGGGCGGGCGGTTCACGATGGCGTTCACCTCGACCGACGCGCACGAGGCGTTCGTTAGCGGCGAGCCGACAAGTCTGAAGCTAAGAGTCGCCGGGCCAGCGCTCATCGGGACGTGGGGGTACGGGATCGAGCTGGAGCTGCCCAACGTCCGCTACTTCTCGGCTGATGCGCCGCTCGTGCCGGGGCGGCTGGTGTACGACATCGCCTTCGAGGCGCTGCTGGATGCCAGCCAGTCGCCCGCGCTGGATGCGAGGTGCCGCGTCTGGAACGGGCGGATGGGGTACGCGTAGAGACGCTAACCGCAGATTGCGCAGATTGCGCAGAAGAAAGAAGAACGGCCTCGACCACAGATGGACGCGGATGGCAGGAGCTGACGCTCCTGCCCAACGGGGTGTGTGATGAATACAGGGCGGATGGATCTCAGGCAGATGGGGGTGTGGGGGAAGCCGGCGCGGGTGGAGTTCGCAGATGGATACGAGGAGCTGTGGCTCCAGACCATCGGCGACCGGACGGAGGCGCTGGAGCACGGGCACGAGGCGATGCAGCGGAAGCTGCTCGAGTTCCGGCCCGGTAGCGAACGGGCGGAGGCGCTGAAGCAGGCGCTGGCGCTCGCGGCGCCCGACGATGTGGTGGAGCTCGCGCTGGCGGCCGAGCGCTCGGAGGTCGGGGCGGGAGTCCGCCGCGAGGTCGCCGACCCCGTGCGACCTCGGCAGGACCGAGCAGCCGGGGAAGGCGACGAGGCCTTCGCCCGGCGGCGGGCGGAGCACGAGCTGCGCTGCCAGGAGATCGGCCTCCAACGCGAGGCGCGGCTCGCTGAGGTGCTCGGTGCGCGCCGGCAGGAGCTGATGCGACTGCCGCGCGAGGAGCTGGCGGAGAAGGCCTTTCCGCGGCGGGTGGACATCGAGTGCTGGAATGCGTTCGCGCGTACGTGCGATGACTGGGTGCTGCTGCGCGCGGTGAGGCGCGCGGATGCTCACGACGCACCCTACTTCAACGACATCGCGGAGATCCAGGCGCTGCACCCCGCAGTGAAGGAGCAGCTTCGCCGCGCCTATCGCGAGATCGAGCCGGCGGAGGCAGACGACTTCCCAAAACTCTCAGCCGCCGGAGCGACTTCCGGCTGAACGACCTGATCTGCCGCCGCTATCCCGGCGCGTTCAAGCATCCATTGGACCCGGAGTTGCTCGCGCTTCCCTGGTGGTTGAAGGAAGCGATCGCGATGGTGGACGCGCGAACGGCCTAACGCGGACGGACGCCGGTAACCGCGGATGGACACGGATCAAGCGCATTGTCCCTCGACTTCGCTCGGGATGAACCCTGCGCCCCTACAAGGAGACGCATCTATGTCCGCTTCTGAGTTCCGATTGGCTGATGGGACCATTGAGCCGTTGATAGGCCGCTCGTCGGCGTTCGACAGCGCGGCGGAGACGATGCTGTCGGCTTCGCGGACGATGCTCACCGCGGCGATGGCCCTTGCCGCGGGCGTCGGCGGACCGGGCGCGAGGGAGCGGGAGCTGACGGCCGAGGCGGTGGAGATGGGGATGCTGCGCGCGCTGCGACGCGACTCCGTGCTGGGCGGGGTGGATTCCGCGGGCGACACCTCACTGCTTCGCTCGTCGAGCAGCGCGGGCATCCCCGGCACAGGCTATGGCCGGCTGGGCGCGAGCGTGACCGGGCAAGGCGCGCGCTCTCAACTGTACGGGACCATCGGCGGCGCGCTCGGCTACGCGGTGGGCGGGCCGGTCGGAGCGGTGGTCGGCGGGATGCTCGGCGGGTTCTTCGGACGGGATGATGAGGAGGAGGAGGCGCAGCAGCAACAGGAGCGCCAGTGGCTCAACCCGCCGGAGTACTTCGAGATCGAGTCGTACCTCTACAACCTTCAGCACGCCTACGCCGCGACCGCGGCCTCTGGCTGGCGGCGCGGGAACGCGCTCGCCGCCGCCACTCCCTCCGGCAGTTTCGGCTACGGCTCGGCGCGACAGGTCGTAGTGAACATGTCGCCCGGAGCGGTGCAGATCACCGGGCAGAGCGAGGAGGGCGGGGAGCGGGCGGCGCGGGCTTTCGCCGGCGCGCTGGGCCGGGTGCTGCGGCTCAACAGCGTTGTGGTCCCGGCGGCGGGCCTCGGAGGTGATATCTGATGCCGAAGTCGCCGATGCGCCAAACGCATTTCCAGTGGTTCGCGGATGACGCGCCGCCCTCGAGCGCCTCCCCTCTTCGGCGCGAGGACAGCAATCTCGCCGCGGTCGCCGCCGGATCGCACGTGCTGCTGCGGGTGCAGTCACAGCACCGCGGCCTCCACAGCGATGCGGTGGCGCGGCGGCTTCACTACCGCGAGGTCGGCACGAACGTCTGGCGCCGGGTCGGCGCGGCGGCGGTGCCGCCCTACCGCGCGCCGCTGTTCTACCCGAGCACGTGGTTTGTGGATGGCGATGCGATCGGAGTCCAACGGCTGACCACGCCGACCGATGCGACCACCCTGGACTTCGTCGGGGGACAGGCAAAGCAGAGCGACACCGACACGAGCACGCTTGCCTACGGCCCAAAGGACTTCAGCGAGGACCTGTTCTCGCTCTGGATCCACCCGAGCGCGCCGGCCGGGCTCGACCTGGAGGTCCGGGTCACCCGGAGTGGCCAGCCATACGAGCACTATGCCATCCGCCCTCGGCTCACGGTGGCAGGCTGCACACCGACAGAGATGGATGTGAAGGCGAATCAGCTCGGAGCGGAGGTCAGACCCCTCGCCCAGCTCGAGTTCAAGCGCGACGGTTTCTGGTGGGACTTGTCCGACCGGCTGCTCTTTCCGCTGACCGTCACCCGGCGGCTGAGGGCGGTGACGACCGCGGATGTCCAGCTCGAGAACGCGGACGGCATGCTCGCCCGCGCCAACCGGGTGAGTAGCTGGAACTACGACACCTCGAGCACCTTCGATCCGCTGCTCGATGAGGGCCGTATCGTCCGCCTCCGGCAGGGACTGGAGATGCACCCGAATCTCGCTTACGCCCTCCCCTATTCCTGCGACCCCGCGCCGACCCGGCCGGAGTCGCTGCGCGGGGCCGAGCTGACCGACGGCGGTTTCGGGCAAACGAAGAACGAGCTGGACGACGCCTGGGTTGGATGGCACGGAGAGACCGCGACAGTCGTGTTCACCCTATCTCCCGCCCGGCACGTTCACTCGGTGGCGGCAAGCCTACTGAGCCGGAGCGGCGCGGACGTCCTGCTTCCGTCATGGGCCTCGGTGACGCTGATCGGCAGCGGCGGCGCGCTCAGCGCGCCGCTTCCCGTCGGCCATCTGCGCGACGATCCGGCGGGGCGCCGCCAGTACCTCTACGCGCTCGACCTCAACCAGCGCGATGTATCTCAGGTGATCTTCGAGTTCCATCCGAAGAACCAGCAGTGCTGGATGCAGCTCGACGAGGTCGCCATCTACGACGCCTCGACAACATGCGACTGGCTGAAGACGAGCTTTACCGGCGTGCTCGGGGATGAGATCACCGAGGAGGCGACCGACCGCGGCGTGATCCGCCTCGGGCAGGCCCGCGACATGACGAAGCGGCTGGCCGACCTTTTCATCGAGGTGTTCGACCACTACGAGGACATGCCGCTGGAGGAGATCGTCGAGGACCTTCTCACGAACCCGATCTACGAGGCCGCGCTCGAAGTGGACGACTACTCGCTCGATTCGACGGGCTTCGTAATGCCGAAGTGGAGCGAGCAGAACGCGACTGTGCTCGATGCCTGCGCGCAGCTCGCCAGGATGATCGGCTGGAGCTTCGAGGCCGATGACGAGGGAATCTACGCGCTGCGCGATCTCGACTGGGCGGTGCAGACGGGTGAGGAAACCTACCTGGCAGGCCGTGAGCTGTTCGGCTGGGCGCCCTCGATCTCAGGCATCAACCTGCGCAACCGGATTATGGTGAAGAGCCGCGACGCGCGGAACCGGGACATCAGCGTTTCGGTCGAGGACTCACAGAGCATCGAGCGCTATGGCCCGCGCCTGTTCACGGTCTTCGAGCCAACCATGCGCACCGCGGGCCTGGCGCGGCAGTTGGCGAACTCCATCCGGCGGGACTGTAGCTGGGTGCAGCCCACCGGCGCCGGGTTGATGGCGGGGGATGTGTTCATGCGACCCGGGCGCGTCATCACGGTGGTGGAGAGCGGCTGCACGCATTCTGGTCCGGACCAGCTCTACCGCGTGGAGGCGGTGGTTCACAAGCAGACCGGGCACCGCTATGGCGCGCATACCATGACGCTGGAGCTGCGGGGCTACCGGCCGCGGGTCCCGTCCGCGCCGGGCAGCCTGGTGGCGCAGCCGATGCAGAACGCGGTGCAGCTCACCTGGTGGCCCGATCCCGGTGACCCGACGGTCGTCGGCTATCGAGCGTTCGAGGCGCCCACGATGAGCGGAACCTATGCGCAAGTGGCGAGCGCGGCCTCGCCGCCGGTGATCGTGACGAGTCTGACGAATGGGCAGACCTACTGGTTCAAGGTGGCAGGCTGGTCGCAGAACGACGCTCTCGGCGAGTTCGCTGGCCCGGTGCCGTGCGCGCCGCAGAGCGGGGGCACTCCCGTGCAGGCGGAGGCAGCCTGGCAGCCGCAGAGCCTGACCGCGACATTGATGCAGATCTGGGGGATGGAGCGGCCGTGCCTGACCTGGCGGCCGCGCCAGCCAGGGCCGCCCAACACCTGCTACAACATCCACCGCTCGCAGGTCAGCACCGGCCCGTTCTCGATGATGGCAACGCGCACCCATCCCGGGACCGAGCCGGTGATGTGGGTGGACTACGGCACTCAACGCCTGACCGGCGACCTCTACTACGAGGTCACCTTCTACAACCCGAGCGAGGGATTCGAGAGCTGGCCAAGTTCGATGGCGCACGTGGTGGTGTAGAGCGGCAAACCACAGATGAACACAGATGCGGGCGCACATGCGGGCGCCCGCCAGCTTTGGAGATGGCGATGACTGAGGCATTCATGCCGGCCGTCCGGCCGGATTTCTTCGGGCAGCTTGCCGCCACCGATCCGTACCAATCGAGGTCTCGCCGTCTGTTCGAGCGCGGCCAGGTGGTCGCGGTGAGCGGCAATGAGGCCGATGTGCGAGTGGGCTACAGCGCCGGCGGCAGCGCGCTGGAACTCAAGCAGGTCCCTATCATGTCGGGGTATGTGCCGACCATTGGCGACTGGGTCTCAATCCAGTACGAGGCCGGGCACTCGAGCGCGCCCTGGATCACCGGGCCGAGCATGGCAGCGGGTGACTCCAGCGACTCGGCCGGCATCGGCGTCTTCCCGGTGCGCGAGAGCGAGCCGGATGACCCGCCGCGGAGCGCGATCTACTTCGACTCGGCGCTGGGGAGTTGGCGTGGCTGGGACGGCGCGGAGTGGGTCGAGTTCGCGGGGAGGCTGCACAACAGCTTGCCCGACCTCCAGGGCGGAACCGCGGGCGAGTACTACCACCTCACTGAGGGAGAGTACGCGTCGGTCCAGGACCTGAGCGGGAGCGGCCATCTTGAGGCGCTGAAGAACTACCCTTACCCCGCGAGCTGTGTGCTGTACGCCGATGCTGATGGCTCTATTGCAGCGGATGCTGGCCTGGTATGGGACGCGGCCAGCAACCGGGTGGGGATTGGGACAGCTTCGCCCAGCGGTGCACTGCACATCGTCAAGGAGGCGTACGAGTCACTGCTTAGCGATCTCTACACCTCGGCGGCGGGCTGGCACGCGCCGGCCTTCAGCTTCCGCCGAGCGCGGGGGACGCTGGCAAACCCCGCGGCCGTGCTAAGCGGGGACGCGCTGCTGCGGCTCGTCGCCAGCGGCTATCACGGCAGCGGCTGGTACGGCGCTGGCTATCTGGTCTTCTCTGCCACCGAGGATTGGGGCGCCAATCGGGGCACGAGACTTGACCTCCAGGGGGTCCCTACCGGCAGCGCAAGCACTGTCATCATGGCGACCCTCAAGGACTACCAGTGGCTGCTGACCGCGGGAAGCGCGGCGGCTCCCGCCCTGGCCCGGATAAGCTACGCCGATGACGGCTTCTACTGGCCCGGTGATGGAATGGGGGCCATAACCCTGGGAGGCACGGAGCGGTTCCGTTGGTCGGGTAACAACGTGGGGTTGGTGGCGACGGGCCGCATCTACGGGGACGGGGTCGCCTGCTCCGGTGACACCTACCTCCGCGAGCGGGCGGCCAACATCTGGTGCCTGACCGCAGGCGGCAACGACCAGTTCGAGGTCCGCGCCGATCACCATTATTGCAGGCCCACCGCCTATGATCCGGCCGCCGATGGAGAGTTCTCGCTGGAGACCGATGACAACGCCTGGAAACACCGGGTTGGGTCGGTGGTCCATCGCAATGGCTGGTGCATCCACAGCGGAGCTCCGGTCGAGGATACGACGGGCAATGGCAATGAACGGACACTGGACTCCTTTACGATACCGGCGGCCTACTGGAAGGTGGGCAAGCGGATCACGATTCTGGCGACGGTGCTGGCCGAGGTGGAGGGCAACGGCAAGAGCGTCACCCTTCGCCTGAAGCTCGGCGGCACAGTGGCGATGGCGAAGACCATCTCCGGCGCCAGCTCACCAACGTGGCACTCCGGCCACTTCGACTTCGAGATGACTTTCGTTGTCGGGACGGTAGCCGGCTCGGGCATCACCATCTACCCGGCCAGAACGATCCGCGGCTTCACCAGCCAGAGCCACGCTGACTTCAACGTGATCCAGACGGTGGAGGCACATGAGCTGTACCCGATGGAACCGGACACGCCGGGCCTGGCGATTGCGACCGACGCCGCCCAGACGATCTCGATGACGCAGCAGACCAACGCGGCGGGCGTCTCTGTGCACCTCCGGCTCCAGGGCCTGACGATCTACTCGACCTAGGGCCTCTATCAGAACCTGAGTGCAGACAGAGTAGAGCGCCTCAGAGGCCCCTGCCAAGAGATGGCGGAGGCTTCTGTTAGGCGCTCTTGGAGAGAGGATGAGAAATGGATGAGCGCGAGCGGGCCGAGCCGGCGGCGGAGATATCCGAGGAGCGGCTCGAAGAGATCCGGCGGCAGCGCTTCCAGCAGCGAGTGGAACGCGTGCTCGAGGTGATGC
>Ga0315286_10002693_pt1 | contig 16623 bp, 22 predicted proteins | sample YL17G10_0_MG_FD_205038 | JGI IMG/M metagenome (GOLD analysis project Ga0315286, IMG submission 205038) | Sediment microbial communities from Yellowstone Lake, YNP, Wyoming, USA - YL17G10_0 | ecosystem: Environmental > Aquatic > Freshwater > Lake > Sediment | place: USA: Wyoming | collected...
AGAAGTTCGGAAAGGAACTTCATGTGTTCGCCCCAGCATATAGCGATCATGAGTTTGCGCAACTGCTGCAGATTTCCGACCACATTGTGTTCAATTCCCTCGGCCAATGGGAACGGCTGCGCCCGCTTTTAGAGAAGAATCGACGGAAGATTAGTTGTGGCATTCGAATCAATCCTGAGTACTCCGAGATCACAACAGATTTATGGAATCCCTGCGCAAGATACAGTCGCTTCGGGGTGAAAGCACGCGATTTCCACTCCGTTCCGGAAGGAATTGACGGGCTCCATTTCCATGCTGTGTGTCAGCAGAATTCTGATACTCTGGAACGACTACTCGCTGTGATTGAGAAGAAGTTCGGCAATCACCTGTCCAAGGTCAAGTGGGTCAACTTCGGCGGGGGACACCACATCACTAGGCCAGACTACGACATCGACAGGTTATGCCGCATCATCGCAGATTTCAGAAGGAAATACGGAGTAGATGTCTACATGGAGCCAGGAGAGGCCGTCGGATTGAATGCAGGGATCTTGCTCGCTAGGGTGCTTGATATCGTCCGCAATGAAGTTGAGATTGCCATCCTAGATGTTTCAGCTTGGGCTCACATTCCTGACATACTGGCCGCATCGTATCGACCAGATATCATTGGAGGCGGCAAGCCCGGCGAACTAGAGTATACGTATAGGTTGGCAAGTCGAAGTTGTATGTCAGGAGACATCATTGGAGACTACTCATTTCCGCGGCCACTTCATCGTGGATCACGTATCATGTTCTCTGATATGGTCAAATATTCCGTCGTGAGCAACAACGTATTCAACGGTATGCCTCTCCCCTCGATAGCGATACTCAAGAAATCCAACAAGATCAGAATTGTCCGCCAGTTTGGGTATGAAGATTACGTGGGGCGGCTGTCGTAGTTCCGCACTATTGTTCTTGTTTTGAACATCACAGAGCAAATCCAAAGAGAAGGCGGCCAGAGTGTGAGTCGGCTCGGAGAGCTAGATCATTCTTTGCTGGTAAAGATCCCGTTTCTTGCCGCCTATCCTCCCCTGTGGGCTTTTCCTGCGGTGTTCACTAGAAAGGTCCGGCGTTACTAGAGGAACAAACTTCGAATCACAAAAGGGCCACCCAAACTAGGCAAAATGGCAGGATTACTGCGCTCGTCGTCAAGAGCAGCATCTTCAGAATCTGTCTCAAGCCAACTTCTTCAGGTCTGACAGAAGAAACCTGGATCCTATAGTGACCACACGGGCGCGCTGTGAAGCACACGCAGAAATCCATAGGACGGCCGCGGGACATACAATCCTGGACACTGCTGTCTTTTGCTGAGGCCTTCCGAAGTCCACCCGGACGGTCACTCGTACGGAGTGTGGAGGCCATGTCCGGCGGCTTCGACAACCTCTGATGCGAATACGCTTGTTGCCCTGACGATGAAGGAAGCAGCTCCTGAATGCATTTCATTGCGCGGTTGGTCCCTCCCGTAACTCCTTTCCCATCAATGCTACGATGCGAAGGTATACTTCTCTGTTTCCATTCTGAGTTCATCTAGTGAGTCCTTGAAGAACGCAACGTTTAAGTTCATCGTATATGCCGCCTTTCCTCCCTATCGGCTTTTTGTACAGTCTCCGTTCAGAGACAGTCAATCGACAGCCAGCAAGCAAGGACAGACAGTCAATCAGCATGGATAGACGGTTCGGCTCAAACCCCTTTCCCTTCATCTTTCGCTGCTAATAATCTTCTCGCTGAACGGAAGAACGATAATGTAGGTCCAAGTGTGGAACCAGGAGACCAACATGCCGGGTGGATGGGCGAATATGTCGAACTTGTGGAGCCAGGCCGTGAGATTCCATGAGAATGTCAAGCTCTCATTGGGTTCTAGTACGACGGCTCGTTCCCCGAAGTCATCGACATAGACGCGAAAGAGGAGGTCTTCGTCCGAGTAGTTCACCAATGTAATCGTGAGTTTCGATACGGTCGTCACGGATGTTGCTATGAAGAAACCAATCAGGACGCATGCAACTATCGCGACGATGACAACGGTCCTTCTGTTCTTGCCTCTGAGCGAACCTTGCTTGACGATCTTGGTCTCCACCGCATCCACGGTCTTCTCTGACATATGTTCGCAGTCAACACTGTTCGGGCTTCCCTATTTCACTTTCGTTGCCGTTGATACCGAAGTCAACCCCGCCTTTCCTCCCCAAAGGGCTTTTCCTCGGGGTCTCGTCCTAACATCAAAGAATCTAGATGCGGGGTGGATTCCTGATCTGCGGAACGCCTCCGTCCAGTATCTCTTTGAGGGTCGAGGGATCGATATTTCCTCCCGAAATCACGCAGACCACCGGGCCTTTGCATGCCTTTCCTCTAAGGGCCGCAGCCAAGGAACTTGCGCCTGAGCCCTCCGCGACCACTCGGTGCCGCTCGAACAAGACTCGGACGGCCGAGGCAACCTCTTTCAAGCTCACGACCATCGAGCCTGCTGCGAGTGGCCTGACGAGATCCCATATCTCAGGAAGGACGTCGCTCTCGCCCGTGCCCTCGAGGAAGCTCGGGGTCCGCTCGACGTGTTTCGGAGATCCCGCCGCCAAGGAAGCTGAGAAAGCGCAGGCCGTGTCTGGCTCGCACCCATACATGTTGACCTGAGGCTTGCGTGATTTGACCGCAATAGCAATGCCTGCGAAGAGACCACCGCCACCAAAAGGTACTATCACGGAATCCACGTCCGGGAGGTCCTCCAGGATCTCCAGGCCTAACGTGCCGTTGCCCGCAATCATGTGCGCGTTGCTGAATGGGTGTACGAAAACGCGGTCCTCTAGCGGAGGATAGACATGGTCCGTGGCGATCTTCCACACTTCCTCGAACGGTACTTGGATGACGTCCGCGCCATACCTTCTAATCCCTTTGAGCTTCGTCTCGGCGGCCGTGTCCGGGACAATCGCGGTGCAAGGTATGTGGTGCCGCTGAGCGTGCCACGCGAGTGCCTGGGCCATATTCCCGCCGCTGCAGGTGTATACTCCTTTCGCCCGCTGCTCCGTCGAAAGGAGTTCGATTGCATTGCCTGCTCCTCTGACCTTGAACGAACCTGTCGGCTGCAGGTTCTCGAGCTTGAGATAGATGTCTGCCGGGCTGTCCTCGAGATTGAGGGAGACGAGAGGTGTCCGGAAGACCAGACCTTTCAACCTCTTCCGTGCTCCGTCGACGTCCTGCGGAGATACTCTTAGCACACGGCGTTGCGAGGGCGTCATCGCATTCTCCTCCGAAGGCGGCATCACCGTTCCTCCTCTATAGGCTTTCCTCGAGTTCTAGATTCAACATTAATCTATTCACTAGAATTAAAATGTGCGAGGGCCCGGATTTCAACCCGGAATCTACCGGTGACTAAAGCTGCCACATATACTACTGGCAAAGAATCAGACTCTGCGCAACGCCCAAGATCTGGTGTTTCAGTCCAGTGTTGATTGAAATCGGAAAAATGATGTCAGCTCGATCTGGTTTCGAATCTCTCCGCGTGAGCTCACAAGAACGTAAGACTCCTGCCCACCACCCCAAACTCGACCGCTTGGCAATACGCCGAGCCTATCTCCTCCTTTCGGGAGGTGCAGTGACAGGGCACGATCTTCTCACAGCCGCCAGGGATATCGGACACGGGAGCGTCATGAAAGCCACCCACGAGCCAAGCAGGCGAGGCTATCTCCTTGGCCCTCGACACTATAGGACGAAGGCCAGGATGGGCGCATCCTGTCATCACAAGTCCTCGCGAGCCCGAAGACATCACGAGGGCGTGTTCCTTGATCGCAGTACCGAGGACGCCGGTGCTCCACAGTCCAGGCGCGAACTCCATCGGACCATCTACTTCCAGGACCGTCGCTCTCCGGCCTATCTCCCTCTTGAGGTTCTTGGAGAAGTCCTTGTGGAGAACCACCTTGAGGGAATCTCTCATGACCACATCCTGGAGCACCTCCGTAAGTCCACCAATATGGTCCCAGTGTGAGTGCGACAAGAATACCATGTCTATGTCAGCGAACCCGTACCCCAGGCGGCCGAGATTGCGCCGCAGGACATGTCCGTCCCAGCCGCAATCGAAAAGAACCTTTGTGCTTTCCGACGACAGGAGTGCGGAGAAGCCCCAGCCGGCTTCAAACCCCTGAAGCGCCTCAGAATCATATAAAATCGAAAGCTTCCAAGAAGACGACAGACCACCACTTCACTGTGCCTCCCAAATGAGCAAACAGCATCATAGCAATGTCGGCGAACATGTCTGCCTCCGGCCCGAAGCTGGTGCAGCAGCGAGTCACGCTAATCCTGACAGCCACTCCATGCTGCGCTCCGTGATTGCGGCAAACTCTCCTCCAGGAAGGGGCCGACGACTCCCAACGATGACTGAAGCGTCGTGGTCATTCGCTGCTTCGTCGCCAGATGCTGATTCGCCATCAGGCACCATTCATCTCACCGCCCCTCCGGAGACCCGGAGCACTGCTTCCCAGGTCTGCTCTATCGCACTCGCGGCCTTCCCGTTTCCGCTCTCCACCACAGTCTTTCCATCCGCCATAGCATTCACGACAGCCTCGTCGTGCGGTATCCTTCCTAGGGGAACTATCCCGGCCTCCTTTGCCTGAAGTTCTATGGTCTCCGTCATACTCTCGTTCAAATCGTACCTGTTGATGACCAGGACCGCCGGGACTGCAAATCCCCTTGCCAGCTCCGCGATGCGCCCGAAGTCGCTCGAACCTGACTGCGTGGGCTCGGCCACTAGGACCGCTAGGTCAGCGCCTGAGAGGACTGAAATCACCGGACATCCGATCCCGGGCGGACCGTCCACGAGCACGATGCTCCTGCCCAGCCTCTTGGCCTCCAGCTTCGCCTTCTGCTTCACGAACGCCACGAGCTTCCCGGAATTCTCCGCTCCCGGCTTCAAGAGGGCGTGGACCATCGTGCCGAACCTAGTGTCCGAAACGAACCACTCCCCAACGATTCTGTCCTCCATCACGATCGCATTGTCCTTGCAGATTCTTGAGCAAACACCGCACCCCTCGCAGAGGCGCTCGTCTATCGCGATTTTCTTGATATGTTGGCTGCCGATCACCTTGATCGCGTCGAACCTGCACAAGGGCACGCACTCGCCGCAGTTCTTGCACAGGGGGCCGACCAAGTGGGCGATCTTCGACCCGACGAACTTCCCTTTCTCTCGCACCTGTGGCTTCAGCAGCAGGTGGAGGTTGGGTGCGTCGACATCGCAATCGGCCAGCACGGCGTTCTTTGCCAGAGCCGCGTAGCTGGCCAGGAGCGTCGTCTTGCCAGTGCCGCCCTTGCCGCTCAGTATGACTATCTCCGTCAAATCTTTCGTGCCTCCTGCCGAACCGCCTCTGCCAGCTCTTCGAACGCGGGACGGTGCTTGGGGGACCTTACAACAAGCTCTCCCTTGGAATAGGCCTCGGCGATCCCGCGCTCATACGGCAGCTCGCCGATGACCTTGACGCCCTGCTCCTCACAGAAGCGTGCGACGTCCGGGCCCCTGAGCCCGGTCTTGTTGATGAAGACCGCTGCAGGCACTTTGAGCTTCTTGGTCACCTCCAGCGAGAGTCTGAGATCGTGCAGGCCGAATGGCGTCGGCTCTGTCACGAGGACGCACAGGTCAGCGCCCCGGATGCTCTCGACTGCGGTGCAGGCCGTCCCCGGAGGACAGTCCACTATGACTGGCCGCCCCTTGTCGATCTCCCTCTTGACCTGCCTGATCAGGGGCGTTGCAGAGGCCTCTCGCACCCTGAGCCTGCCATACAGCAGGTCTGTGCCGCCGTTGCTCTGCACACGAACTATATCACCGATGTAATGGTCCTTCTCGGACACTACACCCTTCGGGCAGAAGAGAGCGCATGCGCCGCAACCGTGACAGAGTTCCTCAAAGACCAGGATTTGCTTCCGCAGCACTGCAATCGCGTGGTACTCGCACACATCTGCGCACCTCCCGCAGTGGGTGCACTTGTCCTCATCAATCAGCGGCACGGGCCTGAAAGCCTTCTTGACAGTGACATCGCCACCTTGGAAGAATATGTAGCAGTTTGGTTCCTCGACATCGAGGTCCACCAGCTGCGCTTCCCGCCACAAGGCCGCGAGGCTCGTCGCGACGAGTGTCTTACCTGTCCCGCCCTTGCCACTGGCTATCGCTATCCGAATCAGAATCCCTCACAGATTCGCGTAATCTCAATGGTGGTGGTCCTTGCAGGCGTTCTGCTCCGTTGCAGGCTCCAGCCGGCCGTCCTTCCACATCTTGACCGCGTCCTTCACGGTCCCGCTGGCACCGACATAGACCTGTATCCCATGTGAAACCAGCATTTCTATGGCTCTGGGACCGAGTCCTGAGCATATGAGGACCTGGGCGCCTGTCTGGGCAATCAGCTCTGGAGGCTTCCCAGTTCCGCCCATGTGCTCGCTCGTGTTGCTCACTATACGCACCTGCTCGCTATCCGTGTCCACGACCGTGAACGTGGGCGACCTGCCGAAGTGCTCGCTCACAAGGTCGTCCAGACCACCTTTTCCCGTTGTTGGTAAACAGACTTTCATTCCTTTTCACGCTCCTGTTGGTTTCTACTGATCTTCTTGAACCGCTGTCTCCAGCCCTCTCTCACGATGTTCGTCGAGCCGCAGCAGAAGCACTTCTTCGGACGCTCTGGAAGGGCCATCTGGAGATCGCATCCTATGCATCTGTATCGCCGGAGCTTCTTCACCGTCTCACCCTCACGATCTCCCGCGCTCCTTCGCGCCTCACAGTCCCTGAGGGCGTTCCTCAAGGCGATGATGGCCAGGGCGGCGCAGTGCTCGTGGCCAGGGGGTAAACCATTGAGCATGGATACGAGGTCCTGAGGCCTGATCTGCAAAGCATCTTCCGTTCTCAACTCCTTGACGAATCTCGTGAGTCTGCTGCCGCAGGCAATTGTGGCGCCACATCCATCTGTGAAGAATGTGCATTCGGTTATGATGCCATCTCGGACCTTGACATACATCTCCATGGTATCTTTGCAGAGACCGTCTGCAACGCCCTGGCCGTCGGCGTCTGCCATCCTGTCGATGTTTGATGGATCGCGGAACTCAGCGATGACCTCCTCGGAATAGATCTTCGCGTTCTCGCCCTCCATTATCAGCGTTATGTTCTCTGCGAGCTCGTCCAGCTCATCCTTCATACTGTTATCGTCTTTCACAGATCCCCCGCTTGACCCCCGCGCCCGCCCCCGAATCCGTGTCCTCCATGATGGCCTGGTGAGGTCGCTACACTGGCCTCCCTCAGTCGGCCTTCCCTGTAAGCGGCAAGGGCGCTCTCGCATGTGCCCGAGGAGCCCACGAACATCCTGATCCCGGCTGTGGCGAGCACCCGGAAGGCATTTGGCCCCACATCTCCCGTGACGATCGCCTGGACGCCGAGATTTACTAGCTGCTGGGCGGCTTGAATTCCGGCGCCGCCACCGAGCGAGCGCGCGCCGTTAGGAACGGATGTCATGCTGCCAGTTTTCTCATCAACGATCAGGAAGTACTCGCACCTCCCGAATCTGCCATCAACAGCTGAAGAAAGTGTCTGGCCTGTAGAGGTGATGGCCACCTTGGCGCCGTCAGCCACTCCGCTGTTCATCTTCAGACCCCCGCGCACTTCTCGCCCTTCATCTTCGTTCCGCACAAAGGACATTTGCGTTCGCTGCAAGGGACCCCGCGCCTTGTGTGAGGTTTGGTGAACCCGCACTTGGGGCAGACGCACATCGTGGTGCCGAACTCCAGCTCGCCCTCCATCGACATCACTCCATCACCCTCGGCCCGCGCCCCAGGCCTCCTCTCCCTCTGCCTTCATCAGAGGGGCCCCTGCCTCCACCGTAGCCTCCAGTTTGGCTCCTTCTGCCACGGTCGGAATCCGCTCTGTGTATGTTGTTGCTCTCGCATTTCGGGCAGACCGCGGGCCTGCCGGTGCCGTAGGGCTCCTCCCACTCGTGCTGACACGCGTAGCACCTGAACTTTCTCATCCCAGCCATCTAGACGACTCTCCTCAATCCTTCTTCTTCTCTGGAGCAACGGCCTTCGTCTTGGCCAGATCAGTTTCCAAAATCCGAATCTCCTCCTCGAGTTGCTCTTTCTCTCTCCTGAGCTGCTCGAGTTCTGTCTCCTGGGAGACGGCGGGCAATGTCAGTTCCGGCCGCACCGCAGACGCGTGCACGAGCCTTCCGTGCTTACTCCGATAGTAAGCGTGAGGTCCAAAGCCGCATCTGCACGGACCGACATAGGTTGTCTCTCCGGAAACGACATCTGCCGTCAACTGACCGTACGCAGGCCGGTTACCTCTTCCTCTTGCGTACCAGCCCCAATAGCCTCTGCCCATTCCAAATCCTCTCTCGTATCCTCTCGGCATCTGCTAATCACCTCGTTTCTCCATCGACCTTCTTGATGACCTTCAACACGATCTCCTCGAACGCCTTTGACGCCGTCCCGCCGTTCAGGACGAACGGCTTGCCCGCGTCCCCGCTCTGGGAGATTTCTGGCGAAAGTGGTATGCTGCCGAGAAACTCGATGTCGGTCTCCTCGGCGGCATTCTGGACGTTGCCGCGGCCAAACACCGCGACCTCCTTGCCGCAGTGCGGGCACACGAAGCCGTCCATGTTCTCTACTAAGCCTATGATCCTGAGGTTGACCGCCTTAGCGAAGTTGATGGATTTCCTCACGCTGAGAAGCGCGACGTCCTGGGGGGTCGTAACAATCACAGCGCCGTCAGGGCTCGGCACGAGCTGCGCGATGCTGAGCGGCTCGTCCCCTGTGCCCGGAGGCAAATCGATGATGAGATAGTCCAGCTCCCCCCACTCGACCTCCTCAAGGAACTGCTTGATGGCGCCCATCTTCAGCGGGCCGCGCCAGATTATCGGTGCGTACCTGTCACTGAGGAGGAAAGCGATCGAAATCACCTTGAGCGAGGGGGGCATGTGAAATGGTTTTATCTTGTTGTTCTTGGTCATTGCGAGAGGGAGGTCGGGAATGCCCAGCAGCTTTGGCACGCTGGGTCCGTGCATATCGGCATCTAGGATGCCCACGATGAAGCCCTTCCTTGCAAGGCTTAGCGCGAGGTTGACCGCCACAGTGGACTTGCCAACGCCTCCCTTGCCGCTCATCACAATGATCTTGTGCTTCACGCCCGCGAGGTTCTTCTCGGCCGTGATGCCTTTGGGTTCCGTAGAGCACTTTGCGCCTCCGCTCGTGCAACTCTCAGACAACTCGCTCACCTTATCCCTCCCGTCCTTCGCTAGCAGGTATAGATCTTGTCTGTCTCCATCGCCTGGGCCGCGAAGTCCATAAGGCTCACGAACTCCACGCCGGCCATGAACTGGTCCTTGCCTATGCCCCTGGACTCCCTGCACGGGATGCACACCTGCAGCTTGCCCCCGCTACCCACGAAGGCGTCCATCATCTCCTTGATGGATGCGAGGCCCTCGACACGCGGCAGCTTCGCCGCGTAGTTCTTCTGGGCCAGCTTGACTCCGTTGCCAGTGAGGAAGATCTTTGTCTTCACCCCGAGCGCGCTCGCAGCGCTGGCGCACATAAAGGCCATCGTAGCCCTTTCCACATCCTCATCACCATGAGTCCCGATCACAAGGAGGGACTTCTTCGAGTAATCCGTCTTCTTTGGCATTTCGGTTCCTCGGATAGGACTACTAGTGAGGGGCCGATAAGCCGGTGATGGCGAACATATTAGCCGCGCAAGGAGTCTGGCTCTCACTCGGGCGGGAGGCCGAACCTGGTCTCCCTGTAGTACGAACTGTATATTGCCCCCGCTGGGTTGTGCGACAACACGCGGTCCTTGACTATGAGCGTCGTGACAGGAGCATGCGAATGCTTCGTGAACAGCATGTCGTGTCCGATGCAAAGGCCGACCAGAATATTCATCTGCGTGCCGCACCCCTTCAGCCTGAGGGACTGCCCGACGGGATTGCAGATTGCCTCCTTGTCAGAAGGCGAGCCCATCTTGACAATTCCGAGCTCGCCCTTGTCTATCCCGCAAATCTTGCAGCAGGCTGAGTGCACTTCGAACCCCTGCTTCGTCAGAATCGCGTCCAGGATCTCGGCCTCCTTTGACAGGCCTACGCAGAATGCCACCCCGAGCTTCCGCATGCCCATCTTCTTCGCATACAGAGCGATCTCTTCCAGACGGGTCAACTTCATATAATGCTCCGCTTCGATCTCTCCGGACACGCGCATCGACCTGACCTCTTCGTCCTTGTAAGAATTCCTGGCTTCCCCCACCAGGCCGAAACAGTCCTTCCCCTCGTAGCACTCCTTGGTTGAGCATCTCGCGCATTCCTTCGTCATGGCTTCTCACTCGCCTTCCTAGACTTGGTGTAGAACACTCTTCCCGCATATTCCCTGCGCTTCAGATCAGACGATTCCACCAGAGAATCGAACATCATCGACGCATCAATCCTGCACCGTCCGCTGGACACAATCAGGTCGATCGCCTGGTCCTCCCTCAGAGGATGAACGGACGCGATGTCCAGCAGGTGACGGATAATGTCCTCCGCTGGCGATGGGAAGACTCCCCCTTCCGGTGAGGTCGTGTCTATTGCTCGCGGGAGTATCCTGAGGGCGAACTCGATGCTCTCCCTCGAGGAGCACCGGACCCATTTCTCGGACGGTGGGCGAATCGGAGTAGCCACGTGGACGCGGTCCAGCTTGATCGGCTCGAGAAGCTCCCCGATCGCCTGCAGCGAGGCCTCATCGTCGTTGACACCCGCGATGAGCATCGTCTCGATCCATAGCCGGCCAGAATAGGATTCGGAGAACGAGGTGATGCCACCGATGACCTTCTTGAACGACAGGCTCCTGTGCGGTCGGTGGATCCGCCTGAACATCTCCTCGCTGCAAGCACTGACCGTGGGCAGCACGACATCGAACGCGAGGCTCGATTCCCGGACCTCGGGATCCCAAAGCAGGGAGCCGTTTGTCATGAGCGCGGTCTTGCCATTCCATTGTGCCTTCAGGTCGTCATGTATCTCTCCCATGTTGGAAGCGAGAGACGGCTCGCCCTGACCGATGAACGTCACGTAATCTGGTCGGGAAGGTGCGCGATCTATGCACTTGAGCGCCGCCCTCACCACCGAATCAGACGGGTAATACGATTCTCTGTCCACTGTAAGATCAGTAGTGGGTCCCAGCTGGCAGTAAACGCATGAATAAGTGCATGTCTTCATCGGGACCGTGTTCACACCCACAGACAGCCCAAGACGTCTTGACGGCACGGGCCCAAAGGCCAAGGATCGAGGTTCTCCTTCCATATCGCTGCTCCCAGAACACAGGTGCTGCCTGATATCTGATTGCGAGGCGTACAACAGCTGGCAATAAGCTAGATTCGGCGAACAAGTTCGCTATCTAACCGCCAAAGATCATGCGATTCCGCCTAGATGACTGGAAACCAGTTTTCTCTGGGCACGCCTGAGCATCACGTCCAAAGTGGCCTTTGAGATCTCCAAGCGCTTGGCCAGTCTGTCAAGGTTCGTTCGCTTAGGAATGTCATAATACCCTAGCTCGAACGCAAGCTGGAGCACCTGTTCCTGAGCGACCGTCAGCTCAGATGCGGTTCTCAGCATCGAGATCTTTTCCACCTTGACCTCGCCACCGAGTGTCTTGATCTTCTCCACCAGCTCTCTCAGATCGGCCGCGTTGGGAGCCAAGATGTTCCATTGGATGCTCCCGTTCTCTCTGGAAATGGCGGAATCGAGGAAGCACCTCGACTCAGCGACGAGCTTACAGGCGACACAGGTATCGACCTCGACAGTGCCCACGTGCCTTCCCGGACCCGCATCAGATAGTTGCACATTGCACCTTGGCTCCACTGAACGAATCCGCTCGACCAATGCATCCTGAGTCATTGCAGACGGGCCGTCGATCTGCAAGAAGCTCTGTCCACCGTTGCCGCTCCTTGGAACACACTTCATCACCCTGATGGAAAGGTCGCAGGCCGTGCTGAGAGCCCCTATCCAGTTCCCTGGAATCTTGAGCAGAAGGGTGGCCTGCCTCATTTCTTCGTCATCCCCATCCGCGTTCGTCTCCTTCCGTGCCCTCGCACAATCTCGGCGTCGACGGCCGTCCGATTGCTGCCTGGGCCAGCATCGATCCGCAATGCGAACCCTTCTATGATGCACCTTGAAATCTTGTTTCTGGCGGAGTTCAGAATCCTGTTGAAAGTCGGCTGTGAGATGTCCATCCTCTTGGCAGCATCCGTCTGCGAGAGCCTTACGACGTCGGACAGGCGGAGCGCTTCCAACTCGTCCAGGGCCATGTCTATCCACTCGAGGCGGCTGAGCGGGATCCCTTGAGGCTTGAAGTAACTGTGCTCAGGGTCGCAGCACACTCTCCTGCATCGCTTTGGTCTTGGCACGGTTATGGATTATAATTCATAACTATTTCAATCTTACGAAGCAACGTCTGCAGTACTTTCGCGACCTCATTGATCGCCTTGTGGCGTAGATACCTGGATGAAAATGAGGAACGAGCTCGGCGAGAGGAATGAGATGGATTGCTGCCATACCTGTCAAGGACTCATAGACCCTTCATCAAGTTCCTACGGAGGACTCTTCTCGCTGCGAACACGAACAGCACCGTGAACAGCAGTAGACTTAGTATGTCTATCGTCCAATGGAATACCGAGCTCTGGCCCATGCTGGCATCTAGCCCGTCCACCAGGTAAGTGAGTGGGGAAAAATGAGCTATGATGAACCCAGGGCCAGTCATATCGCTCAAGGAGATGAAAATCCCACTGATGAATATCAAGGGAAACCGGACTAGGGATGACAACATCATAACGTTCGATGGCGTTCGTCCCCCCGTTGATGATAGAAGTTCGCCTAGGGCCGCAAAGCATGCGTTACCCAGCACGAATAGTATTGCAAGCAGGAAGATGTTGGTGACGGTCAGCCCCAACAGAATTATCCCCAACACACCTACGACAGTGCTGATGAGGAGGCCGAAAAGCGCTCCGGCCAGCATGTCCCCAAGAATGATCGTGGTCACGCTGACGGGGAACGACAGTAGACGCTCGAAGGTCCCTGCCTGTTTCTCCCAGGGGACTATGATCGGGCCCACCGATGAGGAGGTGAAGAACAGGGACATGGCCAGGAAGCCTGGGAAGTATCTAGATATGTCTAGTTCCCGACCTACAAAGAATGCAAAGAAGAGAAAGGTCGGCAGTAGGAGGCCGAAGATGTACACTGGTGCTTTGCGATAGTATATGCGCATGTTCTTGCGGGCAATAGTCAACGCCCCACGGAGGAGCAGTGGGTAGTTCATATCCCTCCCTCCGTCAGTTTCACAAAGACGTCCTCCAGTGTCGGACCCATCGTAGCCAAGGAGATGATTTTCAACCCCCTTTCATCCCCGATCTTCACAATATCTCTAATGGCCTCGTCTGGATTGTCGGTATGGAAGCGCCACTTGTCCCCCGATGCCTCAATGTGAGAGATGTGCCCTGAAGTGAAGGAGCACAGATCGACCTTCTTATCGAAGGCCACCTCCACCGTCTGGATGCTCTCGTAGGCCCGCCGTAGCTTCTCCGGGGCCTCTATGGCAGCGATGCTTCCTTTATTGATTATGCATACCCTCTGACACAGTCTGTTGGCTTCCTCGATGTTGTGAGTGGTTAGTATGATCGTACACCCTTGAGCGTTCATCTTCTTTACCAAATCAACAATCACTCTTCTGCTATGAACGTCCAGCCCCTCTGTGGGCTCATCTAGGAGCAGTATTGGGGGCCGGTGGACAATGGCGCAAGCGATTGACACCCGCTGGCGCATGCCTTTTGAGAAGGTGCGCACGTAGTCGTCTGCTCGATCGGCCAAGCCCAGCAAGGTAAGCAGCTCTTCCGACCGCGATTCCCTCTCCCGTCGTGAAAGTCCGTAGAAGCGGCCCACGAGGTTCAGGTTCTCCCGGGCAGAGAGGTCCTGATACACATTCCCAACCTCTGGTATGCAACCCAGTTTCATCTTGGCCTCCAAGGGGCGCTTGGTAATGTCGATGCCCTCAATAAGGACATGTCCAGCATCGGGTTCTATTATCCCGGTGAGCATGCGGATGGTCGTGGTCTTCCCGGCTCCGTTGGGACCGAGAAGGCCGAAGAACTCGCCCTTCTTGACATGGAAGTTGACGTGATCGACGGCGAGGAGCTCGCCGAAGTACTTGGTAAGGCCATCGGCCTCAATCGCGTCCATAGACTCATCGTCCCCTTCGTTTCCTAGCGGTCTTGTCCTCGAAGCTGTCGTCATAGAATCGCACAAGGTCGTCCATGAGCTGCCTCCTTCTCTTGACCATCTGCAGGCCTTCCTTCAGGAACTCCTTTCCATTTTGCGTGATAGTGTACACCCTTCTGTCCGCCCGAGACGCCTTCTTCTCCCAGCGGGAAGCCAGAAGTCCTCTCTCCTCGAGTCTCCTCAGCATCGTGTAGATTGCGCCGGGCTCGGGGGCGTATTCGTTCGAGGTGAACTTTCTGAGCTCGTCCATGATCCGATATCCATGGGTAGGATCCTCGTAGAGTATGCGGAGGATTTCCAGCTGGATGAGTCCTCTTCCGGGATGGTGACAGCAGTTGGCTTTGTCGTCGCACATAGATATCTAAGATTAGTATATCTATGATACCTATATAGCACTGCTGGCCGCACTTCACCCCGGCCAATCCGCCTCATCAAACCCCTTCCATTGAAATCACAGCTCAAGCACCTGCCTTGATTGCGGTTTGAACATTAATTCGCATCAAGAAATTAAAATGTGCGAGGGCCCGGATTATGACCCGGAATTTGCCAGCAATTAAAGGTGAGAGCTAGAATTCTCAAACCCAAATGAACATCATGATGGCTGAGTTTTGTGACAGTAGAAAATGTCTTCAGGGGGTTCCAAAGAGCAGGTATTGTCTGTCCGATCGAGCTGGTGCGGTTCAGCTCGGTGCAACAATCCTCTGAATGAAGAGGAGTCAGACTTTCGTGCTCACACACGGGTGGTTCAAACTCTAAATCCCAACCGGGACAGATTAGTTCCACTTGAGTGGGGCCATTGGGAAAGAGGAGGGGGAGCAGGGTTCAAACGGGTCCTCCGTCGTTTGTGAGTGCGTCAAATCGCTTGGAACACGTAATACACTCTCATATGGTCTGATCGCGATGCCTCAATTTGCATGTTTGGCGCCTGTCTGCAGATATGATGAAGCCGAACAGTGGTGTCAGAACTCGTAGTACCTCGGACTAGGCTGGTCTCCGCTCACGTATCCTTCTTTGGCCATGTCGATGTCGTACTCAGGAGCCCTCTTTCTCTTGGAGGTCTTCCTCACGGCATGAGGGCCAATATTGTGCTGCCGCGCCCTGTGTGCATTTCTCGCTGACACCCTTCTCCTTGCCGACTTCTTTTTCTTCTTGCTCATCACGTGCTCTTCCTTGTGATTTAGACTCTCATCATATTCATTTGTAGGGCCAAGTATTTAATCCCTGTCTGAGTGGGCTCTGATTCTCATCGCATTGATAATCTTCAGGCTCCTGACGGCGAGGAGGGAATGCTCCAGACTCGGGAGAGCCATTAGCTGTCTTCCGAACGCACCTTCCTTGCTCCGGCAGGCCAGCACGAAGTCCTCGCATCCTTGGGTGTCGAGGGGGACGGAGTTGAGCATCTGCAGCGAGTCAAGAGCGCTGTACACGTTCTCGAGGAAAGAGGTCGATCCTGGCAAGAATCCAAAACCCCCGTCACAACTCTGTGTGGCCTGGATCCATGAGATCGCCTCTTCCATCTCCACCTCCAAGCTGAGGTGTGTCTTCACCACAAGGTACTTCTGGCATTCAGACATAAATCTGAGCTTCTTTATCTTGAGCTTCAGCATGTCTTCGACCAGGTCCGGCCCAGGCAGACTACCGATATTCAGGACATCATCAAGAAGGACCGAGTAGTACGCATCGGTAAGCTTGCCACTTCTTCTGTGCTTACGACATAGGACGGATTCCCGAATCTCGGACATCTTGTCCGGGACGCGCAGCATCTCGGAGACCTTTGCCAATCGGTACAGATGTTCCAGAGATAAATCGGCTTTCAGCTCGAGATTCCTTATGTATTCCTTGGTCAGAGGGTTGCGGTAGTCAAAGCCTAGTTCAATGAACAGCATTACTCCATTGTAGGTCTCGGCAATGGAGGCCGGGGTTTCCCTGGGGAAGTTGAATCCTCCCGTGGGATTCTCAAACTTGCCGACGAACTTGATTAGTCTGAGCTTCTCCTTGTGGGAAAGCATGGTCTCATGTGTCCTCTGGGTCTAGGTGATGCATCCGAAGCGTCACCCCTAGCATCCGCTTCCCAAATCAATCTTCCTCGTCATGAGCATCGAGCCGGATTTGAGCTGCATTCGCCTACCTCCCCCCTCGACCAAGAGAACTGCTGGGGTTTATCAATGCCGGAGAAAGCAGACCGCAGTCCAAATGGAAAACCAGTCAACGCTTTGCCTTTGCCGGTAGGCAAAGTTTATGAACACCTGCATTCTCAGGATATCTGTAGGGTGATGAAGCTCACCTCAAACCGCCCTGGTGCTGGGCTGATAGCTTCTACCTGAGTGACCGCACCAGGATGAAGGTGAGACCTTGCTTGACCCCGCGATTC
>Ga0315286_10002694_pt1 | contig 16622 bp, 12 predicted proteins | sample YL17G10_0_MG_FD_205038 | JGI IMG/M metagenome (GOLD analysis project Ga0315286, IMG submission 205038) | Sediment microbial communities from Yellowstone Lake, YNP, Wyoming, USA - YL17G10_0 | ecosystem: Environmental > Aquatic > Freshwater > Lake > Sediment | place: USA: Wyoming | collected...
AACTGGATCAATTCAATACGCCGCGCTGGCAGCCATCCCCAGTGCGATGGGGTGGCGCATCCCCCAGGGAATGTTGTCTTGGCCGGGGTGCGCAACTTGCCCAGAAACGTACCGAGGGATCTGTGGCCTCTGATTTCAACAACTTCGAACCGTCGCCCGGCGGAGCATCGCTTCCTTTGCGGTGTTCGCTGGAAAGCGCCCAGAGGCAGTGGCAAGCCACTCTGGGAGAATTGCAGTTGCAGATGACCCGCGCCACCTTCGACACATGGCTGCGGGGAAGCCGGGTGATCGCTTGTGATGGGGGTACCTTCACGGTCTACGTTCGGCATGCCTATGCCGCCGATTGGCTTCAGAACCGCCTCTTGCCCGTCATCAAGCGGACGTTGGCCCGGCACGCCGGCCCCGAAGTCGAGATGACCTTTACTGCCAAGGCCCCCGAGTCGGATGAGAACCTGGCACTAGTGCCCGAAACGGTTCCTGAGCCAGAGCCCATGCTCCGAGCGGATCGGCCGAATGGGCCGAACAAAGGCACTGGTCACCCATCCGATACCCTGCATCCCGCATATACATTCGACTCTTTCGTTGTGGGGGCCGGCAACCGGCTGGCCCATGCAGCCTGCCTGGCCGTGGCCGAGAACCCGGCCAATGCCTACAATCCCCTGTTCGTCTACGGCGGTGTGGGCCTGGGTAAGACCCATCTGCTCCACGCCGTGGGCCATGCCGCCCAGCAGCGCGGCTTGTCGATCCTGTACGTCTCGTCCGAGTGGTTCACCAACGACCTGATCAACGCCATCCGCTCTCAGGATACGCAAGAATTCCGGGACAAATACCGCCATAACGACATGCTCCTAGTTGACGACATCCAGTTCATTGCCGGCAAAGAGAGGACCCAGGAGGAATTCTTTCACACCTTCAACACCCTCCACGGCGCTGGGAAACAGATCGTCGTTTCCTGCGACCGCCCCCCCAAGGCGCTCGTGGCCCTGGAAGACCGCCTCCGCTCCCGTTTCGGTTGGGGACTCATCGCCGATGTACAGCCTCCGGATTACGAGACGCGCGTCGCCATCCTGCGGGCCAAGTCCGACAGCGCTTCGATCCGGGTGCCCGGTGACGTGCTGGCCTACATTGCCCGCAAGATCCCCAGCAACATCCGCGAGCTGGAGGGCGCTCTGAACCGCGTCCTGGCCCACGCCCGGCTCATGCACATGCCCTTGATCCTCGATACGGCCCGCGCGGCCCTGGACAACATCTTGGCCCGCTCGGCCGATCTATCGCCGCGGCAGATCCTGTCCACCGTCGCGCGGCACTACAACCTCTCCGAAGAGCAGTTGGTCGGGCCAGGCCGGGCACGGGCGCTCTCGGTGCCGCGGCAGCTCACCATGTACCTGATCCGCGAAGAGACGCACGCCTCGCTGCCCCAGATCGGCGAAATCCTGGGCGGACGGGATCATACCACCATCCTGCACGGCTGCGTCAAGATCGCCGCCCAGATCGAGACCGATGAGCACCTCCGCCGCGACTGGCTGGCGATCAAGCAGATGCTGTCGGAGGGTGTCGGGACGCGCTAGCGTCACGGCAGAGCCCTTGCGGCCTGCCCTGCCTGCACCTCGACCGAAGCGAGCGCATTCCCAGGTGTGCAGGTCACCGCCAAGGAAGCGGCCTGCCCAGTGCGCAGGCACAGGGTACTCCGCAGGAACAGGAAATACCGCTTCCTTCGCGGTGAAGACGCGAGATCCCGGTTTTCGCGGACCCAGGCCTTTTCTTTCGGAGGGCCTACGAACGTGACCGTCTTTCACCAGCGTCGCGAAGGCTTTGAGCCTTCCATGGCTGGCCTGGAAAGCAATCTCTCAACCCTCCAGCGCCTTGAGCCGCGCCTCCAGCCGGTCCCGTCGCTCCTGGTGCGCCGATAGCTTGTCCCTCTGTTGCTGGATCACCTGCGCCGGGGCCTTGGACGTGAACCCCTCATTGGCCAGCATCCCCCCCGCGCGCTGGATCTCGCGCTCCACCTCGGCCACCTGCTTGCGCAGCCGCGCCGTTTCTTGCTCCAGATCCACCAGCCCGGCCAGGGGCAGATACGCCTCCACCCCCTGCCCGACCACCAGCGCTACCGCCCTCCGCGGCTTTTCGTCCAGATCGCGGGCCAGCGTCAGGTGGCCATCGTCCACCTTGGCCAGGAAGGCCAGCAAGCCCCGTTGTTCCTGCAACATCTCCAGCTTGCCGCCGCCCACCACCACTGCCGGGATCGCCTTGCCGGGCACCACCTCAAACTCGGCGCGGGCGTTGCGCACCTGGCGGATGAGGTCCACGAGCAACGCCATGTCCGCTTCGGCCTCGTCGTCGAACTGCTCCCCGTTGGCCTTGGGCCAACGCGTGATCATCAACGATTCTTCCCAGCAGCATCCCCCACCCCACGCCGCCTTCATGTGCTGCCAGATCTCCTCGGTGACAAAGGGCATGAAAGGGTGCAGCAGCCGCAGGCTCCGCTCTAGCACCGACACCAGCGTGGCCTGGGCCGTCGCCCCCGCCGCCGGATCCTGGCCGTACAGCCGGATCTTGCACGCCTCGATGTACCAGTCGCAGAACTCGCTCCACAGGAAGTCGTTGATCCGTCGCCCCGCCTCGCCGTACTGGAACGAGTCGAACAGCTCCGTCACCTCGGCGATGACGTGGTTCAGGCGGCTCACGATCCACCGGTCGGGCAGCGACAGGCAGGCCAAGGGGCCACCTGTCTCGGCCTCCTCCAGGTTGGTCACCACGAAGCGGGCCGCGTTCCACATCTTGTTGGCAAAGTTGCGCGCCCCCTCCAGCCGGCGCGGGTCCAGGTTCATGTCGTTGCCCGGCGTCGAGCTGGTCAGCAGCGTGTAGCGCAGCGCATCTGCCCCGATCTGGTCGATCAGGCACAGCGGATCGTACTGCTCGATGTCCTCCATCGACTTGCTGATTTTTTTGCCTTCTTCGTCCCGCACCAGTCCATGCAGGTACACCGTGTGGTACGGCGCTTTGCCCGTCATCTCCAGGCCCATCATCATCTCCCGCGCCACCCAGAAAAAGAGGATGTCGTAGGCGGTCTCGCGCATGTCGGTGGGGTAGAAGCGGCGCAGGTCAGGCGTGTCCTCGGGCCAGCCCAACGTGGAGAACGGCCACAGGCCGGAGCTGAACCACGTATCCAACACGTCAGGGTCCTGGCGCAGGTTCGCGCTGCCGCAGTGGGTGCAGCGCTCCGGCTCGGCCATCTCGCACGTCTGCTGGCCGCAGTCGTCGCAGTACCACACCGGGATGCGGTGCCCCCACCACAATTGGCGGCTGATGCACCACGGCCGGATGTTCTCCATCCATTGCATAAAGCGCCGCTCCTCGCGCTCGGGGATGATGGTCGTCTCGCCCCGCCGCACCGCTTCCATCGCCGCCTGGGCCAGCGGCTCCACGTTGAGGAACCACTGGGTGCTGATGCGCGGCTCCACGATCGTGTCGCAGCGCTGGCAGTGCGCCACGCTGTGATGGTACGGCTCGATCTTGGCCAACAACCCTTCCTTCTGAAAATCGCGCACGATGGCCTCGCGGCACTCGTAGCGGTCCATGCCCGCGTACGGGCCGGCCATCTCGTTCATCCGCGCGGTGTCGGTCAGCACCGTTGGCGCTTCCAGCCCATGGCGCAGCCCCATCTCATAGTCGTTCGGGTCGTGTGCCGGCGTCACCTTCACCGCCCCGGTGCCGAACGCCGGGTCCACCAGCTCGTCGGTGATGATCGGGATGCGTCGCGAGAGGACCGGCAGTACCGCCGTGCGGCCGATCAACTTGCCGAACCGTTCGTGGGCCTCATGGGTAGCCACTGCCGTGTCCCCCACGATCGTCTCCGGGCGGGTCGTGGCCATCGCGATGTACTCGGTCGCGCCCTCGGCCCACTGGCCGCTGCCCCACGCATGCTGGGGGCCATCCCAGTCGTGGTTCAGAATCGGATAGCGCACGTACCACAGGTGGGTATCGTGCTCCTCGTCGATGGCCTCCAGGTCCGAGATGGCACTCTCGCAGCGAGGGCACCAGTTTACCAGGTATGCGCCCCGGTAGATCAGCCCCTTCTTGTACAGACGCACAAAGGCCGTGCGCACGGCCCGGCTCAACCCATCGTCCAGCGTGAACCGGTCCCGTTCCCAGTCGCAACTGATGCCCAGCCGTTTGTGCTGCTCCGTGATGCGGGCGTGGTAGCTCTGCTTCCACTCCCACACCTTCTCCACGAACTTGTCGCGGCCCAGGTCGTGGCGGGTGATGCCTTGCTTGCCCAGCTCTCGCTCTACCACGTTCTGGGTGGCGATTCCGGCATGGTCGGCGCCGGGCAGGAATAGCGCCTCGTACCCCTGCATGCGATAATAGCGGGTCATCAGGTCTTCCACTGCCGCGGTCAGGGCGTGCCCCAGGTGCAGCGCACCGGTCACGTTCGGCGGTGGCATGGTGATGCACCACGCAGGGCCGTCGTCGGTGGCCAGCCGCTTTTCGATCAACGTCTCGGGCTTGAAATACCCCTGCGCTTCCCACCAGTCGTACAGCCGCTTTTCGGTGGTGTGCGGGTCGTAGGTTTTGTCCATTTCGATTCTCGGCTTCTCACTCATCTTTGCTCATCCTTTCCTTTGGCCTGGGGGTGATCTGGGCAACAACGCTGCGAACGTCAACCTCAACGTCGGCATCGTCCATGGCCATCACCTCCTTCCCCGAGTCCGGATGAGCTCCGGTACACGGCATGATCAGTTCCATTCTCTTCTCCTCATAGCAAAACCCCCTTCATCACAAGGACGAAAGGGGTTCTCTCGCGGTACCACCTTGTTTGGCAGGTGGCTGACAGCGAATCGCAGATAGCTGATTGCTGATCAGACCATAGCCCACTCTTGAGGGTTAACGGTCCTCCCGGACTGGCCTACAGCTCTGGCCAGCGGCCATCAGCTATCAGCCAACCGACTCGCAGGCGACCTTCAACGGATGGCTGCTGTGGGGGGCTTGCACCCGGTGACCCCCCTCTCTGCGCCAGGGCCCGTCCGCCTACTCCTCCTGTTCCTCGTCGTTCGAATATGCGCAGGGCCATCCCAGGCCCCCAAGGCACCCTCGCCTCATTGCCAACCATTATAGACGATTTTCACAAAGCTGTCAAGTGGGTTTGACAGATGGTTAGCGATGAAGTATAATTCCCTTTCGCGTCCTGCGGGCTTTGGGCGCACGATCGCCGAATCGGCGAACCATCAGGAGGAGTCGTGTTCAAGGTATGAGAAACAGAAATATCATCCTGTTTGCTCTCGTCGTCGTCTTGGCTCTCATCATGGTCTTTTTCGATCTGTCCAATGGCATCGTCAAGATCGGACAGAAAGAGGTCAACTGGGATTTCAAGATCCGCCAGGGCTTGGACCTGCGTGGCGGGCTCCAGGTGTTGTTGGAAGCCGACCTGCCTGCCGATCAAAAGATCGACCCCGAGCAGATGAGCCAGGTGGCCACCATCATCGACAACCGCGTCAACGCGCTGGGCGTCGTGGAACCCCTGGTGCAAACCCAGGGACAGCGGCGCATCATCGTCGAACTGCCGGGTGTCGAGGATCCAGACACGGCCATTGCCACCTTCAAAGAAACCGGCCTGTTAGAGTTCATCGACGCCGGCTTGACGTTTCTGCCTCCCGGGATCAAGGTTCAGACCACCTATCCCAAGCTTGCCTCGGAAGGGGCAACCGGCGGGGTGATCACGCCGACGCTTCCGTCACCCACGCCTGCGACGACCGGCACGGTGACCACCACGACGCCCCTCACGCCCACGATCGTCTATCGCACCGTTCTGAGCGGCAACATGCTCAAGACCGCCAACGCCTATCGAGATACCAACAGCGGCGAGATCGGCATCCAGTTCGAGTTGACTGACGAAGGCTCCAAGATCTTTGCCGAGTTCACGCAGGCCTACGCCGACAACGACCGTGAGCCCTTCTACTACCTGTCCATCGTGCTGGACAAGCAGGTCCTCTCCAGCCCGCACATCAAGAGCCCCATCCCAGAGGGCAGTGGGGTTATCCAGGGTAGTTTTACCCTGGAAGAAGCTCAGGCCCTGGCCATCCAGCTTCGCTACGGCGCGCTGCCCATTCCGCTGAAGGTCGAAACAGTTCGCTCCATTGGTCCCAGTCTGGGCCAGGACTCGGTGCAGCGCAGCATCCGTTCGGGCATCGTCGGACTCACCATTGTCCTGCTTTTCATGCTCGTCTACTATCGCCTGCCCGGCCTGTTGGCCGACCTGGCGCTGATCCTGTATGGCCTGATCAACTTTGCTATCTACAAGGTGGGCTGGCCGGTTCTGCTCATCGTCGGCCTGCTGATGATCGTCAGCTACCTGATCGAGCGCAAGGACACCTGGCCGCTCGTCTTGGGCGGGGTTTTGCTTCTTGGTACGCTCGGCCTGGCCATCGGGGGCTTCACAGGGGTGACCCTCACTCTGCCGGCCATCACCGGCTTCATCCTGTCCACCGGCATGGCCGTTGACGCGAACATACTCGTCTTTGAACGCATGAAGGAGGAACTGCGCGCCGGACGGAGCCTGAGCTCGGCGCTGGAAGCGGGCTTTAGCCGCGCCTGGACCTCCATCCGCGACTCGAACATCTCGACCCTCATCACCTGTGTCATCTTGTACTACTTTGGGTCCACGTTTGGCGCGGGCTCGGTGCGGGGATTTGCCGTGACGCTGGCCCTGGGTGTCATCATTAACCTCTTCACCGCCATCACCGTGACGCGGACCTTCATGCGCTTGATCTATGATTGGGCCGGCGAAAAACTGCGGTCCAGTTGGCTGTTGGCGGCCAGGTAGCCAGAGAGGGTACGGAGGATTTATGTTTAGCATTGTAGAGAAACGACACTGGTACTTCTTGATCTCGGCCCTGATCATCATCCCCGGCCTGGTGGCGATGGTCTATTCAGCGGTGATGTTCGGCGCTCCCGTGAAGCTCGGCATTGATTTCACCGGCGGTAGTCTCTGGGAAATGCGCTACGGGCAGCCGGTGCAGCCCGCTGCGGTCCGCCAGGTGTTCAATGATAACGGCCTGCCGGCAACCGTGCAGACGACGACCGACGACAGCACCATCCTGGTGCGCACCAGGGAGATTCAGCCCGAGACGAAACAAACCGTCCAGGACAGCCTGAAGGCTGCCTTTGGTGCCTACGACGAGCTGCGCTTCGAGTTCGTAGGGCCTGCCGTGGGTGCCGAGGTCACGCGCGCGGCCACTATCGCCGTGGCCGTGGCCGCCCTGTTCATCGTTCTGTTCATCGTCTTTGCCTTCCGCAAGGTGCCCAACGCCTTCCGCTACGGACTGTGCGCCGTCATTGCCATGATTCACGACATCCTGGTGACGGTCGGACTCTTCTCCATTGCCGGCCTGCTGCTGGGTTGGGAGGCCGATGCCCTCTTCCTCACTGCCGTCCTCACCGTCGTCGGCTTTAGCGTGCAGGATACCATCGTCGTCTACGACCGCATCCGCGAAAACACCCCGAAGCGCCGGGGGGAGCCCTTCGAGACCATCGTCAACCGCAGCCTCTTGGAGACCCTGCACCGCTCACTGGCGACGCAGCTCAATGCCATCTTTGTCTTGATCGCCCTCCTCTTCTTTGGAGGCGCGACGATGAAGCAGTTCGTGGCCATGCTCCTGGTGGGCATGATCTCGGGCACCTACTCTTCGATCTTTAACGCAGTTCCCTTGTTGGTGGTGTGGGAAACAAAGAAGTTCATCGGCGGCACGCGCAAGCCCAAGCCGCAGCCCAGCCAGGCGTAACCATCTTTCCCTGTCACTCTGAGCGAAGTGAAGACTCTCTGAGTCCATGCTCGTGAAGAGGATCAGCCGTGGAATCCTTCCATCGTGACCGCCCACTGAACTTTGCCCATCGGGGAGCCAGCAAAGAAGCGCCGGCCAACACGCTGCCGGCGTTTCTACGGGCTGCCGAGTTGGGTGCGGATGGGATCGAGCTCGACGCACACCTCTCCAGGGATGGGGAGCTGGTGGTCATTCACGACTTTCACGTGGATGGGACCACCGACGGCCATGGCCTGGTGCGCGACAAGACCTTGGCCGAGTTGCGCGAGCTGGACGCGGGGAGTTGGTTCGATCCCGCTTTCGCCGGCACACAGATCCCGACGCTCCAAGAGGTCATCGATGCCGTGGGCCGGCGTCTGCTGCTCAACATCGAACTCAAGGTCCGGGGGTCGCGCGACGACGGCCTGCCTGCGGCGGTCGTCCGCGCCATCGAGGAAAACCACCTGGTCAACCGGGTTGTCGTCTCGTCCTTCAGCCGTCTGGCCATCCGGCGCGTGCGGCAGCTCAGCCCCCGTATCCCGATTGGGTACCTGTACTACTTCGATCCCCTTCTCGGGCGCCGGCCATGGCCGCATTCGTTGGCTCGACCGGAGGCGCTGCATCCGTGGTACAAGATGATCGACGATGGCTATGTGCGTTGGGCCAGGGAACGGGGCTATCGCATCCACACCTGGACGGTGGACAGCCCCGGCGACATGCGGCGGCTCATTGAGCTAGGGGTGGACATCATCATCACCAACTGGCCCGATCTGTTGCGAGCGATGCTCGAGGCCACCTGACCCTGCCCCTTGTCATTCCGAGGAGCGAAGCGACGAAGAATCCCCAAGATATTCAGGTGAACGACCTGGTTCGGCTGCGCAATCCCCACCCTTGCGGCAGTTACGAATGGCTGGTGGTGCGCATAGGCGCCGACATCGGCCTAAAGTGCCAGGGGTGCGGCCGGCGGGTTTTACTGGCCCGCCGGGCCTTTGAGAAGCGCGCCAAGACTATCATACATCGGATCGGCGAGCAAGCGGAAGAACAACCCTGAGTTGGATCAACGATCCAGTCCCCTTGAAAAGCACAGACGCTGCCACGGCGACCTCTACGGTCACTTGCCCTACGACGCAAAATGTGCCAGCGCCAGGCGCACCCGTTCCTCCAGCGACAGCGGTGTGCGTGGCAGAGCGCGAATGGCCTCCCGGGCCTCGGCTACGCTGTAGCCCAGCCCCGTCAGCGCGGCAATGAGGTCGGCATCGGCTTCGGTGAGCATCGGCCGCAGCTCGCCCGCCGGCATCTCCGCAGCCACCTTGTCCTTCAGCTCGAACGCCAGCTTCTTGGCCGTCTTCGGGCCGATGCCCGGAACGCGGGTCAAAACCGTCACGTCTTCCTGAGCGAGCGCGGCACGCAGCCGGTCCGGCGGCAGGGTAGACAGGATCGTCATAGCGACCCTGGGACCAATGCCAGACACGGTCTGCAGCAGGCGAAACAGGGCCAATTCCTCCTCCGAGCTGCATCCGTACAACGTCAGCTCGCTCTCGCGGACGTGGAGGTGGGTGAACAGGGCGACTTCCTGGCCCGGCCCACTGAGCGCATCCAGAAGCGTCTGCGGCACAAATACCCGGAACCCTACGCCGCCGACCTCGACGACAAGGGAATCCTTGCCTGTGGCAGCCACCGGACCTCTGAGGCTGGCAATCATCTTCTACTCTGCGTCGGCGATCATCGCCGCCATCCGCGCCGAGTGGATGTGGCACACGGCCACCGCCACGGCGTCGGCCGCGTCGTCCGGCTGGGGAACCTGGTCCAGGCGGAGCAACATGCGCACCATCTCCTGAACTTGCCGCTTGTCTGCCCCCCCATAGCCGGCGATCGCTTGCTTGACTTCCATTGGCTTGTACTCGTGGCACGGCAGGCCACCGTCGGCCAGGGCCAGCAAGGCCGCACCCCGCGCGTGTGCCACCGCCAATGCCGTCCGCACGTTTCGGCTGAAGAACAGCTCCTCGACGGCCGCTACGTCGGGCTCCTGCTCGCGGATCACCTGGGCAAGGCCCTGGTAGATGGCCTGCAACCGCATGGGCAGCTCCAGGCCTGGTGTCGTCGTCACAACCCCACACTCCACCAGCACCAGCCGGTCGTCGTCCTCGCGCACCAGCCCATAGCCGGTGATGGCTATGCCCGGGTCAACCCCCAGGACCAACACTACTCCTGCGCCTCGTACTTGGCCATCAGCTCGTCGGTGATGTCCAGGTTGGTGAACACCTCCTGGATGTCGTCCAGTTCCTCCAGGTTGGAAATCAGGGTCATGTTCTGGAAGGCTTCTTTCTCGGCCAGCGAGATGGTGGTCTTGGGCACCATGGTGATCGCGGCCGACTCGAGCGCAATGCCGCGTTTCTCGAGAGCCTCGCGCACTATCTGGAAGCTGTCTGGTGATGTATAGATCTCGATCAGATCCGAGCCGATAACCACGTCCTCTGCCCCCCACTCCACGGCCACTTCAAAAATCTGGTCCGGGTCGTGGTCATTCGGTTCGAGCGCGAGATACCCTTTCGATTCAAACTGCCAGGCCACGGCACCGGCCTCGGCCAGGCTGCCGCCCGTCCGGGTGAACCAACGCCGGATCTCCGACACCGCCCGGTTGCGGTTGTCGGTAACCACCTGGACGATGACCGCCACGCCGTGTGGCCCATACCCCTCGTACGTGATCTCCTGCAGGGCATCGCCCTTTTCCAGGCCTGCCCCCCGGCGGATGGCTCGTTCGATGTTATCCTTGGGCATGTTGTTCGCTTTGGCCTTTTCCACTACCAGCCGCAGCTTAAAGTTCATGTCCGTGTCCGCTCCGCCTTCCCGGGCCGCGATGGCGATCTCTTTGGCAAACTTGGTAAAGACCTGCCCTCTCTTGGCGTCGGTCGACGCCTTTTTCCGTTTAATCGTTGCCCACTTTGAATGCCCGCTCAATGGTTCCTCCTAACTCCGAGTCATTTCAGCAGTCTCTTGAACTCGTCGACTGTCATTATATCGCCTCCTCCCGGGACAGGTTATGCCCTCCGCCGCCCCCCTTTGAGCGCACCTTGTAGCGCTTTGAGCGCGTCCCAATCGCCGGCAGCGGCCAGGCTCGCCTGCTCGCCCCAAGTGGTGGGATCGGCCAATCGGCGCAAGCGGGGGTCTGCCTGTTCCAGGATCTGTTCCAGCTGGCTCACCGCCGTGGCGGCGAGTTGCGTAAAGGCCGTGATGCCTGCCGCCTGAAGAACACTCGAGATCCTCGGGCCTATCCCCTCGACGAGGGTCAGGTCATCCGCTGCAGATGGCGCTGCTTTGAGCTCAGCCTGCGCCACTCCAAAGGGGGCCCTACTCCCCAGGCGCACCTCCGCCGCCGGCGCCTCTGAAGCGAGGTCCTGCACCTCTCCCTCAACCTTCGGTAGTGATAGCCCGGCCGCGGGTTCCTCCGCGTCCGCGCCGGGGTGTAGCAGTTCGCCTTCCATAGGCAGGGGCTCATGGTCCACAGCCTGGGCCATCTCCTCGATTTCGCGGCTGGCCCACTCAGCCTCAAGGTCCGGCGCGCCCGCCTCGCCCTCGGCGTCTGACCACTCCCCCTCCGGGGCCGGTGCTCCCGCACCGAGCTCGATGGCTGTCTCCGCCGTCTCCTTGGGGTGCCTGCTCAGCAACCACCACAACAGCGCCGCCAACACCAGCAGCCCTCCCAGAGAGAGTATGAGAACGATGAACACCGCTACAATCCACCCTGCCATCTTGGTCTCCTTCTTCGGAATGAACGCTATCGTGGCTCCACACCCGGCAACCGTTCGTCGATCTCGTCGAAATCGATCCCCTGCCCGCTGAGCACCCGCCGCCCGCGGCCAGCCCCCTCGTCGGGTCCGACCAATCCTTCCTCCTCTAACTGATCCATCAGCCGGGCGGCACGCGGAAACCCGAGGTTCAATTTCCGCTGGATGAACGAGGTCGAGATTCGATCCCGCCCTCGGCTTATCAGGATCGCCTTCTGCAGCAGGTCGTCCGCTCTATTCTCCGCCTCCCGGCCCTCCCACGGCGGCACCGTATCTGCCTGTTCGTCGGCTTGTCGCTGGCTGCGCCAGAATCCGGCCAGCCGCTCGATCTCTGCGTCCGAGACGAAGCACCCTTGCAGCCGGATCGGCGCCGACAGGTGAGGGGCCACGAACAGCATATCTCCCCGCCCCAGCAGGTTCTCGGCCCCCCCCCGATCCAGGATCACTCGCGAATCCACCTGGCTGGTCACGGCAAAGCTGATGCGTGCTGGAAAGTTGGCCTTGATGAGCCCGGTCAGCACGTCCACGCTGGGACGCTGCGTTGCGATCACCAGGTGGATGCCCGTCGCGCGACCCATCTGCGCCACCCGGCAGATGTGGCGCTCGATCTCCTCGGGTGCCACCATCATCAGGTCGGCCAGTTCGTCGATAAAGACGACCAGCACGGGCAGCGGTTCCCTATCCTTACGCCGGCTGACGGCCAAGTTGTACTGCTCCAGGTTCCGCACACCGGCCGCGTGCAGCAGTTGATACCGTTCGTCCATTTGGCGGGTCACCCATGCCAACGCACCTACCACCTCTTCCATGGCGACCACGACCGGAGCCAGCAAATGAGGGATGTCGTTGTAGCCGATCAACTCCACCATCTTGGGGTCGACCATCAGCATCCTTAGATTGGCCGGACTGTTGTTGAACAGCAAGCAGCAGATCACGGCGTTGATGCATACACTCTTGCCCGAGCCGGTGGCACCGGCGATGAGCAAGTGGGGCATCACCCCCAGGTCCACTGCCATCGGATGCCCGGCCACGTCCTCCCCCAGGGCAATGGCCAGCCGTGCATTCACCCGCCGGAACTCGGCCGCTTCCATCACCCCTCGCAACGCCACCAACGCCCTCTTGTCGTTGGGTACTTCCAGGCCGACGACCGACCGGCCGGGCACCGGTGCCTCGATGCGCAGGGGTGCTGCTGCCAGAGCCAGCGACAGGTCATCGACCAGGCTCGCGATGCGCCCCACTCGCACTCGCTGTCGCTGGACCTGGCCATCGGCCGCTCGTCGCTCGACGAAGCCCGGATCCAGGCCGAATTGCGTGACGGCCGGTCCCTGGTTGATCTCGACTACGCGAGCCGGCACCCCAAAGCTCGTCAGTGTCTCCTCGATAACCTGGATCTTGCGGCGCACATCGGTGTCGCCATACGACCGTGGCGAGGCAGGATCCAGCAGGTCGAGGGGTGGCAATATGCCATCCGTGGCCCGGGCCTTGGCTGTCTTCTGTTTCTGGGGCTTGGTCGTTGAACGTGCAGTCACCTTTGAGGGCTCTACCGGCTCTTCCCACCAGGGCGTCTCGGGCGGCTTGGGCACAACGGGAGTACCTTGCCGGCGGCTCTGCCAACGGCTGATAAGCGCTGCCGTTCGGCGTCGTTGGCGCTGACCCCAGTCCTGCACATCCCGCCAGGATAAGGGCAACAGCAGCCCAAGGCCCACCACGAGCCCCCCCACTAGCACGCTCGAACCCACCACCACGCCCAGCCCCTCCATCAGGGGCACGGCCAGCGCCCACCCGGCGTACCCACCTCCCCGCCCCTCTTCCGCCGCGACGAACGCCTCGTCGGCGCCCGATTGCAGCACCTCTGGTGCGTGTGCGGCCACCAGGAACAGCACCAGGAGCAACTCCAGCCCCACCCACGCCCTCGGACCGAGGGGTGGCCATTCTCTCAGGTCCCGCCACACAAGTTGCAGCCCCAGCAAGCCCATCGCCAGGGTCACCGGATACGCCCCCAAGCCAAACAGCCGGTGTAGAACCGTGGCCCACCACGCCAGGACCGCTCCAGATGAGATCCGTGACAGTCCCAGGATGGTCAGTGCCGCCAGGGCCAGCAATAGACCACCCACGACCTCGCGCTGGACGGGTCTCAGATTCCAACCCGCCAGCCATGCCTGCCACCTTTGCTCGAGGGTGGGCTTCTGCTTGGCCCTGTGTGTGCGTCCCTTGCGCTCGCCGCTCAAGGCCTTCCCCTATGGTCCGTCATAGTGCGCCTGCGGAGTATCGCTTCCTGTGCGGTGGCGAAGGCTCAGGCCCAGCCGGCGCTTGGCCGTATCGATGTTCAACACCCGCACTCGCACCCGATCGCCCTCTCGCACCACGTTTCTGGGGTGCATGAAACGGCCATCTGCCAACTCCGAGACATGGATCAGCCCTTCCAACCCTTCCTCGAGGCGGACAAAGGCGCCAAAGCTCACGACGTTCGTAACGGTTCCCTCGATGATCTGTCCGATCCGATACCGCGACTCTACCTGGGTCCAGGGATTCTGGCGCAGCCTCTTCAAGCTTAGAGCAACGCGTCCTTCCTCAGGGTTCACACCCAGGACGTGCACCTCTACCTCTTCCCCAGAGTGGAGCATGTCGCTGGGATGCTGCAGCCGATCCCACGACATCTCGGAGATGTGAATCAGTCCCTCCACCCCTCCTAGATCTACAAACGCGCCGAAAGAGGTGAGATTGACCACCGCGCCCCGACAAACATCGCCGACGCGCAACTTGCTCAGCACGTCCGCTGGTGATTCCGGGTCCGACGAGGCCGCCCGCTCCGAAAAGACCAGGCGATTTTGCTGTTCGTCCACCTCGATCAGCCGCACTGTCAAGCAATCCCCAAGGCGCCGGGTCAGCTCCGACATTCGATCCTGGGGATCCCGGCCACGGGGCATCTCGGTCAGGTGAGAAGCGGGCACAAAGCCCTGCAAACCATTCCAGGCCACCAAGAGCCCACCCCGATTAGAGCCCACCACCTGGATGCGGACCGGCTCGCCCTTATCGAGGGCCTGCTGCGCCGCCTGCCATCGATTTCCCGAGTCCATTTGCTCGCTGTCGACGGGCGCCGAACAACACGCCGGCATTTCTGGTTCCGACTCGACGACAACAGGGGCAAAACTGTCGTGGGAATTGGCCGGAGCAACGGGTTCCGGCACGATTTCCCCTTGTTCCAGCAACGCGTGCCAGTAGCTTTCATCAGGCAATATCCACCAGGGGATGTTCTTCATGGGTGGTTGTTGCCCGTTAGTCCTTGCCTCCATGCCTCGTTGCCTCGCTCGTCACCCCAACCCGTGTGCCCTGTTCTCCTCGAACCTGGGACAGAGGCCAAGCTGATTATAAGGTACGACCAACCGATTGTCAAGCTGGTTTTTATGGTCCACTCGTTTTCTCCTCAGGCGCGGGACCCCCGTTTTGCTCCAACTCGGCCAGCGCCTTTGCTACTTCGGCGATGGCCACTCGCTGTTTTCGGTACAGGTCCGATTCGCTCATCGCCAGCCGCCGGGCGAGGTCCTGGACGCGTAATCCCCGGATGAATTTCATCTCCAGGATGTTGTACAGTAGCCACTCGCTCGTCGTCAGCTTTTGCTCACCGCTGGGACGCAAGCGCTCGATAGCCTGGTTCAACACGATGCGCAGTGCGTGGGCTGGATTTCCCCCCTGTTCCTGGGCTGCGGCCCGGACAGTGCGCAAGGCGAGTAACGGGCTCTCCGTCAGCTTCGGCCCCCCCCAGTAGTGGCTGAGCGCATCTTTCACCCATGTTTGGAATTCGAGCGAATCGATCGGACTGCCCTGGAGCACCTGCATGGGGGGCGATCGGCTGTAGCGGGTGACTTCCTGCCACTGGTGCAGCCGTTCAATGCCGGGCAAGATGTGGCGCAGCGTATCGAAAACGCTTTGCTGGAGATAGCGATCCTCCAGCGCCTCCTGCGCCCGGCCGATGATCAGCTTGGCCACATCCTCCTCGTCGTCGGACAGGTCAGGCATTGGCTGCCGGGCCTCGACGCCCAGCATCCCCAATCGGGCATCGCCCGCCTGGCCATGAAGAGGAACGAGCCAGAACCCATTGACCGGCATGAACCCGGCTTGTTTCGTGCCATTGGCAGAGGACAGTACCGGGGCCTCCAGATCGTGGCCTTCCAGGAACTCGACGACCGGGATTCTCTCCCCGCAGTGCGCCACCAGCCGGTGCTGCCCACCCGCCTGCGTGGCCACAAACCCGGTTCGTACCTGCAATAGGTCACACAGCGCCGCCAGGGTGTTTTCCAGAAAGGCGTTCAGGTCGGCCGAGGTCAGCAGCCGCCGGTCCAGCGTCTGAATCCAGGTGATCTCTTCCCGGTCCTGGCGATAGATGGCCCGGTCGATAATCGGCTTGACGCGGTTGATGAACAGCTGCAGGAGGACAATGGTGCCGACGACCGAAAAGATGAGTACCGTATCGCGTGGCAGGCCCAAAATGGCCTCCACCTTGGGCACAGCCAGCATGATAAAGATCACCACCGCGCCCACAAGCGGGCCGCGCAGCAGATAGTGGATTAGGTTGTGCCGGATCACGCGGTCGGGCGTCAACGCACCAAAGTAGGCCACGCTGTAAGCCATCAACGTGATCATCAACAGGACGGCGACGTTACCCACCAGGAGCAAGAGGCGCAGCCAATCCAGCGGTAGCGACGAGGGCATGCTGGTCAACATCAGGTAGGGAAAGACCCCCAGGCCGGGAGCGGCAAAGGCCAGCCCCAGATAGGTCATCCGCCGGCGCGATGCCCGTGTCAGGCAACGCTTCTGCGCGCGGCGGATGTTGGCCGCGCCCCACAGCACCGTAACGACGAAATACAGGGCAAAGACCCAGAACAGCGGCCCGGCGGACAGGTGCGACGCATCGGGCCGGTACACGCCGTCGGTTATCAACAGGTCGCTGAAAAACACAAATCCCAGGGAGGCGATGGAAAGCCCGTAACTAAGGTGCAGCGGGAGCCGTTGCCAGCGCAAACGCCCGTGCGTGGTGCTCAACAGG